>Ga0181519_10001971_pt1 | contig 17768 bp, 19 predicted proteins | sample PEATcosm2014_Bin_26_FD_121102 | JGI IMG/M metagenome (GOLD analysis project Ga0181519, IMG submission 121102) | Peatland microbial communities from MTU Mesocosm Facility, Houghton, MI, USA - PEATcosm2014_Bin02_10_metaG | ecosystem: Environmental > Terrestrial > Soil > Wetlands > Peat | place...
GTCCCCTTCGGCCCGGAGGTCCCGGGCCGGTAGTCTGCCCAGCGCATGACTCTCGTTATCACCCTCGTCGTGATCGCCGTGCTGATGCTGACCATCGGCGGCGTCGTCCTCAACAACCGCAGCCGCGGGCGCCGCTCGACGCCCGCGGTCTCGGGCGCCTCCCGCCCGCCCACCGCGAAGGCACCGCCCGCGAAGGCACCGCCTGTCACAGCGACTCCCCCTGGTCCCGCGGAGTCGTCTTCCGGCCTGCCGGAGGCCGATTTCGAGGTGCCGGGGATCGGTGCCCCAGAGGAGGAGGAGGAGGCGGGCCGCCCGGTCCTGAAAGACCGCCTCGGGCGTGCCCGCGGGCTGCTCGCCGGTTACCTCGACCAGGTCCGCGGGCGCAAGAGCGTCGACGAGGCGACCTTCGAAGAGCTCGAGGAAGCTCTCATCCTCGCCGACGTGGGCGTCACGACCACGAACCGGATACTCGCCGACTTGAGGGCCAAGGTCCGCGCCGGGTCCATCTCATCGGCGGACCCGTCGGCCCTCCTGCAGGCGCTGCAGGCCGACCTCGTCTCGATGTTCGACGGTGACGTCGGCTCGCTCGCCTTCGGCGCGGACGACGGTCCCACGGTGTGGCTCTTCGTCGGGGTGAACGGGGTCGGCAAGACGACGACGATCGGGAAGCTCGCCCTGCGGGAGGCACAGGCGGGCCGCACGGTCCTGCTCGCTGCAGGCGACACGTTCCGAGCCGCCGCCGGAGAGCAGCTCGAGACATGGGCCGAACGGGCCGGGGCGCGCATCGTCAAAGGCGCGGACGGGGCGGACCCGTCGTCGGTGATCTTCGATGCCGTCCAGAGCGCGGCCTCCCGCGGGGCCGGGCTCGTGCTGGCCGACACGGCGGGACGCCTGCACACCAAGGTGAACCTGATGGACGAGCTGCGCAAGGTGCGCAGGGTCGCCGAGCGCCCACCGGGGCAGCTGACCGAGGTCCTCCTCGTGCTCGACGCCACCACGGGCCAGAACGGCGTCGTACAGGCGCGCCAGTTCACCGAGGCGGTCGGGGTGACGGGCATCGTCCTCACCAAGCTCGACGGCACGGCCAAGGGCGGCGTGGTGCTCGCGATCAGGTCCGAGCTGGGGCTGCCGATCAAGCTGGTCGGGGTCGGGGAGGGCGTGGCCGACCTCGTGGCCTTCGATCCGGCCGAGTTCGTCGAAGCCCTGTTCGGATGAGCGTCGAGGGCCTCGTTCGGATGAGCATCGTCGAAGGAGCACGGCCTCGGGTGCCCGCGCCCGCGCCCGAGTAACCTGGTCTGGCCCATGTTCGACACCCTGACCGATCGTTTCGACGCCATCCTCACGCGCCTTCGCGGTCGCGGGCGACTCGGCGACGCCGAAGTCAACGAGGTCCTGCGCGAGATCCGCGTCGCTCTCCTCGAGGCGGACGTCAACCTCGCTGTCGCCCAGGACCTGATCGAGCGGATCCGCGTCCGATGCAGCGGGGCCGAGCTTGCCAAGTACCTGACACCCGCGCAGCAGGTGATCAAGGTCGTCAACGAGGAGCTCACCGCCACCTTGGGCGGACAGGCGCTCAAGATCTCGTACGCCTCCAAGCCTCCGACCGTGGTGCTGCTGGCCGGCCTGCAGGGTTCCGGCAAGACGACCGCGGCGGCGAAGCTGGCGCGTTGGTTCCGCCAGCAAGGACGGAATCCGTACCTGGTCGGCGCCGACCTGCAGCGTCCCGCAGCCGTTGAACAGCTGCGGGTCCTCGGTGCCGAGGTCGGTGTCGGCGTCTTCTCGGAACCGACCGATCCGGTCTCGGTCGCCCGGCGCGGCCTGGCCGAGGCCGAGCGCCTGGGCCGGGACGTCGTGATCGTCGACACCGCGGGCCGCCTCGCCATCGACCGGGACCTCATGGACGAGGTGCGCCGGGTGTCGGGCGCAGTTCGTCCCCACTACACCTTCTTCGTCGTCGACGCCATGACGGGCCAGGACGCCGTCCAGACGGCGGAGGCCTTCCACAAGGCGCTGCAGCTCGACGGCATCATCTTGACCAAGGTCGACGGTGACGCGAGAGGCGGAGCCGCCCTCTCGGTCAAGCACGTGGTCGGCCGGCCGATCGCCTTCTTGTCCACCGGCGAGCGCGTCGCGGATTTCGAGATCTTCCACCCTGACCGCCTTGCGAGCCGCATCCTCGGCATGGGCGACGTCCTCAGTCTCATCGAGAAGGCCGAGCGCGAATACGACCAGGATGTCGCCGGCGAAGCCTTCGAGAGGCTGCAGTCGGGCAGGTTCACCCTCGACGACTTCTTGGACCAGCTGCGCCAGATCAAGAAGATGGGGCCGCTCTCAGGCCTGCTCGGCATGATGCCGGGCCTCCCGAGAGAGATGCGCGATGCCAAGGTCGACGAGCGCGACGTGGGCAAGGTCGAGGCGATCATCTGCTCGATGACGCCGCGCGAGCGTGCCGACCCGTCGGTGCTCGACGGCTCGCGCCGCCTCCGGATCGCTCACGGGAGTGGCACGTCCACCTCCGAGGTCAACAATCTCCTGCGTCAGTTCAAAGAGATGCAGAAGATGATGCGCGGCGTCGGGCCCATGGCAAAGCTCGCCGGCGCCGGGCGTTCCAATCTGGCGAGGTCGGCCAAGGGCAACCGCAAGAAACTCAAGGGTGGCCGCGTGACCCCGTCCCCGAAGGGCCTCGGCCCCGCCCGCTAGCTCTCTCCACCACGAAAGAAGGAAGAACCACTGTGACCGTCAAGCTCCGCCTCATGCGTATGGGAAAGAAGAAGCAGCCCACCTACCGCGTTGTTGTCGCCGACAGCCGCTCGCCTCGCGACGGCCGCTTCATCGAGGCTGTCGGAACCTACGAGCCCCGGATGGAACCGTCCACCATCGAGATCGACAACGACCGCGTCCTCGGCTGGCTGGCCAAGGGCGCACAGCCCACCGAGACCGTGCGCAAGCTGCTCGTCGTCTCGGGTGCCTGGGAGCAGTTCGAGTCGACCCGCCCGCCCAAGCAGGTCTCGCAGCGGTACGCCCGCCCCGGACGTGCCACGTCTCCGGCCAAGAAGGCGCCGGCCAAGAAGGCGCCCGCCAAGAAAGCGCCCGCCGCCAAGAAGGCCGCCGGGTCCCAGGCGGCTGACAGCGCCGCCGGAACCGAAAGCTGAGTATCCAGATGCCCGACACAGGAAACAATCCGTTCGCAGAGCCGGACTTCAGCGCGCTGCAGGTCCCGAGCGATCTCGAGGAGCCGGACGACGAGTTCGACGACGACGACGGTGACGACGACGGCGAGGACGACGACGACCTCGACGAGGGTGAGGAGGCGGACGACGAGGAGGACCTCGACAGGAACGTGCCCGCCGCGCAGGACCTGACGACCGAACCCGAGGTGGACGACGGCGCCGAGGACGACGAGGACGACGCGGGCAACCGCATGGCGGGCGGTACCGCGCGCGCCGTGCTCGAGCACGTCGCCCGTTCCATAGTGGACGACCCCGAAGGCGTCGCCGTCGACGTGTCCGAGACCCGCAGCGGCATCCACCTGGCCCTTCACGTCGCCCAGGGCGACATGGGACGGATCATCGGCCGTCGGGGCCGCACAGCTCAGGCGCTGCGCACTCTGGTGCGTGCCGCCGCCGCGCGCGACAGCCAGGAGGCGTCGGTCGACATCGTCGACTGAGAAGACATGGCGCCGGGCCCCGCGGGTGACGACATCGCGCCGCCACTGCTCGAGGTCGGTCGGGTCGCGCGGCCGCACGGGCTGTCGGGTGAGGTCGTCGTCTCCCTCGTCACCAACAGGACCGAGCGGCTCGCTCCGGGCGCCAAGCTGACGTGCCGCCCATCCCCAGCACGACAGGCACCGGACCGGCACGGAACGGAAGGGCCGATCCCTGCCCAGGCCGGGCCTGCTCCGAGGCCCCGCGTTCTCGAGGTGCGCAGCTCGAGGCCGTTCCAGGGGCGCTTCATCGTCCAGTTCGAGGGCGTCCACACCCGCGAGGCCGCCGACGAGCTTCGCGACGTGTCGTTGCTCGCCGAGGCGGTCGAGGACCCCGACGCGCTCTTCGTGCACGACCTGGTCGGGCGCGAGGTCGTCGAGGCCGGCGGCGCGAGCCACGGCAGGGTGGTGGCGGTCCAGGCGAACCCCGCCAGCGACCTGCTCGTGATGGAGGACGGGACCCTCGTCCCCCTCAGGTTCGTGGTCGCCCGCGAGGAGGACCGCCTGGTCGTCGAGGTGCCGACCGGGCTCTTCGAATGAGCAGCGCGGGCCTGCGCATCGAGGTGTTCACGATCTTCCCCGAGGTGATCGACTCGTACTGTTCCTCGAGCATCGTGGGCCGGGCGCGACGCGAGGGGCTGGTCGAGGTCCGCGTGCACGACCTGCGCGACGGCGCGAGCGACCCGCACCGCAGCGTGGACGACGCGCCCTTCGGGGGCGGGGCCGGCATGGTGCTCGCGCCCGGGCCCTGCTTCGCCGCCGTCGAGCTCGTCGATCCCGTGCGCCCGCTCTACCTTCTCTCGCCCGGCGGGCGGCGTTTCGACCAGTCGGTCGCCGCCGAGCTCGCCGGCTTCGGGCGCCGGACCACCGGTCCGGGCGCGCCGGGGTTCTCCCTCCTCTGCGGTCGCTACGAAGGGGTGGACCAGCGCATCGCCGAGCATCTCGTGGACGGGGAGATCTCGGTCGGGGACTTCGTGCTCGCGGGCGGCGAGCTGGCTGCCCTGATCGTGGTGGAGGCCACCGTCAGGCTCGTTCCGGGCGTGCTCGGCAACGACGCCTCGGCCACAGACGAGAGTTTCACGGCCGGTCTCCTCGAGTACCCCCAGTACACGAGACCGGCCGACTTCCGCGGCTGGGAGGTGCCCGACGTCCTGCGCGGGGGCGATCACGGGCGTGTCGAACGCTGGCGCAGGGCGGCCGCGCTCTGGCGCACCCTCCAGCAGCGCCCCGACCTGGTGGAGGCCCGCGGCGGCCTGTCGGCTGGCGAGGTGCGCCTCCTCGCCGAGCACGGCTATCGTATAGATGCCCACGGAACGGGACGAGCCGAACGGTCGGACGAAGCGTCCGGCCAACGGCAAATGGCCGGCGACCCGTCCGATCGCCTCGAGGAGCGTGACCTTTAATGAACCCCACCGATCTTGTCGACCGCGAGAGCCTCCGCGACGACATCCCCGACTTCCGTCCCGGGGACACCTTGAAGGTGCACGTGAGGGTCGTCGAAGGCAACCGGGAGCGCGTGCAGGTGTTCCAGGGAGCGACCATCCGCCGCCAGGGCTCGGGCATCCGCGAGACCTTCACCGTGCGCAAGGTGAGCTTCGGCGTCGGCGTCGAGCGCACCTTCCCCGTCCATTCCCCGATCATCGCCAAGATCGAACGGATCACCGAAGGCGACGTACGGCGGGCCAAGCTGTACTACCTGCGTGACCGCTCGGGCAAGGCTGCGAAGATCAAGGAGAAGCGCGACGTCCGCTGATACTGGTTGCGAGGCCCGGCGACCATGAGCGCCGAGGAGGACCTCGACCAGTTCGAGGCCGAGGTGGAGCTCGAGCTCTACCGGGAGTACCGCGCGGTCTTCCCGATGTTCCGCTACGTCGTCGAGACCGAGCGCCGTTTCTACCTGGCCAACAACGTCAAGGTCACTCCGAAGTCCGGTCCCGGCTCCACCTATTTCGAGGTGGAGCTCGGTGACGCCTGGGTGTGGGACATGTACCGCCAGGCGCGCTTTGTGTCGTCGGTGCACGTTGTCACCTACAAAGACGTGAACGTGGAGGCTCTGCCCAAAGACGAGGTATGACGGTGCCCGCATCTCGGACCGGCCCGGAGCTCGGCCGACTGGGCGAGGACGCCGCGGGCGCCTGGTACCTCGAGCGGGGCTACGACATCGTCCGGCGCAATTGGCGCTGCCGCAGCGGCGAGATCGACCTCATCTGCCGGCGTGGCCGGGTCCTTGTCATCTGCGAGGTCAAGGCGCGGACCGGCGACCGGTTCGGATCCCCTCTCGAGGCGGTCACACCGGCGAAGTGCCGGCGCCTGCGCCGCCTTGCCGCCCTCTTTCTCGCAGAGGCCCCGCCTGGCACCTCGACCGTGCGCTTCGACGTCGCCGCGGTCAAAGACGGTCGTGTCGAGGTGGTGGAGAACGCCTTTTGAGCTTCCGGCCGCGGGTCGCCGCAGCGCTGCCCGGCGGAGCAGACAGCTCGCCTACGGTGCAGTCCATGAACCTGGTCTCCCTCGGCTACAGGACCGATCTCGCCCTCCTCCAAGGCGGCGGGAGCGCGGTCGAGGACCGTGGCGACCACCTGGTCGTACGCAGCGACCACAACCCGACCCACTGGTGGGGCAACTTCCTCCTGTTGGCGAGGGTGCCCGCCCCCGAGGACTCCGCCGTGTGGCTCGACCGCTTCGCGGCAACCTTCCCGCAGGCCGCTCACGTCACGCTCGGGTTCGACGGGACCCGCGGCAGGGTCGAGGACCTCGCCTGGTTCTCAGAGCGCGGCTTCAACGCCGAGGCGCAGACGGTGATGACCGCGACCAAGGTCCACCGGCCCCGCCATTTCAACGCCGAGGCGGTGTGCCGCCGTCTCGAGACCGACGACGACTGGGCCCAGAGCGTCGAGGTGCGGATGCGCTGTGATGACAGGTTCGTGGACAGGGCGTCTCACCGCGGCTTCGTCGTGGCGAAAGCGGCGACCAACCGCAAACTTGTCGAAGCTGGCCGAGGGGCGTGGTTCGGCGCCTTCTTGGACGGGCGGCTCGTCAGCCAGATGGGACTTGTCTCGGCCGGCCCGGGCCTGGCGCGGTTCCAGTCGGTCGAGACAGAGCCCGAGTTCCGGCGCCGGGGGCTGGCCGGGTCGCTCGTGCATCACGCCAGCGAATACGGGTTCGACACGCTGGGCGCCGGGACCCTCGTCATGGTGGCGGACCCGGCCTATTTCGCCATCGACCTCTACCGCGCCGTCGGCTTCGCCGCCGGCGAGTCGCAGCTCCAGGTCGAACGCGCCCCCACCGGATCCATGCGCTAGCGGCACCCCTCCGCAGGCCGGCCGTCGACTCCGAGACCGTGCGGGCGACTGGAAGGACTGCGCGCTAGCCAACCTGCCCTTCGCCGGCTTTACCGAGAGCTTCGCCTGGCTGGCCGCCAGCCTCGAGGCGAGCCTGGAACGTGTCAGCGGGGCCGAGCCAACGCGACATCTCCGGGCCACCCGGCAGATCGGCTTGATCTATCCCGAGGAGCAGCCTGCCGAATGACAGTGCCGTCGCATGGGCTAAGCGTTAATGGGTCGTGTTGAGCGCTCGTTCTCGAACACCATATGGCCGCGGGGTGGGCCTGACCTGAACGGCCCACGGGCTCAGCGCCCGGTCGGATGCCGGCGGGCGCGGTGCTCGAAGCAGGGCGAGTGCCAGTGCCGCCGGCTGGCCGGGTCGGCGACCGGGACGATGACGAGATGGCCCGTCCCCGGCCGGATCTCCTGATTGCAGCCGGGGCAGATGTAGGTCTTGTCCGCCTGGTAGGGCTGGATGCGGCGTACCTCGGCCGTGCCGAGGCCCGTCGGGTCCTCGACGAAGGAGTTCTCGCCTCGGAGGGCCCAGCCGAGGGCACCTCCGGCAGTCGAGGCCCCGCGTCCCCGGCGTCGCGTCACGGGGTCGCGGCCCGAGGGCCGGTCCGGAGAACGTCTGGGCATGGCAATGATTGTTACAGGCCTGGAGCTGGCGCCGGTTCAGCCTGCCCGGCGGCAGGCACGGTCCCGAGGGCACCGGCCGAAGGGGTCAGGTCGCCGCCGCGTCCAGTTGGTCCGCGTGTGAGCTCCCGGCGAGCGCCCGGACGAAGTCGCCGAGGCGGGCGACCCCATCTTCGAGGACGTCCTCGGCGGCGGCAAGCGTCACCCGGACGAAGCCCTCGCCACCGTTGCCGAAGGCAGCACCGGGAACCACGCCGACCCCACCTTCGACGAGCAGACGCCTGGCGAAGGTCCAAGAATCGAGCCCCGTCGGGCGGATGTCGACCATGATGAAGAACGCGCCCTCCGGCAGCTGGTATCCGCACCCGAGCGAGTCGAGCTGCGCCGCCACGGCGTCCCGGCGCGACCGGTAGGCACCCGTCATCTCAGCGACGCAGTCCTGCGGGCCGTTCAAGGCGGCGAGCGCGCCGTGCTGAGAGATGGTCGAGGCGCAGGAGACGACCGGCTCCTGGTGGAGCGCGAGCTGGCGGGTGAACTCCACCGGAGCCACGACATAGCCGACACGCCATCCGGTCATGGCGTAGGTCTTCGAGAAGCTGAACACGCTGATCACACGCTCGGCGCCACCGTGGGCGGCGGTAGCTGAGGGCGGGCTGTCGAAGACGAGCTCGTCATAGGCTTCGTCGGACAGGACCCAGAGGTCGTGCGCCTCGGCGAAGCGCACCACCTCGCGCAGGCGCTCCGGTGCTTCCACCAGGCCAGCGGGATTCGAGGGCGAATTGACCATGATCACCTTGGTGCGGTCGGTGAGGGCCTCCTCGAGCGCGGCTGTGTCGAGGTGCCAGCCGGCCGAGGGACCGACGGGGTAGGGAACGAGGTTCCCGCCGAGGACGTGGACCATCGCCGCATAGTTGGACCAGCCGGGATCGGGGACGAGCACGTCGACTCCCGGTCCGACGGTGAGCAGGAGGCTCGTGTACAGCCCCCCGCAGGCTCCCGTCGTGACGCAGACCTGCTCGGGGCGGGCGCTCACCCCGTTGCGCCGCTCGAGCTTGTCGACGATCGCCTCGCGCAGCGCCGGCAGGCCGGCTCCGGGCGCGTAGCCGGTCGCTCCGCCCCGGGCCGCCTCGGCGGCGCCGTCGATGATGTGGCGCGGGGTCCTGAAATTCGGGTCGCCGTTGACGAGCATCACCGGGGACGGAACACCTGCCGCGAGCTCGAGCATGCGGCGGATGCCCGAATGCGGCGTGGCGAGGACCTCGCTGCGCAGCTCAGGCACCGGTGACCTCCAACGTGCCCGGGCCGGTCGGTGGTGGTGGGACGATCACCGACTCGCGCATGAGCCAGAACGTCCCGGTGGTCTTGGCATAGCGCTGCACGTCCTCCCATGCCGCCTCCTGTTGCGGAGCCGAGCCGGAAGCCTCGAAGACGGCGCGGTCCGGCCACCACAGCTCGAGGAGCGCGTCAGGCTGGAGATCGCCGGCGAGCTGCTCGTGGACCGGGTGGACGACGTAGCCGCCGAGCCCGGGCACGCTCCCCGAGATCGGAGCGTGGACCTCACGCCAGTAATCGAAGAACGCCTCGAGGGTGTAGTCGTCGCGCCGGTAGGCGGTGCCGGCCAGCTTCACACCGTCCGGCGCGGCACCGACGCTCTCGCGCTCGACGGGCTGGCGGAAGACGAGCTCTCCCACGACCCAGGCGTCGAGAACGAGCTCGGCCCTCGCGTGTGCCGGCACGAGCAGCTCGAGCACCTCGGCGGCGCCGACGTCTCCCTCCACCCAGACCTGCACGAGCGCTCCGGCGGTCTGAACCTCGGTGAGGTGGTCGGTCACCTCGGACACGACGAGCCCCCGTACCGTCGGTCCCCCGTGCCCGGGACTGAACGACCCGGTCTTGAGCTGCTCGACGTAGGGCGCCACGGCGCGCCTCGGATCAGGCTCGGGTGCCCTTGTGCTCAACAGCGCGGCGATCTCCATCATCCTCGGTTCCTCCCTCTTCCCAACCCGTACTGGTCCTTTGGCTCGAGTTCTCGTCCGGCGGGACCTGCCCGTCGCGGCCTAGGCCGTCGCCAGCAGCCGGCCGAGGACCCGCACCCCGAACTCGAGAGCGGCGATCGGCACGCGCTCGTCGACGCCGTGGAAGACCGAGGCGAAGTCGAACCCTCTCGGGAGCATAAGCGGCGAGAACCCGAAACAGCGGATCCCGAGCGTCGAGAAGGCCTTCGCGTCGGTGCCCCCGCTGAAGGTGTACGGGACGGCCCTGGCCAGCGGATCCTCGGCGCGCAGAGCCGCGGCCATGGCGTCGATGAGGGCCCCCTCGAAGGAAGTCTGAACCGACACGGCCGAATGCAGCACTTCACGCTCGATACCCGGCCCCATCAACCTGTCGATCTCGCCGAGCAGTGCGTCCTCCCCGCCCGGAACGAACCTGGCGTCGATCGTGGCCTCGGCCCGGGAAGGGACGACGTTCACGCGCTCACCGGCTGCGAGCATCGTCGGGTTGGCGGTGTTGCGCAGCGAAGCACCGACGACGCGGGCGAGAGGTCCAAGGCGGGAGAGGCACTCGACGGGATCGGCCGGGTCCCAGTCGATCCCGCAGATCTCGGCCACGGCGTCGAGCAGTTCTCGGTCCCCGTCGGAGATGACGAGGGGGAACTCGTGCTCTCCGATCCGCGAGACCGCTCCGGCGAGGCGGGTCACGGCGTTCGCGTCGTGGAGCATCGAGCCGTGGCCGGCGCTCGAAGTGGCGCGCAGGCGGAGCCAGCTGATGCCCTTCTCGGCCGTTTGGATCAGGTAGAGCCGCGCGCGATCGTTCAGGTCCACGCTGAACCCGCCGACCTCCCCGATCGCCTCCGTACAGTCGGCGAACACTTCGGCGTGGTGCTCGACGAGGTACCTCGATCCGAAGTGGCCGCCGTTCTCCTCGTCGGCGACGAAGGCCAGCACGAGATCCCGGTCCGGAGCCAGGCCACGGCGTGCCCAGTCCCGGACGACGGCGAGCACCATCGCGTCCATGTTCTTCATGTCGACGGCGCCGCGTCCCCACACCCAGCCGTCTGTGACCTCACCTGAGAAGGGAGGGACCGACCATCCGGCGGCGTCGGCGGGCACAACGTCGAGGTGTCCCTGCACGAGCAGGGCAGGACGTGAGCTGTCCCTGCCGGGCAAGCGCGCGACGACGCTCGTCCGCCCGGGAGCGGCGTCGATCAGCTCGCACGCGATGCCGACCTCATGCAGCTTTTCTGCCACCCATTCGGCGGCGGGGCGCTCCGGGTGGGTCGGGTTCGAGGTGTCGATCCTGATGAGATCGCTGAGCAGCCCCACGACCTCCTGCTCGGAGACCGGCAACGCCGCGCCGGCGCGCTGCGACTCCGTGCTCACTGCGCGTCGGCCGGGCGGGCGGATCGCACACGGGTCTGCGTGAGGACGGGCCTGCGGTCGGTCAGCGCCACCGCCTCCTCGAAGGCGAGAGCGAGCAAGAGGACGAGCTCGTCGGCGTGACGGGGGCCGATGATCTGCAGGCCGATCGGAAGACCGATCGAGCTGAACCCGCACGGGACCGAGGTTGCGGGGACCCCGCAGAGGTTGAACGGATAGGTGAAGGGGGTCCAGCTCGTCCAGCGGCGCTGCGGCCACCCGTCGGGCACCTCCTGGCCGGCCGGAAGGCCGGCGATAGGCAGCGTCGGCGTCACGAGCGCGTCGAAGTCCTCGAAGAATCCCTCGACGAGCGCCGTCAGGCGCGTCTTCTCCTCGAGGGCGGCTCGGTAGTCCTCTGCCGCAAGCCGCGCCCCCTGCGCGGCCATCTCGAGCATTCCGGGGTCCATCAGCGACCGCTGCTCCGCGCCGAGATGCCGGGTCGCACGGTCGAGGCCGAGCGACCACAGCACGGTGAAAGCGTCGATCGGGTCGTCAAAGCCGGGATCTGAACGGGTGACGGCCGCACCCAGGGACTCGAGCAGCCCCGCTGACGCCTCGGCGGCAGCGGCAATCTCGTCGTCGAGCTCCACGTAGCCGAGGTCGGAGCTGAAGGCGATCCGCACCCCTTGCAGCCACGGGCCGTTCCCGCCCGCGAGAACCGGCGTGGGCTCCCTGGCGGCGGCTTTCGGGTCGGGGTCGGCGATCACCGACAGCAGCGTCGCCGCGTCCGCCGCCGTCCGGGCGATCGGCCCGAGGTGGGAGAGCTCCGCGAAGGGGCTCTCGGGCCATTGCGGCACACGGCCGAAGGTGGGCTTCAGGCCGACGGTCCCGCAGAAAGACGACGGGATGCGGATCGAACCGCCCCCGTCGGTGCCGAGGGCGAGGGGCGCCATGCCGCTCGCGACGGCAACGGCGCTCCCGCCGGAGGAGCCGCCGGGCGACAGGTGCACCGCCCAGGGATTGCGCGTGACCCCGGTGAGCGGGCTGTCGGTCACGGCCTTCCAGCCGAACTCGGGGGTGGTCGTCTTGCCGACGAGGACCGCCCCGTTGGCCCGCAGGCGGCGGACCGAAGGCGCGTCCTCTGTCCACGGCTGGTCGCGCACAACGGTCCGCGATCCGCGCAGAGTGGGCCAACCGCGGGTGAGGAGAGTGTCCTTCACGGCCACGGGGACGCCGTCGAGCGGCCCCAGTGCGCGGCCGGCCAGGTACCGCCGCTCGGACTCGGCCGCCTGCCTCGAGGACTCCTCGGCGTCGACCCAGCAGAAGGCGTTGAGCTCGGGGTCGACCTCGGCGATGCGCTCCAAGAACGCGCCGACCGCTTCACGCGGCGAGAGTGTGCCGGCCCGGTACTCCTCCTGCAGACCAGCGGCCGTGAGTGAGGTCACCTCGGCGGCGGTCATGGCCTGGCGCCGTCCTCGGCGGCGTACCGGGAGAACCTCTCGGTGCGGGTACCGGATGCGGCTCGGTCGAGCGTCATCCAGCCATGAGCTCGGAGGGGATCGAATAGGCCTGAGCCGTGAGCCCTCCGTCGACGACAAGGTTGTGACCGGTGAGGTAGGAGGCGTCCGACGAGGCGAGGAACGCGAAGCAGGCCGCGATCTCCTCGGGTCTGCCGAGGCGGCCCATGGGCACGAGGGGCCAGTGCTCTCGCGCGTGCTGCATGGCCTCTTCGCTGCCGAGGAGGGCGAGCGACATCGGAGTGTCGAGCGGGCCGGGGCTGATCGTGTTGACGCGGATGCCCTTGGCCACGAGCTCGATCGCCATCGTCTTCGCGAGGTTGACGATGCCCGCCTTCGAGGCGCCGTAGTGGGCGTCCTCGGTCGAGGCGCCGAGCGCACAGATCGACGCGGTGTACAAGATGACGCCGCCTCGCTCGGGATCGGACATCGCCCGGGCGGCCAGCTGTCCAAGGACGAAGGACGAACGCAGGTTGATGCCGACGACCCGGTCCCATTCCTCGAGCGTCATCTCGAGGAACGGCACGGTGAGATCGGCACCGACGTTGCTCACGAGGATGTCCAGGTAGCCTGCATCGGAGAGGACGAGATCGACGGCTTTCCGGCAGTCCTCCACGGAGGTGACGTCGCCGACGAGGGTCTGGGCGCGCCCTCCCGCCGCTTCGACCTCGCCGGCGACCTCGCGCAACCTGGTCCCGTCGCGGTCGAAGAGATAGACGCCAGCGCCCTCCTCTGCGAAACGCGCCGCCGTCGCCCGACCGACGCCGCTCGCCCCGCCGGTGATCAGCGCGTTCTTACCCTCGAGTCTGCGGCACGACATCTTCATCTCCTTGGGGCGAGCGCTGATCCGATGGGCGGGTGAGCCCGGGTCACCGTACCGCGTCGCCCCGGGCACGACAACGGACGGACCTCGCGCCGCAACGGACGCTGAAGCGGTGACACAGCCGGCCCCTAGCGTCTGGTCCCGGGAGCCATCGAGCGCGCTGCGTGCGGCGCTCCGCAGACATAAGGCCTCATCGGCGGGAGCCTCTCGTGATCGCGTCCATCCCATCTGCCACCTTGTCGGCGACCTCGTGACCGGGGCCGGAAGCCTCAGCGGGCAAGGGGCAGGCGAGTTGCCGGACCTCGCGTACGCGGCCTGTCTGGCCGGTTTCACGGCCATGACCCCGCAACGCCTGCAACGCCTGCTTCGCGGCCGCCAGGCCGAGCCCGTTTTCGTCGACCTGCGGGCGAAGGGAGGCCTCACCTCGCGCCTAATGGGCGCCGGGCAGGCGCCCGGTCGCCGCGGCGGGCGGAACACCCAGCTCATCGATGCCTGGCGGAAGTGTGCAGCGGAGGCTGACCCCGCCCTCGCATGGGAGCGGCTGGCCACCTCGGGCACCCGGGTCTGGCGCCGCGGGTCCCCGGGTTACCCCGGCCGCCTCGTCGAGGACCGGGCGGCGCCGGAGGTCCTGTTCGGGCGCGGGGCCCTCGAGCAGCTGGATGGTCCGTGCGTGGCGCTCGTGGGCACCCGGGCGGCGACCCACTACGGCACCGGCGTCGCGGCCGAGCTGGGCGCCGAGCTGTCAGCTGCCGGCATCGTCGTCGTCTCAGGCCTCGCGGCCGGCATCGACTCTGCGGCGCACGAGGGGGCGCTCGCCCCGGATCGACCCACACCGCCCGTCGCGGTGGTCGGCGGCGGCGTCGACGTCGTCTATCCGGCGAGCAGCCGCCGCCTCTGGGCCCGCCTGAACAGCTCCGGAGGCATCTGCTCGGAGGCTCCGTTGGGAGCCGGCCCCGAGGCGTGGCGCTTTCCCCTCCGCAACCGGCTGATCGCCGCCCTCGCCCATGTCGTCGTCGTCGTCGAGTCCCACATCAGCGGCGGAGCGCTCCACACCGTCTCGGCGGCGGACGAACGCGGCGTCACCGTGCTCGCCGTTCCCGGATCGGTGAAGAGCCCCGCTTCGGCCGGTACGAACTCCCTCATCGCCGACGGTTGCGGCGTGGCCCGCGACGCCTCCGATGTCCTCGCGGCGCTCGAGCTCGCCTGCGCCGGCCGCACCCGGTCAGGCCTCATGGACTCAGCGGCTGCCGTCCGGGCGCGTTCTGCGGCCGCCGACGAGGGCGTCCCGGCGGGGCTCTCCGCTGCCGAGACGGCGGTGCTGGGCGCGCTCGAGGAGACCGCCGTCTCCTTCGAGCTCGTCTCCCGCCGGTCGGGCCTTACGCTCGCGGCGACAGCCGTCGCCCTCGAGCGCCTGGCCTCGTCAGGCCTCGCGGCGCGGTCCGGGTCCGGATGGGAGCGGCGGGCAAGGGGCCGGCACTGAGCCTCGCCGCCCGGCGCGCTCCGGCCTGGGCCCGGCCTGCCCGGTGCCTCTAGGCGGACACCAGCTCGAGCGGGTCCACGAAAGCGAGCCCCAGCGCCTCTGCCACGGCGGCGTTCGTGCAGTGGCCCTGCATGGTGTTGAGCCCTCCGCGGAGCACCGGGTCGGCGGCCGTGGCGGCCTTGACGCCGTGCTCCACGAGCTCCGCGAGGTAGGGGAACGTGGCGTTGGTGAGCGCATAGGTCGAGGTGTGCGGCACGGCGGCGGGCATGTTCCCGACCGCGTAGTGGAGCACTCCGTGCACGAAGTAGGTGGGGTCCTCGTGGGTCGTCTCGTGCGTCGTCTCTATGCATCCGCCCTGGTCGACCGCAACGTCGACGATGACCGACCCCGGCCGCATCTTGGAGACCATCTCCTCGGTGATGACGATGGGTGCCCTCCCGCCGGCCACGAGCACGGCGCCGATCACGAGATCGGCCTCCGAGATAGCGCGCTCGATCGATCCCCGGTTCGAGGCGAGCGTCATGATCCTGCCCTGGTGGATCTGGTCCACCCAGCGCAGCCTCGCGATGTCCCGGTCCAGCAGGAGAACCTCGGCCTCCATGCCCTGGGCGATCCAGGCGGCGCTCCAGCCCACGTTGCCGGCGCCGATGACCACGACGCGGGCCGGCCGCACGCCGGGCACCCCGCCGAGCAGGATTCCCCGGGTCCCGTGCGAGGCCTCGAGGAAATGGGCGCCGACCTGGGTAGCTATCCGCCCGGCGACTTCGCTCATGGGCGCGAGAAGGGGAAGATCGCCCGAGGGGAGCTGGACGGTCTCGTAGGCGACGCCCGTGGTCCCGGCCTCGAGGAGGGCTTTGGCAACCCCGGGGTAGGCGGCGAGGTGGAGGTAGGTGAACAGGACCAGGTCCGGCCGCAGATAGGAGAGCTCCGACTCCTGCGGCTCCTTCACCTTGCAGACGAGCTCGGCGGACCAGGCGGTGGCGGCGTCGACGAGGGTCGCGCCGGCCCCGGCGAATTCGGCGTCGCTCAAGGACGAGCCCCTGCCTGCGCCCTCCTCGACGAGCACCTGATGACCGTGTGCCGTCAGTTCGCGCACCCCGTCAGGCGTCAGGGCGACGCGGCATTCCGCTGTCTTCACCTCGGCGGGGACTCCGACGATCATGAGCGGGCCTCCCGTCGCTCGTGCTGCCCGGACCGGGTCGCTCCAGTCATCATGACTGCCATCTTCGGGGCCCCCTTTGGCTCGATTGTCGCAGACACCGCCACGCTAGCCCTGCTCGGCCGGAAGCCCCCAGTTGCGCCCGAGCACCGTTGCCGCACCGACTCTGCGCAGGTGGTCTGTGCGAAAGGCGCGCATGTCAGGCGACAATCCCGTGTCATCCTGTCTGTCGTGCGATCGATCCCGGTCCAGAGCTGACCGAATCCTGGGGACCCCTGTGTACCATCGCAGCGTGCCGCGGATCGGGGGAGTCGCGGCGCTCTCGGGCAAACGGGTCGCGGTGTTCGGCGCGGGCATGGAAGGCCAGAGCTTCGCCCGGCGCATCGGCCCGAGCTGTTCGGAGATCGTCGTCCTCGACGACCTAGCGGGAGGCCGGCCCGCTTCGGGCGGTCCCGGCCCGAGCGCCCTCGGCGCGGACCTGGCGGACCTGAACGTCCGCTCGCCCGCGGTGTTGGCGGAGACACGGTTCGATTTCGTCGTGCACTCGCCCGGCGTCTCGCGCTTCGACGAGCGCCTTGTCGACGCCAGACGGCTGGGTGCCGTCGTGACGACGCCGACGGCGCTGTTCATGGAGGACTTCGCCGACCGGCAGGTCGTGGCGGTGACGGGCTCCAAGGGCAAGACCACGACCGCCATGCTCACGGTGGCCGTCCTTCGTGCCCACGGGCTCGATGTCGCCCTCGCCGGCAACATCGGGCGCCCCGTGACCGAGCTATATGACGACGCCGCCCACGACGTCTTCGTCGTCGAGCTCTCGAGCTTCCAGACCGCGGAGGTGACGACCTCGCCCACTGTCGGCGTCCTCACCTTGCTGGCGCCGGACCACCTCGACTGGCACCGGAGCATCGAGAACTACTACGCGGACAAGCTCCGGCTCTTCTCGCAGCGCAGCGACGTGCCCGTCGCGGTCAACGGATGTTGCGACCAGGCAGTCGCCCTGAGCTCAGAGCTGGGCGGGAGGGTCCTCTACGGAGAGGGAGGCCCGGTGCGCCTCGAGGGCTCCAGGATCGTCGCCGCCGGGCTCGGTCCTCTCGAGCTCGACGGCTTTCGCCTCCTCGGGGGGCACAACCTGCTCAATGCCTGCGGGGCGATCACAGCCGGGATGCTGCTCACCGGCGACATGCCCGACCGCGGGCGCCTGGAGGACGAGCTCTGCACCGTGACGGCGCCCCGGGCGCGCCTCGAGCCGATCGGGTCCTTCGGCGGGGTGAACTACATCGACGACGCCCTTGCGAGCAATCCGGACGGGACCATCGCCGCCCTCCGGGTCTTTGACGGAAGGCGCGTGGCCCTGATCGTCGGCGGTTTCGACAGGGGTCTCGACTACGAGCCGCTCGCCCGGGCGATCGAGTCGACCACGCCCCGGCCGGTAGTGCTCTGGACGGGCCCGGCCGGCAAGGCCATCGCGGCGGCGCTGGAGCGGATGTCCGGCACCGCCGCGCGCGAGGAGGTGCCGTCGCTCGAGGCTGCCGTCGCCGTGGCCTCCCGCATGGCGGGCATCGAGGTGGTGCTCTTTTCGCCCGCGTCGCCGACGCCTCATGACGAAGGCACCTATTACGAGCGCGGCGAGCGCTTCCGGCAGGCTGCCGCCGCCCGCGCCGCCGCCGGTGACAGCCCGCCGGCAAGCGGGAGGGCGGGCTCGTGACCGCGCCTGAGCTCGAAGGCGTCGAGACCTTCAGGATCGTCGGCTTCGATTTCGATCCTTCCGCGAACA
>Ga0181519_10001972_pt1 | contig 17745 bp, 26 predicted proteins | sample PEATcosm2014_Bin_26_FD_121102 | JGI IMG/M metagenome (GOLD analysis project Ga0181519, IMG submission 121102) | Peatland microbial communities from MTU Mesocosm Facility, Houghton, MI, USA - PEATcosm2014_Bin02_10_metaG | ecosystem: Environmental > Terrestrial > Soil > Wetlands > Peat | place...
CCGCGAGCTTCGAGGCGTAACCGCTGGCCGCGAGCTTCGAGGCGTAACCGCTGGCCGCGAGCTTCGAGTCGTTCCCGCTGGCCGCGAGATTCGAGGCGTTCCCGCTGGCCGCGAGCTTCGAGGCGTAACCGCTGGCCGCGAGCTTCGAGTCGTTCCCGCTGGCCGCGAGATTCGAGTCGTTCCCGCTGGCCGCTAGCTTCGAGTCGTCACCGCTGGCCGCTAGCTTCGAGTCGTCACCGCTGGCCGCGAGATTCCGAATGATGGCCGTCTGTTCTCCGGCAACTACGCCCCAGGCATCCTTGAAAGAACCCTCGAAACGAATAACGGGGTCTTTGGCCTTGCACTTCAAACCACCTTCCAACTCGCCGATTACATTCTCTGGCGGGGCGCTCAACACCAACCAAACATCTTCGAGGATGTCGAACTCCGCGCCCTCGCCAATCCCAAAGCCCCAGGGCCAGCCGTGAATGCCGCCGCCGCACGTTGGTTTGGTATTGAAGTCGGGGCAGGCAATGACGCTGCCGACGCCTTTGGGATATTTGAATCCCTCGTGCCCGAGTCGGTTTTTGGGGATACGCTTAAGAATCAGGACTTCGCCATCGGCGTTTGTCCATTGATGGGGCTGTTTCACTTCGATGTTTTTGTTCATGTTGACCTCTATAACTGCGGTGTTTTACGGTTTCGAAAATGGGCGAGCGGCAGGTTTGCCAGGTGTTGTGTTATGCATGACAACTTTGACTATTATGAAGTATGCCGCAGGGGATGCGGTCTTGAAGCGGGCTGCCGCTCGCTTAAACTGGTTTTGGGATGGAGCCGGATAAAGTCGTCAATGGGCGTCACTCGCGGCGTGGGGCGCTTCGCGGCCAGACACAGGCACCAGCCGCAGTAAGCGGCCACAAGGCCGTAGAACGCGATAAAGAGGGCAAATTCGGTCGTAGTCATAGTCTTTCCTCAGTGAATCCCCCGCTCCGCGATTCCGAAGCTAGCGGCTATAAGCTCATTGGGCAGTCCGGGGCGCTTCGCCAGCGCGGCGATGATGGTCCGGGGATGGTAGCGCGGCGTTCGGAAGCCGAGCTTGAACACCGGCACCATAGGCCGCGCCCGCGCCCCGTCAAGGGCGAGCCAGCGCGGCGACACCTGGAGCCACGCGGCGGCTTCCTCGCGCGTCAGCATCGCGTCAAGGGGTAGGGGGTTGGCGGGGCAGGGGGTCATTTTCCCTTTGTGACCTGATTGCGCGTCATGGTTTTGCCCAGTTCGCCCATAGTTCGCCGCTTGTGAAGCTCCACCATGTCTGCCAACTCGGTCCACTTGAACCGAGAGACGTAAAAACAGACCGTCTCTCCCTCATCGCGGTAGCGCACAGGGCTGCGCGGCTTGGCGGCAAAGGACTCGACAATAACCTTCTGCTCGGCGGGAGTGCGAACCTTCTTTTTGTCATAAACATCAAACACCGTTCGCGCCTCTGTGAATGTAAGCTCAGCAAGATTGCGCTGGACGATGTTGACGCCGGTGGAGGTCTTCACCGCGACGGGCAGGTATCTGGCGAGGGCTTTTTCCTGCTCGGCATAAGGCAGCCGCGCCGCCAATGCCGCCCCGGCAGAATGCGCGAAAAGAAGTTCACTGTGAAGCTGCTTCCTGCCGACGCGATCAAGGTTGAACAGCAGCCGCCTGTCAGCATCGGGATTGAGTGAGCAAATGCGGTTGATGGTTTCCGGGTCGCGGTCCATCGCATCGGCGATACGGGAGGCGACTTTCGTAATGCCGCTCGCCACGTCGCGCATGTCTTGGCTTATGCTGCGAATTTCATCATCCGTAACTGGCTTTCTTGTGAGGGTGTTTTTTATGCTCATTTTTCGACTTTCTATTTTCATGCCGCTTTCGGCATTTGATTTAAGAACTGTGAAAGGTTTTGGATTTTTGAGATCGTTCTGTCGGAAGCCTTTTTCCGCATCCACTCCCGCATCCACTCCCGCTCCCGCTGCCGATTCACCGGGTCTTTGCGCCACTCCCGCTCCCGCTCCCGCTCCCGCTGCCGATTCACCGGGTCTTTGCGCCACTCCCGATGCCGCGCCTTGGAACAATCAGGAGAACAAGTCTTTGCGTTCCCTATCGCCTTAAATTCCCTCCCGCATTGGGCGCAGGGCCTCGTCATACTCTGCTCTCCAATTCCGCGAGCTTAACTTGCAATCCCGCCGCCTCGGCTTCGAGCTTGTTGGCATTGGCCCGCAGCATGGCGAAGGTGAAGGTTGCCTCGTCGCCGCAGCGGCGAGCCTTCCGCATCGTGCGCAAATAGCTGGCCGCAGTGATCCGGTGATCCCGGACCTGCTGGCGGTAAATGCTGCGAAGGGAGGGGGTCATGCGATCAATCCCGATTGACGCTCCAAATCCGGCAGGTGTTTCGCGGCACACCAGCAAAGGATTTCACTGATTGACTTTGAGGATTTCTTTGACAGCGCCCTGAGCCTTTTGTCCAGTGCGGATGAGGGCCGCACTCCAATGAAGGGATACCGTGTTTTGATCTTCTTCCGACTCTTTTTTACTTTCATTGGCGAGTGTTTTACAATGTTAAACAGCGCGCGTCAATAGTTTTGTTGACTTTTGTTTAACAATAGTGTACAATGTTTTTGCCATGAAGAATGTGAATTGGCTTGCACGGCGAAGGCATCGGTGTTTTGCTTCGCCTGTGACCTCCGAAAGGAAAAAGCGCCAGTATGTTGGGCAGCGATTCGATCCTGAACTGGTCGCCCGCATAAAGGCTATTGCGAAAAAGCAGCGATCTAGTGACCGCGCCGTATGGGAACAACTTGCTGAGCGCATGAATCGTAAATCGGCCTTCGGATGCTTGGCGGGGCTGGCAGTGGCAATGTCGGCAGCCGGGCAGGCAGTGACCAACTATGTCCAGTCCGATCCCGACTTCCGGCGTGTGGACGGGAAGCTCTACAATCGGGCAAAGAGCGCACTTTGGGGCTTCGTAGATGGCCGCGTGATAAAAGTTCTCCCCGATGGCATCATAGTTGAAATGGAGCGAAGACTGCCCCTGGGATCGCCCTACAACAGCGCGGACATTCCCGGAAGGCGGCTTTTCATCCGAAACTACCCCGCTAGGCCGCCAGTGGCGGAAGACGAGTACATTCCGGCCATCCGGGTCATGTCCATCGGAACAGTCGAGATCGGCGGCGCGACGCTCCGGGCTTACGACTATGGCACGCCAAACATTGTCGCAGTGGTGAGAACCAACGCCCCGACACCCCTGACGCCCCCGCCGCGCCAAACACGCCAGAACTGATTTATGGTCATCTGCATGGCAATTCTAGCTGCGCTCCTGATTCTCGGCGGCTTCGGATTGGGATCGGACCTGGTGGGCAGCTCGGGCTTCATCGTGCTGGCGGTAGCGATGGCAACGGATGCGCTCTTGACTGGCATCGAAAAGGCGGCGCGGAAGCTCGCCGGGCCCGCGGAGCATATCGAGAGGATGGTAGCTTGCCTTCCAGTGGACGCCCCGACGCCCCCGCCAACAGACCGCCAACACGAAAAAAGCCCCTCAGAAACCCCACAAAAAGGGCTATGAGCGTCTCGTTCGCAATGAGAAGGTCGCAGGTTCGATTCCTGTCGGCGCCACCATCCAAACCCACCCACAAAACGCGAGGAAACGCCCATGTAACAGGGCTTTCCGCAACTTTTCACTTTCAGCTTGCCTTGCGCGTAGCATACGGATATATACCTCATATATGTCGAATTTGTACGCCAACAAACCGCCAACAGAACGGGAAACGGGAGGGGGATTCATGGGCGTAGCCGCCTGCCAAGTCCGGGGTCAACTCCGTTGGAAGGTCGAAACCTTCATCGCCGGGAAGCGCAAAAGGCAGTTTTTTAAGGACCGGGCGAGCGCGGACAAGGCCATGAGCGCCGCGCTGAAGCATCGGGCGGACCTCGGGCGCGCCTTCGAAGTCCTCTCCGCGCGCGAACGTGCGCAGATCATGACCATCCTTTCAGAGATTGAGCAGGCCGGCCTCACACTCGCTGGTGTATGGAAGACGGTCCAGACGCTTCCGAACTCCCCGCAAGCCCGTTGCACGCTCGGCAAGGCCATAACTGAGACGGTTGCGGCAAAGGTCGAAGGCGGTTGCCGGCCAAAGTATATCAAGCAGTTGACCTGGTATCTCGGCAGCTTTGCCAAAGGCCGGGAGGAAACGGACGTCCGGCAGATTGGGGCTGCTCATATTGAAGCCTGGTTTTCCGGTCGCAACGAGGCACCACGCTCGCGCAAGGGCCACGTCAGCCTGCTCTCGACCCTCTTCGACCATTGCTGGCGGCGGCGCTACATCTCGGAGAATCCCGTCAAGCGGCTCGACAAGGTTTATATGGATCGCGGGATTCCTCGAGTACTCGAGCTTGGTCAATGCTGGCGGGCGATGGTTTGGACATGCCGGCGCCAGCCGGAAGTCTTGGCATGGCTCACGCTGGCCCTTTTCTGCGGGATGCGCCCCGACGCCGAGGCAGACCAAATCTCGTGGGGGGACATTGACCTTGACCGCGGGCGGATCGTCATAACCAAAAGCAAGGTCAGGACGCCCCGGATCATTGATCTGGAGTTCTGCCCCCCGGCGCTCCCCTGGCTCCGGGTCGCCAAGGCCATCGGCGGGCGGCTGCCCTTGCCGAAGACGACCCGCATCCGGGGAGTGCGAAAGCTACGCGCGTTCCTTGGAATGGATCGCTGGCCGCAAGACGTTTTGCGCCACACCGCCGCGTCAAACCTACTCGCCTTCCACCAGGACGCCGGGAAGATTGCGGCGTTCCTAGGGCATAGCGCGGGCACGCTGCTGCGGGATTACAAGGCCCTTGTCTTCAAAGAGGACGCGGAGCGGTTCATGGGGTTGCTGCCGAAGCAGAGGCATTTTCAAACCCGGAAACTGGATCAACCTTAAATTGGTTTAGAGGTCAAAAGTTGCTCAGCGCCGCCCGTTTCCAGAGGATCATCACGGCGCCGTTAACCCCGTCGGCTTGGTCCCGTTCGCGCTGGTCACATATTCTACCGCTGGCACACTGTTCGACCACCAGCGAGCAATCACCGTCCCTGTGACCGTTGGCGCGCTGGCAAGCGGCGTATAATAGACCGCCGCCTCATGCACCAAGGGACTATTGATGAGGATTTGCCCTCTCAAAGCAGTGATTTCCATCGCGTTAGGATGTGACGGTTTGGAAGAGTTGTTGCAAACGATTCGCCCAGCCACGCCCAAATCATCCCATAGTTCAACCCCCTCGAAAGCGGTAGAGTCTTGATCACTGCCGGAGTCGTTCTCCATGTGAATGAGAAGCGGGGAGGTCTGATCAAGCGACCGGATATCGAGGGTCGCGCTGATATTCGTAGTATTGATGCCAAGCCCTGTTCCGCTGTTGTTATAGGCGATCCCGCCAATCCCCCCGGAAACATAGACCCATGAAAGTGCCGCGCCGATGCTGCTCAAGGCCGGCCCTACAATTGTGTTGGAAAAAAGGCCGGCCAAATCCGCATTGAGCGTCATAGTAACGAGCGGCGTGACTGTCGGCAATGGAGGGCCGCCGCCCGCGTCAGAGTATGTCCCAAAAGCCGTGGCGTTAGTGTACTTGGTTGTGCCGAAGAATTGAATCTGCCAGTAATCTCCCAGCGGCTGGATGCTATACAAGCCCGGCCCATACATTGTTCCGCCCCAGGCCATCGCGCCAGTCGGCACGCCGGCTCCATTCGCAGAGAGGAAAGCTGTGTTCGTGTCAACGACTATCCCCGCCACCGGCGCTCCATCGTAATCCAGCGCCAACAGGTCCGCGCCATTGGTAAGCGAATTAGTTGAGATGCCCATTCCCGCAATCTCCGCGTGCAGGATCGAGAGGTTTGTCCGTATCGCCATGAACAATTCCCACGCCTCTGGATCATTGGTGATGCCGCTCAGCCAGGCTCCTGAGACGTAATACGGTGTGCCCGAATCGTCACTGCCAAGCGGCATCGGGACAAGCTGCGCCCACGCCGCGCTCGCGGCCATTGCGAGGGCCGCCATGGCCCCCATCATCATTCGTATATTTTTCATCATTCGTTTCTCTCTGTTATTTCAGTTTTTCCTGTTCACCCCATTTGCCCGCGCAGCAGCGTTCGGTCGCCACGCGGATTTTTGCCGCCAGCAGACATCCGCACATCTCGCAGAACCTCACCAGCGGCAGTCCGTTGGCGCTCCGCTTGGTCGGATGCTTCGCCGAGTGCGGGCAGGCCTGGCAAATCGCCGTGCGCTGCGCCCGCACCTTCTCATCCGCCGCCGCAATTCCCAGGACCGCCTTCGCCAGGCCAAGCGCCCCGTGCGCGACCCAGGCGACCGTTCCCTTCTCGCCGCAGCAGCTCATACCCCGATCCATTCTTCCTCGAGCGCCCCATGCGTGCAATCCCCGAGCGCCGGCGGCAGGCAGCTCGTCTGCTGGCAGCCCAGATCAATCCCGGGATATAACGCCGGCGCGCCCGCCGGCGGCGCGCAACGCAACTCGACCAGCTCGGGAACGCAAACCGCCGGGGCCGGATTTGCCGCGCACGGATCCGTCTGCGCCTCATCGCAGCCGACGCGGGGCGCCTGCCAGAGCGGATTGATTCGCGCCGCGATGCAAATGCCCTGCCAGCTTACACCGTTCTTCGGAGCCAACTGCGGAATCACGAAGGTCGCGCCGTTCGCAAAGCGGTCAATCGCCGGCTCATCAATCGCTCCAAGCTGGTCCACGGCCCCGAGCTGGTCCACCGGCATCGGCCCGACCGACGCGGGCGCCGGCGTGATGCACATCACGCCGGGCGCGCAAACCTGCCGTTGCAGGCACTCCTGAGCGCAAACGAAAGTCGTGGTGAGCGCGCACAAATCCGCCTGCCAGGTCAGATAAATGAAATCGCCTTTCGAGCGGTCATCATACCATTTCCAGTGCGGCGCTTCTTGCAGGTTCGCCGGGCCGCCCACCGGCCCGTAATCCACCACGCTCCGAACATGCGTGCCCGGCGGGATCGCCGCGCCCGAGTAAGTGAACGACATCCCATCGCCCGCCACCGTTGCGACGGTCTTGTGCGCCAGGTCCACCGCCTCGGCATAATCCGGCGCCGCGCCGTACTCGACAAAACTCACCATGTCCCCCGCGCGCAGCCAGCTTGCGGCCGCCAGCAGCTTCACCGTGACTGTGCTGCCATCTGAACTCGAATTAGCCAGATCCATCTGGATACGGCCGCAGATCGGCCAGGCGAGCGGAAATCGAATCTTCCCCAGGGTGTTGGGCGTCACATAACCGCCGTAAGCCTGGAGCAGCCCGCCGGTCCCGACCGTCAAATCCAGCGTCACCGCCGAGCCGGCCACCGATGCGACCTTATAGACGCCATCCGCGAATCCCGTCACGCCGCATAGCCCAACCTGGTCCCCGGCCGCCAGCGTCGGTCCGGTCGCCAAGTTCACCACCGCCCCGGCCACAGACGACACGCACCAGGTCAGCGTTTCATCCCGCCGCACGCGGTCCTGGCCACACGGTCGAAAATAATTATAGCTGGGCGTCACCTCCGCCGTGGCCGCCCATTTCTGGATCGTGATATTGCCCCCATTGGCAAAGACAAACGCCCCGTCGGGATAAACCGGATTATCGCAGCAATGATCCGGCCCAATCACGTCCTGCTGCCGCACCTCGTCCAGCGGCGACGTCCACCAGGTTGCCGTGTTCGGCAGATACTGCGGCTTCCAGACTCCGGTGCCCAAATTTACTCCGGCCCCGTCCACCGGACTCCAAGACCAGGTGCCTCCATTTGGGCAGCTCGTTCCCGGCGGATTATCAAGCTGCTCATACCGCTGCATCCCGAAAGCGTAATGCGGCCCATAGCCGGCGGGCAGCGGCGCGCCGAGCAGATTTCCCGTGGCCGTGTTGCTGTCCGTCCAAGCCGGGGTGCTATCGCAACCGCCGGGAATATTGCCCAGCGTGCCGAGGAAAAGCGCCAGGGGATCAATCGGTCCGTTCTCGTCCCTCCGAACCAGCGGCACCCGGGTGCAAAAGGAATCAGTCCGCCAGGGATAAACCGTGTCGTCGCTCAAATCCCACTCATTAACGAGCGCGGTGGCGTCCGCCAGCGCGTCGGCAAAAGTGTAGGGATTGGAAAGCGTAATGGTCGCGAGAAACTGATTGCAGGCTAAACCAAGAACGGGAATGCCGGCTTGGTAAACTTCAGTGGAGGTTGTTCCGGTGTTTGTAATAGTAAGCAAGCGATACCCGCCCGGACTGCCGTCCCATTTCATTCCCGTCACGCCGCCGCCCGCGTCAAACGCCACCGGCGCGGCGGAATAAGTTCCGTAATACTGCGAGGTATCTGCTAGTGCGGCATTGGTCACGCAGGGAACGATATTATTCTCCACCCCCGCGGGATTGGTGGGATTGTTGCCAAGAAACTTCCCCTGCTGGTCGCAGGTCAACGCTACGTTGTTCAGAACATCCAGGGAGGTGACACCCGAGAGGGTTATCTTTCCGCTGGTTTTGTCCGTGGTGAGGGTGAGGTCGAGAGCGTATTGCGTCGTGAGCACCGGCACAGTCGGTGAGTCAACCGTGAAGTTCCATTCGCTGTATAACATCGTCGCCTGCATGGTGAGGAATTTCACCGCGCGTTGATCGCACGCCGGCGTGGCGCAGGAGTCAAGCTGCGCGAACGGAAAAGAGCCGTGCCAGATTTTATTCGCCCGCACGGCCTTCCAGCCCTGCTTGTGGCACGCGCTGAAATCCGTTATCCCGCCGCTGAGGTGATAGCAGTTCCCGTCCGCCGCCCGGTTCGGCAGCCGCGCGTAACCCGCCCCGCCCGCGCATGCGTCCGGCGCGCCTGGCGCGCTGCTGTCCGTCGGCGCGACTCCGCCGACCGTGGTTACGTTCGACCAGGCCGCAATCTCCCGCTCCGCCGTCCTGAGATGCTGATAGCATCCGCCGAGATACCATTTCTGGATGCTTGGCCATTGTCCCGGGCATGGCGCCCGGTAAGGAAGTCCAAAATCCCCAGCCATGCTATTGCGTTCCCATTTTCACGTTTCAAGAGCTGACTTCCTGCCCTTGGAGTTGGTAGGTTTTTGTTGTCCCGGTGGCAGGATCGCACACTACCACCGTCACCGCCGAGCCACCTGACGCAGCATTCGGCGTCTGCGCCTTCCTGATAACACCGTGCACGGTATGCTGCGTCAAGACGCCCATGCTCTGCAATGGTGTATGCGACATGACCCAATCCACAAGGGTATTGAACGCCTGCTCATAGGGCGTCACTCCACGCAGTTTGTAGGGGGTGCGAGGCATATTACAGGGCAGAGTAGAGTTGCGCCGCGCCATAGGCCGTGTAAGCCAGACACGAGGCAATCAGGCACTCGGTATAAGTATAGACCAGTTGCGTCTTTTGGTTGGCGATCATGACCACCTGGGGCTTGCTCTTGAGCCACTGCGAACCGAACGGCAGTTGAAAGAAGCCGGTAGGCGACAAGCCTTCCCATTGCGAGACTTCCATCGAAGTCCAGATTTGACCAACGCCGGTATAGCTGGCCTGAACATCCATCGGGTTTGCGGCGGTGATCGTGCGGCGATAGACGGTCGAGTATTGGATGCAGTCGTCAAGTCCATTGAAGGCAATCTGCCGGAACAAATCGAGCGAGAGATTGTCATTGCCAGTCTGAGAATTGAGCCATGTTTCAGCGGCAGATTCGGGCGTTGGCGTCGTTGCTGGGGGACTTGGATCGAACTTCCCCGCTGAGTAGCCATCGACGGCCCGCTTCACCGCGGCAGCATTTGCGAGCGTCAACCCGAGGCTCTTTAGAACCAAGCTGCGGTAGATGGATACCTGCGCGACGTTGATCTCCAACTCGTGAACCGAGGGACAAGGCACAGGCTCATAGCCATTCTCGCCGGTGGGGAAGTCGAATTGCACGCGCCAGTTGCCATCCCCCAGGTCGCCGAAGGTGATTTGCGATGCGCCCTGCATCCGCGCGATGTTGCGGGCCATCAAGCACTCGGAATAACTTCCCTCAACGGTGTTGTGCGTGACGGAGCCGGTGCGGGTATTTTCCTCGACCTGCTGGCTTTTCGGGAATGGCCCGGGATAAAGGCCGATGCGGTTTGGCGTACTCATGGCGTATGCGGGTCAGGCCGATTGGCGATAATGAAAAGGTGATGCTCCATGCGTTGCTGCACCTGTAATTGCTTCTGCCCAATGCCCAGGTCAGAGTTGAAAGCCAGGGCCGCGCCGGAATAAAGGCCGGACTTGGAGAGGCTATCAACGCCGAATTGCTCCGGCTTCTGGCGCAACTGCAAGGCATAGCCCGCGTCTTCGCCGCGCAGCCGGGCAATTTCTTCGAGCTTCTTGGCCTCAAAGTCTTTCTTTTCTTCCTCAGACTTCATGGTGAGAGGCGGCGTGCGGGCTTCCACTTCCTTGATCTTCTGCGCGATGCGCAACCGTTCTTGCGCTATCGAATTGCGCCGGTCGCCGATGGTCATTAGCTCGCGCTCATGGTCGCGCTCGCTTCGCTGCGCTTCATCAGTGCGATCCCGGCGCTCCGCGTCCTTTTGGGCGATCAAAGACGGCATCGGGTCAATTTCTGATGTACCTTTCGGCCCCCCGAAATGCCCCGCGCCTCCTTCCCAATCCGACACCGCGTCCCAATGCATCTGGAAAGCACGTTTGAAGTCGCCAGACTTAAGCGCATTCCACCGTAGAGACAATGCATAAGAAAGTTTATTGTTAGCATCACTCCCAGGAACAAGGGAACCCAGGCCAACAATAGCCTTTGAAAATATCGAACCAACCGAGTTCCCTGCGGCCTTTTCAAGCAGTTCAGCCGAGTGGGCCAGATCAAGCGCCGCCTTGTCGAGATCGGCAGTGACTTTTTTGAACTCGTCGCCAACCGGGATATATTTCTCCGCACGCGCCCCGGCGATGTCGCGGAGGATTGATCGGCTTTCCTCATCCTTTCCACCCGCCGATAAAACCGAGCGTGTAAATTCGGAGAGGTTGCGGCCATGAGCGGCGGCGGTAACATCTTCCCTTGGAATGCCGAGCCGGTTGAATAACTCCGCTTTCTTCGGGTCAGTGAGCGCGGCAACGGCAGCGTCCCGCACTCCGTTAAGCACAGTGATCATTCCCTGTGCGCTCAGGCCGAGATGATCCGCCGCTTTTTGCCAGCGTTGCGTTTCATCCGCGCCGATGCCCATTTGCTCGCTCAATTCCCGCAGGCCGGAGGCTTTCGAGATGAAGGAATCCAACATGCCCTTAAGAGCGTCAAAGCCGAGATAGAGTCCCGCGCCCTGAATGAGCCGCTTGCCTATACTGACATCGCTTACGTCATTACCGAACTTCTTGACCTCCTGCCGGGCCGTGTTCAGCATTTGCTGAAAACCCGACTGGTTGCCGGTCATGTTGACACGCAGATCACCCATTGGCGGCCTCCATCTTTTCAGCAGCTTCCTGCGTGTGAAACACCTTGCGCCAATGCTTCGGGTCTTTGAGCTTCGCGGCGGCGTCCAGTTCAAGCGCCGTGAAATAGTCGTACCACCGGCCCGGAAGATAGCCGTTGAGCACTTCCATTTCGTTGAACCCTGCCATGACGAGGCGCACCTTCAAAAGCACTTCCCAGGGGGCCGTCAAAAAGACGCCGCCTGCGGTCTCATGGCGCAGTACCGGAGGGCGCTTATACCCGTCCTGAAGGTACGCTCGAAACAGCATCTCCGCTTCCGCCCAGTCCACCTTGCGCGGCTTCCACCACGGCCCCGCCACGCGCTTGCGCCAGCGGGCCATGACACGCGGCCAGTCCCCTGAGAGGAACGCTTCGAGCGTGTCCTCGAATCGCGCCGCGCATACCACAATGCCAATGATGATCGCATCCCGGGCCGCCTCTGCCATCGGAGCATTGGCAAAGGGCAGGCCGAGACGCCTGAACAGCAGGTGATGACCGAGACAAAACGGGCGCAATGGAGTCCCTGCCACTTGGCACGGCTCCGGCACCGTCTCGTCTGCGCGGGCGTAGATCATGGCCGATTAGGAGTCAGCCAACACTGCTGGAACGATGTGCGTGTTGTCGTCGTTCAAGTAGCACTTGAGATCGAAGCTGATAATCGCCTCATTCTCCGGCGAGTAGCTGACTTCGGGTGCGCCCTCAACGATGTAGTCAGGGGCGGCAGTAGAACTGCTATTCAGTTCGGTATCGGTCGCGCCGGTGATGGACACGAGATCATTCTTCATCGGCAGATCGGCGGTGATGGCTGCGGCCAGGGCCATGGTGGCCGCCAGCGGCTTGCATTCGACCGTGAGGATGATCCGCTTGTTTCGGCGGCGCGACGCGAGCCACTGCCCCACATTGCCAACCGTATCCGCCGAATCAGCGTCGTTTTTCTTCCGCACGGTATTAAAGACCGTGGCGGCGCGGCTTGTCCCGCTTATGCCGTTCCACGTTACTGTCATCGCCGGGATGCCGCGCTGCGCCGCCATCCCCGCCTGACCGATTTGAACTCCTGCTTGTCCTGCTGCCATAATGTTTCTCTTTCGTTATTTGTTTGCTGTGCTGTTCAGTTTCGCGGCTACGCCTCAGTGGCAACCACGAAAAATTCTACCGTGCCCGCCGCCGCCATGGCATAGATCGTCGCCGACTTCGGGCTGAGAAGAATGAAGTCCTGCGGCGGTAATGATTGCGGGAAAGTCGCCATGAGATTGTCCCCGGCGATAATCAGGAGGTTGCCCGCATTGGTCGCCATCGTGAAGGTGAGGCTCGCGCCTGTGCCGTGCCCACCGGTGGGCGTGTTCGGGCTGGAAGGCGATTGCGTGTATTTTCCCGCAGTGGTTAAGGCTATGCTGGCGATGGGGCCTGAGCCGCCACCGCCGCTGATAGTGCTCACCGTGACAGTCGCCGCAATGCCGCTGCCGCCCACGATCATGAGCACGTCGCCCGCCTGGTAGCCGGTCCCGCCTGCCGCGATGGTTGGCACACCCGAGACTGAATACCACGTCGCCGGGTCCAGGTTGACGATCATGAGCTTGCTCGGCGCTCCATGGATGGCCCCGAACGACACGGCTGCGGCTGCGGTGGTAGCAAGCTGCGTCGCCTGGGCCATGTTGGAGCCATTCATATTGAGCGACGCGGTGAAACCGCCCGAGATTGACGCGCCGAGCTTGTTGGCCCGGAGTTGCGCAGCGAATTGAACTTCATTCATAAACAGGTTTAGGATTGGATTTTGTCAACGAAATGACAGTTGAAAACCAGATCGGCTTCGCTCGTCACAAAGCCATTGTTGAAAATAGTGGTCTTGAAATTCCGCTTTTGCTGCGCAAAATCTACCATGATGCCATCGGGGATCATCGCGTCCACATCGGGGGCAAGCGTCGCCGAAAAGAATTTGTCGCGGACCTCGTTGACGCGGGCGAAGTGCGCGGCCATGTCGGCGGCGAGTGTCTTTTGCGTCCACTGGCTTTTGACGGTGATCGCCGCCTGCGCTTCAAACTCCACGCCATACTCAGCCGGCGTGCTGCCGAACGGGACTTCCACCACGACGCGGTTCGCGTCGTCAATGCTCATCGGGTCCATGAAGGGAACGATGAGGCAGTCGGCGGTTGCCGCCGCTCCGGCTGCGGGCGGAGCGCAGACAATCGAGGGATTGCATTCATCCGCCAGGTAATCGGCAATGCCTTGCGCGAGCGGCATTTCAAAATCGTAGCGTCTCATCAATGCTTCCTCCAAACGCGGTCAAGCTCATGCTCCATGCTGCCGGCAATCGCCTCAGCGCGGCCCGCCATTGCCTTTTCAATGATCCGGTCAGGATCGCCGCCCGATGCCCACCGGGAATGATTTACGGCCGTAATGGACACATTGCCGCGCTCAAATGACGCCTTGCACGTTCCCGCCCGCTTGGCGTGCTTGCCCACCCATCCGCTGCTCCCGAGCTTCCCGCCGCAAGCCGTGAAGAAAGCGCCCCAGCCGCCCCGGGCCTCCCCTACCATCCACTGCTTGAGCTTCACGAACTCTTTGACCATTTCCTCTTTGGTCACAAGCACGTTGAGCCAGCGCCAGCGGCCAATGTTGCGCGTCTTCTGGCCGGCCATTGTCACGCGCCCGCGCTTGCCCCGGGCGCCCTGGACATGGGCGGCAAGGTCGCTTATTCCGGCGTCGGGCGCCCAATGGTTCATATCCACGCCATAGACGGTGCCGCCTTTGGTAGCGAAGACGCGCATGGCCTGCTGGCCCTCGCACTTCTGCATAGTTCCCCAGGTGGTAGCATTCGGACTCGCTCGAATGACTTGGTTGTGCCGGCCAGAGAGCATCATACCAGGCCCGGCCTTTGCCCCCTCCAAGCCATAAACCACTTTGCGGATGTCCTTCTCGACCCGGCGCTTGCCCACTGCCAGGGCCGAAAGGTCTTCGACTTCGGTATCGCGCAGCTTCGCGCCGCGTGCATCCAGCATCCGAACGAGGGCCTTCCCGGAAAACGGCGGCGTGCGCTTCATCAATTCGGCGGCGAGCAGCCGCCCTTGATCCGCGAAGACTTCCTCAAAGGACTTCCGCGACACGGCGGCGAGGTCCAGGATGGCCTTGCTAAAGCCGGACTCGTCCACCTTGAATGTGACCATGCCGCCACTCATAGCCTTTGCGCCTCGCAATCCCATACCCACTTGACCAGATCGCCCCGCAGTTCTATGAACTGCAAAACCTTGTGCCATCGGCCATCGGCTTCGGTAAAAAGCCCGATTGCCCGAGGATCGGCCACCGCGCCGGCCAGTGCCTCAATGGCCGTGTAAATCGCTATCTTGGCTTGCGCCGGCTGGTCAGGGTCAGTGATCGCCGCCCGGTCCCGCACGAGGACCGTAAGCGATTCTTGCGTGTCAGTGGTCACTGGACGCCCGCGCATGGCAAGATTCGCATTGAAGCCCCGGATCCGCGCCTGTTGGGTGATCGTCATGCCTCAGCGGCCTCCTGAGTGAAGTAGCGCATGGTCTGCTCAAACTCAGAATCAGACCAGCAATCAGAATGTCCATAGTTGGGCCAGAGCACCGTGTTGACGCGCCCGGCCACGTCGGGTGCGACATCCAGCGCCCCATGCAGGCCGAGTGTGCCATAACCCAAAATGCGCCCCGGCAGGCTATGAGCCAGGCGCAAGGCCGCGTCATCCTCTGCCACATAGACACTGGCTCGCCCGACGCGCCTGGTGCGAAGCCAGGCGTTCAGGTAGTTCTTTTCAAACGACGCCTCGCACGCCCCGCAGACCAAGTGCAGATGCCCGATGTCCGGCCACGCCGGGAAGTCCGACAGCATCGCCAGAATCACCGCGCAACCATTGGAGTGCCCTACGAGGTTGATCGTCCAGCCGAGCGCATATTGCTGGACGGTGCGGTAGAGTTTTTCCGCGCGCATCTTCTGGCCGAAAGCGCGGTCAATCGGCCCGCAGAGGTATTCAACCTTCTCCGCTGCCAAGTCCGGCCAATGCCCGGCGATGGTATGCGACACGGCCCGGCCATCCCAATTCTTCCCATCGCCGGGAAAAGTCAGGATGCCGGGCACGTAGATGTTGATCGCCGGTGCGTTCACAGGTCAGAACGTGACGCCGACTCCCACACCCACAAGGGGAATGTTGGAACTCGCCCGCGAAAGGAAGAACTGCTGTTCCAAGCGAATATAGGCGAACGTGTTTTGCGTCATCGCCTTTTCGAGTTGCAGGAAGGGCGCAACGAACTCGTCTTTCTGCACGAACGAGTATCCGAAGTCCAGCCCCGCGAGGAACTTGATGTCATAATGGACAATGTTGAAACAGAGGCCGGCTTGCTGGCTTACGATAGTCCCGGCGATGCCCGCGTTGCGCGTGACGCTCTCAACCGCGATGGACTTGTAAATCGGCACTTCCGCGCCGAAGTTGGCGTCCATGGCCACGCCGCTTTGATAGTCCGCGCCCGCCCACAGGTCAACTGTGTCGCTGAGGAAGGTTGTGCTGTTGGTATCCTGCGATGTCAGCCACGAGGTTGCGGTCGTGAAGAACGATTGCGGGGTGTTGGTTTGCGCGGCCAGCGGCAGCGCGAGAAGGGCGAAAAGCCCGATGATGCTCAGTGTTTTTTTCATGCGTTTGTTTTTCTGTTTTGTTGTTTGTGTTTATGGAATGCCACAGTGTCCAGCAATCGCGTCCTTGTCCTGTGGATCGCTTTCCTGTTCAGCTATCAAGGCTTTGCGGGCCTCGAATAGCTCTTGCTCTAAATGCGTGCGGCAGTTTCTCATGGTTGTTGCCCCCCGGCTCCAGGGTTGCCGTTTAACAGGCGGTCGAAAGCAGGGAATTTGGCAGCCAGCCAATCCTCAAGCCTGCTTAAAAGGATGTTGTGCGTGATCCATGCCAGGCAGCCTACTATCAGGCCGAGCATGGCATTCTTCACGAGCCAGATGCGAAGCGGCATCGGGCCGCGAGCATCCGCGAGTGTGGGTAGCAGGACCGCGCCAAAGAGGATGCAGACCACCGGGATTGCATCATTCGGAAATGCCTTGATGAATCTCAGCAGGTAGCCGAGCGCGAGACAGCCGAGCATGACGATGGCGATGGCGGGCAGCCCATAGAGCTTGTTGAGCAGGTCAACGGCGCTGTCGAGCTTGGCGTTCAAGTCATTCATGGCTTTCCTTTCAGTGGGCAATCCGCGGGCCGGTCGCGATCTGGGATCGGGCAATGCACCGGGACTGCACCAGCCTGGCACTCGCGGCAGCGAATGGCTTCCGCCTCGCTGTATTCCAGCTTGTAGATGCGGTGTTTCTTGATGATCGAAAGCACGATGGAGATCAACATCGCCAGCGAGACCAGGCAGCCGATGAATCCCGCCATGATGCGCACCCACAATTCGAGCGCGTCCAGGTAGGTTGTACCCACACTAAGTCCGGCCGATACCGTGCCGATTATTCCCTTGATGGTATCGTGCGATTTGTTCATGCGGTTAATCAATGACATGGTGCGGTTCCGTCCGCGTCTGGTTTTCGAGATTGGCGATGACCCAGCGGGTCAGGAGCGCAACGTCATGCGTCCCGATCTTCTCGCAGCATTTTCCCCAATGGAACTCGACCGTCTTTGGGCTGAGCTTCATCTTGAAAGCAATCTCCTTGAAGCATTTACCATTGGTCCGCTGAGTGAGGACGGTGGTTTGCTGCGGGCTGAGATAGATGGCCTTTGCGCTCATTTGCTAGTCAATCCTGTTCCGGTATCGAGCGTGTATGCGTGAAAGAACCCTAAGCTCGGCGGCGCATTGGTGATGCTGAACGAGTTGGTCAGCGCGCAGCGCACGGTCGCAAGCTGCGTCCAGGTGGTCAGATTCGTGCTGAACTGGAGCACCGTGACGCAGTTGGTCAGACGCGGCCAGGGTGAATAGTTCCACGCCAGAGTGAGCACCTGCGGCTTCGGCGGTGCGATGACAATGGCGGGAGCGGCCATGACCGCGTTTTGCTGTTCGCTTGCGGCTTTGGGCGACGCCAGCTTGACTGTGCTAGGCAATGGCGGCCCACTGGCGGCAACGCAGAGCAAAAGTAATGGTATAAGGCGCACCATATCAATGCAATCCCATGATCACCCCGTTCGTGATATAGAGAGTCAACCCACCCGGAATTGGATAGTTGGTCGTGATGCCCAGCAACGCCGCTTGGTTCGTAGTCAGACCCGCACACGTCTCGATCCAGTTGGTCAGGGCAGGAGCCAGTGCCGTCAGTGGGATTGTTCCCTGTTGGATTCCGGTGCCAGGAAAGTCGAAGC
>Ga0181519_10001974_pt1 | contig 17723 bp, 10 predicted proteins | sample PEATcosm2014_Bin_26_FD_121102 | JGI IMG/M metagenome (GOLD analysis project Ga0181519, IMG submission 121102) | Peatland microbial communities from MTU Mesocosm Facility, Houghton, MI, USA - PEATcosm2014_Bin02_10_metaG | ecosystem: Environmental > Terrestrial > Soil > Wetlands > Peat | place...
AATGTCTCGATCTCTTCTGACCGCACTGTCGCGCGAACTGCGTCGCCCAAAATACCACCAAAAATCATGTCAGCCCTGGCGCCTACCAGAATCGATCAGCAGGTTTTAGCCAACAAAAAAATGAGGGGATTCGTGAGGCGCTGATGAGCTCTCAATTTGATGCCGACCTCGCGGCAACCGCCAGAGTCCACGAATTGACACTTGTCGCGCGAAATCATGAGGATTTTCCTAAGTAGGATGTGACGAGCCTAAATCACTTCGGCAAGAAGGCCGATGAATTGGAGACATCTCAAATCTGAGGGACGCCCATCGGCCTCAATAGCTGCAGAAGAGATGAAACCACGACCAGTCGGCGCCGACCAACAGTTGTGGTGCAAACGGCACCCTTGCCAATTAGCTCATAGAACTTCGTTCGTCCCAAGCCGGTTGCCTCCAACGCGTCTGGAATTGTGCATGTGACACGCTCAGCGAAAGGGATTGCAGGAGGGATGGCGGCAGCTTGCGAAGCTGGGATCTGTCGTCCCGAAGGTTGAGCCAGAGCGCCGGTTTCGATCCTTCGACTGTTACGCACAGCATTGTCCTTTCCAAAGCGGGGGTTTCAGGGGCCGGCGGCTTGCCGGTCTCGCTCTATCCAGTCACTGCGAGTGCCGCCTGCCTCAACGCGTTGGCTCAGACGGAGCGGCCGAGAGCTGATGATGATGGCGGCCGGCGCGAATGGAGGCGGGGACAGCATCTGATTGCGCTGCAAGCTGTGCGATATTCCCCCATGGATTATCTGTAAAAGTCTGAACTGGACCACCGGCGTCAGATGGGGTCTGGAGGAGCTCGGCTGTCGAAGTACGGACTCGGCCTGATAGTTCGGTTAATCCGCGGTGGTCGACGCTTGGCCAAATCCGGGTCAACCTCGCCGCTCGATCGATAGTCGTCTTGCTATAAATCATGTTGACGTCTACCATGATCGATAGAGTGGCGGTCTATCGATCATGACATGGAACTGGCAGCGGCGTGGCTGGCCGCAATTTTCTTGGGACAGGTCGCACCTCGCCCGCGCCGAGGACGAGTTCTTGGTCGGGGGCGGTGTGTTTATCGGCGCTGTGCGGCATCTCGGCGCCGACGACAAGGATCAACTCGCCGTTGAGGCCATGAGCACGGAAGCCCTGACGACGTCGGCGATCGAGGGCGAGATCCTGGACCGGGCGAGCGTGCAGTCGTCGATCCGGCGGCAGTTCGGCCTCGCGACCGATCATCGGCGGATCAGGCCGGCGGAGCAGGGCATATCGTCGATGATGGTCGACCTGCACCGCTCTTTTGCCGACCTGTTGTCGCACGAGATGCTGTTTGCCTGGCACCGGATGCTCGCTGGCGACAGGCGCGACCTCAAGGACATCGGCCGCTATCGCACCCACCGGGACCCGATGCAGGTTGTGTCCGGGCCAATCCATGAGCACAAGGTGCATTTCGAGGCGCCCCCCTCAGTCGAAGTGCCGCGCGAAATGTCAAGTTTCCTCGACTGGTTCAATCGGACGGCGCCGCAGGGCGGCGAGAGGCTGCCGGCCCTGACGCGGGCCGGCATCGCGCATCTCTATTTCGTGTCGATCCACCCGTTCGAGGACGGCAACGGCCGCATCGCCCGCGCGATTGCGGAGAAGGCCTTGGCGCAGGGCTTCGGCCGGCCGACATTGATCGCGCTCGCGGCGACCATCCTGCTCAAGCGCAAGGGCTATTACGACGCGCTTGAGGCGAACAACAAGGATATGGAGATTACGCCCTGGCTCGGCTGGTTCGCGGCGACCGCCATCGAAGCGCAGCGGCGCACGCTGGCACTGGCCGAATTCCTGATCGACAAGACCCGCCTGCTCGACCGGCTGCGCGGCCAGCTGAACGAGCGTCAGGAGAAGGCGCTCTTGCGGATGCTGCGGGAAGGTCCCGAGGGGTTCACGGGCGGCTTGAGCGCCAGCAACTATGTCAGCATCACCGGCGCCGCAACGGCGACCGCGACGCGTGACCTGGCGGATATGGTGGCAAAGGGCGCCCTAGCCCGGACCGGCGAGCGGCGGCACACCCGCTATCACCTGCCGATCCCACTGAAGCCCGTGGCGCCCGTGAAGCTCGACGGATTGTAGGAAAGCGCGTCTCGTAGCCAGCCTGGCAACTCTCAACCTCTTGCCGACATCCGCAGCTCCTGCCGCCGGCCGGCACGAGCGCCGGATGGGGCCGAACGCTCAAGCGAGCAGCGCGGCGCTTGGTCCTATAGTCTCGCTGAAGGCAACAGCGCGTCGGCCGCGCGAAGCTCCTCGTCAACGTGGCTGTCGAGCGTTTCTGCCTTCTGCGGTATCATTGCATATTGGCTATGTTCACGGTCGCACTAAACCCCGATACCCGACTCGACGTTACCTCGCCAATTTGTCCCCGCGGTCGTCGGCGTCCGCATTGGTTCGCTACTAGCCGGCTTCGCTTGATGGGCTGGGTGATGGTCTGGAAGACAAAGTCAGCATAAATATCATTATATATCAAAGAAGATGGGCGGACTCCCTGTCCGCCATCCTAAGAGATATGTCTTTCATATCAATCCCTTCCGAGGGAAACTAGCTAGTTGGCTATAGTGTTAGCCAGGTGTGGACGGCCCCTGAAGCGCGAGAGGTTTCCTGCAAAATTTGACAGGCAGGGCGAATGTGGTCATGTGTCCGGCCTGGTCGCGGGAGCGGGGCGTTCAGGCGGTCTTGCGAGACGGGATGTCGCATCGTCACGTCTCGGCGCGGTTCAGCTTGGCACCGAGCACGGTTATCAACTGGGTGCGCCAGTTCAAGACGACGGGCAGCGTCGTCCCCGGAAAAATGGGTGGCCACAGGCCGAAGAGCATTCGCGGCGATCACCGGGGCTGGCTTGTCGAGCGCTGCCGGGGTGCTGCCTTTACCCTTCGGGGCCTTGTCCGGGAGTTGGTCGAACGCGGGCTGAAAGTCGCTTACCGTTCGGGGTGGGAGAGGATCGTCGGTAATTCGGCGGTTGCTTCAATGTTCGGCACCGATGGCGAGCCTCGCGACTGAGAGACTACCGCGATGGTGGGGAGTCCAAAGCGCTCCACGAGATTCGCGGTGATAACGGCGTCTGATTGAGATGACCGGGATATTCATCATCTCTGGAACCCGTTTCGGCTTGGTCGTGACGAGCGGGAAATTCACCTCCGATATCGGGCTTTCTAAGCTGTCTCCGCTGCCGTCCACTGGAGCGCAGCAACCTATCATAGATCGCTCGCCGATCTATTCGATATCAATAGCTGAAGCGGGTCGCGTCGTGCATTTTTTGTTCTGATCACGAATATTCCCGTCGAGTGTATGGCGTTACCCCTTACTGCGCTATACTCGGGTTCGGTCGCTCGGTTGGGACGAACTCACATGAGCAAAACGGCAAACGAACCGGACCTCCATGCCTTGCCGCGTGGACAGATAGTGCATCGCTACATGATCGAGGGGGTGATCGGTCGCGGCGGCTCCGGCATCACCTATCGCGTGCGAGACAATACCAACGAGATTTTCGCGCTGAAGGAGTATTTTCCTAGGCAGTTCGCGGTGCGCCTCGACGGCGAGGTCGTACCGATCGGCGCCGCTGAGAACGGCCCGTATCTCGACGGGCTCGACCGATTTCTCTCGGAGGCTCAGGCCTTGCGGCGCCTCTCTGCGGCCGGCGGGAGTGGTGGCGTGGTAGTCAAGGTGTTCACCTTCTTCGAGGGTCACGGCACCGGCTATCTCGTCATGGAGCATTTGACCGGCCAGCGGCTGGATGTGCTCCTCGCGGCGCATCCGCAGGGCTTGTCCGAGGCTGTCCTGAACCCGCTGGCGCACCATCTGGCACGCGGGCTTGGCCATGTGCACGGCGCGCGCTTCCGCCATGGCGACATCAAGCCGGCCAATATCATGCTGCGGGAGGACGGCCGGCCGGTGCTGATCGATTTCGGTGCCGCGCGTAGTGCCAGTTCGGGTCTGACCGCCGCAGAGGCGGCGCTCGCCTCGACGGGCTACGCACCGATCGAGCAGCTCCTCGGTACCGAGCAGGGGCCGTATTCGGATGTCTACGCGCTCGGCGAAGTGCTCTACCAAGCGATCGGCGGCACGCCTGTCGATGCAATTACACGCTATCGCATGCTGTCGGACGGCGCTGTCGACCCGCAGCTTCCCGCTGTCGAGATCGGCGCCGGCCGGTTCGATCTCCGGCTGCTGCGCATGATCGACCGGGCGGCGGCCGTGCCGCACGAGGCGCGCCCGCAGTCGGCCGCGGCGTTGCTCGCCTTGCTCGCCGGCGTCGACGCGGATCCCGCGCCGCTCCAGACGGTGCGGCAACCCGTCGAACCGCCGGCCGCCGATGCGCCGAATCCGCTCGTATCGATAGCCGAGTCGCGGCTCGCCGCCGTGACACCGCTCACCCAGACCACCCCGGCGCCAGCTTCGTTCTGCGCGGACGAAACGGGATTGCCACCGCCAGTGCATCGCTTGCTGTGGCAGGCCATGGCACTCCCATTCCTGGCGGGGCTGATCGTGACCGGGTTGGTCGGCGCGCTCGCCTTCTTCCTGCTGAAGCCGTCAAGCGCGCCGCCGGCTTCTGTGCCGCCGGAAGTCGCGTCGCTGGCTCCGCCATCGGCACCATCCGCGCACGACTCGGGTGAAGCGGCGGCGCCGGCCGGGCAAACGCCGGTTGCGGAGCGGCTGCCCGCGGCCTCGCCGGCGGAGGAATTGCCGGGGGCTACGTCCGCCGAGCCGGCAAAGCCGGTGCCCGTCGAGACAACGAACCCCGAACCGGAGAAACGAAGCGCCACCGAACCCGCGAAGCCGGCAGCCGTCGAGTCGACGAGTCCCGAGGCGGACAAGCCAAGCGCCGCCGAACCGTCGAAGCCGGCTGCTCCAGAAGCGGCAACACCGCCGGCGATCGAACCCGCGAAGCCTGCAGCCACGGCAGCGACGAAGTTGGTGCCGGTCGAGCCGCCTAAGCCCGTGGCGGCCGCACCGCCGCGGCCGTCGCCCATCCCGCCGGCGAAGCTCGCGGCGGCGACGGCCAAAGCTCCTGTCGGCGAACCGATCAACCGGGCGACGCCGGATGCCCCAAGGCCGCCGGTCCCGGAACCGGCGACGCAGCTCCCCCAGGCGGCGATCAGCGCGCCGGTCGACAAGCTCCCGGAGCCCCCTGCGCGTGACTCCCGAGTGCCGGCCGAAGCCGTTGCCAATAAACCGGCCGCTGCCGGTCTGCCGGACACTCCGGTCGGCAATCGCATCTCCGGTCCTGCGCTGGTCTATCCGCCGGCTTTGGAGAAGAACGGCCGCGAAGGGAGCGCCGATGTCGCGTGTACCATCAATGCGGATGGTGTGCCAAGCGGCTGCACGGTCGTCAGGCTCTGGGGGCCGCCGGATTTCGGTGAGTCGGCCCTGGCTTATGTCCGCGGTTCAACCTACCGTCCGGCCCGGCGAAACGGCGTCAATGTCAGTGAAGAAGGGAGATTTCACGTCGAGTTCCGGCTGGACCAATAGGATCGAGCGCCGAGCCAGGCCGATAGGCGGCGACCGACGAGCCACTTGAGCCGGCATTTGCGGACCAGGCGGCGCTCTCGAACGGGCTGCTGATCTCGCTTCTTCGGTTTCGGATTCTGCCAGCGGCAAAATGCTCGATCTGCCCGGACAACGCTGCCGGCGAGCATGAGTTCTCCCGCGACCTGCCAGATCCTCGTCGCCGCGGCGCCGTGTCGTCTTCTCCGGATCGGGCCAGGCATTTCTGCTGTGCCAATGCGTCAGGGAAATACCGGGGGTAGAGCTGGTTGAAGCGAATGACTATCGACCGAATTGCTCCATTCCTGATGGCTGTGGAACAAGCAAAAGTACTCTGCAGCGATTGCAAGCCGATGGCGTTGGCCGGATCTCGAACGGAATCGCGCGTCAGTCGGATCGGCGGGCATGGGGTTGAAGGCGGGGACGAGCCGTGCCAGGTGGCATTCGCCCTATGCCGCCCGAACCTCCCCCAGGAACTGCGCGATCGCCGTTTGTAGCGATGCCGCGCCGCGTGTGGCCGTGTCGGCAGCTACTAGCATCTCTGCCATAGCGACATCGGTAGACGTCGCAGCAGTGCTCACCGCGCCGATACTGGCGGCGACATCGCCGGTTCCAGCGGCGGCGTCGGCGACGCTGCGGGCGATGTTCGCCGTCGCGGCGCGCTGCTGGTCGACTGCGTCGGCGACACCGGTGGCGATCTCGTCAAGCTCGGCGATGGTCGTGCCGATCAGGCGCACGACGCTCACCGCATCGGCGGAAACGCGTTGGATCTCGGCGATCTGCGCCTGAATGTCCGCCGTCGCTCGACCGGTCTCGTTGGCCAAGGATTTCACTTCCGCGGCGACGACCGCGAAGCCCTTGCCGGCAACGCCGGCACGCGCCGCTTCGATCGTGGCATTGAGCGCCAGGAGATTGGTCTGGCTCGCGACATCGCTGATCAACTGCACGACGGCGCCGATTTTCTCCGCGGCCTTGGCCAGATCCTGCATGGTGCGGTCGGTGCGTAGGGCGTCGTCCGACGCACTTCGCGCAATGGCGGCAATGCGGGCGATCCGGCCGCCGACTTCGCCGATCGAGTCCTGCAGCCCTTTTGAGGCGTCGGCGACGGCGTGGACATTGGTCGAGGCGAGCATGGCGGCGCCGGCGGCGGAACTCGATTGCTGCCCCGTGCGGTCGACGAGTTCGGCGACTGCCCGGCTGCGCCCTTCGAGCTGGGAAGCGGCCGTGGAGACGGTCGTGACGGCACTGCCGATCTCGACTTCGAAACGCCGGGCTATGCCGTGCAAGAGAGCCAGCCGGTCAGCCTCGGCCCGCTCTGCCGCCGCCGCCCGATCGCCGAGCAGCCGTTGCCGCTCCGAGTCGTTCTCCTGAAATACGCGTAAAGCTTCGGCCATCTCGCCGAGTTCATCGCGATAGGGCAAGGCAGGGACCGGCACGTTGAGGTCGCCGCCGGCCAGCGCGCGCATGGCGGCGGTCATCGCCCGTAACGGGAAAATCACCGCGCGATTCAGGAACAGGATGGCGACCAGCCCGCCCAATACGGTGGCGCTGATCATGCCGGCCAAGGTCGAAACGGCGTAGCGCGCAGCGGCGACGCTGATCGACGCGACCCGGTCGCCATCACCGACATCGGCGTCGAGCAGATGCGTCAGGGCCTCCCGGACCGGCTGGTAGAGCGCGGCAGCGTCCTTCTGGTAGGTCCGGCGGGCGTAGACGTCGTCGTTGTCACTGGAATATTGCCAGATCTGCGGGCCGGTTGCGGCGAAGCGCGCCCAGGCAGTCTGCAGGTCAACCAGCGAAGCCCGAGACGTGGCCGGGAGCAACGGTACCAGCGATGCCGCCAGTTCGCCCATCTCGTGGTCGGTTGCCGCCATCTCCGCCTTCAACCGGGTCATGTCTGCCGGCGCCACGGTAAAAATGCTTTCCGCCTCGAGCAGGCGATACCGCTCCGCCAGATCCGTCGTGCGGCCGAGGATCCGCGTCGCCGGTAGCACGTCCGCCTTGATGTTCTCCGCGTTCTCGGCCATTGAAGCCAATCGACTATAGGTTAAGCCTGCGGCACCGGTCAGCACAATCAGCAATAATCCAAGAATAAGTTGAACCTTCCCTTGGATCATCAAGCCGGAAAACCAGTCGCGCACCAAACTCTCCCTCGCGTCCTCGATAAAATGGCGCAAGTTTACTGACGCCCGCAAAGTCGTATTGGAATTCTGTGTGAGCGGAGTAAAGAGGGCGTGAACTATGGGGTGGGCACGTGCCACGAAACCGCCGCGCGTTCCCGGCGGTCGTGGGCGATGCGGTGCCGTGGCGTCTTCCGCCGGGCCGCGGAGATCGGCATTGAAGCACGGCGCGGGGCCGACACCCCTGCCGTCTCGTCAGAAAGGTTGAAGGCGATGGAATACCGGAATTTGGGCCGCAGCGGCGTGAAGGTCTCGCCGATCGTGCTCGGCAGCATGATGTTCGGCGGTCCAACCGACGAACCGACCGCGCGGCGCATCATCGACCAGGCGCGCGAGGGCGGCGTGAATTTTATCGACACGGCGGATGTGTATACCGACGGGCGATCGGAGGAGATCGTGGGTCGCGCGGTCAAAGGTGACCGCGACCGCTGGGTCATCGCCACCAAGCTTGCCGGTCCGCGCGGACCGGGCCCAAATCAACGCGGCCTGTCGCGCAAATGGATGTTCGAGGCAGTCGAGGCCAGTCTGAAGCGGCTCGGCACCGACTACATCGACCTCTATTACCTGCATCGCGAGGATCGCGACACGCCGCTGGCCGAGACGGTGCATGCGCTGGGCGACCTCGTGCGCCAGGGCAAGATCCGGTATTTCGGCGTCTCGAATTACCGTGGCTGGCGGGTCGCCGAGATTTCCTGGCTGTGCGATCAGGCCGGGATCGACCGGCCGGCGGCGAGCCAGCCATGCTACAACGCGACATATCGGGTGCCGGAAGCGGAGCACCTGACCGCCTGTGCTCATTACGGTCTGGGCGTGGTGGCATACAGCCCCTTGGCGCGCGGCGTGCTGACCGGGAAATACCTGCCGGACGCGGCGGCGCCGGCCGACTCCCGCGCCGGGCGCGGCGACCGCCGCATTCAGGAGACCGAATGGCGGCCCGAGACCCTGGCGTTGGCGCAGACCGTCAAGCGCCATGCCGAGGCGCGCGGCATCACCGCCGGCCAATTCGCGCTGAACTGGGTCCTGAACAACCGGCTCGTGACCGCTGCGATCGCCGGCCCGCGGACCGAGGCGCAGTGGCAGGAAAATCTGGATGCGCTGAACTATCGCTTCACCGTCGAAGACGAGGCGCTGATCGACGGGCTGGTGGCGACCGGCCACCCGTCGACGCCGGGCTATAACGACCCTGCTCATCCGGGCCTGGGCCGGCTGCCGCGGACGAGTCCATAAGTACGCCTACCCAGCGTGATCATGCCGCGTCTCGATCGCGGGTGCCGGTCTCGACCAGTCGCTGGACCGACGGATAGTCCGTCTTGCCGGTGCCCAGCACGGGGATCGCGTCGACCCGGATGATGACGCGCGGTACCATCAGTTCCGGCACGCCGCGCTCGCGGGCAAAGGTGAGGAGCGCCGGGACCTCGGCCGCGCCGTGCGTCGTTGCCAGGATCAGTTGCTCGCCCTTGCGCGGGTCGGGCAATGCCACGACGGCATGGGCGAAATCGGGCCAGAGCTGTGCTGCCAGCATCTCGGCGGCCGTCATCGAGACCATCTCGCCGGCCAGTTTGGCGAAACGCTTGGCGCGGCCGAGAATGTGGACGAAGCCCTGGGCATCGATGCGGACGATGTCGCCCGTGTCGTACCAGCCATCCTCGGCCGGTTCGAGCACGCCCGGCGCGTGGCTGCGGAAATAGCCCAGCATGACGTTCGGGCCGCGCACAGTGAGGCGGCCGCCGACCTCGATCCCCGGCACCGGTTCGAGCCTCGCTTCGATGCCGGGCAGGAGCCGCCCGACCGAGCCCGACCGGTTGTGCATCGGCGTATTTATGGCGAGCACCGGCGCCGTCTCGGTGGCACCGTAACCTTCCAGGAGGCGCACGCCGAAACGTTCGCCGAACAGCCGCCGCGTCTCGTCGCGCACCTTCTCGGCCCCGGCGAAAGCATAGCGCACGGCGTAGAAATCGTAGGGGTGGGCGAAGCGCGCCCAACCGCTCAGAAATGTATCCGTGCCGAAGATGATCGAGGCGTCGGTGTCGTAGATCAACTCGGGCACGATCTTGAAATGCAGCGGGGACGGGTAGTGGAACGTCCGCACGCCATTCAGCAGCGGCAGGATCGTGCCGCCGGTCAGGCCGAAGCTGTGGAACATCGGCATGGCGTTCAGCACGCGGTCGGCGGGGCTGAAATCGACGACGGCGGCGACTTGGCCGCAATTGGCCAGGATGTTGCGGTGGCTGAGTACGACACCCTTGGGCGTGCCCTCGGAGCCGCTGGTGAAGAGTACGACGGCGGGCGAGTCCGGCGCGACGTCGGCACCGGGCAGCCGCCGCGGGAAGCGTGCGGCGACAAGGCCGCGCAGCTTGTCGAGCGGGCCGATCGAGGCGCGAAGGTCTTCGAGCCAGACGAGGCGGACCCGCTCGGCCAACCGGATCACGATCTTGTCGAGCTTGCCGCGCTCGACGAAGCGGCGCGAGCACAGCACGGTCGCGATCTGCGCGGTGGCGCAGGCCGAGAGCATGCCGTCGGCGCCGGCCGAGACGTTGAGCAGCGCCGGCACGCGCGCCTGGGCCTGGAGCGCCAGAAAGGTCACGAGCGCACCGTTCGAATTCGGCAGCAGCACGCCGACCGTCTCGCCGGGCTTGGTCAGCGCGGCCAGCTTTCGGCCGAGCACCGCTGCGCCCAGCACGAGCGTGCCGTAGCTGATCGGCTTGCGCTCGATGTCTTCGGCGATCGGCAGGCGGGCGCCGAAGCGCGTCTTCGCGTCGAGCAATGCGCCGAACAGGCTGCGATCCGCGTCATGCGTCGCGAAGGCGGTCTTGACCATCAGCTCCTGGAGCGCGGTGCCGACGGCCTGACGGCGCGCTCGGCCGCGCAGTTCGGGATCGACCGCCAGGCGCACGGCGGGAAGCACGATCATCGTCAGCTTCGGGAACCAGCGCTGCCGGAGCTTGCCCTGCATCCGCGACAGATGGCTGAATTGCAGGCCGTCGATATGGATCGGCACGACCATGGCATCCGCGCGGTCGGCGACGGCGCCGGCGCCCTCGTAGATCTTCATCAGGCCGCCGGTCTTGGTCAGCCGGCCTTCCGGGAAGATCGCGAGCGGCACGCCGTCGCGCACCGTCTTGATCATCGCCTTGATCGTGTAGGGGTTGGTCGGATCGACGGTGAAGATCTTGACGAAGGCGAGGAACATCCGCGCCCACCATTTCTGCGTCATATGCGTGTTGACCGCGAAGGTGACGTCGCCCGGCAGGTAGCTGGCGACGAAGCAGCCATCGAGGAAGCTCAGATGGTTGATCACCACCACACGGCGCGGACCGGCTTTCTTGTAGTGTTCCAGGCCGGAGACCTCGACACCGTGCAGGGTTTCGAAATACCAGCGGAGCGCGGCCCGCATCATCTCGTGCGGCAGCAGGCTGCAGATGACGAGCGCCACCCCGAGATTGGCGAGCGCGGCGGCGGCGACGATCCAGGGTGCGGACAGGCCGGCCTTGGCCATGGCCGCGACGGCGGCTTGGCCGGCGACCATGAAGACGGCGTTCATGACGTTGTTCGCGGCGATCATGCGCGCGCGGCGCGACGGTTCGGCGCTTTCCTGCAGGATCGCGAAGAGTGGCACGGAATAGACACCGCCGCACAGCGCGAGCAGGAAGAGATCGACCAACATGCGCCAGCCGGACGGCGCAGCGATCAGGGCCGCGACGGTCGGTATCGCACCGGCATGGCCGCAGGCCCAGGCGAAATCGCCGGCGAAGAGGGTCAGGCCCAAGGCGGCGTAGGGGACATGGCGCGGTGATACATCGCCCTTGAGCAGCCGTCCGGCGAGCATGGAGCCCAGTCCGATGCCAAGCGTGAAGATCGCCAGCATGAGGCTGACGGTCGGGCTGTCGGCGGCGAGGACGGTCTGCGCGATCACCGGCAATTCGGTCAGCATGATCAAGCCGAAGGCCCAGAACCAGCTCAGGCCGACGATCGAGAACCAGACGGGCCGGTTGGCCGCCGCCTGCCGGACGAGACCGACCGTTTCTCTGACGATATTCCAGCCGAGGGCGAGGCCGGGATCGGCTGCCGGGGCGGGCGGGATGCGATAGGCGGTCCAGATCCCGGCGCCGGCGACGAACAGGCACGCGGCGGCGATCACCGTCGCGCCATAAGGGCCGGCGACCAGGGCGCTGCCGGCGATCGTGCCGACCAGGATCCCGAGAAACGTGCCGGCCTCGATCAGCGCATTGCCGCCGACGAGTTCGGTTTCGGCCAGATGGTCGGGCAGGATCCCGTATTTCAGCGGGCCGAAGAACGTCGCCTGGCAGCCGAGCCCGAACAACACCGCCATCAGGACCGGCACCGAGTCAACCCAAAGGCCGACAGCGGCTGCGACCATGAGCGCGAACTCGAACAGCTTGGTCAGACGGATCAGCCGCGCCTTGTCGTAGCGGTCGGCGACCTGGCCCGCGACCGACGAGAACAGGGCGAGCGGTAAAATGATCAGCGCGCCAGCCAGTGGTACGAGCAGTGTGGCGCCCTCGGTCGCCCGGTAGAGAACGAGCACGACGAGCGCGCTCCGGTAGAGGTTGTCATTGAGTGCACCGAGCGCCTGGGTCAGGAACAGCGGCAGGAAACGGACGGAGCGCAACAAGGCGGAAGACATGGTGTCCTCTCGATCTGGCTTCGGATCAGCTGCGGGCAGGTGAATCAGGCATTTCGACGGAACGACCGGTTGCGGAAAGTGCCGTCGATCAGAAAGCCCGTCGTGGCCTCGATCACGTCGCGGTCGCGCGGCATGGTGGCGTGCAGCACCGGCAGCAGATTGAAATCGGCCTCGGCGCCGCCCAGCCGAGTTTCGCTGACCCGGATCATGCCGTCATTGTCCTCGCCGAGCCACGGGTTGAAGCCGAACCCGCCGGTGCCGCCGGCGACGATGCCGATCTCGCCCCCCGGTACGGGCAGGTCCGCGGCGCCGACCGGTGTTACGACGCGGCCGACCGCGCCGGTGATGATTCCATAGCCCGGCAGATGCGACAGCCAGTCGGCGAGTGCCGCGCCGCGGTTGGGCGAGCCGATAAACACGGCACGGTCGCCGGGCCAATCCTTCGCGAGTGCAAGGCGACCGACCAGCCCGCCCAGGCTGTGGCCGACGAAGGCGACTCTCTCGGCCCCGTCTTCGACCAGCGTGCGGGCGACGCCGAGGGCCTGCTGCGCATGGGCTTCCAGCGGTCGGAACGGGCTTGGATAGTCGAGATTGGCGACTTCCCAGCCGAGCGCATCGAGCCGGGCCGCGAGGTGACGCATCGACCGGTGCGACCGGTTCAGCCCATGCATCAGGATCGCGGCGTGCCGCCGCCCGGATTTGGGCGCCTGGCGTCGCGCGGCCGTGAGACATTCCTCGACGGTGCCGCTGACGGCAACCTCGCCATGCGGGTCGACCAGTTCCGCGATCGGCATCGTAGCATGCTCGCGGACGCGCCAGCCCGAGCGAACCCAGATATCGGCCCAGCAGCTTCGACGCCCGCCGAGGCTCGACAGCATTTCCCAATTCATGGCGCCAGCACCTTCAAGCACAGAGTGACAAGTTCCTCGGTCATCTCGGTCATCCTCTTGCGGATTCGGCCATAGGCGTGGAAGGTCGCGGTCTGCAGCACGATGCCGACCAGTGCGGCGGTCACGAGGGCCGGCTCGCCGCGGGGGATCTCTCCGGCCGCGATCGCTGCCGCCACCGCGCGCTGGATCAGCTCGATTGGGGTTTCGGCATCGTCCGGGACGTGCGCGAGATTGCGGTGCTGGGTGAGCAGCAGGAAGGTGAAGAGGGTTTCGTCCTCGGACTCGAACCGGCAGATCAGCCGGACCAGGTCGGCGAAGCGCGCACGAAAAGGCGCGGGCCCGGTCGTGATCTCGGCGACCCGCTTGCCGTAGGCCGCGTAGCCGGCGGCGAAGAGTTCGGTGATCAACGCATCACGCGACGGCCAATGCACATAGAGCGTGCTCGGGCGCACGCCTGCCGCCTCGGCGATGTCGCGGACCGACACGGCATCGATGCCGCGTGCCACGAAGAGCTGCAGCGCCGCTCGGCGAATCCTTTGATGTGTTTCGGCCCCGTCGCGCATGAAAATCCTTTAATGAACGAACGATCGTTCATCTAATATCGGATGCCCGGTGGCCCGCGTCAAGAGGAAGAAATCGGCAATAGCTGGAGTCGGACAGGCAGGAGAGGGAACCATGACAGATCAGGACATTCCCGAGGGCTTCGCGCCCTCGGTCCATTCCAGCGCCTACACGACGCTTGCCGGGCCGCTGTACGAGCGGACCGCCGACGGGGAATACCGCATCGGACTCAGGGTCGACGGGCGGCACGCCAACCGGCGCGGCCTCTGCCATGGCGCCGTGATCATGCTGTTAGCTGATGTCGAACTAGGCCGGGTCATCGGCTATACGCGCAAACCGCGGCTCGAGACGGTGACGATCAATCTCGACCTCGCCTTCATGGCGCCGGCCCGGCAAGGCGATTGGCTCGAAGCAATCGGGCGAGTCGATCGCATCGGCGGGCGGATCGCCTATTCGAGCGGGCTGGTGCTGGCCAACGGCGTGGCAGTGGCGCGCGCGGCCGGCGTATTTCATTTACTGAAAGATGAGTAGGCCGGCAGGCGGCGCGCCGATCCGGATCGACGATAGGGTGAGACCATTGTTTTCCGAGCACCTTCCTCCGATTTCTGATACGGTCACACCTCTTGCTGCAATCGTGTGGTTGCGGTGCAGCAGGAAGCTGACGAGGCTTCGCTGCATCTGCGTTGCCCGGCAGCTGTGAAAAGAGGGATGATCAGGCTATGGCGGCCATTGCGGAGACCCACGAAACTCTCGCCGACAGCCAAGATCGCGGACAATTGACTCGTGCAGTCATTGCAAGCGCGATCGGCACGACAATCGAGTGGTATGATTTCTTCCTGTATGGCACCGTGACCAGTTTGGTCTTCGCGAAGCTTTATTTTCCCAGTTCCGATCCGTTCGTCTCGACTATAAACGCCTATGCCGGATACTTCGTGGGCTTCGCGACTAGGCCCATCGGTGCCGCGATCTTCGGGCATTTCGGCGACCGCATCGGCCGCAAGTCGATGCTGATCGCGACCTTGCTTCTGATGGGCGTCGCCACTTTCCTGGTCGCGCTGGTGCCGACTTATGACCAGATCGGCATGTTCGCTCCGATCATTCTGATTGCGCTGCGCCTCGTGCAGGGTATCGGGGTCGGCGGCGAATGGGGCGGCTCGGTCGTGCTGTCGATGGAATGGGCGAAGACCAGCCATCACCGCGGATTGATCGCCTCCTGGCCGCAATTCGGCGTCCCGGCCGGCTTGTTCCTCGCCAATCTCGCCGTGACCGTCACGAGCGCCTGGACCGGCGACGCCTTCCTGATCTGGGGCTGGCGCATCCCGTTCCTGATCAGCGTGATCCTGATCGGCATTGGCTACTGGATCCGCTCGGGCATACTGGAATCGCCGACGTTCCGCCGATTGGTCGCGGAGAACCGCATCGAAAAGGCGCCGGTGCTCGAGGTGTTCCGGCGCCAACCTTGGGAAATCGCGCAATCGGCCTTCCTGCGCATGGCGGAGCAGGCGCCGTTCTACATCTTCACTGCTTTCGTCTATACCTATACGGTCGACAATCTCGGCTTGAAGCGCGACTTTGTCCTCGATGCGGTCCTGGCCGCAGCATTGCTGTCGATCGTTACGGTACCGTTGTTCGGTTTTCTCTCGGACCGGATCGGTCGCAAGCGGATGTACATGATCGGAGCCGCGGCCGTCGCCGTCTATGGCTTCGTGTATTTTTTGCTGCTGGATACGAAGTCGGAACCCCTCATTTTCATCGCCATCATGTTGTCGATCGTGCCGCATGCGATGATGTACGGGCCGCAGGCCGCGCTGATCGCCGAGCTGTTCACCGGCCGCCTGCGCTATACTGGCGCGTCGATCGGCTACCAGCTCGCTTCGGTCATCGCCGGCGGTCCGGCACCGCTTATCGCCGCCTGGCTGTTCAAACTGTACGGCACAGGCTATGTAATCGCGGGTTTCATCGCCTTCTGCGGCGTCGTCAGCCTGGTCGCAACGTCCTTCGTCAAGGATTACACCGGCAAGGATATTGCGCTCGAATACGACGACTAGGCGCCGGGGGCGCGTTGGAGCAAAAGGATTTCAGGTGTACGCACCGGAAATCCTCTTGCTCGTTCAATAGTTCGAAGCGCAATCGAGACTTTGTTCCGACGTCATCGCGCCCTACGGCCCGATGATCTCCGTTCCGGCGATACGGATGCCGAAGCCCGACAGGCCGACATAGTCGCAATGATGGCCGGTCAGCAGCGTGATCGACGACAAGCCCAGATCGCGCAGAATCTGGGCGCCGATGCCGACTTCCCGCCAATGCTCGTCGCGCCGTCTTTCGCTGTCGGTGGTCCCGGGATCGCGCGCGCCCGCCTGCTCCTTGAGCGTTGGCGACTGCACGCCGGCAGCGCCTTCGCGCAAATACACCACGACGCCGATCCGCGCCTGGTCGATGCGGGCCAGCGCCTTCGACATCAGATTGGTCTGGCCATGCGTGCGCTGACCGAAAACGTCCGAGATGAGTTCTTCGCGATGGATCCGCACGGGCACGGATTTGGCGCCTTCGATGTCGCCGAAGACCAGCGCCAAATGTTGCACGGCATCGAACGGCGTCGAGTAGGCGATCGCCATGGCGGTACCGATTTCGGTCGCGACCTCGAATTCCGAGACGCGCTGCACGAGCTTCTCGCTGCGGCGGCGATAGGCGATGAGGTCGGCGATCGAGACGATCTTCAGCTTGTGCTCGCGCGCGAATTCGAGAAGCGCCGGCAGACGCTTGACCGTGCCGTCGTCGTTCACGAGCTCGCCGATCACGCCGACCGGCGGCAATCCGGCAAGCCTGGCCAGATCCGTCGTGGCCTCGGTATGACCGGACCGGACGAGCACGCCGCCGTCGCGCGAAATCAGCGGAAAGACATGACCCGGCCGCACGAAATCGTCGGGACCGACATTGCCGTTGGCCAGCGCCCGCAATGTGTTCGTCCGTTCCTCGGCCGAAATTCCGGTGGTCAGCCCCTGGCGGTAGTCGACCGAAACCGTGAAAGCGGTGCCGAGCGGGGCGTTGTTGTCGCGCACCATCGGATCGAGGCGTAGCGCCCGGGCCCGCTCCGGCAGCATCGGTGCGCACAAGATACCGCTGGTGTGGCGTACCATGAAGGCGATCTGCTGCGGCGTCGCCTTACTTGCCGCGACGATCAGGTCGCCTTCGTTCTCCCGGTCGTCATCGTCGACGACGACGATCATATCGCCTTGGGCTATTGCCCGAATCGCCTCTTCAATCGTGTTCAACGCCATGGCAGGCTCCGTCGACCGGCCGCACTCGGCCAGTTGCCGATAGATCTGGAGATCGGTCAGTAACACGCGACGATGCGTGCCGACCTTGCGATAGGGCAATTGTCCGGTTTCCAGCAGCTTGATCAGGTGCGGCCGAGAAACCTTGAGGAGGTCCGCTGCTTGCTGCGTCGTCAGTTCTGCGGGATCGGGAGCGAGATCGGGGGAGTCCATTGCGTATATCTTGAGACGGTTTCGATTGATGCAATAAACGCATTAAACGAAACGATCACGCAGCGCGATTTCCGCAGCTCAGGGCACGAGCTTACGCAGGCCCCGCAGCAGTTCCGGGCTGCTGGCAACGATGCAGCCCGCAGCGAAGGCGGTGGCTGCCGCCGTTTTCGGCGATGCCTGGACGCTTTCTTCGAACTGGCCAAGAACGCGCGTGGCCAGTTCGGTCAGGGCGGCGATCGGCAATTCCTCGACGCGGGCTCGCCGGCGGACCGACCCGATCACGACCAGGATCAGTGCCACTGCAAGCAGGGCAGCGCCGACGATCGCCGCCGCGGCGGAGGGCGGCAGGATTTCGCTCAAGGCAAGATCGGCCGCAATCGTGAGGTAGAGCGCGCCCAGTGCGGCGACGGCGACGCCGAGCCCCAGCATCA
>Ga0181519_10001976_pt1 | contig 17711 bp, 14 predicted proteins | sample PEATcosm2014_Bin_26_FD_121102 | JGI IMG/M metagenome (GOLD analysis project Ga0181519, IMG submission 121102) | Peatland microbial communities from MTU Mesocosm Facility, Houghton, MI, USA - PEATcosm2014_Bin02_10_metaG | ecosystem: Environmental > Terrestrial > Soil > Wetlands > Peat | place...
CGCTCCGGACGCCGCGGCGGAGGAGCTCGAGCTGCTTCCGGCGAGCGACGCCATCAGGCTCTGAAATGCCGAACTCAGGATGGAGGTGACGCTGCTCGAGGCGCCCGAAGCTCCGTCCAGGCTGCCGAGCAGTTCGCTATCGGCCGACTCGGTCGCGAGACTCGTGAGCGCCGCGACCGTCGAAGCGACGTTCGCTGGCCGGTTCACGGCCGAACTGGCGCTGCCGCTCGTGCTCGCGGCCGTGCTGGGCGAGGCCGCAAGGCCGGCGGCCTGGCTGCTGCTGACGCTTCCAACTGACAAGATGACCCCTATCGGGACCGCCACAGCCCCGCCTATCGGCACGGAGGCGAAGAACTTGAGGAGGAACGGCCGGATCACGACAAGGCGTCGCCGACCGGTCGTCGCACCTGATCGGCCTGGGCCGCGCGCGGCGTCGTTGCGCCGGTCGCAGACAAGCCCCGCCACCGGGCGATCATCGACCGCTTGAGATTCCCGCACCCGGGGTTGCCGAGCGACCGCGAGGGGCGGGGCCGGCGGGCGGCATGCGCGAACTGGGCGCTACGTCCTTGTACGCTGCGCGGCCGCGGGTAGCGTCACCATCTGGATCGTCGGGACACGGAGTCCGGGCCATGAAAGCGTTCTTCCTGTCGATGCTGCTCTGCGCCACGCTCGCGGGCTGCGGGCTCGGCGAGACCGCGATCTCGGCAGCTGCGGGCGGCGCCTCGGAGGCCGAGCAGGCCAAGCAGGCGCTGAAGACCGAGGCCGAGTTCAAGCGCAAGCTCGACGCCGCGACCGATCTCGACCGCCAGCAGCGCGAGGCGGCCGAGGCGGCGAGCCGCTAGCCGGCGCGCACGCCGTCACCCCCGCCGAGCCAGGCTGCAGGCGGGCGGGCGACTATTGGGCCGCGGCCCGTTTGTCGGGCATCATCGCCTGCCCGGGGCCCGCCGCTTGAACATGCTGCTGATCCGCAATGCCGACGTCTACGCGCCGCGCGCCCTCGGCGTGCGGGACCTGCTGCTGGGCGGCGGCCGGGTGCTGTGGATGGGAGCGCGCGGCGAGCTGGGAGCGCTGCCGGCGGCGCTCGGCGCCGCCACCGACACGATCGACCTCGACGGCGCGACGCTGATCCCGGGCCTGATCGACGCCCACGTGCACGTCACCGGCGGCGGCGGCGAGGCCGGCTTTCGCAGCCGCGTCCCGCCGGTGGCGCTGACCCGCTTCACGACCGCGGGCGTCACCTCGGTGGTCGGCCTGCTCGGCACCGACGACGTCGCGCGCGGGCCGCAGGAGCTCCTCGCGACGGTGTACGCGCTGCGCGAGGAGGGCCTCAACGCCTGGGGCTACGCGGGCGGCTACCACGTGCCGCCGGCGACGCTGACCGGCAGCGTGCGCGGCGACCTCGTGTTCATCGAGGCGCTCGTCGGCATCGGCGAGATCGCGATCAGCGACCACCGCTCGAGCCAGCCGACGCTCGACGAGCTGCTGCGGCTCGCCGCGGACGCCCACGTCGCCGGCCTCATGACCGGCAAGGCCGGCATCCTGCACCTGCACCTCGGCGACGGCCCGCGCGGCCTCGGCCTCGTGCGTGCGGCGCTCGCGACGAGCGAGCTGCCGCCGCGCGTCTGGCACCCGACGCACGTCAACCGCCGCCGCGCGCTGTTCGACGAGGCGGTCGAGCTCGCGCGCGCCGGCTGCACGGTCGACCTGACCGCCTTCCCGGTCGAGGCCGGCGAGGACGCCTACACGGCGGCCGACGCGCTGCTGCGCTACGCCGCGAGCGGCGCGCCGCCCGAGCGCGTCACCGTGAGCTCCGACGCTGGCGGCTGCCTGCCGCGCTTCGACGCCGACGGCCACGTCTGCGCGATGGGCGTGGGCTCGGCCGGGGGGCTCCTGGAGGCGCTGCGCGAGGCCGTGGCGCAGGGCCTCGCGCTCGAGCGGGCGCTGCCGGCCTTCACCAGCAACCCCGCCCGGCTGCTGCGCCTGCCGCGCAAGGGCGCCATCGGCGCCGGAGCCGACGCCGACCTCGTCGCGCTCGACGCGACAGGCGCCGCGCGGACGGTCATCATTCGTGGCGCGGTGCACCTGCGCGACGGCGTGGCGGTGCGGCGCGGCAGCTTCGAGACCTGAGGCACTGAGGAGCAGTACGGGATGCCGAGCAAAGTTCCCGACGGCGAGACGCGCGGCTGGATCGTGCCGATCGGCGGCGCCGAGAACAAGGAGAACGACCGCCACATCCTCGAGCGCTTCGTGCGCGTCTCCGGAGGCCGGGACGCCGACATCGTCGTGATCCCGACCGCGAGCCGCATGAACGAGACCGGGCCGCGCTACGAGAAGCTGTTCAGCGCCCTCGGCGCGGCGCGCGTCACGGTGATGGACTTCGACACGCGGCGCGACTGCCAGGAGCCCGGCCGGCTCGAGCGCCTCGGCGAGGCGAGCGGCATCTTCTTCACCGGCGGCAACCAGCTCAGGCTCACGACGCTGCTCGGTGGCACGCCGGTGGCGAAGCTGATCCGGATGCGCAACGCCCACGGCGTCACGGTCGGTGGCACGAGCGCCGGCGCCAGCATCCTCTCCGAGCACATGATCGCCTTCGGCGACGAGGGCTCCTCGGTGATCTCCGGCAGCGTCCGCCTCGCACCCGGCCTCGGCCTCACCAACCGCTTCATCATCGACCAGCACTTCCGCCAGCGCGACCGCCTCGGCCGGCTGCTGACCGCACTCGCCTACAACCCGTACGCCGTCGGCATCGGCCTCGACGAGGACACCGCCGCGTTCATCAGCGCGGAGGAGACCGTCGAGGTCGAGGGCAGCGGCGGCGTGACGATCGTCGACGGCGCCGACGTGAGCTACTCGTCGATGGATGCCGTCAGCGAGGGCCAGCCGGTGTGCATGCTCGGCCTCAGGCTCCACATCCTGGTCGCCGGCGCGACCTTCAACCTGCACACGCGCCTCGCCACGCCCGGCACGCTCGTGCAGCCGAAGGAGTGAGCGCGGCACGGCGCCGGCCGGCCGCACGGCGCGGCGCGACACAACGTTAGCAGGGGGGACTGCGCCGCGAAGCGCGCGCCGGTCCGGGGACGCAACTTCCAGCAGAGCGACTGAGCAGCAACCTATGCGCATCCTCGATCGTTCCGTCTACGTCGGCCCGTCGCTGCACGCGCACTTTCCGGTGATCCGCCTCGAGCTCGACCTGGGGCCGCTCGAGGCCTGGCCGACCGGCCGGCTCGGCGCGGCGTACGTCGACGCGCTCGCCGCGGCGCTGCCCGGCCTCGCCGAGCACGGCTGCTCCTACAACGAGCCGGGCGGCTTCTTCCGGCGCATGCGCGAGGACGAGGGCACGTGGCTCGGCCACGTGCTCGAGCACGTCGCGATCGAGCTGCAGAACATCGCCGGCGAGGAAGTCACCTTCGGCAAGACCCGCAGCGCCGGCGCGCCCGGCGTGTACACGGTCGTCTACGAGTACGAGCAGCGCGACGAGGGCATCGCCGCCGGCGAGCTTGGCCTGCGGCTGCTGTGCTCGCTGCTGCCGGAGGCGATCCGCCCGGCCGACGCCGTCCCGGACGGCTGGAGCTGGCCCGAGGCGCGCGACGAGTTCATCCGCTTCGCGCAGCGGCGCGCGCTCGGGCCGTCGACGGCCTCGCTGGTGCGCGCCGCCGAGAATCGCGGCATCCCGTGGCTCAGGCTCAACGACCAGTCGCTGGTGCAGCTCGGCCACGGCAAGTACCAGCAGCGCATCCAGGCGACCGTCACCGGCCGCACCTCGCACATCGCGGTCGAGCTCGCCAGCGACAAGGAGGAGACCAACAAGGTGCTCGCCATGCTCGGCCTGCCGGTGCCGAAGCAGGAGCTGGTGCAGAGCGAGGCGCAGGCGGTGCGCGCCGCGCGCCGCATCGGCTTTCCGGTGGTCACCAAGCCCTACAACGGCAACCACGGCCGCGGCATCTCGATCCGTCTCACGACCGACGAGGAAGTGGCGCAGGGCTTCGTCGTGGCCCGCGAGCACTCGCGCTCGGTGATCGTCGAGTCGTTCCTCGAGGGCGACGACCATCGGCTCCTGGTCGTCAACGGCGAGCTGGTGGCGGCGACGCGCCGCACGCCGGGCCACGTCGTCGGCGACGGCACGCACACGGTCGCGGCGCTGGTCGACATCGTCAACCAGGACCCGCGCCGCGGCGTCGGCCACGAGAAGGTGCTGACGCGGCTCGAGCTCGACGCGCAGGCACAGAAGATGCTGGACGCCGCCGGCCTGGCCGCGAGCTCGGTGCCGGCGCCGGGCCAGTGCGTGTACCTGCGCTCGACCGCCAACCTGTCGACCGGCGGCACCGCGACCGACGTGACCGACGTCATCCACCCAGACAACCGCGAGATGGCCGAGCGCGCCGTGCGCGCGGTCGGGCTCGACGTCGGCGGCGTCGACTTCCTGTCGAAGAACATCACCGAGAGCTACCGCAAGATCGGCGGCGGCATCTGCGAGGTCAACGCGGCGCCGGGCTTTCGCATGCACGTCAGCCCGAGCGAGGGCACGCCGCGTGACGTCGCCCAGCCGGTGATCGAGATGCTGTTCCCGCCCGGCGCGCCGTCGCGCGTGCCGATCGCGGCGATCACCGGCACCAACGGCAAGACGACCACCTCGCGGATGCTGGCGCACATCACCAAGATGGCCGGCTACACGCCGGGACTCACGACCACCGACGGCGTCTACATCGACGGGCAGCGCACCGTGTCGGGCGACATGACCGGGCCGGTGTCGGCGCGCATGGTGCTCGCCGATCCGCAGATCGACATCGCCGTGCTCGAGACCGCGCGCGGCGGCCTGCTGCGCGCCGGCATGGGCGTCAACGAGGTCAGCGTCGGCGCCGTGCTCAACGTGCAGTCCGACCACCTCGGCCTGAAGGGCATCGACACGCTCGAGCAGCTCGCCGAGGTCAAGCGCATCGTGGTCGAGGTGGCGAGCGACTGCGCGGTGCTCAACGCCGACGACCCGCTGGTGCTGAAGATGGCCGGCTACACCGAGGCCAAGACGATCTGCTACGTGACGCTCAACCCGCAGCACGCGCTGGTGCGCGAGCACATCCGCGCCGGCGGCCGCGCCTGCGCGATCGAGGCCGGCGTCAACGGCCAGATGATCACGCTGTACGACCGCGGCGGCCACATCCCGCTGCTGTGGACGCACCTGATCCCGGCGACGCTCGAGGGCCGCGCGATGCACAACGTGCAGAACGCGATGTTCGCGGCGGCGATGGCTTTCTCGCTCGGCGTCAAGCTCGACGCGATCCGCCAGGGGCTGAGGACCTTCGACTCGACCTTCTTCCAGGCGCCGGGCCGGATGAACGTGTTCAACGAGCACCCGTTCAAGGTGCTGTTCGACTACGGCCACAACGCGCACGCGGTCGCGGCGATGGCGGACGTCGCGGCGCGCCTCGACGTCGGCGGCCGGCGCATCGTCGTGCTCGCCGGCCCGGGCGACCGCCGCGACGAGGACCTGGTGGCGATCGCCGCCGCGGTCGCCGGCCGCTTCGACCACTACATCTGCCGCCGCGACGACAACCTGCGCGAGCGTGGCCCCGACGAGGTGCCGCGCATCCAGGCGGCGGCGCTGCGCGCCGCCGGCGTGCCGGCGGCGGCGATCGAGGTGATCCCCGACGAGCAGGCGGCGATCGAGGCGGCGCTGCGCATGGGACGGCCGGGCGACCTCGTGCTGATCTTCGCCGATGCGCTGGTGCGCTCGTGGAAGCAGGTGACCAAGTTCAAGCCGGCGGGCGCCAGCGCCGCGCCGGCCGCCGCAGGCGAGGCGCGGCCCGCCGAGCGCCGGCCGCCGCCGCCGGGCCTCGCCGCCGAGGCGCTGCCGCGGCCGGCCGAGGCCGGCGCGGCGACCTTCAGCCTGGAGGGCCTGATCCGCGACGAGCGCGGCGTGCGGGTCGCGCCGGAGGCCGAAGACTGAACGAGCAGGCCGCGCTACCGTTCGACGACTCGCGGCGCCTGACCGGCAGCAACCTGTTCTTCGCTGCCTGCGGCGCGGTGCTCGAGCTCGTCGGCGTCGACGTCGACGCGGCGCTGGTCGCGGGCTGGCGCGCGCGCGTGGCGCGCGCGCGCGCGACGCTCGGCTGGCCGGACGGCGCGCTCGCCGTCCGCCACCACGGTGGCGGCGCATCGCTCGCGCTCGCGGCGCCGTGCGACCAGCTGCTCGTCGCCACCGAGGTCAACGAGTGGGCGCTGTGCGCGACGCTCTACGAGCGCGACCCGGCGCGCTGGCACGGCCTCGAGGCGGCGCTGCTCGCGGCGGCGCTCGAGGAGGCGGCCGAACCGGCGACGGTGGTGCCGCCGGTGCTCACCGAGGCGGCCGCGCTCGCGCGCCTCGCGCGCCTTGCGGCGCGCGAGGCGCGGCCGGCGCTCGCGCCGCTGGTCGCGGCAGCCGACGCGCGTCGCCTGCCGTACCTGCTCGACGACGAGCTGCTGACGCTCGGTGCCGGCGCACGCGCCGCGTCGTTCGCGCTCGACGCGCTGCCGGACCTCGGCGCCGTGCCGTGGGACCGGCTCGGCGACGTGCCGGCCGCGCTCGTGACGGGCTCGAACGGCAAGACCACCACGGTACGGCTGCTCGCGGCCTGCGCCCGGGCGCACGGCTGGCGCGCCGGCTTCAACTGCACCGACGGCGTGTTCGTCGACGGCGAGGCGCTCGCCCGCGGCGACTACTCGGGCCCGGCCGGCACGCGCCTCGTGCTGCGCGATGCCCGCGTCGAGGCGGCGGCGCTCGAGACGGCGCGCGGCGGCATCCTGCGCCGTGGCATCGCCGTGTCGCGCGCCCGGGTCGCGATCGTCACCAACGTCAGTTCCGATCATTTCGGCGAGTACGGCATCGACGACCTCGACGGGCTCGCCGACGTCAAGCTCACGGTCGCCGCGGTCGTCGCCGACGACGGGCTGCTGCTGCTCAATGCCGACGACGCGCTGCTCACCGCCAAGGCGGCCGGGCTCGCGGCGCGCTTCGGCCGCCGGCTGCCGCTCGGCTGGTTTGCGCTGGATGCGGATCGGCCGGCGCTCGCGGCACACCGTGCCGCGGGCGGCGCGACCGCGGGCGTGCGCGACGGCCGGCTCAGCGTCGCCTGGCGCGGCGCCGAGCACGACCTTGGCGCGGTCGACGCGATGCCGCTCACCGTCAACGGCTGCGCCACCTACAACGTCGCCAACCTCGCCGCCGCGGCGCTCGCCGCGGTCGCGCTCGGCGTCCCGCCGGCGACGGTCGCGGCCGTGTGCGCGCGCTTCGGCGCGCTGGCCGCCGACAACCTCGGCCGCCTGATGCGCTTCGACGTCGGTGGCGTGCGCGTGCTCGTCGACTACGCCCACAACCCCGAGGGGCTGCGCGGCCTGCTGCGCGTCGCGACCCACCTGCGCGGCGGGTCCGGCCGGCTCGGCCTGCTGCTCGGCCACGCCGGCAACCGCCAGGACGCCGACATCGAGGCGGTGGCGCGGGTCGCCGCCGAGTTCCATCCCGACCTCGTCGTGGTCAAGGAGAACGAGGCGCAGCTGCGCGGCCGCTCGCCCGGCGAGGTGCCGCGGATCATCCGCGCGGCGTTGCTCCGGGCCGGGTTGCCGGAAGCGGCGCTGCCGCTGCGGCTCACCGAGCTCGAGGCCGCGCGCTGCGCGCTCGACTGGGCGCGCCCCGGCGACGTGCTCGCGCTGCCGGTGCACTCGCTGGCGGCGCGCACCGCCGTGCTCGCGCTGCTCGAGGGCGCGGCGAACGACGCCTGAGCGCGGCTCAGGCCGCGCCGGCGCCCGCGACGCTGCGCGCGCACAGCGCCGTCAGGATCCGCGCCAGCTCGCGGGTCGCGGGACCGGCCGCCTCGCGGTCGGCGTACACGAGGTGCAGGTCGACGCGGCGACTGCCGCCCTCGGCGAGCGGCAGCTGCACGAGCAGCCCGCTGGCGAGTTCCGCGGCGATGTGCTCGCGCGGGATCCACGCGAAGCCGAGCCCGTTCTTCAGGATCTCGATCGACGTCTTGATGTGCGACACGGTCCAGCGCTCGTCGGCGCCGAGCCAGCCGGCGTCGATGCGTCGCCGCGAGCCGGAGTCGCGGACCACGATCTGGCGCGCGCGCTTCAAGTCCTCGAGCGTCACGGCGCGACCGAGCGCGTTGAGCGGATGATCGCGGTGCGCGACCGGCACGAACTCGACCGCCATCAGCCGCGTGCCGAGGAAGCCCGGCGGCAGCTGGCCGACGATCGCGAGGTCGACCTCGCGACGCAGCAGCGCCTCGGTCGTGCCCGAGAGCACCGACTCGACGACCTCGACCCGGGTCGCGCGGCACACCGGGCCGAAGGTGCCGAGCGCCTCGTAGAGCAGCGCCGGCGGGAAGATCAGGTCGGCCGCGAGGCGCAGCTCGCCTTCCCAGCCCTGCGCGAGGCTCGCCGCGAGCGCCTCGAGCGCCGCGACCTCGCCGAGCACGGCGCGCGCCCGGCGCAGCAGCGTCGTGCCCGCCTCGGTCAGGAGCGTGCGCCGGCCCTTGTGCTCGGTGAGCGGGACCGGCAGCGCCGCCTGCAGCTGCTGGATCGCGTAGCTGACGGCGGACTGGCTGCGATCGAGGGCGTCGCCCGCGGCCGCGAAGCCGCCCTCGTCGACGACCGCCGCGAGGGTGGCCCATTGTTCGAGCGTGGTTCGGGGTGTGACGGCCATGACTGATCTGAAATATAGATCTGTTTGTCCTGTTTTGACCGGTTGATTATCGGCTATTCAGATATAGATTGGGAACCCTCGCTCAACACCAGGAGGGACCCATGACGACTCTGCTGCAGATCAACTCGAGCCTGGCCGGCGCCGATGCCGCCTCGACCCGGCTCGCCGACCGGCTGATTGCCGGCATCGTCGCCCGCACCCCGAGCCTCGTGCTCGTGCGGCGCGACCTCGGCCGCGAGCCGCTGCCGCACCTCGACGCGACGCGGCTCGCCGCGCTCGCGCGGCCCGTCGCCGAGCGCACGCCGGCCGAGGCGGCGATCGCCGCCGCGGCGGACGCCGTGCTCGCCGAGCTCGTGGCCGCCGACCAGATCGTGATCGCGGCGCCGATGTACAACTTCGCGGCGCCGTCGACGCTGAAGAGCTGGTTCGACCACATCGCCCGCGCCGGGGTCACGTTCCGCTACACCGCGAGCGGGCCCGAGGGCCTGCTCGCCGGCAAGCGCGCCTACCTCGTCACGACGCGCGGCGGCGTGCACCGCGACGGGCCATCCGACCACCTCGTGCCGTACGTGCGCACGATGCTGCGTTTCGTCGGCATCAGCGACCTGACGGTCGTCTACGCCGAGGGCCTCGCGCTCGGCGCCGCACCCCGCGACGCCGCGCTCGAGCACGCACGGGCCGAGATAGACTCGCTCGCGGCGCGCCGCGCAGCCTGAAGGAGCCACGATGACCGCCCGTACCGTAGAACGCATCGTCACCGGCCGGCCGGCCTCCGACGGCGGCGGCGTGCGCCTGACCCGGGTCGTCAGCCCCGAGCAGGGGCTCGACCCGTTCCTGCTGCTCGACGAGTTCGACTCGAACTCGGCCGCCGACTACATCGCCGGCTTCCCGTCGCATCCGCACCGCGGCTTCGAGACCGTCACGTACATGCTCGACGGCCACATGCTGCACGAGGACCACCTCGGCCATCGCGGCGACCTCAAGGCCGGAGGGGTGCAATGGATGACGGCCGGCCGCGGCATCATCCACTCGGAGATGCCGCAGCAGGAGGCCGGCCGCATGCGCGGCTTCCAGCTGTGGATCAACCTGCCGGCCGCCGACAAGATGAAGCCGGCCGCCTACCAGGACCTCGATCCGGCGCGGATCCCGAGCGTGGTCGCGGACGGGGCGACCGTGCGCGTCGTCGCCGGCGACTTCCAGCGGCTGCCGGCCGCCGGGCACGCGCCGGCGCGCGGCCCGATCGCCGGCGGCGCGACGCAGCCGTTCTACCTCGACGTCGGTCTCGACGCCGGCGCCGCGCTCGCGCTCGCCACCCCGGCCGGCCACCGCGTGCTCGCGTACGCCTTCGAGGGCGCCCCGACGGTCGGCGGCCGGCCGCTCGCCAAGGGCCAGCTCGCCCTGCTCGGCGACGGCACGTCGCTCGAGCTCGCCGCCGGCGCCGCGCCGGCGCGCGTGCTGGTGATCGGCGGCCGGCCGCTGCGCGAGCCGGTCGTGCACTACGGGCCGTTCGTGATGAACACCGTGGCGGAGATCGAGCAGGCGGTGCGCGACTTCAGCAGCGGCCGGCTGACCGACGTGGCCTGAGCGGCGGCGGCGCCGCCGCCGCGGCCGCGGCCGCGTTCAGCCGAGGATCCGCTCGCGCCCGTAGAGGCGCGCCGCGATCCAGGCGAGCAGCGCGCCGAGCGCGAGCGTCGCCGCCACCGACAGCAGCACGTGGCTGGCCTTGAGCTCCTCGCCGCGCAGCAGCGACTGGATCAGCAGGTGCTGGCTCAGGGAGGGCACCCACATGAGGCCGGCGCGGCTCGGCACCTGGTACAGCGCCGCGAACACGATCGGCAGCGTCGGCACCAGCACGACCGCCGCCAGCCAGCTCTGCGCCTCGCGGTAGCTGCGCGTGAACGAGGCGACGATCGTCATCAGCGCCGAGCCGAGCAGCACGAACGGCAGCATCACCGCGACCATCGCGAGCGCCACCCGCGGGCCGAGGTTGAGCGCCATGCCGAGCGTGTCGAAGCGCACGAAACGCAGGCTGACCGCGAAGGTCGCCACCGTCAGCGACAGCGACAGCGACATGTAGGCGCCGGCGGCGAGGATCTTGCCGTAGACGAGCGCGCGGCGCGGCACCGGCAGCGTCAACAGCGGCTCGAGCGAGCCGCGCTCGCGTTCGCCGGCGGTGGTGTCGATCGCGACGTACAGGCCGCCCATCAGCGTCGCGAACACGATGAAGTAGCTCAGCATGCCGAGCACCGCGAGCGCGCGCGCCGCCGGCGTCGAGACGTCGACCTCGTCGACGGCGAGCGGCTGCGCGAGCAGCGGCGAAAGACCGCGCGCCTCCAGCCGCCAGGCGGCGATCTGGCTGCCGTAGCCGCGCAGCAGCGCCTCGGCGCGCACCCGGTCGCCACGCGCCCCCGTGTCGGAGCTGTCGGTGTAGAGCTGCACCGCCGCCGGCTCGCCGGCGCGCAGCCGCTCGCCGTAGGTGTCGGGGATCACGAGCACGACGCGCGCCTCGTGGCTGCGCACGGCCGCGGCCGCCGCGGCGGCGCCGCCCTGGAAGTCGCTGATGCGCACGCCCTCGCCCTTCAGGAACGCCACCAGGTTCGGCGCCGCGCGCTGCCCGGCGACCGGCAGCTCGAGCGGCTGCTCGGCGCGCTCGCGGCCGCGCTCGAGCGTCAGGTTCATCATCACCGTGAACAGGAGCGGCGCGCCGAGCGGCCCGAGCACCAGCGCCGACAGCACGGTGCGGCGGTCGCGCGCGTTCTCGACCAGCTCCTTGCACAGCACCGTCCACAGCGCGCGCATCAGCCGGCCCCCGCGCCGAGCGCGGCGATGAACGCGTCCTCCAGCGAGCCGCTGCCGACGGTGGCGCGCAGCTCCTCGGGCGTGCCGCGCGCGACCACCCGGCCGTGCGCGACGATGACGATGTCGTCGCAGAGCGCGCCGACCTCCTGCATCACGTGGCTCGAGAACAGCAGGCAGTGGCCGGCGTCCCGCAGCCGGCGGATCAGCTCGCGCAGGTTGCGGGTCGCGAGCACGTCGAGGCCGTTGGTCGGCTCGTCGAGCACGAGGTTCTGCGGGCCGTGCACCAGCGCGCGCGCCAGCGCGACCTTGAGGCGCTCGCCCTGCGAGAAGCCCTTGGCGCGCCGCTCGAGGATCGCGCCGAGGTCGAGCAGCGCCGCGAGCTCGTCGATGCGCCGCTCCAGCGCCGGCTCGGGCATGCCCTGCAGCGCGCCGAAGTAGCGGATGTTCTCGCGCGCCGTCAGCAGCGGGTAGATGCCGGCGTTGTGCGGCAGCACGCCGAGCCGGCCGAGCGCGGCGCGCGGCGCGCTGGCGACATCGAGGCCGTCGACCAGCGCGCGGCCGCGATCGGGCCGCAGCACGCCGTACAAGAGCCGCAGCGTCGTGCTCTTGCCGGCGCCGTTCGGGCCGAGGAGCCCGGTCACCCGGCCGTCCTGCGCCGCGAGGCTCACCTCGCGCACCGCCTCGACCGCGCCGAAGCGCTTGGCGAGCCCCTCGAGCACGATCACGGCGCCGGCCCCGACGGGTCGATGACGAACGGCGGCGGCGTCGCCGCCTCGAGGCACGCGACGTCGAGGCCGCGCGCGGTGCCGGCATCGAGGAAGCGCGCGATCACCCGCGGCGCGCAGCCGACCGCCGCCTGACCGTGCCCCTGGCCGCGGACCACGACGTGCAGATGGTCGCTGAAGCCCGCCGCCGCGCGCGCGCCGTAGGCGGGCGGGGTGACGGGGTCGGCCTCGCCCGACAGCAGCAGTGCCGGCACCGCGCTCGCGAGCGGCCGGCCGAGGTCGGCGTCGACGACCCCCGGCGGCCAGCCGTCGCACAGCGCCGCGAGGCCGTCGAGCTGCTGGCTGCCGAGGTAGGTGGCGGCGAGCGCGGCGCGCTCGACGCGGGCCAGCGCCGGCACGTCCTCGGCGCAGCTCACCGCGGCGTTCATGCCGTAGGCGAGCTGCGCATCGACGTGCGCGCCGAGCAGCAGCAGCTGCGCGGCGAGCGGCGCGTAGTCGTCGCGCGCGGCCCGATCGATGAGGTACGGCAGCAGCGCGGTCGTCGCCGTCGCGTAGTTGAGCAGGCGCACCGTTCCGGCGAGGGCGCTGGCATCGAACTCGAGCTCGCGCGGCGCGCCGCTCGAGGGGTCGGCGAGGCGCAGCTGGCGCGGCCGCGCGGCGAGTTCCGCCCGTAGCGCCTGGAAGCGGCGCGCCAGATCCGGGAAGGCCGCGTCGCAGGCGCCGTCGGCGCGGCAGCGGGCGAAGGCGAGGTCGAGCGCGCGCTGCGCGGCGAGCGGCGTGTCGGCGAGCAGGCTCGCGCCCGGCGGCAGCACGCCGTCGAGCACCACCGCGCGCACGCGCGACGGGTAGCGGCGCAGGTAGTGCGTGACGACGCGCGTGCCGTAGGAGATCCCGTACAGGCTGATGCGCTCGGCGCCGAGCGCGGCGCGCACCGCATCCAGGTCGCCGACCGCGACGCTCGTGGTGTAGAACTCGGGCCGCCCGGGAAGGCCCTGCCGGCAGGCCGCCGACAGCTCGCGGATCCGCGCGGGCGCGGGCGTCGCGACGTCGAAGTCCGGCGGGAAGCGGCAGCCCAGGCGGTTCGAGCCGCCGGTGCCGCGCTGGTCGAGCAGCACGACGTCGTGGCTGCGCTGCGCCGGCGCGAAGGCGCTCGCGTAGGCGACGTAGAAGTCGGTCGCCGCCTGGCCGGGGCCGCCAGCGACGATGAACAGCGGCTCGCGCGTGCGCTGCCGGTCGAGGGCGGGCACGACCGCGACCCTGAGCGTGATGCGCCGGCCGGCGGGCTCGGCCGGGTTCTCGGCGACGCTGAGCGTGCCGCAGCGGGCGGCGAGCGAGCCGAGGCCGGCCGGATGCTCGAGCCGGCAGTCGGCGAGCTCGAGCGCGGCGGACGCCGCGGCGGGGGCGGCCGCGGCGAGCGCCGCGAGCACCGCCAGCGGCGCCGCGACGCGGCGCAGCGGGTGGGGTCGTGCGGCGGTGCGGCGCGCGGGCATCGGCGCATTGTTTCATTCCGGCCCGGCGGCCGCCAACCACGCTAAAATCCGCGCCATGCGCTATCCGGAGCAGTTCGACGTGATCGTGGTCGGCGGCGGCCACGCCGGCACCGAGGCGGCGCTCGCCGCGGCGCGTTCGGGCGCACGCACGCTGCTGGTCACGCACAGCATCGAGACGCTCGGCGCGATGAGCTGCAACCCGGCCATCGGCGGCATCGGCAAGAGCCACCTGGTGCGCGAGATCGACGCGCTCGGCGGCGCCATGGCGCGCGCCGCCGACCGCGCCGCGATCCAGCTCCGGGTGCTCAACGCGAGCAAGGGCCCGGCGGTGCGCGCGACGCGCGCCCAGGCCGATCGCGCGCTCTATCGGCGCGCGGTGCGCGCGCTGCTCGAGAACGCCGCCGGGCTCGCGGTCTTCCAGCAGGAGATCGCCGACCTGGTCGTCGACGGCGGGCGCGTGACGGGCGTCGTCACCGCGACCGGCGTGCGCTTCGGCGCCGCGAGCGTCGTACTGACGGCCGGCACCTTCCTCGGCGGGCGCATCCACGTCGGCCTCGAGAACGCGAGCGGCGGCCGCGCCGGCGACCCGGCGTCGACCCGGCTCGCGGCCCGCTTGCGCGAGCTCCTGCCGCGCGTCGGCCGGCTCAAGACCGGCACGCCGCCGCGCATCGACGGCAAGAGCGTCGACTTCTCGGTGCTGACGCCGCAGTGGAGCGACGCGCCGCTGCCGGTGCTGTCGTACCTTGGCCGCGCCGCCGACCACCCGCGGCAGGTGCCGTGCCACATCACCGCGACCAACGAGCGCACGCACGCGCTGATCCGCGCCGCGACCGACCGCTCGCCGCTCTACACCGGGCGCATCGCGGGCGTCGGCCCGCGCTACTGCCCGTCGATCGAGGACAAGGTGGTGCGCTTCGCCGAGCGCGGCTCGCACCAGATCTTCGTCGAGCCCGAGGGCCTCGACACGCACGAGCTCTATCCGAACGGCATCTCGACCAGCCTGCCGTTCGACGTGCAGCTCGAGTTCGTGCGCAGCATCCGCGGCTTCGAGCGTGCCCACCTGACGCGGCCCGGCTACGCGATCGAGTACGACTTCTTCGACCCGCGCGACCTCGAGTACTCGCTCAAGACGCGCGCGCTCGACGGGCTGTACCTGGCCGGCCAGATCAACGGCACGACCGGCTACGAGGAGGCCGCGGCACAGGGCCTGGTCGCGGGCCTCAATGCCGCGCGCGCGGCGCGCGGGCTCGCGCCGTGGTGGCCGAAGCGCGCCGAGGCCTACATCGGCGTGATGCTCGACGACCTCGTGACCCGCGGCGCGCCCGAGCCGTACCGGATGTTCACCAGCCGCGCCGAGTACCGCCTGAGCCTGCGCGAGGACAACGCCGACGCGCGCCTGACGCCGCTCGGCCGCGAGCTCGGCCTCGTCGACGACGAGCGCTGGGCGCTGTTTGCGGCCAAGCGCGATGCGATCGCGGCCGGCGGCGCGCAGGCCGGCGCCGACGAGCGGCTCGGCGAGCAGGTCGCGCTCGCGATCGCGGTCGAGGCCAAGTATGCCGGCTACCTCGCGCGCCAGGACGCGGAGATCGCGCGCGTCGAGCGCCACGAGTCGACGGCGATGCCGGCGGATCTCGACTACCGGGCGGTGCCCGGGCTCTCGACCGAGGTCCGCCAGCGGCTCGTCGAGGTGCAACCGCAGACGCTCGGCCAGGCGGCGCGGATCCCCGGACTCACGCCGGCTGCGGTGTCGCTGCTGCTCGTGCACCTCAAGAAGCTCGGTCGCGCCGGATGACGCGCGCGGGGCGCGCGCGGCGCCGGACGCTGGTCGCGCTCGTTGCGCTCGGCGCGCTCGGCGCGCTCGGCGCCTGCGGGCACGGGCCGGCGCCGGCCGGCACCACGCCTGCGGCGAGCATCCTGCGCCGCGGCAACGGCCCCGAGCCCGACTCGCTCGACCCGCAGCTCGCGCGCACCGTGTCGGCGGCGACGATCCTGCGCGACGTCTACGAGGGCCTCGCGAGCCTCGACCGCAACGGCGCACCGAGTCCCGGCGTCGCCGAGCGCTGGGTCGTCAGCGCCGACGGCCTCGTCTATACGTTCACGCTGCGCGCGACCGCGCGCTGGTCGAACGGCGCGCCGGTCACCGCGTCCGACTTCGTCGCCGCCTGGCGCCGGCTGGTGGCCCCGGCGACCGGCTCGCAGTACGCCGACGTGCTCCGGCCCGTGGCCGGCGCCGCCGCGATCATCAGGGGCGAGGCGCGGCCGGACAGCCTCGGCGTGGTCGCGACCGACGCGCACACGCTCACCGTCACCCTGGTCGCGCCGACGCCGTACTTCCCCGGGCTCGCGGCGCACTGGAGCACCTTTCCGACCTACGGCGGTGCGGCGCCGGCGGCGCCGGGGGCGACCATCTCCAACGGCGCCTACACGCTCGGCGAATGGGTCGTCGGCTCGCACGTCGACGCGCGCCGCAATCGGAGCTACTGGAACGACGCGGCGACGCACGTCGAGGCGGTGCGCTACCTGCACATCGCCGACGCCAACGACGAGTACGCGCGCTACCGCGCCGGCGCGCTCGACCTCACCTACACGCTGCCGCAGCAGCCGCTCGCGCGGCTCGAGGCGGCGCACGGCGCCGAGATCCACCGCGGGCCGCAGCTCGGCGTGTACTACTACGGCTTCAATCTCGCCCGCGCGCCGTTTCGCGACGCGCGCGGGCTGCGCCAGGCGCTGGCGATGAGCATCGACCGCGAGCGGCTGGTCGGGTCGGTGACCGGGCTCGGCGAGCTGCCCGCCTACTCGTGGGTGCCGCCGGGCGTCGCCGGCTACGGCACGCAGCGCTTCGCCTGGGCGGACGAGGCCGCGGCGGCGCGCCTCGCCGAGGCGCGCCGCCTGTACGCCGCCGCCGGCTACTCGCGCGAGCGGCCGTTTCGGCTCGAGCTGCGCTTCGCGAGCGGACCGACCCACGAGCGGATCGCGATCGCGGTCGCCTCGATGTGGCACGAGGCGCTCGGCGTCGAGACGCGCCTCGTCGGCGAGGAATTCAAGTCGCTGCTGCAGACCATCGGCCGCGGCGAGGCCGACGCGTTCCAGTCGAGCTGGATCGGCGACTACAACGACGCCTGGACCTTCGCCGAGGTGCTGGGCGGCGACTTCGGCATCAACCTGCCGCACTACCGCAGCGCCGCCTACGACGCCGCGCTCGCGCGCGCGGCGCGGGCGCTCGACCCGGACGAGCGGCGCGGCGCGCTCGAGGCCGCCGAGCGGCAGCTGCTCGCCGACGTGCCGCTGGTGCCGCTCTACTTCTACGTCAACAAGCACCTGGTCGCGCCGCGCGTGCGCGGCTGGTACGACAACGTCATGAACATCGTCTACAGCAAGGACCTGGAGCTCGCCCCATGACCGATTTCTACGGCTTCGCGGTGCGCGCGATCGACGGCGGCGCGGACCTGCTCGGGCCGCTGCGCGGCAAGGTCGCGCTCGCCGTCAACGTCGCGAGCGAGTGCGGGCTGACGCCGCAGTACGCGGGGCTCGTGCGCCTGCACGCGGAGCTCAAGGACGAGAACTTCACCGTGGTCGGCTTTCCCTGCAACCAGTTCGGCGCGCAGGAGCCGGGCAGCGAGGCCGAGATCGTGCGCTTCTGCCAGAGCCGCTACGCGGTCGACTTTCCGCTCGCCGCCAAGCTCGAGGTCAACGGGCCCGGCCGCGCGCCGCTGTACGCGTGGCTCACCGACCCGGCGAACGGCCAGCCCGGCGACATCGAGTGGAATTTCGAGAAGTTCCTGATCGGCCGCGACGGCCGCGTGCTCAGGCGCTATCCGCCCACCGTGCCGCCCGAGGACAAGGGCCTGCTTGCGGACATCGCCGACGCGCTGTGAGCCGCGCTCAGCGCGCGCCGATGGCGCGCGCCGGGCGGACTGGGGTTTGGGGGGCTTCGCAGGTGACGGTGGTGCCGGTGGGGTTGCGGGGGCGGATGGAGAGGCGGCCGCCGATGGAGTCGGCGCGGTAGCGCATGGTGCGCAGGCCGAG
>Ga0181519_10001979_pt1 | contig 17695 bp, 15 predicted proteins | sample PEATcosm2014_Bin_26_FD_121102 | JGI IMG/M metagenome (GOLD analysis project Ga0181519, IMG submission 121102) | Peatland microbial communities from MTU Mesocosm Facility, Houghton, MI, USA - PEATcosm2014_Bin02_10_metaG | ecosystem: Environmental > Terrestrial > Soil > Wetlands > Peat | place...
ACCAGCTCGAGCTGCTCGGGGATGGCCTGCACCCGCAGGTCCCGGTCCCGGAGGAAGGAGACCATCGCGTCGAAGTCGAAGGTCTCGCCATCCTTGACCGCCACCACCGCGCAGGCCCGCTCACCGGTCTTCGGGTCGGGCAGGCCGATCACCGCCACGTCGGCCACCGCCGGGTGGGCGTAGAGGAGGTCCTCGACCTCCTTGGCCGAGATGTTCTCACCGTGGCGGATGATGACGTCCTTCAGGCGGCCGGTGATGGTCACGAACCCCTCGGCGTCGACGATCCCGAGGTCGCCGCTGCGGAAGAACCCTTCCTCGTCGAAAGCGTCGGCGTCGAGGGCGGGGTCGAGGTAGCCGGTGATGACCTGGGGGCCCTTCAGGCGGATCTCCCCCTCGACCCCGGGGCCGGCCACGGTGCCGTCGAGGGCGACCACCTTGAGGGTCACCCCGGGGGTGGCCGGTCCCTCGGTGTCGGCCAGCTTCTGGTCGGGATCGGTGCTCCGGGCCATCACCACGATCGGGGCCTCGGTCAGTCCGTAGCCGGAGACGATGCCGATGCCGCCGATCTCCGCCTTCAGGTCGTGGTGGAGCTGGGGCGGCTTGGGCGCCCCGCCACCCGGGTAGGAGCGGATGTCCGGGAAGATCGGCCCGCCGGACGAGGCCCGCTGGGCCGCCAGGTAGGCCAGGTGGAACGGCGTCCCCGATCCGGCCAGGGTCACCCCGTTGGCGGCCAGGAAGGCCGGGGTGGCCTTCGGGTCGAACGCCTCGGTGACCAGCAGGCGGCACCCGGTGATCAGGGCGGCCATCAGCCAGCCGATGCCACCGATGTGGGTGAAGGGGAAGACCAGCGCCGAGACGTCGTCGGGGTGGATGTCGAGGCACTCGGACATGGCCAGGGCCGAGGCCAGCACCGTCAGGTCGGTGTGCTGGGCCCCCTTCGGGTCCGCGGTGGTCCCCGAGGTGTAGAAGAGCCACCGGACCGGGGCGTCGGCCGCCCGCTCCGGGAGGGGCGCCACCGGGGGCAGGTCGGCGGGGTCCCCCTCGGGGAGGGCCCGGTCGGCCACCAGCACCGACAGCCCGTCCCGGCCGGCCGCGATCTCCTCGGCCATGGCGGCGAAGTCGAAGCCCCGGTAGACGGTGGGCACGATGAGCAGTGCGGCGCGGCTCTGCCCGGTGATGAAGCCGACCTCGCGGCCCCGGTAGATGGGGATCAACGGGTTCTGTCGGGCCCCGAGTCGCGACAACGCCCCCACCAGCACCAGCGACTCGATCCAGGTCGGCAGCTCCCAGCTGACACTGGCGCCCTCGGTCACCCCGTAGTGCGTGTAGAGCCCGGCGGCGGCCACCAGACAGGCCTGGCGGTACTCGGCGAAGGTCAACGCCCGCCCGGTGTCCTCGATGGCGAGGACGGCGTCGGGCGTGGCGTCGGCCCGTCGCACGATCAGCTCCCACAGCGTCGGGGCGCCGATCCATCCCCGGGCGGCGGTGCGCTCGGCCAGCTCGTCGATGAAGTCGCTCACGTGGGTCCTCCTGACCACAGCTGATCGGTGTAGGTGTCGGTGCCGGGCACGGTGCCGATGAACGGGGACGCCCACACCAGGTGGCCGAGCTCCGAGGCCTCGACGGCGGCAGCCTGGGCGCCGAAGAGCGACTCCCACGAGGCGGCCGGGGCCTCGTCGAGGAACCACAGGTAGGCCAGGCGGCGGTCGACCGAGGCGTCCCGGGGCACGTCGCCGGGGGCGTCCGCCAGCAGCGGCAACGGGGAGAAGGCCAGCACCGTGGCGGCCGGCGACCCCGGAAGGGCGGCGTCGAGGTGCTCGTCGCGGTACCAGGCGTCGAGGTGCTCCGGGTCGACGCCGTCGGCGGCCTCCAGCACCACGGTGACCAGGCCGGGGAACCGGTGGTCGAGGGTCAGCTCGGCGGGCACCCCGTCGGTGTCACGCCGGCGCTCCCACCGGAACCGGTAGAGCCCGGTGTGGACGTGGTCGCGCGCCTCGAACATCCGTCCGGCGGCGTGGAGGGCGTTCACCTGGTCCACCGCCCACCGGTTCCACTCGTCGTGGTGCCCGTCGAGCACGTAGTAGACGCCCAGGTACGTGCCGACCTGGGGCCCGGGGCTGATGGCGCTGGGCCCGTCGGGGACCCGGAGCTCCTTGAGCGGGGCGGTGGCCACGAACCGGGCACCCGCGAAATTGAAGGCGCCGATCTGGCAGCCGGCGTAGAAGTGGTCCCGCTCGTACCACCGGTTGTAGGCCACCTCGTGGCCCCGGTGGGGCTCCACCAGGGTGTAGAGCATGGTGCCCAGCCGGATGGGGTCGTCGGTGACCCCGCCGGAGGCGGGCGTGGAATGACCGGTCATGATGCCCTCGCTTCTCGTCGTTCGATCGGGCGACCCGCCGCGGCCGCGTCGGCCGCCGGAGCGGCCAGCGCCCGCTTGTCCACCTTCAGCATGGAGGTGAGCGGCAGCGCTGCCACCACCACCAGCCGGTCGGGCGCCTTGTAGTCGGCCAGGGAGGCACGGGCAAGCGCCCGGAGCTCCTCGAGCACCGTCCCCTCGTCGACCGGCCCGCTGCCCTCCTCGGGGACGACGAAGGCCACGCCGATCTCCCCCAGCACCGGGTCGGGCGCGCCCACCACCGCCACCTGGGCGACGGTCGGGTGGGCGGTGAGCGCCGCCTCCACCTCCGCCGGGTAGACGTTGTAGCCGCCCCGGAGGTAGAGCTCGTTGGCCCGGCCGGCCAGCCGGAGGTTGCCCGAGGCGTCGAGCGCCCCGAAGTCGCCGGTGGTCAGCCAGCCGTCGCCGTCGAGGACCGCCCGGGTGGCCGCCCGGTCGAAGACGACCCCGTCGGCCCCCGGCGCGGTGGGCGGACCGCCCCAGTAGCCGCGCATCACCGCCGCCGAGCGCAGCCGCACCCGGCCCACCTCGCCGTCGGCCACCGGTCCGCCGTCGTCGCCGACCAGGCCCAGCTCCACGCCGGGGACCGGACGGCCCACGGTGGTGGCCACCACCTCGTCGGGGTCGCCGGGCACGGTACCGGTGCCCAGTGACGCCTCCGTCGACGTGTACCGCACCACCACCGGCACCCCGAGGCGACGCCGGAGCTCGGCGATCTGCTCGGCCGGGGCCCGGGCGGCCCCGGTTCCCGCCACCCGGAGCGCGGAGAGGTCGGCGGTGTCGAGGGCGGGGTGGTCCAGCACCAGGGCCCACTGGGTGGGGACACCCTGGGCCACGGTGATCCGCTCGGCCGCCATCACCGCGATGGCGTCGCCCGCCCGCCAGGGGGTGGGGGTGATCACCGTGGTCACCCCGTTGGCGATCTCGTCCCAGGTGCGGGTCATCGACCCCACGTGGGCGAAGGGCAGGGGCGAGAGCCGACGGTCCCCGGGGTGCGACAGGGGGTCGGTCCCGGCGGCCACCGCCCGGAGGCTGAAGTGGTCGAAGACCGCCCCCTTGGGGAGGCCGGTGGTGCCGCTGGTCCACACCACGGCGACCGGGTCGGTGGGGTCCAGCTCGGGGAACGAGGGCGGCCGCGGGCCGGTGGCGGCGGCCAGGGCCTCGGACCGGCGGAGCACCGCGCCGGCGGGTCCCCCGGGGACCGGCGACCCGTCGTCCACCACGGTGACCACCGGGTGGGTCCGTTCGAGGATGGAGCGCACCTCGCCGGCACCCAGGCGCGGGTTCACCCCGGAGGTCACCGCCCCCAGGCGGGTCGCCGCCGCGTAGCAGACCATGTAGTCGGCACAGGACGGGAGCACCAGGCAGACCACCGAGCCGCGGCCCACCCCGCTCGCGGCGAGGAGACCGGCCACGCCGTCGGCGGCCCGGTCCCACCCGGCGAAGGTCAGTGCCCGACGGGGGGCGTCCCCCACGGCCGGTTCGACGAACGCCTCGACGTCGGCGTTGGCCACCGCGGCGGCGCGCAGCACGTCGACCACCGTCCGCAGCTCCCCCTCGATCTGACGAGCCGTCATATCGCCGCCGACTGTAACAGGGCGCCCACCGCTCACGGCCGGCCTCCGGGGAGGTCGCCCGCCCCGGCCAGGGCCGCCGTCCCCCGGTCGAGCTCGCCGACCAGGGCCGCCAGCCGCGAGCAGACCGTGGCGTACCGCCACAGCCGGCGGGAGGCCAGCGTGGCCGCGGTGGGCCGGTGGTCCGGGCTCGCCTCCAGCTCCCGCCGGCCACGGGACCGGAGCCCGACCGCCTCCTCGGTGAGCCCGGTGACGGCCCGGTCGAGCGCCCCCAGCCCGACCGACGACGGCTCGGGGCGCCGCCGTTCCGACAGCGCGGCCGCAACCTCGGCGAGGGCGGCATCGAGGGCGGTCGCCACGTCCGCCACCCGGGCGGTCGGTCCCGCCACGCCCTCGGGCGGCGGGATGCCCTCGAGCGAGCTCCCGGCCAGGTACACGTCCCGGACCGCCTCGGTCAGCGACCAGAGGGCGTCGGTGGGACCCCGCCGGCCGACCGGGTCGGCCAGGAGCCGCTGGAACCCGGCCTGGGCGTTGCTCACGGCCAGGCCGGCCCGCTCGTGGGGCGTGGGCTCCCCCGGCCCGAGGGCCACCGGGGTCCCGAGGGCGGTGGCCAACAGGCGGCGGTCGGCCCCGACGGCATCCGCCAGCTGACCGGTCAGGTCGACCCGCTCCGAGCGCGGCCACAGCGCCCATCCGCCGGCCAGGGCGAGGGCCGCCCCGAGGAGGGTGTCCACGATCCTGGCGCCGGCCAGGTGCCAGTCACCCGGCGCACCGGCGGTGATCAGCACGATCACCATGGGGGTCAGGAAGATCACGCCCAGGCCGTAGTTGACCGGGAGGAGGGCGAAGGTGAGGAGGGTGAGGACCAGCACCGCCGCCACCAGCTCCGCCGGACGGTCGGCCACCACGGCCACCACGGCGGCCAGGGCGGCACCGACCACGGTGCCGCCGACGCGCAGGACCGACCGCTGCAGGGTGGTGGCCGCGTAGGGGCGGAGGATGACGGCGATGGAGATCAGCACCCAGTAGCCCTTCTCGAGGTGGAGGGAGAGGGTGAACGTTGCGCCGGCCGCCGAGACGATCCCGAACCGGAGGGCGTGGCGGAACACCGCGGAGGACAGGGTGGCGTTCTGGCGCGCGGTGGCCCAGACGTCGGCGGCGCGCCGGCCGAGGTGTCGTGTCGGGTCGTCGGCGTCACGGTCCCCCCCGGGGTCGGACGGTCGGTCGTCGAGGCGCACCTCCCCGAGGAGAGCGACCGACGCCACCAACCGGTGGACGCCCTCGGCCAGCGGCCGCACCGCCGCCACCGTGTCGTACCCGCCGGCGGCGAGCCCCTCCACCAGGAACCCGTCGACGGCCTCCAGCCGGTCGTCCGTCGTCCCGCCCGGGCCCGGCCGTGCCTCCTCGGAGCGCTCGATCCGGTCGCCGGTGGCGACGAGGGCGTTGCCCACGTCCTCGAGGATCCGGGCCACCGAGGCCACCGCGGGGGCGGCGCCGGGGACCTCGCGGGCCCGCTCCAGGGACGTCACCAGCTCCTCGGCGGCGACCAGCACCCGGGTGGCACCCTCCACCGTCCGCAGCAGCAGGGTGCCGGTGGCACTGTGGCCGCGCCGGCCCTCCCGGGTGGCGGTCAGCACGGTCCGGGCCTCCCCCAGGGCGTCGCGGGCGCGGTCGGCGGCGAGCGAGGCGGAGACGGGCTCCAGGCCGGGACGGTCGTCGGCACGTCCGACGAGCACCCCCACCACCGAGGCGACCGAGCGCAGGGCCCCGGCCACCGCCGTCCGGGCGGCGTCGAAGGGGTGCACCGGCCACACCGCCAGGGTGACCACCAGGGTCCAGGCACCGCCCACCAGCGTGAGCCACCACCGCTGGAGGGCGACCGATCCGCCCCCGGGCAGCCCCAGTCCCACCATGAAGAGAACCACCGAGGTGAACCCGATGTTGGCGGCCACGTTGCCGTAGAGGTTGGCGGCGGCGCAGACGACGGCCACTGCGAACATGGCGGGCACCGCCACCGCCAGGTGCAGGCCGGCCAGGGTGCCGGCAGCGAAGGCCGCCGCGTTGCACACGGCGGCGGCGGTCAGGGCGCGCCGGCGGGTGGCCGGGGCGCCTCCGGTGTCGGCCATCCCCCCGTTCAGCGCCCCGAGGCAGACGATGGTGGACTGCGCCACCCGCCCGGTGGCGAACCCCACTACCAGGGGCACCGCCAGGATGCACCCCATCCGGATGCCGACCGCCCACGCCGGCCGGCCGGGCTCGAGCCGGGTGGCGGCATGCACGAGCTGCCGGCACCAACCGGACGCGGGGGCGGTCGTCGTCACGGCCCCGCCCGGGGTGCTGCCGGCCATGGCGGCGAGCATGCCACGGGTCGGGGGTGCCGGCCCGGGGGGCCGGTCCGCCTCAGAAGGTGAGCACCCCGCGGGCCAGCTTGCCGGCCTCCATGTCCTCCACGATGTGCCGGAAGCCCTCGAGGGGCTGGGTCTCCGTGACCAGCTCGTCGAGCATCAGCTTCCCCGACAGGTAGAGCTCGACCATCAGCGGGATGTCGTGGTGCGGCCTCGCCGAACCGTAGCGGCAGCCCAGCAGGCCGCGGTCGACGTAGGCCAGGGCGTTGACGTCCACCGCCACCTCGGTCCCCTGGGGCGGGATGCCGATGGCCAGGGCGTTGCCGCCCCAGTCGAGGACGTCGAGGGCGTTGCGGAGGACGGCCGGGTGGCCGACGCAGTCGAACGACCAGTTGACGCCGCCGAACCAGCCGAGCCCTCCGGAGACCTTGGAGGGGTTGGAGGGGACGATCTCGCGGATGGCCGCCACCGCGTCGGCGGTGGAGGCGTCGACGAAGTGGGTGGCCCCGAACTGGCGGGCCAGCGGCTCCTTCGACGCCAGGGTGTCCACCGCGATGATCCGGCTGGCGCCGGCCAGGCGCAGGCCCTGGATCACGTTGAGGCCGACCCCGCCGACGCCGAACACGGCCGCCGTCTCGCCGGGACGGACCTTGGCCCGGTTGAGCACCGCGCCCACCCCGGTCAGGACGCCACAGCCGATCAGGCAGGCCGACGTCATCGGGACGTCCTTGGAGATCTTGACCGCCTGGACCTCCTTCACGATGGTCGACTCGGTGAACACCGACGTGCCGGCGAAGTTGGAGGCCGGCTCGCCCTTGAAGGTGAACGGCTGCGAGACGTTCCCGAGGGTCCGGATGCACCAGGTCGGGTGGCCGGTGGAGCAGGCCCGGCAGGTACCGCAGCTGGCCAGGGTGGCCAGCACCACGTGGTCACCCGGCTTCACGGAGCGCACCTCGGAACCGACGGCCTCCACCACCCCGGCGCCCTCGTGGCCGAGGACGGAGGGGGACTTCCACGGGATGGTCCCGTTGATGACCGACAGGTCGCTGTGGCACACGCCGGCGGCCCCCAGGGCCACCCGGACCTCGGTGGGACCGGGGTCCCCCACCTCCAGCTGGTCGGTGACCTCCACGTCGCTTCCGGTGTAGACGATGCCGCGCACGGCGCTCCCCTCTCTCTGGTTGTCTGTCCACGGTAAGGGTCCGACGACCCGACACCGTCCCGGCTAGGCGGTGGCCGGGTCCGTCACTCGCTCGCGGAGCTCCCGCTTGAGCACCTTGCCACTGGCGTTGGTGGGCAGCGCGTCGACCAGCTCCACCGACCTCGGCGCCTTGAAGTTGGCCAGCCGCGCACGCGCCCAACCGGTGAGGTCGGCGGACAGGGCGGCGGCGTCGGCACCGGGGACCGGCACCACGAAGGCACGCCCGACCTCGCCCATCCGCTCGTCGGGCACCCCGACCACCGCCACCTGGGCCACGCCGGGGTGCTGGCGGAGGAGGGCCTCCACCTCCGCGGGGTAGACGTTGAACCCCCCGGAGACGTACATGTCCTTCAGGCGGTCGGTGATGTCGATGTTGCCGTCGGCGTCCATCACCCCGACGTCGCCGGTGTGCAGCCAGCCGTCGGCGTCGATGGCCTCCGCGGTGGCGTCGTGGTCGTTGAAGTAGCCGTGCATGACGTTGTAGCCGCGCACCACGATCTCCCCAGCGTCGCCACGGGCCAGCTCGGCGCCGTCCGGGTCGACGATCCGCACCTCCACGTCGGGGATGGCCCGGCCGGAGGTGCCGGAGATGACCGCCGCCGGGTCGCCCCGGCGGCACATGGTGACCGTCCCGGTGGCCTCGGTGAGGCCGTAGGCGGTGAGCACCGTCTCCACCCCCAGCTCCGACCAGAGGCGCTCGACCAGCTCCACGGGAACCGGCGCCGCGCCGGTGACCACCAGCCGCAACGACGACAGGTCGAACGACGCCCGGTCGGGTCGGTCGAGGATCGACTGGAAGATGGTCGGGGGGCCCGGGAGCACACTGATCCGCTCGGTGGCGATCCGCTCGATGATGACGTCGACGTCGAAGACCGGCTCGGCCACCATGGTCGCCCCGGTCATGAGGCACGCCAGCACCCCGGCCTTGTAGCCGAAGGTGTGGAAGAACGGGTTGACGATCAGGTACCGGTCGCCGGCCCGCAGGCCCACCACCTCGGCCCAGGTGGCGAAGGTCCGGAGGGTCTGCCCGTGGGTGGCCATCGCCCCCTTGGGGTGGCCGGTGGTCCCCGAGGTGAACACCAGGTCGGACATGTCGCCGCTGGTGATCGAGGCGGTGCGGCCGGCGGCGATGTCGGTGGGCACCACCGACCCCTCGGTGAGGAAGACCTCCCAGTCGACCACCTGGTCGCCGGCGGACGAGCCGGACGGTGGTGCGCCGTCGGCGGTGCGGAGGACCACCACCCGCTCGAGGTCGGGGACCGGCGCCCCGGCGGCCACCGCCTCGGCGAGGAGCGCCGGGTAGTCGGTGCCGAGGAAGCCCTGCACGGTGAAGAGGATGCGGGCACCGGACGCACGGAGGATGTAGGCGGCCTCCGCCCCCTTGTACCGGGTGTTGAGCGGCACCAGGAGCGCCCCCGCCCCCACCGCCCCCAGGGCGGCCACCACCCACTCGGCGCAGTTGGGGGCCCAGATGGCCACCCGGTCCCCCCGCTCGATGCCGTTGGCCAGCACCGCCCGGGTGGCGTCCGCCACCGCCTCGGCCAGCTCGTCGTAGGTCAGCAGGGTGGTGGTCCCGCCCGGGCCGTGGGCGTCCACCAGCGCCTCGGACTCACCGAACCGGGCGGCGGCGTCCTCGACCAGGCCGGGGATGGTCCCCCACTGGAGATCCCCGCGGGGATCCGTGATGTCTGACACGCCGTCAGGGTAGTGCATCGACCCGTCCGGGCCACCAGCCGGTCAGGGGTGCTGGCTGCTGACCGAGACCACCTCGCCGGTCATGAAGGTGGCGTACTCGCTGGCCAGGAAGGCGATGACGCTGGCCACCTCCCAGACCTCGGCGCCGCGGCCCAGGACCTCCCGGCGCGACAGCTCGGCCAGCTCGTCCTCGGGCATGACCTTGGAGAGGAAGGGGTGGAGGGCCAGGCTGGGCGAGACGGCGTTGATCCGCACGCCGTGGGCGGCGGCCTCCACCGCACTGCAGCGGGTGAGGGCCATCACCCCGGCCTTGGCCGCCGCGTAGTGGGACTGGCCGGCCTGGGCCCGCCACCCCAGGACCGAGGCGTTGTTGACGATCACCCCGCCGCCGCCCCTGACGTAGAAGTGGCGGAGGGCCGCCCGGGTGCAACGGAAGGTGCCGGTCAGGGTGACGTCGAGCACCAGCGACCACTGCTCGTCGGTCATGTCCACGATGTCCACTTGGCCACCCAGCCCGGCGTTGTTGACCGCCACGTCGAAGCGGCCGTGCCGCTCCACCGCGGCGTCGTAGAGGTGCTGGACCTGCGCCTCGTCGGTGACGTTGCAGGGGACCGCCAGGGGCCGCACGCCCCCGGAAGCCGGGAGCTCGGCCAGGGTGTCCGCCGCATCCGCCAGGCGTCGCTCGTGGGCGTCGGAGACCACCACGGTGGCCCCCTCCTCGACGCACCGCCTGGCGGTGGCGAAGCCGATGCCGGTGCCGGCCGCCGCGGTGACCACCACGATCTTCCCCTCGAGCAGGCCGTGCCCCTCCGGCGGCGTCGGGGCCTGGGGGATGGGGTCGGTCATCGGGGGGCTCCCTTCGGTTCGGGGGGCAGGCCGAGGACCCGCTCGCCGATGATGTTCCGCTGGATCTCGTTGGAGCCGCCGTAGATGGTCTCGGAGCGGCTGAAGAGGAAGGTGCGCTGGACGGCGTCGAGCTCGTAGGGCGGCGCCTCGGCGACCAGGCCGGCCATCCCCCCGACGTCGACGGCCAGCTCGCCGAGGGCCTGGTGCCAGCTGCTCCAGTAGAGCTTGATGATCGACGCCTCGGGCGGCGCCACCGGGCCGTCGATGTTGGACAGGCTGCGCAGGGTGTTGAACCGGAGGATCTCGAGCTCGGCGTAGGCGCGGGCCAGGCGTTGGCGGACCACCGGGTCGGCGGCGCGCCCGTTGGCCCGGGCCGCGTCGACCACGTGGTCGAGCTCGCGGCGGAACGAGACCTGGTGTCCGAGGAGTGCCACCCCCCGCTCGAAGGCCAGCGTCGCCAGTGCCACCCGCCAGCCGTCTCCGACCTCGCCGAGCACGTTGGCCCGGGCGGTGCGGGCGCCGTCGAAGAAGACCTCGTTGAACTCCGAGGTGCCGGTGAGCTGGGTGATGGGCCGGACCTCCACCCCGGGCTGGTCCATCGGCACCAGCAGGTAGGAGAGCCCCTTGTGGCGGAGGGAGCCCGGCTCGGTCCGGCAGACCACGAAGCACCAGTCCGACTGGTGGGCCAGCGACGTCCACACCTTCTGACCGGTCACCACCCACTCGTCGCCGTCGGGCACCGCCTTGGTCTGAACGTTGGCCAGGTCGCTCCCGGCGTCGGGCTCCGAGTACCCCTGGCACCACAGCTCGGTGCCGGCCACGATCGGCGGCAGGAAGCGTGCCTTCTGCTCCTCGGTGCCGTAGTGGAGGATGGTCGGGCCGATCAGGCCCTCTCCCAGGATGCTGACCCGGCCCGGCGCCTTGGCCCGGACGTACTCCTCGTTGAAGATCACCTGGTGGGCGATGGACGCCCCGCGCCCGCCCCACTCGGATGGCCAGCCGATGCAGGTCCAGCCGTCGGCGGCCAGCACCCGCTCCCACTCGAGCCGGGTCTCGAACCCGTAGGTCTCGTCCCCCGAACCACCCCGGCCGCCGAGGGCGGCGAATTCGCCGACGACGTGGTCGGTGAGCCAGGTACGCACCTCCTTGCGGAAGGCCTCGTCCTCGGGTCGGTCTCGCAGGTCCATGGGTTCCAGGGGTCGGTCGGCGGGCGTCCCGGAGCGTGGATGCCCACCGGAATCTGACGCGACGTTAGCAAACGCCCCCCGGTCTCCCGGGGGGCGCCCGGTGGGGAACACCGGCCCCGGCAGCGGTGTTGACACCACCGGAGCGGGGGGTCCGGCGGGGGCCGGACGGACGCCCGGACCGCAGGAGGTACACCGATGTTCCGCAAGACCACCGCCCGCACCGGCGACACCGTCGTCCTCACGGACGAGGAGTGGAAGGCCCGCCTCACCCCCGAGCGGTACGCCGTCCTGCGTCGGGGCGGCACGGAGCCCGCCTGGTCGGGCGAGCTGCTCCACGTCGAGGGCAGCGGGACGTTCACCTGCGCCGGATGCGGGGCGGAGCTCTTCCCGACCGACACCAAGTTCGAGTCGGTGTCGGGTTGGCCGAGCTTCTACCGGGCGCTCGACGACGGGGTCGTCGACGAGCACACCGACCGGACCTTCGGCATCCGGCGGACCGAGATCACCTGCGCACGCTGCGGCGGTCACCTCGGTCATGTCTTCCCCGACGGCCCGAGGCCGACCGGGCTGCGCTACTGCGTCAACTCCCTCGCACTCGAGTACCGCCCGGGGGGCGGGACGACGACGTCGGTGGGCTGACCGCCGGACCCACCGCCAGGCGCTGTTCGAGGAGCTCGAACAGGTCGCCGAGGGCGGAGGCCTCGCGGGTGCCGCCGAACCGGAGCAGCAACCGGTCTGCGTCGGCCAGCGCCTGGCAGGCGCCGAACACCTCGGCCTTGGTGAGGAGCACGGTGGTGCCGAACGTCAGGGGACCGGCCGTCACCGCCGGCCCCCCCGTCCCCGGCCGGTGGCGGCCGGGGACGGGGGCGGGACGCGCGGGGGAGGCCACCGCCCCGTCACCGTCTCGCGGGGTCACGCCGGCGCCCCGAGCTCGTCGGCGGCGGCGGCACCGGCCTCGGCGTCGTCGACCGACGGGCGGCGCTCCACGCGGTGGAGGTCGGCGGTGGCGAAGCGCAGGCTGGCGCCGATCTCGTCGGCGACGATCTCCACCTTGAAGCGGCGGTCGCCCTCTTCGGTCTCCCAGCTCCGCTGCTCGAGCCGGCCGGTCACCACCACCCGGGCCCCCTTGGTCAGGCTGAGCGCGGTGTTCTCGGCCAGCTCGCGCCAGCACACGACGTCGAAGAAGGAGGTGGCCTCCTCCCACTCGTTGGTCTCACGGTTCTGCCACCGCCGGTTGACGGCCACGCCGAGGGTGGTGGTGGCCTGGCCGTCCCGCGTGTAGCGGATCTCAGGGTCGCGGGTGAGGTTCCCGGTGACGGTGGTGGTGGTGGACGTGGTCATGGGTGCGGCCTCCGTTGGGTCGTCCGGATGGACCGGCCACGGTGGCCGGCCGGGCCAGCGTGGGCCCCACGGCTTGCACCGACCCGGCAGACCACGTTGCCGGCCACCTTGCCGGACCCGTTCGGAGCGGATGCCCGCGCCCCGGCCGCCCCGACCGGTAGCGTTCCCGGCCGATGACCTCCCCGTGGCAGTGGAACCCCCCACCCGGATGGCCGCCCGCCCCGCCGGGGTGGGTGCCCCCGCCCGGATGGAGGCCACCGCCCGACTGGCCGGCGGCGCCGGCCGACTGGCAGTTCTGGGCACGTCCGCCGGCGGTCACCGGCCCGGCCGGTCCGGTCGTGCCCGCCGATCCGACGCGGTGGCCCGCTGCTCCCGCCGGTGCTCCGGGGACGTGGCCGACCGCTCCCCCGGCGACGCCCGGGGCCTGGCCGGCCGTTCCTCCGGCCGCGCCCCCCGGCGCTCCGGGGTCCTGGCCCGTCGGCGGACCCGCAGGAACGTGGCCCGCCCCGGTGGCCCCGGGACCGTGGCCCCCGGCGGGGCCGTGGCCCGGCCCGCCTCCCATGGTCCCGCCCAAGCCACCGTCGGTCTTCGGCCCGGACCTGGTGGCACCGCCGCTCAGCCCGGAGCCACCGACCCGACGCACCCTGGTGTGGGAGACGCGCTTCGTGATGCTCGCCTTCCTCGCCCCCGGGGTGATCACCGCGGTGGCGCTCTTCGTCCAGGCGCTCTACGGCCAGGGAGACCAGGCGCAATTCCCGTCCATCATCGACGGCCACCCCCTCGCCAACCTGCTGGTGGGCATGCTGACCTACCTCCCGACCGGTGCGGTGGTCCCGCTGGCCCTCTTCCTGCTGGCCCGGACCGGCCAGACGCCCAAGACCCTGGGGCTGGGGGTGCCGAATTTCATGCGGGACATCCTCCCGGGGATCGGCATCGGACTCTGGGCCTACGGCGTGGAGCTCGTGGTGGGCATCCCGCTGATCCTCACCTTCGGGAAGCACTCTCGGCTCCTGAACCAGCCCTCGGTCGGCCACGTGCCGCCCTACTACCTCGCCTTCGGGATCCTGATCGCGGCGGTCACCGCGGTGACCGAGGAGGTGCTGGTCAACGGCTACCTCCTCACCCGGCTCCACCAGCTGGGCTGGGCCCCGTGGCCGGCCTTCGCCCTCAGCCTGGCCCTACGCACCAGTTACCACGTCTACTACGGACTGGGTTTCCTCCTCACCATCCCCTTCGGGTGGCTGGTGACCCGGTCCTTCCAGAAGCACGGCCGGCTCAACCGGCCGATCGCCGCCCACTTCCTCTACGACGCCACGCTGTTCACCCTCGCCGTCCTGGTCCACTGACGGGGCGGCACCCTTCAGTGCACGGCGGGGGGGAGGTCCTCGGCGAAGTCGATGAACGGCTGGGGTGGCAGGTACGCCGGCGGGATCTCGTCCGGGTGCCCGTAGTGCTCGACGTCGAAGAGGTTGGCGACCAGGCCGTCGGCGGTGGCCACCAGTGCCGCCTCGTGGCTCCGCCCGAAGGCGTCCGCCCCCGACAGCGAGCCGTCGTGGAGCTCCTGGTAGGTGGCGTGGTCGATGCGGGCCACCAGGCTGTAGACGGCACCGTCCCGGGTGGCACCCACCCGGTGCCCGATCATGCAGTGGTGCTTGCCGTCGTCGATGACGTAGACGGTGCCGTCCCCGTCGCCCACCTTCTCGCGGATGCGGTCGGCGTGGCCGAAGAACAGCCACTGCTCGTGGCGGCGGTCCTTCATCGCCCACAGCGGGCTGGTCGGGACGATCCCCTCGGGCTCGTCCTCCTCGAGCGGCGTGGCGTCGACCGGGGCGGCGATGACGTCGGTGCTCCCGATCTGCTCGGGGCTGAAGTGCTCGGTGCCGTCCGCGCGGGACTGGTAGATCCCCCCGCCCTCCACGGGCACCTCGTCGGGGGTCTTGGTGCGCTCCGGCTCGTCGATGTCGCTCACTGCGGCTCCTCCTCGGGGAGGCGGCGACCCGTCCGGGTCCCCACGGTGGCCACAGTCTGCCGGATCCGCCGGCCGACCGCGGCCGGGTCCCGGCCCGGCGGGGCGGTCACCCCGGGACCAGGTCGGAGGCCAGCTCCGCCCGGATGGCGTCGCCGAGCGGGGTCCCGGGCACCCCGTCGGGGTACTCGGGGTGGTTGACGGCGAGCCACGCCGGACCGGCGGCCAGCGCCGCCACCCCGGCGGGCCCCAGGGCGAAGCGCACGTAGTGGACGGCCGAGGTCACCGCCTGACGCGTCAGCTGGGCCTCGTGATCGGCCTCGGGCACCGAGGTCACCGCCACCGCGCCGGCCCCCTCGCCGAGGCGCACCTCCACCGAGCGTTCCACGCCCACCAGGCGGGGGAGCCAGTGCCGGAGCTCCTCCTCGGAGGTGAGCTCGAGGAAGAGCGTCGCCGACAGCTCGCCGGGGGCGGGCAGCAGGTGGTTGTAGACGTCGAGCTCGTGCTGCACCTGCTCGTCGGTGACCAGCTTCTCGGCACGGGCCATCTCCTGCACCTGGAAGCGCACGGTCAGGCGGTTCTCGAAGGTCAGGGTGACCACCGGGCCCACACGCACCCGGCGCAGCTTCTTCACGGCGATCACCCGACGGCGGATCTCGTCGCGCTGGCGCTCGTAGGCGCGTTGGTCGGCGATGTCGTCCAGCGTCAGCGGGTCGTGCGCGCTCACCGGGCCGGCTCCTCGGGAATGCCGTAGGCCCGGGCCATCAGCTGGATGGGGTGGACCGGCCGGAGGCCGGTCTCCTGCTCGATGGCGCCGTTGGCCAGATGGCAGTCCCCGCAGACCACCTCGTGGCCGGCGGCCTCCACCTCGCGCTGCAGCGGCCGGGCCACCTTCCGGGCCAGCTCGTAGTGCTCGCGACGGTAGCCCCAGGTGCCGTCGATGCCCGAGCACCGTTGCACCAGGGTGGCCTTCACCCCGGCCACCTTCAGCAGGTCGCGGCTCTTCAGGCCGATCTGCTGCGCCTGGAGGTGGCAGGCCACGTGGTACGTGACCTGGTCGGGCACGGCACCCCGCTCCCGACCGGGGAAGTCGGTGTCGAGGGACGTCCCCTCCGCCCGGTGCAGGGCGACCAGGTACTCGGCCGGGTCGGCGGTGTGGGCGGCCACCAGGTCGGCGTCGGCCGCCTGACCGGTGTGGGCCAGATAGCGGGGATAGTCCTGACGGACGACGTAGGCGCAGGTGGGCTGGGCCACCACCACCTGGCGGCCCGCCCGCACCTCGTCGGCCAGGACGGCGACGTTGCGACGCGCCGCCCGGGTGAACTCCCTCACGTTCCCCTGGTGGAGCCAGGGTGCCCCGCAGCACCGGGTGCCCTCGGGGACCGAACAGGCGACCCCGTTGCGCTCGTACACCTTGACCAGGTCCTTGCCGATGCCGGGCTCCATGTACTCGACGAAGCAGGTCGGGAAGACGGACACCTGCCCCTGTCGCCCCGTGGCGGGGGCGGTCGGGCGGCGCCGGAACCAAGTGGTGAACCGCTGGCGGGCGTAGGGGGGCAACCGGCGCCCCGAGGCCAGGCCCACCGTCTGCTCCATCAGCCGGCGGGTGCGCGAGCCGGGCCTGCCGGTCAGGGCGTTGACCACCGGCGCAGCGGCGGACGACACCGTGCCCAGCAGGTCGGTCCGGCCGAGGAACTGGTCGGTCAGCCGCTCGCGGACCGGGACGCCCGCGGCGTGGCGCACCGCGTGGGCACGCATCATCAACCGGGGGAAGTCGAGCTCCCACTCGTGGGGGGGCACGTAGGGGCACTTCAGGTAGCAGAGCTTGCACTGGTAGCACTCGTCGACCACCGCGTCCTGCTCGGCGGGGGTCATGCCGGCGACGTCGCCGTCCCGGGCGTCGACGGCGTCGAACAGGGTCGGGAACGACGGGCAGAGGTTGAAGCACAGCCGGCAGCCGTGGCAGAGGTCGTAGACGCGTTCCAGCTCGTGGCGGAGGTCGCCCTCGTCGAGGTAGCGGGGATGGCCGGGGTCGTAGGTGGTGGTCATGGTGTCCTCTCGTGCCTCTCCGGTGGGTCGGCGCCGGGAAGGGTCGGGCCGGTGGCACGGCGCGGCCCCGGGGACACCCCCGGGGCCGGCCGCTCCGTCGGGCGGCGCCGGGGGCGCCGCATGCCGGTCAGGAGACCGAGGCGAGCCCTTCGGTGAACCGGCCGGCGTGGCTCTTCTCCGCTCGGGCCAGGGTCTCGAACCACTCGGCGATCTCGTCGAAGCCCTCCTCGCGGGCCGTCTTGGCGAAGCCGGGGTACATCTCCGAGTACTCGTAGGTCTCCCCCTCGACGGCCGACTTCAGGTTGTCCTCGGTGGGGCCGACCGGAACGCCGGTGACCGGATCGCCGACCTCGCGGAGGAAGTCGAAGTGGCCGAAGGCGTGGCCGGTCTCCCCCTCGGCCACCGAGCGGAACAGGGCGGCCACGTCGGGGTAGCCCTCCACGTCGGCCTTCTGGGCGAAGTAGAGATAGCGCCGGTTGGCCTGGCTCTCGCCGGCGAACGCCTCCTTCAGGTTGTGCTCGGTCTTGGTGTCCTTCAGTGCTGGCACGGTGCCTCTCTTCCTGTGGTGCTGCGGGTGGATGGATGCTGGGACGGTTCGGTGGGGATCGGCCGGCGGGTCATCGGCCGACCCGGACGCGGGGTGCCGGACCGGCACGACCCGCGGTCCGGCAGCCGGTGCACAGCCCCCGGAAGACGATCTCCGCCGAACCCACCTGGAAGCCGAGGTCGGCCCCCTCGGGGATCCGGAGATCGGGGAAGTCGGCCACCAGGTCGCGGACCTTGCCGCACCCCCGGCACACCAGGTGGTGGTGGGGGTCGTCGACGTTGGGGTCGAACCGGGTCATGCCGGTACCGACGTCGAGGGAGGCGATCTCCCCCAGCTCCACCAGGTCGTGGAGGGTCTGGTAGACGGTCTTGAGGGAGATGGTCCCGATCTCCCGGCTGGCGGCGGCGTGGACGGCCTCGGCCGACGGGTGGGTGTCGTCGCCCTGGAGCACCGAGAAGATGCACTGGCGCTGCCCGGTGACCTTCCGGCCGTTGGCCCGGAACAGCTCGGTCAGCTCCCCGACGGTGCGCATGGGGGGCACCGTATCAC
>Ga0181519_10001983_pt1 | contig 17688 bp, 18 predicted proteins | sample PEATcosm2014_Bin_26_FD_121102 | JGI IMG/M metagenome (GOLD analysis project Ga0181519, IMG submission 121102) | Peatland microbial communities from MTU Mesocosm Facility, Houghton, MI, USA - PEATcosm2014_Bin02_10_metaG | ecosystem: Environmental > Terrestrial > Soil > Wetlands > Peat | place...
GATCTGCGAGGCGTACCAGTTGCTGAAGGATGCGCTGGGCCTGACGCCGGACGAGTTGCATGAAGTCTTCACGGAGTGGAACAAGGGCGAGCTGGACAGCTACCTGATCGAGATCTCGTCGATCATCTTTGGCACGAAGGATGAAGACGGATCGCCACTGATCGATAAGATTCTGGACAAGGCCGGGCAGAAGGGCACAGGTAAGTGGACGGCGATCTCCGCGCTGGACCTGGCGATGCCGCTGACCCTGATCGGTGAGAGCGTGTTCGCGCGCTGCCTGTCGGCGTTGAAGGATGAGCGGGTGGAGGCGTCGAAGGTGCTGACCGGGCCGGCAAAGATCAAGGCCGTCGAAGACCGCAAGGCGTTTATCGAGGACGTGCGACGCGCTCTCTACTGCTCCAAGATGATCAGCTACGCGCAGGGTTACATGTTGCTGCGCGCCGCGGAGAAGGAGCATGGATGGCACTTGAACCTGGGCGGCATCGCGCTGATGTGGCGCGGTGGATGCATCATTCGCAGCGTCTTCCTGGGCAACATCAAGGCGGCGTTCGACAAGAATCCCGACCTGACCAACCTGCTGCTGGACGACTTCTTCTCCAGCGCTCTGATCAAGTACCAGGCGAGCTGGCGCAAGGCGCAGATCCATGCCATTGAGAGCGGTGTGCCGACGCCGGCGTTCTCCACCGCGCTTGCGTTCTATGATGGCTACCGGACTGCACGGCTGCCGGCAAACCTGCTACAGGCTCAACGCGACTTCTTTGGCGCGCACACCTACGAGCGTGTAGACAAGCCGCGTGGCGAGTTCTTCCACACAAACTGGACTGGGCACGGGGGCAAGGTCGCCTCTGGACAGTACAACGCGTAAGTTCGTTGCACCATAAACCAATCGAGCCAGCTTCGCAACTTCGAGGCTGGCTCTTTTTGCATCTGTGCGGGCTATCTAGGGACGGGAAGCGACGACGCGAATTCGACTTACTGGGCCTGTAGCTTCTGCCAGCAATCCCATGTATAGATAGCGATGATGAGGACGGTGAAGATAGCAGAAAGGCAGCCAAGTATCCGTATGTAGGGCATTGTCCTGTTGATTTTCTGGACGATCATAGACTGATGCTGTTCTTCGTAGGCGCTGATTTCGTCCAGGAAGACTTTAGTGTCCTCGTAGCGCGTGATGGTGGCGTTGTAGGCGAGCAGAGCAAGAAACAGGCCTGTAAAGACGGCCCATATGATAATTAGGAGCGGCAAGTCGTTCATCATGTGGCACCTCCCTCTGCGGGACTTGCGGCGGCAGGTCAACCGGGAGTTCTGGGCCCAAACCACCTGACGCAGCGCTCAAATCACAGTATAGCGCTCAGATTGCAGTCCTAATTCAGCATGATACGCCAGGACGGCGACGCCTCTGTGGATTTTTTGCCTCCACCGAGGCGCGCTTCACGCAAGGAGTGAGCGGGTTGGCTTGCAGCGACCGGAATGGTCGCATATACTGAAGGTGTGGAAGTTGAAAAGGAGAGTGCCATGGCCACAGCAACTGTTGCCCCAACCCCGGAGGTCGTCGAAGCAGCCCCCAAGTCGCAGCCGGTCACACTGACCCCGGCGGCGATTGCCAAGGTGCGCGAGATCATGGCGACGCAGGACCCGATCCCGGCCGGGCTGAGGATTGGCGTGGTGGGCGGCGGATGCTCCGGCTTTCAGTACTCCATGTCGTTCGAGAACCAGAGCGGTATGATGGACAAGGTCTACACCTTCGATGGGCTGAAGGTCTTCCTGGATGCGACCTCGGCGATGTACCTCAACAACTGCACGGTGGACTACGTGGAGACGCTGGAGGCTGCCGGCTTCAAGTTTGAGAACGCCGCCGTCAAGAGCACCTGCGGCTGCGGCTCGAGCTTCAGCGTTTAGGTCGCGGTGAAATTTTTGCAGCGAGAGGCACCCTTTGGAGTGCCTTTTTTGCGTACATCCCACCCTTCGCATAATGCCGCGAAGGATGGGGCACCTGGCGGACTATGGAGTTTTATGTGGTGCGAGGGCTTCCGGACGGAGCCTGCCGATGCGGCCGTGGGGGCCGACGATGAAAGGCAGCGAGAGGGCGTTCCAGTTGCGGTCGGCATCGGCGGGTTCGTGCAGCGCGGGGTTGGGACGGAGGGCGCGCCAGTTGCGGCCGTCGTCGGTGGAGATGTCGGTGCCGTTGGGGCCTACGGTGATCCAGCTATTGCTCGCAGCATCGTAGGCCACAGCCGTACGGAAGCCGTGGGGTGGGGTCTGGGCGGCTTGCCAGGTCACTCCGATATCCGTGCTGAAGGCAGCAGTGCCAGCGGAGTCGTCCGGTTTTTGCGAGTTCCCGCCAACAACCACGCCGAGCGCATCGTTCTTGAACGCGATGGAGAAGACGCCCGAGGACGCGTCGTCCCCTGCGAGCGGAACACTGACCTTGTGCCAATCGGCCAGTTCGTCATCAGGGTTGACGTCGGAGTACTTGTCAACAAAGTAATAAATGAGCGCGCCGCCGGGGCCGCTGGTTCCGAACCACATCTCCGGCTTGGGATCGGGATGGATGTCTTTCTGCGAGAGCGCGAGGGATGAGTTGCTGATGGCGAAGGCGTGGACGCCATCCATTGTCGCCAGACTTTCCTGGGTGTACTGATCTCCCTGAGCCTTCCAACCCGTCGAGCCGGCCCAGTCCTGCGGAGAGCCGAAGGTAAAGTGTCCATCGACCGGATCGCCCAGGACATAACCGTCGCTGCCATTGCGGAAGCGCATCGCGTCCCAGGAGCCGTCACTGTCGGGGTTGGTGAAGAGGAGGGTCCATGATTTGCAGCCGTCAGTGGTCTTGTAGAGGCGGGAGAGCGGGCCTTTGCCCGTGGACATGACGAAGGCCGTCTTCTCGTCGAAGGCCTGGATGCCGCGGAAGTCGAGCTTCTCCGCATCGGGCGGCGTGGCGCAGTGTTGCCAGTGTGCGCCGTCGTCGGTGGTGTGTAGAATGGTGCCGTCAGAGCCGGAAGCCCATGCGATTCCCTTCCCTACGTTGTCGATGCCGCGCAGGTCGGCTGTGGTGGGCGCGGACTGAATCTCCCATTGGGCGCTGGCTGCGGTTGCCGCGAAGAGAGCTGCTAGAAGAAGAACGGTGGGCATGTAAAAAGTGTAATTCCTGGGGCATGAGTGCAGCTTACTGGGTCCAGACCTGCGAAAGCAGCTCGTCGTTGAGATGGTTGAGCTGCTTGAGGGTGTCCTGGACGGAGGCGCGGTCGTCGCCGCTGAGCAGGTGGAGTATCTGGCCGAGACGGTAGGTGGTGTCCTGTAGGAGCAGCTCGGAGTCCTTGAGGCGCTTGCTATTGCGGGTGAGATTGTGCTGGATGAGGGAAGCGATCTGGTCGATCTGGCCGATGGTCGCAGTTGCCTGGGCGGTGTCGTCGGCGGCGATCTGGGCAGCGGCCTGCTGGGAGAGGCTGTGAACCAGCTCGGTGTAGAGGTAACACTGGTCAGTTGGTTTGGCCTGGGCGGCGCGCTGCTGCAGCTGGGCCAGAGCTTCTGGTGTGGGGATGGATTCTTTGGGGGCGGCGTGGGCGGGGAGAACGATTGCGCACAGACATACGAAGGCAATGAAAGCTGCTCTGTTCTCCCCCATTCCGCAAAGAACGCGGGATTTATGGGGCATCCGGCAGAATGAAAGGCTCACCCGCGGGCCGGGAGTCGGTGGAAGGGAGCAGCTCATGAGTCACCTCTTTGGGGCAGCGTGCTTCGAATCCGTTGCGAGTGCGGTGAGACGTTGGCGCGCCTGTGACTCCTGATCGGGGAAGTCTCCGCCGGCCGCCGTAAGGAACTGCTTGTAGAGGTCGATGGCTTTGGAGATTTGATGCAACGAATCATTCGCCGTTGCCTGCAAATAGAGAGACTGAGGCGAGGGTGGCAGAACTGTAGCACGCAGAGCGAGCGCCTGCAACGTGGTTGCGGAGTCGTCGATCTCGGAGGCGGCGAAGGCGAGATGGGTGGCGGCGTCGGCCAGTGAGGCGGGAGTTGGGAAAGCGGCAGGATTTGCGATGGCCTGCTTCAGCAACGTCTCGGCGGCGGCGGGGCGGTGCAGGCGCAGCAGAGCTTCGGCGCGGTCATCGAGCAGGGTGGGATCGGGGTGCGCACTCTGGGCGGCGATGAGGGCGGCGTACAGCGGGTCAGCCTGATCGGGATGATCGGTATCCAAGTAGACGCGGGCGAGAAGGCGAGCGATGTTGGCGTCTTGCGGATTGGCGGCGTGGAGTTTTTCCAGCAGTGGGGCAGCTTGGGCGACCTTTGCGGGATCGTCGGAGCTGAGGTCGGCGCGGGCAAGCAGGGCGGTGAGGGAGGGATCGGCTGGGTGGGCGGCGAGGGCGGGCGTCAACAAAGCTTCGGCGTCGGCGGTGCGGCGCTCGCCAAGCAGGACGTGGGCAAGCGCGGCGATGGCTTGCGGGTTGCCATTCTGTGCAGGCAGCGCCAGGTAGCGGCGATAGGCGCTCTCGGCGGCAGGCAGGTCGGCGCTGGATTCGGCGATCTCCGCGGCCATCAGGATGTCTTCGGGCGCCTCGGGGGTGAGCTTGAGGGCGGCGAGCAGATCGGCGGAGGCGGCTGTGGGGTTGGGTGGTATGGATTGCTGGGTGTTCCCGGTAAGGTCCATCCTGGCCAACGCGCGAAAGGCGCGGGCCTTGAGTGCGGGCGCGACGTCTGAAAGCTGGGTTGCGGTGGTAAGTTCGGCGTGGGCCTCGCTGGGACGCGCCGTACGGGCTAGCAGCAGGCCGAGGGCGACGTGCGCGGCAGGAAAGAGCGGGTTGGCGGCGATGGATTGGCGGTAGTACGACTCGGCGCTGGGAGCTTTGTTGTCCGCTGCGGGTTGGGTTGGGGATTCAGGGCCGAGGGCCTCCGTCGTGAGGCCGAGGTCATAGAGGACTACGGGATTGTTGGGGAGCTGACTGTTGAGGCCGGTGAGTATTTTAAGGGCGGCGGCATAATCACTGGCGGCCAGCGCGTCGTTGGCCTGTTGGATGAGCGCGGCCTGCGGAGCGGGTTCGCTGTCTGGATGGGAGAAGTCCTGCGCGGCAAGAGCGGGTGCAAAGAGCAGCGCGGTGAGGAGGATGAACGCGGCGCGAGTCATGCATGGATCGCGATTCCCACCCATACGCAGAGAGACTGCGCACGAATGGGGCATCCGATTTTTACATGCAAAGCTGGAGGCCATGGGCGTTACCGCACGCCCCACTTCAGCTTGGAGCGCAACACATTGAAGAGGCCGTTGGGCTGCATGCGCAGTAGGCGCACGCTAGACTGGCTGCGGCAGCAGTTCACTTGGTCGCCAACCTGCATGGGCACCGCCTCCTGGCCATCCACGGTGAGATAGGTTTGGTTGGGCACGCCCACCACGCACACGCTGATGGCCGACTCGCCTGGCACAACGATGGGCCGGATGGTGAGCAGGTGCGGGCAGATCGGCGTCACGAGCATGGCGTTCACCGTTGGCATGACGATGGGCCCGTGGGCGGAGAGGTTGTAGGCCGTGGAGCCGGTGGGCGTGGAGAGGATGACGCCATCGGCGCGGAAGGTGGCCACTGGCTGCCCGTCGATCTCCACGGCGAAGTCGGCCATGCGCGCGATGGTTCCCTTGGCCACCACCACATCGTTCAGCGCGTCCCACTTGCGCATTTTTTTCCCGCCGCTGAAGAGTTCGGCGTGGATCATGCTTCGCACCTCGACGGCAGCGGTGCCATCGCACCACGCCTGTAGGGTGGTATAGAGGTCTGCCAGTGGAACCTCGGTCATAAACCCCAGTGCTCCCAGGTTTACGCTAAGCAGCGGAGTGACGGTGTGGGCGAAGGCTCGCGCCGCCGCCAGCAGCGTTCCGTCGCCACCGAGGACGATAACCAGGTCGGGCTTGCGCGAGGCCATCTGCTCGCGCTCGACGCTATCTATCTGTTTGTGCTGCGGTGCGTCGAGCAGATATGCCGCACTCTCGCGATCCAGAACGCTGCTCCAACCACGCTGGGCAAGCCACGCGCGCAGCTCGGGCATGACCGTTCCCAGCTCATGCTTCTGCGGCTTGGAGATAATTCCAGCTAAAGGCATATCGTTATCCAGTGTACCGCCCGCTGCGAACTAGCACCTCGAATCAAGCACTTGGGTTGTCAAAAATATGCGCCGTCAGGCCTGAGCAGGCGTATGATTCTTGGCGAGCAATCAAGTGAGCAACAGATGCGCTCTGAGGGGGCCTCCTCATGAAACTCAAGTCACTTGCGATGTTGACCGCAGTCGTCGCGCTGGCTGGCTGTACCCTGCCAAACAAACCGACCCCCAGCCCAACTCCGATAGCCACAAGTCTCACTGGCAACTGGGAGATCACACTCACCTCCACGACTTGGCCAGGCATCACCTTTCCCTTCGGCATCTACCTCACGCAAACGGAAAGCACGGTCTCCGGTGTAGGTTCCTATGTGGACGAGGCCTTTCCAATGTACTGCCTGGCAGGATCACCCCCTTACTGCCCCAGCTTTCCGTTCGCGTACGTCAGCCCTAACGTTAGCGGAACTGTCGGTGCCGATGGCAACATCGTGCTTACCACCGCAACCGTCGGCTATAACCCAATCACGATCACAATTACTGCCAGTACAACCAACAACACCACATTCAGCGGCTCGTTCGCCATTACGCAGACCATCGCTCAGACCACTACTACACTCGATCAGGGGCCTGTCACGGGAACCATGATTGCGCCCCTCAACGGCACGTACTCGGGAACGCTGCTCTCGTCCGTTACCGGCAACAGCATCGGTGTAACGACTACACTCAACCAGTCCGGCCCCACTTCGGGATCCTATCTGCAATACAGCGGATCGGCGAGCTTTACAGGCGTGTACTGTATCGGCTCGGTCACGGTGCCGGCATCCGGGTACTTCTTTGGAAACCAGTTGATGGTTCGCGTCAATCCAGCGAGCATCCCGCAAAGCGGCATCTATCTGACGGGCACGATCTCGTCCGATGCAAAGACCATTGCCGTCATTTACAGTAGCGTCTCCAGTAGCTGTAGCGACGACTTCGCCAGCGGGACTTTGACCCTACAGTAGGCGCACCGGAGCAAAAAGAAGATCGGCAGCCTCGGAGTGAATCAGAGTTAAGCCTTTGCCTCGCCGAAGTGCGCGTGCAGCAGATACTCCCAGTTGCCTTCCATGCCGTGGATTGGCGAGTCGATGACGTCGATTCCTTTCCCGCCGAGTTCCGCCACGCACTGCCTCACTCTCTCGATGGCTAGATTGCGTCCTGTCTGCTCGCGCACAATTCCTCCCTTGCCAACGTATTCGCGGCCCGCTTCGAACTGCGGCTTGATGAGCACCACCGCCTCGTCGCGCCATACTTCGCCAGCAGGTGCCAGAGCGCGGAGTACTGCGGGCAGCACCAGCGTCGCCGAGATAAAGGAGACATCCATCGCCAGAAACGAGATCGCGAGCGGATTGCCGGGAAGCGCCAATTCACCGGGCACCAACAGCCTTGCATTGCAGCGCTCGCGCAGGATGACGCGCAGGTCCACGCGCAGCTTGTGGGCGATCTGGCCATAGCCAGTATCGACGGCCAGCACCGAGGCCGCGCCATGCTGCAACATGCAGTCGGTAAAGCCACCTGTGGATGCGCCAACATCGACGCAGGCGCGCCCGTCCAGTTCGATCCTCCAATGCTCAAGCGCGTGTTCCAGCTTCAGTCCGCCGCGGCCCACATAGCGCACGTCGTCGCCCAGAAGACGCAGGTTTGCGCTTTGGTCAATTGGAGTTCCGGGCTTCTCCACGCGCTGTTCGTCCACCAGAACACGCCCGGCCAGCACCAGCGCCTGCGCGCGTTCCCGCGAAGCCGACAACCCCCGCTCCACCAGCGCCTTGTCCAGTCTGATCTTCATATGCCTATTCGAGAGTACATCGTGCCGCGTACAGTCCAGGATCAAGTACACTATTCGCTGTCGGTTCGGCTTGGCCAAACCATCTATGGGTGCGTTCCATGGATAGAACTATCGGTGTCTTCGACAGAGCGCAGCACCCCACGGCAGACGATGCCTTTCTGCGTTCGCTGGTGCAGTCGGGCGACGAGCAAGCCATCGCCACCCTGTTCGACCGGTACTCCAGAATTGTTTACTCCGTTGCCCTGCGCGTGCTGAGCGACTCGGCCCTAGCAGAAGATATCCTACAGGAAGTCTTCATGCAGCTGTGGCGCACTCCAGGCAGCTTCACCACGGCCGAGGGCAACCTTGGCGGATGGCTTGCCGTTCTCTCGCGCAACCGCTCCATCAACGCACTACGCCGCAAACACCGCGCCGACCCGATCGCTTCGATTGCATTCGCCACGCCCACCGATCTAAGCATCGAGGCCGAACGCAACCGCCTTGCAGAGCGCTCCCGCACCCTGCTGCATCAGCTACCCAGCGAGCAGCGCAAGGCGCTGGAGATGGCCTTCTTCGACGGCCTCACCCACAGCGAGATTGCCGAGTTGACCGGCGATCCAGCAGCCACGGTCACGTCAAACTTGCGTAACGCGCTGCTGGCCTTGCGAGAGGCAGTGCAGCCATGAGCAGTCAGCACACCCTCCAACTCGGGCTAGCCAGTCCCGGCGACGCGCCTCACGCCAACGATGAAGACCTGGTCCTCTACGCGCTGCAGTTTCTTCCCGACGACCAGGCAGCCGGCCTTGCAGACCACGTCGAGCACTGCGACAGGTGCCGCAACGAACTCGCACTCGCACAGGGCGATCTGGCCGTCTGCGCCTTCGCCTCCGATCTGCAATTGCCGTCGGGACTAGCCCGCCAGCGCCTGAGGACTCAGGTCACGCGCGAGAACCATCCTGTCCTGCATTCACCGCCCGCGCTCGCTGCGTTTGGCCGCAACGGCTCCATCCTTGCTCCGCCCGAAGACACACTGCCGAAGCGCAGCCTTGCCTTCACCCTGCTCGGCTGGCTTGGCTGGATCGTTGCCGCGGGCCTCGCAGCCGTTGCCGCCACCCTCTATCAGGGCGAGATAACCCAGCGCGCGCGCCTCAGCGTTCAGACAAGCGACCTGACGCGCCTCACCGCCGATGCTGCCCACAACATACCGATCCTAGACGCGCTCAACGACCCCAACGCCATGCGCATGGTCCTGACAACCAAGCCCCCGGCCAAACCGCAGCCCCTCGGTCGCGTCACCTACAACCCGTCGAACGGCAGCCTCATCTTCCTGGTTGACGACCTCGACCCGCTGGAGACGGGCAAAGTATATGAGCTCTGGCTGCTGCCCACCGACGGACGCAGTCCCATCGCCGCCGCCCTCTTCCATCCCGACAACCAGGGCAATGCCAGCGTCATCCTGCCCACCCTGCCAACGGGCGTTGCCGCCAAGGGATTCGCGGTCAGCATCGAAGACGATGGCGGCACGCAGACCCCCACCCCGCCCTTTGTCCTGGCCAGCAGCTAGGGTCCACACTTGTGCCTTGTTGGACTCCGCTCTATTTCCCGATGCAGAAACGGGAAAAGATCAGATGCAACACATCCTCGCTGGTGGTCACCCCGGTCAATGCATCCAGGCCTCGCAATGCCTCATAGAGGTCCAGCAGAAGCATCTCATGGGGAATCCCAGACGCCACGGCGAGGTGTGCGACATCCAGCCCGAGCAGCGCCTGCTCCACCGCTTGATGCTGCCGCAGGTTGGTGAGCATTCCCGCCTCGCGCAGCCCTCCCTCTGCGCCTGTAACGGCCTCCACAATCGCCGCACGCAGCTCGTCGATGCCGTCACCGGTCAGCGCCGAGGTTGGGATGATGCGTACTTCGCGAAGCGGCGAATCCGGAACTTGAACCTCGAACCTTGAACCTTGGACCTTGTCCACCAGATCGCTCTTGTTCCACGCCACCAGAACCGCGCTGCCAGATGACATGCCCTGATTGAGTACCACACGGTCCTCCTGCGAGATGCCCCCCGTCGCATCGACGACCAGCAGCACCACGTCCGACTCGGCCATCGCCTCGCGCGAGCGGGAGATTCCCAACCTCTCCGCCTCGTCAATGCCCTCACGATTCCGAAGTCCGGCAGTGTCGATCAGCTCCACCGGAATGCCGCCCATCGATACATGCTCCGTAACGGTATCGCGAGTGGTCCCCGGCGCAGCGGTCACAATGGCGCGTTCGCGCTCCACCAGCCGGTTGAAGAGGCTCGACTTACCCGCATTGGGCCGCCCCACAATGGCCAGCCGGAATCCCTCGCGCACGATGCGTCCGAAAGCGAAGCTCCGCTCCAGGGCCACGAGTGGCACGCGCACTTCGGCGATCTTCTGCGCGATGCGCTCCGCCGCCATCACGTCGATGTCGTCTTCGGCGAAGTCGATGCCCGCTTCCATCTCGGCGATCAATTCCACCAGCTCCGCCTTCACCGGCGCGACGGTTTTCGCCAGTGCTCCGCCCATCTGCCGTGCCGCAACCCTTGCCTGCTCCAGTGTGGACGAGGCGATCAGGTCGTTGACGGCCTCGGCCTGGGTCAGATCGATGCGCCCGGCCAGAAACGCGCGCTGGGTAAACTCGCCCGGCTCAGCAAGCCGCGCGCCACCTAAGCAGCACTGACGCACAATGTGGTCGAGCAGCACCGGCGAGCCATGCGCCGCAATCTCCACCACATCCTCGCCGGTATAGGAGTGTGGCGCGGCGAAATAGGTCGCCACTGCTTGGTCCAGCACCGCGCCGGTGGGGTCAACCAACTCGCCGAATCGTGCGTGTCCCGCGGCCAGCGGATGGCGCAGACGCAACAGCGGCGCAACCACCTCTTGGGCACGCGGGCCAGAGAGGCGCACCACACCAATCCCGCCGCGCCCCACCGGCGTCGAGATCGCCACAATCGTCTCCTGCTCCATCCCGCTCATCCCTCTAGGATAGTCGAGCGGCGCATGCGTTAGGACTCATGGCTGAATGGTGTTTATCGGCGGAGATTGTCCATTCATATCAAAAGTTACAAAGTGAACTTGGACGTTTAAATAGACCGCCACCGGCTTCCCATTCTGCATCGCCGGCTTAAATCTGTACTGCCTCACTGCCTCCACAGCGTTCATGTCCAGGCCCATCCCAACGCCTCGTAATACACGCACGTTCTGCGGTAAACCGTTCTTGTCGACAATCAGGGTCACTGTACAGATAACATTGAACTGCTTCTTCCGTGCCTCTTCGCTAAACTTCGGTTCGACTTGCTTAATCAATACCGGAGCCGTAACCACGCCTCCGACGCTCTTTATCTGCCCGGCATCGACTACAGTCGCTCCCTCGCCAGCACTCACACCGCTGCTAGAGTTTGCAGGAGCGGTGTTGGCCGCAGCAGGTTGCGGCGTGGCACTCTCATTGCTAGATGCAGGACTGTCCTGCGCTGAGAGTTTCGAGGAAGATATGGTAACCAATGCAAATAGAACCGCCGCAACGATACGCCACAGGCCCGTGCGCATGAATGTGCCCCGTCGAAGAAAGATGGAAATCGCGATCGCGTACCATCATCCACCCGTAGGCACGAAAGATCAATCGCGATCGTTTGATCGCTGCGTTCGATTCAATCCCCATCGGTCCGCGAAGTCTCTTCGCCCACCTACAGCGTGATGGCGCGGGCGCCGTCGGAGGCGCGGCTGTTGTAGATCTCCGCGGTGATGCCGGTGGCTGCCAGGTAGCCAGCGCGCATGGCAGTGGTGAAGGCCTCGACCTGGGAGGCGGCGACCAGATTGACGGTACATCCACCGAAGCCCCCGCCGGTGATGCGCGCGCCGTAGCAGCCAGGCTGTTTGCCAGCCAGCGCGACCATAATATCGACCTCCTTGCAGGACGCTTCGAAGTCGTCGCGCATGCTGATGTGGGCTTGGCGCATCAACTCGCCGAAGTGGGTGAGGTTGGAAGAGTGAAAGGCATCCGCGGCAGCCAGAACGCGCGCATTTTCGGTGACGACGTGGCGGCAGCGCTTGAGCACGTTGGCGGGCATCTCGCTGCCCCACTTGGTAAGGTCGGCCATATTGGCGTCGCGCAGCGCCATGATCTCCGGCCGGTGGGCGCGCAGGATCTCCGTACCCTGTTCAATCTCCGCGCGGCGATTGTTGTATTCTCCGCGAGCAACGGTGTGCTTCACCATGGTGTTGCAGATGACTATGCGGACTGTCCGTGGAATGGGAGCCAGCGTGTACTCCAGCCAGCGGCAGTCGATCATGACGGCGTTGTCCTGCTGGCCGAAGCAACTGACGAACTGGTCCATGATGCCGCAGTTGGCGCCGACGAAGGCATTCTCGGCGTGCTGGCAAATAAGCGCAATCTTGGTCAAATGCAGGTCGAAGCTGGTAGTGCCGAGGACAGCGATGGCGGTGGCAACCTCGATCGAGGCCGACGAGCTGAGCCCGGCCCCCTGGGGAACATTGCCAGCTATCGTCATGGAGAAGCCATTTTCGATGGGCACGCCATGTTCGCGCAGGGCCCACAGGACGCCGGCGGGATAGTCGGACCAATGGACATCGCGGCCTGCGCGCAACGAGGCAAAGCCGTCGTCCAGTAGCTCGGGTATACTCTTGTCGACGCGCTCGTCGTAGTTGACAGAGTGGATTAGGATTCGGCCGTCGGTGCGCTGCGAGATGGCAACGATGGTGGCGAAGTCGATCGCCGCGGGCATCACAAAACCGTCGCTGTAGTCGGTGTGCTCGCCGATCAGGTTGACGCGGCCGGGAGCGGCGTAGAGCGCGCCGGGGACGTTGTAGGAGGCAAAGTGCAGTGCGGCAATTTCAGCGTGGGTTTGCATGGACTCTTTCTACTGTTCAATGGGCTAAATATGCAAATTGAAAATCAGGAATTGTGAATGATGCTCCTGATGACCAAACAAACGTCAATCGAGATAGTGCTTTTCCGGCAGGGCGCGCAGGCGTTGGGCTGCGGTCTCCGGCGTAAGGTCGCGCTGCGGGCTGCCATACATCTCGAAACCGACCATGAACTTGCGAATCTCAGCGGAACGCAGCAGGGGCGGGTAAAAATGCGCGTGGAAGTGCATGGAATCGTGTGTCTGCCCATCCGTGGGCCGTTGGTGGAAGCCCAGACTGTAGGGAAAGCTGGTCTGAAATAGGTTGTCGTAGCGCGTGGTGACGGTCTTCAGGATCGCGGCAAATGCATGGCGCTCGGCGGGGGTAAAGTCGGTGAAGCTACCCAGGTGGCGACGCGGCAGAAGCAGCGTCTCGAAGGGCCATGTGGCCCAGAACGGCACGACCGCGATGAAATATTGGTTCTCGGCCACCATGCGCTCTGCCTGCGCCAGCTCGGTGGCCGCATAGTCGCAGAGCAGGCAGGAGTGGTGCTGCTCACTGTACTCCTGCTGGGCGGCCAGCTCGCGGGTCGGCTCGTCGGGGACGTGTTCGGTGGCCCAGATCTGGCAGTGGGGATGGGGATTGCTGGATCCCATCATGGCACCGCGATTCTCGAAGATTTGCACATGGTTGATATACGACAGCGCGCCTAACGCGGCCGTCTCATCGGCCCACGCGTCTACCACTACGGCGATATCATCTACATCCATGCGCGCAAGGGTCAGCGAATGGTTGGGATGGAAGCAGATCACACGGCAGCGTCCGCGCTCCGGCTGGGCGACCAGTAGCGGAGATATCTTGGGCTGCGCCTCCGGTTGGGCGTCGCTGAGCAGAGCGGGAAAGTCGTTGTCGAAGGCGAAGACGCCTGTGTAGACGGGATTATGAACTCCGCCGGAACGCGCATTGCCAGGACACAGATAGCATGTGGGATCGTACGCCAGACCCTTGCCGACCACTGGCTTACTGGTCTCGCCCTGCCACGGACGATCTGTGCGCTGCGGAGAGACAAGAATCCACTGGCGCAGCAGTGGATTGTAGCGGCGGTGCGGAACGCGATCGAGCGGGCGCGGCGAGGCGGTCAAGGGAGTCCCTCTAAATGGAAAACTGCAACGCCATCCAGTGTAAGCGATTGGACTGGGTTGTTAAGCGGAGATCGTGCCTAGCTCGTCGTCCGTGCTCGCTTCGGCTGCGACCTTCTTCAAGCTGACGTGGTTGATCCGCGCAAAGACGAGCCCGATGGGAATGATCGAAAGAAACGTAACCACCAGAAGCAGCGCACCGCAGGCGGTTGAGGCCTCGATGGGCGCACCGTAGAACTCATGCATCGCAGCCGCGGTGACGGCGATCTGGGTGAACCAGCCGATGATGGGCAACTGCAACAGCGAACCGCCGATGCTGGCTCCCATCAGCAGCATGGTGCGGGAAAAAGTGATGGTCGCAAGTTCCGGCGTATCGACGAAGGCGTGCAGCGTCTGCACATAGGCGAAGCCGATCATTCCCCACATGGCCAGCGAGATCAGGGAGACGAAGAGGAAATCCTGCGCTGAGCGGATGGCGTCAAGACCGTCGCGAAAGCCCCGAATCTTGCGGGCAACGCTCTCGCCGATGGGCCTGGAGAGCCAGCCGAGGATGGTTCCCGCAACCTCTGCGACTGTTTCGCCTGCCACGCGGATGAGCACCGCAAAGACTGCGATTAACACGGTCCCAGCGAGTGAGAACAACCCGGTCCGCAGGAAGATTTCGTGGTGCGGCAGGTCGCGCGGCACAAACAAGAGCGCGCCGGAGAAGATGAGCGCAGCTGCGCCCAGGTCGAACATACGCTCGATGGTATAGACGGCCACCTGTGAGCTGACGGAGAGCTGGACGCGCTTGGCCACCAGCGCCGGACGGATCACATCTGCCAGCCGACCAAAGAGAGCGACCGCGGTGAATCCGACAAACTGCGGGCCCACCAGCACCAGCGGCGAGATTTTTTTGGACGCGCTGACAAAGACAGACCAGCGCATAGCCCGCAGCCAGAAGGTGGCATAGATAAGAGCGATGCCGGCAGCAATGTGCAGCCAGTAGACGTGGCGCAGTTGCTGCCAGAAGACCGCCCAGTCGAAGTGAATGCGGTCGCGATAGGCGAAGACAACCAGTGCCAGCACAAGCAGAGTTGCGAGCCAGACGATGCGGTTGCGACTCTTCATCGGTCTGCTCTCCTGTGCGGTGTGTGCTATTTTGCGGTCGCCATTGGACTTAGCTGGGTGGCTTGCGCGGCGAGCGTGAGGCGATTGAACTCGTTAATGACGCGGATCACATAGGCGCGCGTCTCGGCGTGAGGCGGAACGCCGTGGTAGCGATCGACCGCCGCCGGCCCCGCGTTGTAGGCTGCGACCGCCAACTTGATGTCATTGTGGTAGCGCATCAGCATAGCGTCGAGATAGGCGGTGCCGCCGCCAATATTCTCCTCCGGAGCAAACGTGTTGCGCACACCCAGCTGCGACGCGGTGCCCGGCATTAACTGCATCAGGCCTTCGGCACCGGCGCGCGAGACGGCACGGGCGTTGCCGTTGCTCTCCGCCTTCACCACGCTGGCCAGAAGATCGGTCTTGATGTTGTGCAGTGCTCCGGCACGCGCAAGCATCTGGCCCATCTCCGCCGGAGTCAGCGGAGAAGAGGCTGTGCGCGCTGGCTCCAGCAAAACCAGAGGCAGGGCGGGTTGTGCATCAACGGGTGAGGAGAGTGGTGCAGAGGTTACAGTAGGCGGCGCAGGAGGATCGGGAATCTGCTCCACCCGCAGCACGGCGCTGGCGGAGACTTCGATATAGTTGGCGTCCTGGGCATCGCCCTGGCTGGCAGTAACTGCACCTGCGGCCGGTAAAAGATAAAGCCGGATCCGGTCGCCCGCAACCTCTCGCCGCGCGCAGTCCAACTCGAAGCCATTGCGCAATGTGATGTGTTCCGCTGCGTTCGCCCACAGAGATGGCCCGGCAATGACCGCCAGCAAAGCCAGCGTCATCGTCGAACCGGAGCGGAGTGGAGAGCGAAGTTTCATTAAGGGTTCATCTCTCATCCTACGACTCTGGAGCGCCGCATGGATAGGCGGCTGCGGATTGGGTACTGGTCAAGTTTGAAAAAGCTAGTCCTTTGAGATCACGGAGGAATGAATGTCTTGCAGTTCTTCGTGAATAGCGACCAGAACTTTGTAAATCGCCCACAGAATGCACACACCGAGAACGGCAGAAACGGCGATGAAGAAAAGCATCAACGGGATGTAGTCTTTGTTGACCATGATAGACTCGCTGAAATGATAAACCCCCGACTGGCATCGGGGGCGGTCTGAGGTGGACTCCAGATCATTATATCGGAGTGTGCCTGATGGCTACTACTACCAGTCAACCGGCTTCAAAATCGGATGTTTGTTTGGGCAGGCGAGCCCATCGAATCTCGCCGCAGCGAGCCATTTGGAATAATCTGCGTCGGTCGTGGCGCGACTCACTTGCAGTATTATTGGCAGAAGAAATCTGCAATTCGGGTCTTCGCATTGCGCTGCTGATACATAAACCGTCTCCATATTCTCGTCGGGCTCTTGTAGTACCGCCCTATCCAGACGAACTGGCCCACCTTTCCCTTCCTCAAGAAAGTGAGTATCTATCTGCTTGCAGTGAGGACATACAACGCCTATCGCGTGCAAATCGTTGGGCAGGGCATCTGGATCGGAAAATGGCTCTAGAAGCGCACCTAGCGGGTGCAGCGTGGGCCATCCGCAATGGCATTTCAAAATGCGGTGAACAGTTACCGTCATAAGCGAAATTATATGCGCCACTCACACATTTAGCAGCCCCACAAGCTCTTCGATAGACCAAACATGGTCGCTGATCCCCGCTTCCATTGCGGGAGTCACGCGGATCGACTGATGGATGCGGCAGTAGTTGTAATGCATGTAGTGGAGCGCAATCGCGGCCTCATGGTTCGCTAGCGTCTTAGAATGGCCGTTGGTCAAGCGAGTGAATCGCCGGATCGACATTCGCATGGTGAGATTCTGACGCTCCACAAACGATGTGCTGATGTGCTTGGGATCGGGATTGCCTTGCAGAACAGCCATCTGCGTACCGATACACTCGCCGGGGCTGTACTTCGTATCGAATGAATCAGAGCCATAGAGTTTTATGAGCATCGCGTAATCGACATCCATACCAAAGGCACCTTCGACAGCCTCCGCATACATCTTGAGGCCGTCAGTCGTGAGTTGAATACGCGAGTCGATGCGCCATGCCACATCCTCCATAAAAGCGTTCGCCCAGCGCGGGCCCCGCTGCCCTACCAGATAGCTCACCATGAGCTTTGAATCGGCATCAATGGCCGTCCATGTCCATACATCGCCCCACCCTTGCGCCATCTTCTCTTCGCTGACGTTCTTTTGCTTCGCTCCAATGAATTGCCAGATTTCGTCACACTGGACTCGCTTAGACTTTAGGCCGCGAACGTGCTCATCGTGATAGGCATAGCAGACACGCCCAAGATCGACCAGCAGCTTTAGGACTGTGGGCTTTGAGATTCCCGTCATACGGCAGGTTGCATTTACTCCGCAACCCTCTACAAGGGCTGAGACGATGCGAACTCGATCTGCAATACTAAGCCGATTCATACTTTACATTATGCTTGATAATTACCTCTATGTCAAGTGGAAAATTCGGCCTGTTACATGAAAGTTATAATCGTGTTCCACATGGATGCTTTAGAAACAGTTCCACTTGGAATAAATAACTAATTTAGTTTCCTATATTTACATATCTTCTGCAAGGAACAATTACGACCTATAAGGCGCAGACGGAATGCACCCAAACAATTAATTTGACGCTGAAGGCAGATTGTGGTGTAGTTAAAAGA
>Ga0181519_10001984_pt1 | contig 17682 bp, 11 predicted proteins | sample PEATcosm2014_Bin_26_FD_121102 | JGI IMG/M metagenome (GOLD analysis project Ga0181519, IMG submission 121102) | Peatland microbial communities from MTU Mesocosm Facility, Houghton, MI, USA - PEATcosm2014_Bin02_10_metaG | ecosystem: Environmental > Terrestrial > Soil > Wetlands > Peat | place...
CCAACCGAGGTCTCCAATGTCTCGGTGCCCTCTTTGCAATGGGCGGTTGGGCCCATGACAAGGTGCTGGTTCGGCGAGTTGCCCGACAGATATTGAAACATCTTGACCGTCGGATATGCCTCGATCTCGTCATACCAACTATCGATGTGCAGTCCGGGGACGCGGGTCTTGTCGCCGTCGCGGACGAAATCGAATTGCTTCCATTCCGGGCTCGCCGGTGTGAAGTGGATGAGCCGATCCCACTCCGTCATCGGAACCCCGCTCGCCCGCAGAATATCCGCCGACGGCAGATGACTCACCAGTGAGAGAAAATCTCCTACCCCATAGTCGGGCTCCGGCGAGAACGTCGCGGCGATCCGTTCCCGAGTGTCCTGACCGATGTCCGGGGGCAACACCGGACGGTCCTTGAGCCCGAAGCGGTGGTACCACCAGGTCCACGCCAGATCCGGTACTCCCCCATGATAGAAGATTCCCTGATCGTGGTAGCCCGGCAGCGTGCCTGCCGCGGTCGCGCCGGCCATCTCCACCATGGCCTTGTGCGCCGGATGATTGAGGGTGGCGAGCGGAGGCTGGCTCTCGCCGCTCGATGAGCAACCGAAAGTGCCGACGTTGCCGTCCGACCACGGTTGCCGGATGATCCAATCGAGGGTGTCACTGCCGTCCTGATTGGCCCCTTTGAGCCATTGGTAACTCCCTCCCGACCACTGCGTGCCTCGATCGTTGACGATGACGACGGCATAGCCATTGCGCACCAGATGAGGAAGGAGGGTCGAGGCCAGCGGCTCCGAGACTTCGCTGCTGGGCTTGTACGGCGAGCGGATCAGAATCACCGGCAGCTTCTGCTGCGCTTTGTCCTTGGGCAGGATGATGGTCGCCGACAATCGGACTCCATCGCGCATCGGAACCGGAACCACCGGCTCGATTACCGCCTCTTTCTCGAGATCCAACGTCTCGAGCGGAGTCATCTCCCGGGCGTCCGCGAGCTTGTCGCTCAACGCGAGCGCCGTGTGCCGGTCGAGTGTCAGGGTCACATCATCGGAACCGGCGGCCTTCACCGTCGGCGCAAGCGCGAGGAGCGCCGCCATGCTCAGGCGGGCACCGAGCAATACCGTCGTAATGCGTGCGTCGTTGGTCATGGTCCTGCGCAGGGTGATAATGCTGCGCGGGATTATGGCCGCGGATGCGGCGCGGCGGTTAGGATTCCAGCGCCGTCGATGAGGACATCCGGCCCATCATGTGACCATGCCGGTGCGGCGTAACCGCGCCTCGCTGGGCAGAAACCCGAAATGGTCCCGAAATGCGGCGGTGAAGCTCGTCTGGTGCTGGTAGCCGACATTCTCCGCCACCTGGCAGATGCTCATGGTATGGCCTTGCAAGAGCTCCAGCGCATGGCGCATCCGGCACTCCAGCCCGTACTCGAACACGGTTATGCCGAAGTGCTCCTTGAACGCCCGCTTCAGCTTCGACTCGCTGACGCCGACGCGGCGCGCGAGATCGTAGATATGCGGAATCGGGGCAAATTGCGTGCCAAGAATCCGCCGGACCATGTCTATCTGCCGCACCGGGGTGGTGGTAGCCGTCGCCCGCTCGATCTCGCCGGGAGCGGGACTCAAGACCTGGCACAGGATCTCGAGCGCCTTGGCTTCCGAGTGTAGCAACCGAAACCCTTGCTGATAGGGGCTTTGCAAGAGCCCGGCCGCGACGTAATGAAGGGCGGCCGGCAGAGGCCGGATTTCATGCCACACGGTGGTGTGATCGTGCAGCTCGACCGCGTGCAGCAGGGGACACCCGGGTATTCCGTTACGATGCAGAAGCTGGGCAAGAAAGCTCGGCCTGCAATACAGCGACAGTCCGGTGTAGCGCGTTCCGGCCTCAAGGCGCTCCGTCACATCCGCGCCGGCAGGCTGGTACAACAGCAAGAGGCATGGGCCCTGCGCCACCAATCGACGGTGCGCGGTCTCTATGGTCAAGCGTCCGTGCAGGCAGATATGCACTTCGATCAGCGCCTCGCCCGGCACCACTTCCTCCCGTGCCGAATCGAACAGGCAATCGATGGTCAAAATGAAGAGGTCGCGGTCCAATCGGTAGAGTTCATAGCTCCCATGCCCGTCCGTGCGGTCGACCCGCAGTCGGCTGGCCTCAGCGTTTCGGCCCAGATTCTCGCCGATGATCTCGCCGCGGGTGAGCCCGCTCAGATTTCCGAACAACTCGTGCAGCGTTCCCGCCGGCTTCTGCCCCACCAGCGTCGAGCGAAGCAGACCTGGCGATGGCACCGCACCGATCATCTTCGTTCGATTTCCGCTTGTCCGAACCCGCATGTGCCGAAGTGTAGAACGTACCCAGGGTTCTGACCAATTTCCTCATCGACAGGCCGCAGCGACTAAATGGACTGCTTCCTTCGGTGCTACCGTTTTATCGAAGCGGCGGCACGGCCGCGGATGACGGGCAGGGATAGGCCTCCGAACTCAACTCAAAAGGGGAGCGACAGGTGCTCAAAAGCCCTCCGGTGTCCATCCTGGTCCGCGCCGCGCGCGCGGCAGCTTCGCTGCTCTTGTCGGCGAGCGCGCTCTGGCCGCTCGCCTCCCGCGCCGACGCGCCGGCCGAGGGCGACAATCTCGCACTGCAGGAAGTCGTCGTGAGCGCCTCGCGCGTCGGGGACCAATCGGTGCAAAAGATTCCCATGGCGATCTCCGTGGTCTCTCCCGCCGCGCTCGATGCCAAGGGGCTGAGCGGCATCTCGGATTTCGTGGGCGAACTGCCTTCGGTTAATCTGCAGTCCGTATCGCCGGGCGAGAACGTGGTGGACATGCGGGGCCTCGTCACCAATCAAGTGAACCCCACCAACGCCCAGCAACGCTCCCTCGTGGCTCTGTATCTCGACGACGCATCGATCGGTCAGGAGGGATTCAATCCCGATCTGCACGTGTACGACCTCGAGCGCATCGAGGTCATTCGCGGTCCGCAGGGGACTCTTTACGGCGCGGGCTCCATGGCCGGTACCATTCGGCTGATCACCAGGAAGCCCGATGCCACGGCGTTCCTCGGCGATGCGGATCTGTCCGTCTCCGACACCCGGCACGGAGCCACCAACACGAGCATTCGCGGCATGGTCAATTTGCCGCTCATCGACGACAAGCTGGCGGCGCGGCTGGTGCTCTACCGGAGCGATGACTCCGGATATATCGACAACATCGAGCTGGGCAAACGGGATGCGAATCCCTCCTACGCCACTCAGGGCCGCCTCGCGGTGCGCTGGCTGCCCATCGACGCTTTTACCCTCGATGTCAGCGCCTTGTTCGCGCGGTTGAATGCCCAAGGACGCAACACCGTATACCCGCAGCTAGGCGCCTATACCTACGAGTCCCTGACGCCCGAGCAGCTGAGCGACTATTTCAAGCTGTACAACGTCACCGCGGATTGGGACCTGTCGTTCGCGCATCTGATCTCATCGAGCTCCTACACGCAGCGCCATATCGCCGAGTACGAGAGCTTCGAATCGCTCGATGAGAGCCTGCTCACGCCGGGCGACCGAATCCCGGCGAACAACCTGAACGGCAACGATATTCATAAATTCCAGCAGGAAATCCGCCTGGCCTCGCGCCCCGATCAGGATCTTCGGTGGGTCACCGGCGTTTACTTCGAGCGGGACTCGCAGTTCTACCCGCAAAATCTGGTCTCGCCGGGATTCGACTCGGTCTTTGGCGCGGAGATCGGCGATCCCAGCTTCAATTCACAAACGGTGTACGGCACACCGGTGCCGGATACGCCGTTCTACGGGACCATCAATGTTGTCGAGCGGCAGTTCGCCCTTTTTGGCGAGGCGACGTATCCGATTCTGCCGCGGCTCGATCTGACGTTGGGCGCGCGATATTTCGATTTCAATGACCACTTCGGTCTCTTCTTCACCGGCGTCGCCGGCGCCATCAATCCGGGCGAGCCCGATACCGGGAACGGCGAGCAGAGCTCGAAGGGCGTGAACCCGCGTGCCGTGGTGACCTTCAAGGCCACCGATCAGGTCATCGTCTACGGCGAGGCGGCACGCGGCTTTCGCTACGGGGGCGTGAACGAGCCCGCGCCGGTGGTGTTCTGCGCGGCCGATCTCGAGGCGATCGGGCTCAAGGAATCTCCCCAGTCGTTCGGGCCGGACCACCTCTGGAGCTACACCCTCGGTGAGAAGGGCACCTTCGGCAACGGCCGCTGGAAGATGAACGTCGACGGCTTCTATATCGACTGGGACAACGTGCAGACCCTGCACCAGCTGGCATGCGGCTACAATTTTGCGCAAAATGCCGGCAAGATCACCAGCCAGGGCATCGAGTGGGAATCCGAAGTCCGGGCGACCAGCGCGCTCACGCTCGGCATCAGCGGCTCCTATACCGATGCCACCGCCGACGGGCCGATCCCCAATCTCGGAGCTACGAACGGCAATCGGGCGCCTTTTTTTCCGCGAAATATCGTCACCGTGAACGGCACTTACGATTTCCCGCTGCCGGCCGGGAAAATCGAGGTCTCCGCCGACTACACCTATCGGAGCCGGCAATTCACGGATTTCAGTCCGACGGCATTCGATTACACCGTCATTCCGTCGTCGGTGCTCTTGAATGGATCGATCGGATACGTCACCGATCGATGGTCGGCCAGCGTGTACGGCACCAACCTGACCGACAACCACCTGGTCAGCCTCGTGGGCGTGAACACGGCCGGGATCTACCAGCCGGGGAACCTCCAATACTGGGGGCGTCCAAGAACCATCGGGTTACATGCCCACGTGAAGTTTTGATCGCGCGCTCTGCGGGCGTCCGCTAAGATTCGATATGCGATCGAGCCCGCCCGCATCGTGAACGTCGCCGCCTCGGCGGTCGACCCCGGGGTCGCGCGGCGTTGGTACGTGCTGCTGATGCTCACCCTGGTGTACGCGCTCAGCATTGCCGACCGCTTTGTGATGTCGACGCTGATCGAACCGATCAAGGCCGATCTCGGCCTGTCGGATTCCTCGATCGGCTTTCTCACCGGCTCCTCGCTGGCATTTTTCTACGTGACCGCGGGATTGCCGCTGGCGACGCTCGCCGACCGGACGAATCGCCGCACCATGATCGCGCTCGCCCTCGGTGCCTGGTCCGTCATGACCACGCTTTGCGGATTCGCGCAGAACTACTGGCAGCTTCTGCTTGCGCGGATCGGTGTCGGCGTCGGCGAAGCGGGCGGCACTCCGCCGTCCGCTTCACTGCTGTCGGACTACTTCGCCCCGCGTCGGCGAGCCCTGGCGTTGTCGGTATTCTCGGTGGGCGCCTCACTCGGATCGATGATGGGCTCGAGCGCGGGGTATGCCAGCGATGCGTGGGGTTGGAGAGCGGCTTTTTTCGTGCTCGGAGCGCCGGGCATTGCGGTGGCGTTGCTGGTCGCGATCACCATCCGGGAGCCCGAGCGCGGCCGGCTGGACGACACGCCCGTCACCGCCCGGACGACGTTGCGGGACACGCTTCGGTTCACGCGCGCCCAGCCGGCCCTCTTGCACACCTGGATCGGCGCAACCGTCTACACGCTGTGGTCCTGGGGTCTGATGTGGTGGACGCCCTCGTTTTTGGTGAGATCGCATCACATGACTCTGGGCGATGCCGGCGGCGCACTCTCACTCATGCACGGAATTGGCGGAACCGCCGTGCTCCTGATCACCATGATGCTTATGGGTCCGCTGGGCAAACGCGATCCAAGGCTTGTGCCCTGGTTCGTGTCTGCATGCATCGTGATCGGCACCATCCCATCCATACTCGCCTACAGCGCCGCTTCCTCCCGGACCGCGCTGTCCATGCTGTGGCTGTTCATTCCGCTGTCCTACGCGCCATTCGGACCTACCTTCGCGCTCCTGCAAAACCTTGTGCCGGCCTCCATGCGCGCACAGGCGGTGGCCGTAATGCTCTTTTGCGCCAATATCGCCAACCTTGTCATCGCCCCCCAGGCGGTGGGCTTCGCCAGCGACTGGCTGCATCCCCTCTATGGCCCCGAGTCGCTGCGTCATGTGCTGATTCCGATGGCCTTCACCGGCTTCTGGGCGGCCTGGCATTATTGGCGCTGCGGGAAGTACATGCGCTGAGGAGCGCCTCGCCCGCAAGCGCCTCGCCTCCGCGCTTGCGCATTTCATCTGCGCGCTCTTCTTCCCTAACTTCTTTCTCTGTATTCCTCAGTCTGCACCGCCCGGGCTCCGGATAATCCGCTGATGAAGACTCATGCCCGGGTGGCGGTCATCGGCGGCGGCGTCGTCGGCGCCAGCGTCCTCTACCATCTCACCAAGTTCGGATGGCGCGACGTGGTGCTGCTGGAGCGGTCCGAGCTCACCGCGGGCTCGACGTGGCACGCGGCGGGGGGCGTGCATACTTTGAACGGCGACTCCAACGTGGCCGCGCTTCAGGCGTACACCATCGAACTCTATCGGGAGATCGAGCAGGTTTCCGGGATTTCCTGCGGCCTTCATCGCACCGGCTGCATCTATCTTGCGGTGACGGAAAACGAGGCGGAATTTTTCAAGTCCGAGGACGCCAAGGCCCGGCACCTAAACGTGGGGTTGCGTTTCATCGATTTCGACGAAGTGCGCGAGCGCAATCCGCTCATCGACACTTCGCACTACCGATCGGCCATGTTCGATCCGAACGACGGGCACGTCGATCCGAGCGGCGTGACCAACGCCTATGCGAAAGCTGCCCGCGATGCGGGCGCGGACATCCACCGTCACACGCCGGTCACGGCGGTGCGCCGGCTGCGCTCCGGCGAATGGGAGCTGGAGACACCCGCCGGTCCGCTTCGCGCCGAATACATCGTCAATGCGGCAGGACTCTGGGCGCGCGAGGTCGGGCGTCTCGTCGGGGTGGATCTCCCCGTCGTACCGATGGAGCACCAGTATCTCGTCACAAACGAAATTTCCGAACTGGCGGCGCTCGGCCGGGAGATCCCCGCCGCCGTCGATTTCGACGGCGCGGTTTACTTGCGTCAGGAAGGACAGGGCCTTCTCCTGGGGACCTACGAGCAGGACTGCCGCCATTGGGCGGTCGACGGAACCCCGCAGGATTTTGGCATCGAGCTCCTGCCCCCGGACATCGACCGAATCGCCGGTCCGCTCGACAAGATGATGCAGCGTATGCCGGTCATGAAGAAGGCCGGCGTCAAGCGAATCGTCAACGGTGGCATGGTGTTCTCGCCGGACGGCAATCCCATCATCGGTCCGTTGCCCGGTCTCGACCGGGCGTTCGTCGCTGCCGGCTGCATGGCGGGCTTCTCGCAGGGGGGAGGGATCGGACTGGCGGTGGCGCGCTGGATCGTCGAGGGCGAGCCCGGAATGGATGTGTTCGCGATGGATGTCAGCCGCTTCGGTGATTTTGCCAATACCGCCTACGTGCGCGCCAAAACCCGGGAGAACTATCAGAGGCGATTCATTCTTCCGTGCTGGAACGAGGAGCTGCCGGCGGCGCGCCCATTGCGCACCTCGCCGATCTACGATCGACTGGTGGCTGCCGGCGCGGTGTTCGGGGTATCCGCAGCCCATGAGGTTCCACTCTGGTTCGCCGGATCACCCGAAGACGCGCACGAAGAGCCGTCGTTTCGCCGTTCCTCGGCCTTCGATGCGGTGATTGGGGAGTGCCGCGCGGTGCGCGAGGCCGTCGGCATCTGGGAAACCTCGTCGTATTGCAAGCTGCAGATCGAGGGCCCCGACGCGGAGGCGTGGCTCGACGGTCTTCTGTCGAACCGCCTGCCGCGCGAGGCCGGTCGTATCGTTTTGAGCCCGATGCTGACGCCGGGCGGTCGGATCCTCGGCGAGGTCACGGTTGCGCGGGTCGCTCTGGATCGATTCCTCCTGTTCGGCTCGCCCAGCGCCGAGGGTCATTATCTGCGTTGGCTCGGACAGCAACTGAGGCCGGGCGCCAAAATCTCGATTCGCAGCCGCACCCGTGAGCTGTGCGGCCTCAGCGTGACGGGGCCTCGCGCCCGCGAATTGCTCTCGCGGGTGACCGCAGAGGACGTCTCCGACTCGGCTGTGCCGTTTCTACGCTCGCGAACGCTCCTCGTCGGCCTCGCGAGCGTGCTGGTGCTGCGCTTGTCCTTCACCGGTGAGCTGGGCTACGAGCTCTACATGCCTGCCGATGAACAACGCCATGTATTCGAGCATCTGTGGGAAGCAGGCGCCTCGCTGGGCCTGCGCAACTTCGGTCTGCGGGCGTTGAATGCTCTGAGGCTCGAGAAAGGCTACGGAGCTTGGGGCCGGGAGTACTCCGCCGATGCCACGCCCGACGAGGCGGGTCTTTCGCGATTCGTTTGCGTCGACAAGGGCGATTTCGTCGGACGCAACGCCACGCTCGACGCACGCGGCCGGCCGCTTAAGCGCCGGCTCACGCTGCTCACGGTCGACTCCTCCGACCCCGATCCGGTCGGCGGTGAGCCGGTGTATTTGGACGGAAAGCCGGTCGCGCGATTGACGTCTGCGGCTTTTGCGCCTGGCATCGGCCGAGCGCTCGGTTTCGCCTATCTGCCGGCCGGACATGCGCCGGGCGCGCAGGTCGAGGTGCAGGTATTGTCGCGCCGCCTGCCGGCACAAATCTTGACGGAGCCGCCGTATGATCCGAGCGGCGCGCGATTGAGGGCCTGAGTTTCGCACGGGGAATGGGATGCAAGACCACCAGACAATGCAGGACGGCGGAAAGCCCGATCACTTGACCCGACGGGAGATTTTGCTCGCCATGAATGCTGCGCTGTTCGCGGCCGGCACCGGCGAGGCGCTGAAGGCGCTCGGCTCCGCCATGGATTCATCGGGAGCGGCCGCGTCTCCCGACGCCGGCATGGGACCGCACGCGGTGCACGAGATCGAGAACGCCTGGGTCGTCATGCCCGACGGCGTGAAGCTCGCGGCGCGCATCTGGCTGCCGGAGGGTGCGGAGCGACATCCCGTCCCTGCCATTTTCAACTACTGTCCGTACTTCGCCCGGCTCTTCACCCGTCCGGGCGACGATACCCGTTTTCCCTACTTTGCGAGCCACGGATACGCCTCCGTGCGCGTGGACATCCGGGGCTCGGGAGACTCGCAAGGCCGGCCGATGGACGAGTACGTCCTCCAGGAGCAGGACGACGGCGTCGAAATCATCCGTTGGATCGCCTCGCAGGGCTGGTGCAATGGCTCGGTCGGCATGGAAGGCAAATCCTGGAGCGGATTCAACTCCCTGCAGGTGGCTGCGCGGCGTCCGCCGGCGCTCAAGGCCATCATCACCCACTGCTCGACCGACGACCGCTACGCCGACGACGCGCACTACAAAGGCGGCTGCGTCGTCAATGACATGCTTGGATGGGGTACCGTTTTCCTGGCCATCCAGGGCCAACCCTCGGATCCGGACATCACCGGCCGGGATCGGTGGCGGAAGGATTGGCTCGAGCGACTGAACGCCGTCGAGTTCAATCTCGATCACTGGTTCGATCACCCCTTCCGCGACGAGTTCTGGAAGCACGGCTCGGTCATCGAGGATTATGACCGGATTCAGTGCCCCGTCTATGCGATCGGCGGCTGGGTCGACGGATACAAGAACACTGTTTTCCGGCTGCTGCGCGGCCTCAAGGTTCCGCGCAAGGGTCTGGTCGGTCCGTGGACCCACGTGTATCCCCATCTCGGCGTTCCCGGCCCGGCGATCGGATATCTCGACGAAGCGCTGCGCTGGTGGGATCACTGGTTGAAGGGGAAGAGCACGGGCGTCATGGAGGAGCCGATGCTGCGGGTCTGGATGCAAGAGAAATCCGCGACGCCGGGCGAGCCGAGCGTACCCGGCTACTGGGCTGCCGAGGAGGCATGGCCGTCCAACCGGCTCGCCGAGCGGACCTATTTCCTCACCGCCGACGCGCGGCTGTCGGAATCCGCGCCGCGCGCCGGCGAGCTGCATCTCGACCCCGTCCAGACGGTCGGCAGCGCGAGCGGGGCATGGTGCCCGTCGGGCGCGGGCGCCGCGCAGGATCTCGTCACCGAACTGCCTTCCGACCAACGGATCGATGACAGCAGATCGCTGACGTTCGATTCCGAGCCGCTGGACCAGCCCTTCGAAATACTCGGTGGCTGCTCACTTCTCTTGGAAGTCTCGACGGATAAGCCGGTCGCGTTTCTGGCCGTGCGCTTGAATGAGGTGTCCGTGGGTGGCGAGTCGAGCCGCGTGACTTACGGGATCCTGAATCTCTGCCACCGGGACAGCGATGCGGAGCCAACGGCGCTGGTTCCGGGGCAGCGTTACACAGTACGCGTACCGCTCGACAATGCCGCTCATCGGTTTCACGCGGGCAATCGCCTGCGCGTGGCCATTTCCACGACTTACTGGCCGCTCATCCTGCCGGCACCCGAGCCGGTGCGGCTGACGGTGTTCGCAGCCTCCAGTCAGCTGACCTTGCCGGTCAGGCCGCCGCGAGCGGCCGACTCGGCGCTGAAACCCTTCGGGGCGCCGTTCGTACCGCCCGTGGCGCTGGAACCGGTGACATCCAATCCGGGTCTCCATCGGGTCGAATGGGATGCGGTCGCGAGGCGGCAGGTGATCCGTCATGAGGTGGGCGACGGCACCGTTCTCCTCACGGCGGTGAACACGGAACTGATCGGCAAGGCGGACGTGCGCAGCGAGATCGGTGAGGACGATACGACGGGCACGATCGCGACTCAATATCTGATCGGCTGGCAGCGGGACCGTTGGCGCCCCCGCGTGATCGCCTCCTCGAAGATCACTACCTTGAAGACCGATTACCTGCTGTGGGGTGAGATGACCGCCTACGATGGCGACGAGAAGGTCTTCACCCGCACCTGGGAGCGTAAGATTCCGCGGCGCTTCGTGTGACCGGCAGAGGCGGGTGGGAGAGGTCAACGCATGGATACCCGTTCGAGAGAATTGCGATATCCCATTGGACGGGCGGTGACGCTGGAAGAACTCCATCGGGACCCTTACGCGGTATTCGCGCGGCTTGCCGCGCACGAGCCCATCTCTTGGATCTCCGCGCTCGACATGTGGTATGTCGTCGGCTACGAGAACGTCCGGGCGGCGTTGGCGGACCCGCGACTGACGACAGTGGCGGGGCGATCGACGATTTACGATACGTTCGGCGAGCACATGTTGACCAGCGAGGGTGGCGCCCACGACCGCTATCGCCGACCGGCGCAGCAGTTCTTCACGCCTTCCAACATCCGTTCACGATTGGAGCCTGTGATTCGGACGTGCGCCGATTCCCTGGCCGGAAGTCTCGCACGCGATGGCCGAGCAGAGCTGCGCTGCGCGTTCGCGGGCCGCCTGCCGGTTCAGACGATGCTGGCGATCTGCGGATTGCCGTCGTCAGTGGAGTCGCGCATGCGTTCCTGGTACGACGATTTCGAGTCGGCGCTGGCGAATTTCTCGGGCGACCAAAGGGTGCGCGATGCCGCGCGGCGGAGCGTCCGCGAATTTCACGCGCTATTGGACGAGGCGATCCATTCCTCGAGAGATGGCGAGGGCGTCTCGCTGGTTGCGCACCTCGCCAACGCACCCGCCGCCGAGCGGCTCGATGACGATGCGATCAAGCGCAATCTATCGATCATCCTTTTCGGGGGTATTTCCACCGTCGAGGCGCTGCTGCTCAATTGCGTTTGGGCGCTGTTCGAAACGCCCGACGCTCTGGAGCGGGTTCGGCGCGACATGACTTTGATTCCGCAGCTGATCGAAGAGACCATGCGCTGGTTGAGCCCCGTTCAATCCGCGACCCGGCATGTTACGGAACGCTTCGAGTGGCAAGGAATAGAGTTCGCAACGGACGATACCGTCAATTGCATGCTGGGAGCGGCAAATCGTGATCCGGCGATATTCGTGGAGCCGGATCGGTTCGATCTCGATCGCGCCAATAGCCGGCGTCACCTCGGATTTGCCAGCGGCGCTCACGCCTGTCTGGGGTCTCAGCTGGCGAAGGCCGAGGCGCGCATCGGCCTCGAGGTCCTGCTCGCCTTACCCGGTCTGCGGCTCGACAGGGAGACGAGCGAGCCGCCGAGCGGCTACGAGTTCCGGCAACCGCGGCGTCTCACCGTCTCCTGGGACTAGGGATAGGCCGGTCTCACGCGCGGCTCAGGACACCGGCGCCGCGCCGCCCTCGGCCTTGCGCCGTTCCACGAACGCGGTAAGTGCCTCGACCACGGCGGCATCCTTGAGGGGCGGCGCAAAGCGCTCGAGCGTTGCGCGCCACACCCGGTGCGCGCGCTGCGTCACCGTGAGTGCGCCGTCCTCCTGCCACTGGCCGTAATTGCGCCAGTCCGACACCAACGGGGTGTAGAACGCGGAGCGGTACCGCTGCATGGTGTGTGCGGTCGAGAAAAAGTGCCCGCCGGGAGGAACCTGCGCGATCGCATCGAGACCGATCTCCTCGGCATTGGTGATCAGCGGTTTGAAAATCTCGGCGAACATCTGCAGCATCTCGACATCGATGATGAATTTCTCGTAGGACGCGCACAGGCCGCCCTCGAGCCAGCCGGCGCCGTGAACGAGCAGATTGCACCCGCCGAGCAGCGCCCCCCAAAGGCTCATCTGCGACTCGTAGACCGCCTGTCCGTCGGCGATATTCGACGCGGTTGCATTCGAGGAGCGCCAGGGGAGCCCGATATGGCGCGCCAGCTGGCCCGTGCCGAAACTCGCCTTCACGTATTCGGGGGTGCCGAAGGCCGGCGAGCCGGACTTCATGTCGACGTTCGAGGTAAATCCGCCATAGACCACCGGCGCACCCGGACGCACGAGCTGCGCAAGCGTGATCCCCGCGAGCGCCTCGGCGTGGGCGAGTGCCAGAGCGCCGACCACCGTGATGGGCGCCATGGCGCCCGCGAGCGTGAAGGGCGTGATGATCAGGAGCTGTCCCGCGGCGGCAAAATCCAAAATTCCCTGCGCCATGGGAATGTCGAGCTGACGCGGCGAGTTGGTGTTGATGTTGGTATACGTGTAGACCGCGCCTTGAAATGCCTCCTGCGACAATCCGTGGGCTCTGCGGATCATCGCGAAGCAATCCTCGACCTGCGGGCGGCCGCGGCTGTAGACGAACGGGACCTTGTCGCTCAGCGTCAATTGGGCGAGCGTCGACTCCAGGTGGCGGAACGGCGGCGGGACATCCTGAGGCTCGATGGAGGGCCCGAGCATGTGGATCACGTCGAAGGATTGCGCGAGCTTCAATAGTTCGTGCAGATCCCGAAGCGTCCCCGGGCGTCGCCCGCGGTCGAGATCGCTGGCGTTCGGCGGCCCGGACACGGGGACCACCGCGACGTTGCGGCCGCCGATGACCACGTTGCGCTCGGGATTCGGCGCCGACATCGCGATGCTCGCGGGCGCAGTCTTGAGTGCCGCCTCGATCAGCGAGCGATCCAGGCGCACGATTTCGGTCGATTCATCGACCGCCGCCCCCGCCGCGGCATACTTCCCTCGCGCTTCGGGCAACAGCACGCGCATCCCGTCATTCTCGAGGATCGACAGTGCGGCCTCGTGGATCTGGGCCACTTCGTCCTCGGACAGCACGCGCAGCGGCTCGAATGGATTGTGCAGATGCCGATAGGATGCGCTCGCGGCTCCCGGCGCGGGCTCGGAGGCGCTCGTCGCGCCGCGCCGGCGGCCGGGCCGCCGCGATCGGCTTTGCTCAGAATCCATGGGCGCCAGCGTGCGCGCGGCAGCGCGCCGTTGGTGAGGCGATCGGACCGAAGATCGAGGCGTTCGTTTCAAACACCCGGACCGACATCGCCGGCCGTCTTGTACGTGCGCAACGACAGGCAGGTGACCACGTCGCGCACGGTCGGAAGCTTCAACAGTGTGTCGAGGGTCAGATCGGTGAGGTCCGTCACGTCCTTCACCGCCACCTCGAGGATCAAGTCGTATTCCCCGGTCACGGCGGCGCAGTGGATGATCCGATCGTCGGCGCGCAGCACGTCGAGGAAGGCCTTGGCGTCGGCAGCGCCGCGTTGATCGAGGTTCACCAGCATGTAGGCGGACAACACCTTGCCGTAAGCGAGTGGATTGATCGTCGCCCGGTAGCCGACGATGGCGCCCGAGTCCTCGAGGGCCCGTACCCGCCGCAGGCACGCGGATTCCGACATTCGGACCCGGCGCGCGAGCTCGACGTTCGACAGCCGCCCGTCGCGGCTCAGCTCGCGCAGGATGCGGTGATCGGCCGCGCCCAATTGAATGGCGGCTTGCTCCGATCTTGGAGTATTTTTTGGCATATTCTGTCAGCATCGTGACAGAGAGCGGTTCAATACGGCAACTCTCGCCGCCTGTTTCGCTTTATCTTGTTGTGCGAGGAGGTACGACCATGAGCGCGCCCCATCCGGAGACGACATTGGAAAATCCACTCGGCACCGACGGCTTCGAGTTCGTCGAGTACACCGCGCCCGACACCGCACACCTCGGCCGGCTGTTCGAGGCGATGGGCTTTCTGCGCATCGCCCGGCACCGTTCCAAGGACGTGTCGCTGTACCGTCAGGGCCATATCAATTTCATCGTCAACGCGGAACCGAACAGCCTCGCGCAGCGTTTCGCGCGCGAGCACGGGCCGAGCGCCTGCGCGATGGCGTTTCGCGTCAAGGACGCGGCCCGCGCACTCGCGCATGCCCTGGCGGCGGGCGCCAAGGAAGTCAAGGGCGCGGTGGGTCCGATGGAGCTCAATATCCCGGCGATCGAGGGCGTGGGCGGAAGCTTGATCTATCTGGTCGACCGCCACACCGGTCCGAGCATTTACGACATCGACTTCGTGATGGAGCCGGGCGCCGAGCCCACCGTGGCGGGCGCAGGTCTTTTGGAGATCGACCACCTCACGCACAACGTCGGCAAGGGCCGCATGGATTATTTCCAGGACTTCTACCATCGCGTGTTCAACTTCCGCGAGCATCAGTATTTCGACATCAAAGGCGAGTACACCGGTCTCACCAGCCGCGCGCTGGCCTCTCCATGCGGCAGGATCCGCATTCCCATCAACGAATCGAAATACGAGGGCGGCAGTGATCAGGTCGATCAGATCCAGGAGTTCATCCAGCAATATCGCGGCGAGGGCATCCAGCACGTGGCGCTGCGCACCGACGACATCCTCTCGACCTGGGACCGCCTGCGGGCGAACCAGGTGAAGTTCATGACGCCGCCGCCCGCGACCTACTACGAAATGCTGGAGGAACGCGTGCCCGGCCACGGAGTCGACGTGGCCGAGATCCAAAAGCGCGGCATCCTGCTCGACGGATCGAACGGGCGCTTCCTGCTGCAGATCTTCACCGAGACCCTCATCGGACCGATCTTTTTCGAAATCATCGAGCGGCGCGGGGACGAGGGCTTCGGGCAGGGCAACTTTCGTGCGCTGTTCGTCAGCATGGAGCGGGATCAAATCCGACGCGGGGTGCTGAAGGCGCCTTCGACCTGAGCTCCGGCTAAAATGACGGGCTCATGATGGAGCTCACCGACACCCGGTTCTTGAATCCCGTCTGGCACGCCCTGCACGGCCCTCACCGGCATCTCGCCATCGGCTCTGGCGCGGCCTGCCGCTACCCCACCGATGTCGCCCCATTCGCGGCGATTGAAGCCGGCAGCGCCGCGGCGCAACGGCAGCTCTATGCGCTGCTCGGCATTGGCGAGTCGGTGTGGGTGGCGGGCGAACCGGATCATCCGGGGCTGCGCGTGGAGCAGGAGCTCGATTGCGTGCAAATGGTGTTGCCGAGGGACGCCCCCCTGCCGCCGCCCGCGCCCGACATCGTGCCCCTCTCAGGCGAGAATGCGGCGGAGATGGTGGCGCTCACCGACGTGGCCTTCCCGGGTTTTTTCCGCCCGGCGACCCACCGAATGGGTTCCTACGTCGGTATTCGCGTGGACGGGCGTCTCGTCGCCATGGCCGGTGAGCGGCTGCGGCTCGAGGGGTACCCCGAGCTCAGCGGCATCTGCACCCATCCGGAGCATCGTGGCAGGGGACTCGCCGCGGGTCTCATCGGCCATCTCATCGAGGCGCACCGACGCGCCGGGCTCACCTCGTGGCTGCACGTCGGCGCGCCGAACACCCGCGCCATCGAGCTCTATGGCCGCCTGGGTTTCCTTCGGATGCGCAATCTCATGCTGCGCCGGATCTCGCGCATCGATTGAGGCGCGGTCCGCAGCCGCTCGCAACTCGTGATGTGTTCGGCTGTCTTCATCGCAAAATGCGGCACAATCCGAGTCCATGAACGGCCGTGCCGCCACCCTGTTGCTTATTTGCCTGATCGCGATGGCGCTGCCGAACGGGCCAGCCCTCGCGGCCGAGATCTTCTACCTGGACCGCGACGCCTTCAGCAACGCCTACGTCGGGCCCGTGGGGCCGCTGGTGCTATCGGGCGAAATCGCGCCCGGCGACTACGCGCTGCTGCTCGCGAAAATCGCCGAGGACCAGAAGCGCTTCCTGGAGCAGAACAAGCTCATCCTGGCGTCCAGCCAGGGCAATGCCGAAGAGGCGATGAAGATCGCGCGGCTGGTGAAATCCCTATACACGGCGGTGAGCGTCGGACCGCTGACCGGGCGGTGCGCCGGCGCCTGCTTTCTGATCTATGCCGCCGCGGCGGAGCGTGGCACGGACGGCGAGAGCCTGCTCGGCGTGAGCAGGCCGGGCCTCGCCGAGTCGCAGTGGGCGTCGATGCCCACGCCGCAAGCGGCGCTGCTCGAAGACGGCATGCAGGCGTCGGTCCGCACGTTCTTGGGCGACAACCAGGTTCCCCCCGACATCGTGGAGGAAATGTTCGCACGGCCGCCCACCGATATCTCCTGGCTGAGCGAGCAACAGGAGAACGCGCTCACGCCCAAGGCGCCCTGGTTCGCCAAGTTCCTGGCGGACAAATGCGGTTGGAGCGAGGGCTTCGAGCGCGCCGTCTATCAGGGTAAGCGGCCGGTGGATGATCTGAAGACGCTCACCGCCTGCCGGTTGCGCACCACTCAGCCCGAGGCGCGCAAGGCGTTGGCCCAGGCGCTGAAGGACGCTCAGCCCGCGAAATCGCCGCCCGCGGCCGCAACCGCGCCCGGGGCTGCAACGGCGCCCGGGGCTGCAACGGCGCCCGGGGCCGCGCCCGTGCATGCCGCCAAGAAGCACCCCGTCAGTCGAGCACCACACGCGGGAAGTAAAAAGAAACCGTCCAGTTCGGCAGATCCACAATCTCACTGATTCGAAGATCGCCGCACACGCTGCACAACATATACGCATCGACCGCCGGCATGGCGTGGCGCGAAGTCAGCAGATCGATCATCGAGCGCACCGCCGCTCGCGCGGCCTGCATCAAATCCGGGCCGATACCGGTGGTCACGTCGTAGCCCCTCTCGTCCAGATGGCGCGTCACGGGCCCCGCGGTTCTGAAGCGCGGGTACGAGAGCGGACGATTCGCGATCAAATCGAATTGCAGGGCGACCCGCATCGGGCTCTCGATCGCCGTGCCGCAGACCTCGCCGTCCCCCTGCGCCGCATGCGTGTCGCCGACCGAAAACAGCGCCCCAGGCACTTCGACCGGCAGGTGGAGCTCGGCCCCTTGCGACAGGTCGCGCACGTCCATGTTGCCGCCCACGCGTCGCGGCGGCACGATGCTGTGGGTGCCGGGCTCGGCGGGCGCCACGCCGATGGTGCCGGTGAACGGCTTGAGCGGCACCTTGGCCCAGCGGCCGAACAGGGCGGGCGCGAGCGTCGTCGCGTCGTATTTCCACA
>Ga0181519_10001985_pt1 | contig 17680 bp, 10 predicted proteins | sample PEATcosm2014_Bin_26_FD_121102 | JGI IMG/M metagenome (GOLD analysis project Ga0181519, IMG submission 121102) | Peatland microbial communities from MTU Mesocosm Facility, Houghton, MI, USA - PEATcosm2014_Bin02_10_metaG | ecosystem: Environmental > Terrestrial > Soil > Wetlands > Peat | place...
ACCCGCCCTGAACCGCCGCCACAGCCCCGGCCCTATCTTCCTCTCGCCGGCCGGCCCATGCTAAACCCCAGGTTGTGGAACGCGCGCTCACGTCACCCAATTTGGTTCGGCTGCGCCTGCGCGTCGCCATCTCCACCTGGCTGGCGGCCGAGCGCGGCCGCTGCGTCCTCTTCCTGCCGATTTTCATGGCCGGCGGCGTGGCGGCCTATTTCGCCCGGCCCACCGAGCCGCCGCTATGGCCGGCCCTGGCGACCGCGATCGCCGCCCTGTCCGCCGCCGCCGCCGCCCGCCGCCAGCCCCTGGCGCGCGCCGTATTGCTTTGCGCCGGGTTCGCCGCCGCCGGCTTCGCCAGCGCCGGCCTCGCCACCTGGCGCGCCGCCCCGTGGCCGCAACTGCCGCGCACCGCCGTACAAATCACCGGCCGCGTCGCCCAGCTCGAACAACTGCCGGAAGGCCGCCGCGTCACCATCGCGCTGCCGGCGCTCGACGGCGCGCCCCCCCTCGCCCGCCAGGTCCGCGTCCGGCTGCGCGCCACCGACGCAACCCCGCTCGCCCCCGGCGACACCCTACGCGTGCGCGCCCTGCTGCGTCCCCCCGCCCCCCCGTCCTATCCCGGCGGCTGGGACATGCAGCGCGACGCCTTCTTCCACGGTATGGCCGCCTACGGCTTCGCGCTCGGCCCCGCCGAGCGCCTGCGCCCCGCCCAAACCGGCGCCTGGCAGGCGCTGCGTGAAACCATCGCCGCCCGCACCATGGCGGCCCTCCCCGGCGCCCCGGGCGCCATCGCCGCGACCTTGCTCACCGGCCTCGGCGCCGCCATCCCGCCGACCGACCGCGCCGCCTTCCAGGCCAGCGGCCTGGCCCACCTGCTGGCCGTCGCCGGCCTGCATATCGGCATCGTCATGGGCCTCGTCTTCGCCGCCGTCCGCGCCGCGCTCGCCGCATCGCAGCGTGCCGCGCTGCACTGGCCGATCAAGCGCATTGCCGCCATTGCCGCACTGGCCGCCGGCCTGCTATATTTGGCCCTGACCGGCGCGCACATCCCGATCCTGCGCAGCTTCGCCATGGCCTGCCTGGTCACCCTGGGCGTGCTGACCGGCCGCCGCGCGATCTCCGTGCGCGCACTCGCCCTCGCCGCGGTGGCACTCATGCTGTTCGCCCCCGCCGAGGTCATGGGCGTCAGCTTCCAGATGAGCTTTTCCGCCGTGCTCGCCCTGGTCGCCGGCTGGGAATCCCTGGCCCCCCGTTTCGCGCTGCTCGGCGCCGGCACATGGTGGCGCAAGCCCGCGCTCTACATCGGCGGCCTGGCGCTGACGAGCGCGCTCGCCGGCACCGCCTCGCTGCCGTTCGCGGCCTATCATTTCGGTAACGCAGCGTTATTCTACATCCCCGCCAACGTCATCGCGGTGCCGGTCACCGCCCTCTGGGTAATGCCCTGGGGCCTGGCCGCACTGGCCCTGATGCCGCTCCACCTGGAGCCCCTCGCCCTCGCGCCGATGGGCTGGGGCGTGCAGGCGCTGATCACGATCGCCCACACGGTGGCCGCCTGGCCCGATGCCACCGCCCCGGTCCCGCGCATGCCCCCCGCCGGCCTGCTCTCCGTCGCGCTAGGCCTGGCATGCCTGTGCCTCTGGCGCACCCGCCTCCGCCTCGCCGGGCTCCCCCTGCTGGCCGCCGGCCTCGCCGCGCCCTGGCTGGTCCCCGCCCCCGACATGGTGATCGCCCCCGACGCCCGGGTCATCGCCGCCCGCGTCGGCGGCACGGTATTCGCCAGCGTTGCCAGCGGCGCCTCCAGCTTCGAGCAGCAGGACCCGCAGCGCATCTGGGGCGTCCGCGCCGCCACCCCATTTCCCATCGACGGAACCGCTTCCGGCGGCGCGGTCGTCTGCGCCGCCGGCGCCTGCCGTCTCCGCTTCGGCGCCTTCACCGCGGTCCTGCTCACGGATCCCGCCGCCGCCTGCGCCGGCGCGGCTCTCGCCGTATCCGCGGCGCCGCTGCGCGGACGCTGCGCGCCGGCCCCGGCCGTGGACCGGTTCTCGGTACTGCAGGACGGTGCCACCACGGTCTATTTCGGCCCCGCCGGCCCGACACTGCTGACCGACCACGACGTGCGCGGTACGCGCCCCTGGGTGATCGCGCCCAATGCCTCCGGCCCCTCGCGATCGCAGCTGCCCGCCGCCATTTCCGAGTAGCGCGGGTGAAACAAGCGTCATGACGAGGGTTTCACCGCAACGTCAGAGCATTGTTCAGGCGCCGTACCTTAATGCCGCAGCCGGGCGGCCCACCGCCGCGTGCCAACCTCGAGACCAATTTGGGAGACACCATGAACTTCACATCCTCGCGTCCCACCCTGCGGCGCCTGCTCGCCGCGACGCTGCTGGCCGGCACCGCGCTCGGCGGCCTGTCCGCCGGCGGCGTGATCCACGCGCTCGCGCAGGACAGCCCGCGCGCCGGCGCCATTCAGCCGAGCCAGCTCAGCCACCCGCTGCCCGACTTCGTCGACCTGGTGAAGCAGGTGAAGCCGGCCGTGGTCAGCATCACCAGCAAGATCGAGGACCAGGAGGAAGGCCTCGCCGGCCAGGGCATCAACCCGTTCGGCCAGCAGATGCCGTTCCCGCTGCCGTTCCCATTCGGCAACCAGCAGCCGCATCACCGTACCATGGAAGCCCGCGGCTCCGGCTTCCTGATCGACGCCGACGGCACCGTGGTCACCAACAACCACGTGGTGAAAAACGCCAAATCGGTCACCGTCACGCTCGATGACGGCACCACCTTGCCGGCCAAGATCCTCGGCCGCGACAGCCGTACCGACCTCGCCGTGCTGAAGATCAAGGCCGACCACCGGCTGCCGTTCATTAATCTCGGCGATTCCGACGAAGCCCAGCCCGGCAGTTGGGTGGTCGCCGTGGGCAACCCGTTCGGCCTCGGCGGCACCGTCACCGCCGGCATCGTCTCCGCGCGCGGCCGCGACATCGGCGACGGCCCCTATGACAGCTTCATTCAGATCGACGCCCCGATCAACCAGGGCAACTCCGGCGGCCCGCTCTTCACCCAGGACGGCCGCGTCGTCGGCGTGAATACGGCCATCCTCTCGCCGAGCGGCGGCTCGGTCGGCATCGGCTTCGCGATCCCCTCGAACACGGTCAAGAACGTCGTCGCGCAGCTCGAAAAGTCGGGCAAGGTCACGCGCGGCTTCATCGGCGTCCAGGCACAGGCGGTAACCTCGGCGATGGCCGGCGCGCTGCGCCTGCCGCCCAGCAACGCCGACGACCGCGGCGCCCTGGTCGCCAGCGTGGAGCCGGACAGCCCCGCCCTGCGCGCCGGCATCCAGCCCGGCGACGTAATCACCGCGGTCAACGGCCACCAGATCGCCAACCCGCGCGAACTGGCCATCACCATCAGCCAGATCGCCCCCGGCGGCGACGCCGTGCTCGCGGTCTATCGCAACGGCAACAACAAATCGGTCGACGTCACCGTCGGCACGCTGCAAGGCGACCAGGCCAGCGGCCGCGTCGGCAACAGCCCGCAAGGCAGCCCCTCGCTCGGCGTCGGCCTGCAGGCGCTGACCCCCAACCTGCGCCAGCAGCTCAGCGTGCCGGAAGGCGTGCGCGGCGCGGTGATATCGGAAGTGCAGCCCGGGTCGGTGGCGGAACAGGCGGGCCTGCAGGCCGGCGACGTGATCGTCGGCGTCGGCGAGCAGACGGTAACCAGCCCGAGCGAAGCGACGCACGCGATCCGCGACGCGCTGAAGAACAGCCAGGCGGTGGCGCTGCGCATCATCCGCGACGGCCAGCCTGCATTCGTGGCCGTGACGCCATCGCAGAACGATCAGGCTAATAACGATAACGACGACGACAGCCGGTAACAAAAAAAGGCCGGGGCTCTGCCCCTGGACCCCGCTGGGGCCGGCGGCCCCAGACCCCCATTCCTTTAAGAATCGGGGTCTGGGGCCTACGGCCCCAGCGGGTCCAGGGCAGAGCCCTGGCCTTCCTAAACTGCGCTGAGCACTTCTTCCGCATGTCCATCGATTTTCACCTTTGGCCATGCCTTTACGACAATTCCATCCGCGCCCACGAGAACCGTGGAGCGTTCGATGCCCATGTATTTACGGCCGTACATCGATTTCTCGACCCAAACGCCATAAGCGCTCGTGAGGTCGCCGTTCTCGTCGGAGGCAAGCGGAAATTCGAGCCCGTATTTGGCGGCGAATTTGTCCAGCGCCTTGAGTGGATCGCGGGACACGCCGATGATTTGGACGTTTTTTGCGCGGAACGATGGCAGCAGCGCCTGGAACGCCTGGGCTTCCTTGGTGCAGCCCGAGGTATCCGCCTTCGGATAGAAATACAGCACGTAGGGCTGGCCCCGCAGCGCGTCGCTGCTGACCGTGCGGCCGCGGCTCGCGGACAGCGTGAATGCGGGAGCCTTGGTGCCTTCGATGGTGCTCATGGTGTTTCGATGTCTCCGACATGCCGCAGGAAGGCGGCGCGAATTTCCGCGGCTACGGCCTCGACCCGGGCGCGCAGCGAGGCTTCATCTGGGCCGGAAGCGGTCGCATGCAACAGTTTTTCCACGGTGGGTGCCGGCAACGCGGCCGGGATGTGGCGGCCCAACGCGATCCGCAGAATGCCTTGCACCGTGCGCCAGAACCGGTCCGCGTCGGCCAGCAAGGTGGCATCGGCCGGCGGCAGGGCGCCGATGCGGGCGAGGTTGGCGATGGCGGCGGCCGTGTTGGGCGATAGCACGCCGGGCCGCGCGGCGTTGAGCAGCAGCAGCGCCTGCACGAGCAGCTCCAGCTCCATCAGGCCGCCGGCGCGCAGTTTGATGTCCCATGCGTTGCGCGGCGGCAGGTCGCGCAGCAGGCGCGCGCGCATGTTCGCGGTGTCGGCGAGCACGCGGGCCGCGTCGCCGCCACGCAAGGCGGTGGCGATCGCGGCGGCGACGCGGCGGCGCAGGGCGGCCGGCCCTGCCACCACGCGCGCGCGGGTCAGCGCCAGGCGCTCCCAGGTCCACGCGCTTTCGCGGTGGTATTGCGCAAAACTGGCGAGCGAGACCGCGACCGGGCCCATGCGGCCGGAGGGGCGCAGCCGCATGTCGACCGGGTAGAGCGGCCCGTGGCGCGTCGGCACGGTCAGGGCCGCGACGAAATTCTGCGCGGCGCGGGCAAAATACTGGCTGGCGGGCAGCTTCTTGGCGCCGCTGCTTTCGGCGTCGGGGGCGTGGTCATAGATCAGCATGAGGTCGACGTCGGAGCCGGCCATCAGCTCGCCCGATCCGGCCTTTCCCAGCGCCACGACGACCATCCCGCCGCCCGCCACCTTGCCGTAGCGCGCTGTATGGTCCGCCATCGAGCGCGCCAGGAATTCGGCCATGACGGCGTCGGCCAGGGCGGTGCGGCAGCGCGCGGCTTCATCGACTCCGATGCGGCCGAACAGTTCGGCGACCGCGATCGAGAATTCCTCGGCGCGCACCATGCGGCTGGCGATCGCCAGCGCGTCGTCCAGGCCGGTGGCGTCGTGCAGGCGGGCGGCGAGCGTGGCGGCCGGGTCGGGGTCGATCGGCTCCGGCGCGGCGAGGCCCTCCAGCGAGGCCGGCACGCTCGCCAAATGGTCGGCGAGCCAGGGCGCGGCGCCGAGCACATCGGCGAGGCGTTCGAGCAGGGCGGGGTTGTGCTGCAGCAGCGACAGCAGCTGCACGCCGGCCGGCAAGCGATGGAAGAACTCGTCGAGGCGCGCCATGGCGGCGGCGGGATCGGGCTGGCGGGCAATGGCGGCCACGATGGCGGGCAGCAGGTCGCGCAGCAGGGCGCGGCTGCGCTCGGTGCGCAGCGCGCGTGGGCGGCCCTCCAACCAGGCGGCCGGGATTGGCGGACCCGCTTGCGGCGATTTGGCCGGCTCCGGCGCCGGCGCGCTTGCCTGGTCCGGCGGCGCCGGAAGGGCCGCGAACAGGCCGGCAAACACCTCGTAGACAGCGGTCAGATGCGCGAGCGCCTCGGCGGCGAACGCCTCCGCATCGGCAAAACCGAGGAATAGGGAGAAATTCTCTAGGCCGCGCGGGGTGTTGGGCAGGCTATGGGTCTGGCGGTCGGCGACCATTTGCAGCCGGTGTTCGGCGCGGCGCAGGAACCGGTAGGCGGACTCCAGGTCGCGCACCGCGGCGGCCGGCAGGTGGCCCTCGCGCAGTTCGGCCTGTAGCGCCGCGAGCGTCGCCGGCACGCGCAGCGAGGGCGTGCGGCCGCCCCATACCAGCTGCAATGTCTGGGCGCAGAATTCCACTTCGCGAATGCCGCCTTCGCCGAGTTTGAGGTCATGCCCCAGCAGGCGGCCGGCCAGCTTGCCCTCGCGGCCCAGCCGCGTGCCCTTGTGTGCGTCCATGCGGTGCTTCATGGCGTGGATGTCGGCGATCGCGGCAAAATCCAGGTGCCGCCGCCAGACGAACGGGCGCACCGCGTCGAGGAACCGGCGCCCCAGCGCGAGATCGCCCGCCACCGGCCGCGCTTTTATCAATGCCGCGCGTTCCCAGGTCTGGCCGAGGCTCTCGTAATAGGCCATGGCGGCCGGCAACGCGATGCAGGGCGGGGTGCTGGCCGGATCGGGCCGCAACCGCAAATCGACGCGGAACACGTAGCCACCCGCGTCGCGCGCCTCCATAAGGCCGACGAGGTCCCGGGCCAGCCGGGCAAACAGGTGCCCGAGGCTATCCGCCTGGTCCGGATAAACCGCGGGATCGTACAGAAGGATCAGGTCCACATCGCTGGAAAAATTCAGCTCCCGCGCCCCCAGCTTGCCCATGGCCAGCACGCAGAAGCCGCTGCCGCGCTCGGGGGCGGCAGGGTGCGGCAGGCGCAGATCGCCGCGCGCATGGGCCGCGCGCAGCAAATGCGCGGCGGCAACCCGCAAGGCACCCTCCGCGAGGTCGGACAGCGCGCCGGTGACGGACTCCAGGTCCCACAGGCCGCCGATGTCGGCGACCGAGGCCGCCAGCGCGACGGTGCGCCGGGCCTGGCGCAGGCCGGCGGCGATTTTTGCGCGCTCCAGCGTGGGAACCAGGCCCTGAAGCGCGCCCAAGGCGGCGTCGCACATGGCATCCGGGCCATTGGCGTCGATCGCCAACAAGGTTGCGGGCTCGCGCAGGGCCAGGTCCGCGAGGAAGGGGCTGTTGCCGCCGAGCGCTTCCAGCAGCGGCCGCAGGGCCTCCGGGGCACCCGGAGCGCGGGCGGAGAAATCGGCGGCGAAGCGGGCGGCGGCGGCGCGGTCGGCGGGGAGGGGGTAGGTCACGCGCGAAGCAGGGCGTGGGGAGGAAGGAAGGTCAAGGGGAGGAAGGCCAGGGCTCTGCCCTGGACCCGCTGGGGCCGGAGGCCCCAGACCCCTTTTCTTAAGGAATGGGGTCTGGGGCCTCCGGCCCCAGCGGGGTCCAGGGGCAGAGCCCCTGGCCTTCCTTCATGCTGAGAACCGCCGCGTCGCATACGGCGCATCTCGTCATGGAGGCGCTGCTCGGCGCCGCCGGGCTAATCGTCATCGCCGGATGCGTGCTGGCCTGGCGCCTCGGCCAGGGACCGATCGACATCACCAGCCTCGCGCGGCGCGAGATCTACCGCCTGCCGACCGCCGGTGCGCGGGTGCAAGTGGGCCACGCGGAGCTCGTCTGGGAGGGGTTTCGCGATCCGAGCAGCGCGTTGGACATCAGGTGGCGCGACGTGGCGATTACCGGCGTGGACGGCGCGGCGTTGGCCCGCCTGGCCGCCGGGCGGGTCACTTTGGCGGTGGGCCAACTGCTGCGCGGCCAGGTGGTGCCGCGCATCGTCGAGCTCGACGGCGCGAGCCTGGCGCTGGAGCGCGGCACCGACGGCAAGCTGCGCCTGAACCTGGCCGATGCATCGGGCACCGCCGGCGGCAGCACGGCATTGCTGCGCGACCTGCAACGCCCGCCCGGCGAGACGGATGTATTGCCGTTCCTGAGCCAGTTGCGCCACATCCGGCTGCGCGATGCCCAGGTCACGTTGCGGGACGCGGCGCTCGGCGTGACCTGGCAGGCCACTGCGCCGGCGATCGACCTGGACCGCCAGAATGTCGGCGGCGTCACCGGCCACGGCGCGCTCGCACTGCAAAGCGGGCCGGCCCGTGTCACCCTGGCGATCGAGGCGTCGCTGACCGGCGATGGGTCCAGCTTGTCGGTGCGCAGCTCAGCATTTTCGCCGGCTTCGCTGGCCGGGGCGGCCGCAGCGCTGGCACCGCTGGCCGCCCTGGATGCGCCCGTGCAGCTCGCGTTGAGCGCGGACCTGAGCCCGGCGCTGGCGCTGCGCGGCGCCACGCTGAAACTCGATATCGGCGCCGGCACCCTGCGCGCCGGACGCGGCCAGATCGAGGTCGGCAAGGCCAGCGCGGAGCTGCGAACCGACGGCCACGACCTGCATCTCACCGCGTTCCGCCTCACCCCGCGGCCCGCTCCGGCGGCACACCTGCCGCCGCCGACGCTGACCGCGAGCGCGGACGCCCTCGCCACCTCGGCCGGTTGGCACGTGACGTTCAACGCGGCCGTGGACCGCGCCGCCTTCGCCGACCTGGCCGCCTACTGGCCGCCCGGCACTGGCGGCGGCGCGCAGCCATGGATCACGCAGAACATCACCGCCGGCGTCGCGGCGGACGGCCATGTCACCGGTGCGCTGGATGCCGCCGCGGATTTCTCCGGCGTCGCCGTCACATCGCTTGCCGGGGGGCTCGCCGCCACCGACCTGACCGTGCACTGGCTGCGCCCGGTGCCGCCGATCGAGCACACCGCGGCGCTGCTGACGATCGATGGGCCGGACGCGCTGCATATCGACGTGCCGCGCGGCGCGCAGGGCGCGTTGGCGGTTTCCGCCGGCCGGGTGCGCATTACCGGCCTGAGCCACGCGCACCAGCTGGCCGACATCGCGCTGACCGCCGACGGCGCGCTGAAGCCGGTACTGGATTTGCTGAACCATCCCCGCCTGCGCCTGCTGTCCCGCCGGCCGATACCGCTGAACGATCCGGCCGGCTCGGTGAGCACGAAACTGCGCATGACGGTGCCGCTCGAGGCCTGGGTTACGTTCGACCAGATGGGCGTCTCGGCGTCGGCGAAACTGGCCCAGGTGCATCTCTCCGCGGTCGCCGCGGGCCGCGACCTGGAGCACGGCATGCTCGATCTGGCGGTCGACCCCGACAGCCTGAAAGTGACCGGTACCGGAACGATCGGCGGCGTGCCGGCCGATCTCGGCGTGGATATGGATTTCCGCATGGGTCCGGCCAGCCAGGTGCTGGAGCGTTACACGGCGCACGGCACGGCGACCGCGGTACAGCTTTCCACCGCGGGCTTGCCATGGCTCACCGGCGGCAACGCCGCGCTGGACGTCGACTATGCGATCCGTCGCGATGGCGGCGCGAGCCTGGCGCTCGCCTGCGACCTCGGGGACGCGGCGTTGACGACCCCGTTCGGCTGGGACAAGCCGCAAGGCCAGGCGGCGCGTGCCGCCGCGACGCTGCGCCTGGAGGGCGACCGGCTGGTGGGCATCGACCTGCTGCGTGCCTCCGGGCCGGGCCTGACATTGGCGAGCCACGCGGTGATGGTGGCCGGGCAGCCGCGCACGCTGGTGCTGGACCAGCTGTTGCTGGGGCGCACCCAGGCCACCGGCAGCATCACGCTGACGCGCGGCGCGCAGGATGAGCTGCGCGTGGCGCTGCACGGCCCGGTGCTGGACCTGTCGGCCTACCTCAAGCAGCGCGACAGCGCGCGGCACAGCGCGGACGATGACGACACACGCGGCCGGCCGTGGGACGTGAACCTGGCGTTCGGCCGGGTGATCCTGGCGAAGGACGAAGCGCTGGCGCCGGCCACGGTGAGCGCGGCCAGCGACGGGCTGCGCATCCTGCATGCCGATGTCTCGGCCGGGGCGGCGGGCGAGGTGCGGGCGCGCATCGCGCCGGCGCCGGGGGGGCGGCGGCTCAGCGTCGACTCAGCGGATGCCGGCGCGGTGCTGCTGGCCGCCGGCATCGCCGACAATTTCCACGGTGGCAAACTGCGGGTGGACGCCACCTACGATGACGCCGCGCCGCATGCGCCGCTCAGCGGCACGGCGACCCTGGAAAAATTCCGCGTCGTCGATGCGCCGGCGATCGGCCGGCTGCTGCAGGCGATGACGCTGTACGGCGCGGTGGATTTGCTGCGTGGACCGGGCCTGGCATTCAGCCGCGCCGTGGTGCCGTTCCGCTGGCGGCAGCGCGTGCTGCATATGGAGAGCGCGCGAGCGTTCTCCGCCTCGCTCGGGCTCACCGCGCGGGGCGATATCGACATGCGCGCGCACACCGCGAACGTCGACGGCACCATCGTGCCGGCGTATTTCTTCAACCAGCTGCTCGGCAACATTCCGTTGCTGGGGCGGGTGTTCAGCCCGGAGAAAGGCGGCGGCGTGTTCGCGGCGCGCTACACGGTGCGCGGCCCGCTGGCGGACCCGAAGGTCGGGGTGAACCCGCTGGCTGCCCTGACGCCGGGGTTCCTGCGCGGGCTGTTCGGACTGTTTTGATGCTTGTGCGTTGCGGTCCATAGCGCCGGCATGAGGCCGACCCTTACACCCGAGGCCAGCTGGGCCGCACTTGCCAAAACCCTGCCGAACGAACCGGCGGCGCATCTGCGCGCGCTCGCGACGCTGATGGAAAACGGCGAGGTGGACGTGGCGGATGCCGGCTGCCGGGCCGGCCTGGCGGCTTTCCCGGCCAACGTGGCCCTGGCCTCGCGCTACGCGCGGGTGGCCGAGCGGCGGCGCGACTGGGCGGAGGCGGTGCGCCGCTGGCAGGCGGTGCGCGCGCGCTTTCCGAACAACCGGCTGGCGCAGCAGGCGCTGGCGGCGGCGCTGGTGCGCGCCGGGGCGGCCGATGCGGCGGAAACGCTGCTGGCCGAACTGCTGGCGCCGTTGCCGGAGGACGACCTGGCGGCGGCCGACCCCGGGGTGCGCCGGCTGCTGATCGACCATGCGCGCCTGGCGACCAACCGCGGCGACCTGGAAGCGGCGCGTCGCCGCTGGCAGAATTTGCTGCGGCAATTGCCGGACGACGCGGCGGTGCAGCATGGCTGGCGCGAGCTGCAGACGCTGGAGGATCCGCTGGCGGCCGACATCGCGGCGCCCGCGGACCGCCAGGGCAGCGGGCGGCACGCGGCATTGATGGCGCGTTTCGAAGGGCTCGGCGGCACCTGCGAGTTCGGCCTCGTGCAGCGCCATTTCGGCGCCGAGCCGCTGGGGTTGTTCCGCTGGGTGACGTTGTCGGCGGCCAATCTGCGCCTGGCGCTGGAGGATCGGCTGGCCGGCATCGGCGAGCCGCAGTTCACCAGGATGGGTACCTCGGCGGCGCACCAGTTCAGTACCTCCGATACGCGCTACGGACTCGCCATGCATACGTTCATCGCGGATGTCGGCCAGGATCGTGAAAAACTGTTTTCGCAGCTGCAGCGGCGGATGCGGTTCCTGCGCGACAAGCTGCTGCAGGATCTGACCGCGGGGGAGAAGATTTTTCTGTATCGATGCCGTCGCGATACAACAAGCGAGGATATCGCGCCGGTGGCCGCGGCGCTGCGGGCATACAACCCGGACAATGTCTTGCTGGCGGTGAGGATGGCGACGCCCCAGGACCCGGCACACGCCGTGCGGCGGCAGGCCCGGGGCATGCTGATCGGCAATATCCGCGATGGCCGCAAGCAGCCGGCCGGCACCGGGTGGGAGGTGGATTTCGAGTCCTGGCTAGAGACCTGCCGGCAGGCTGTGGCGTTGGTGGATTAAGCACAAGTCAAGGCCAGGGCTCTGCCCTGGACCCGCTGGGGCCGTCACGCCTGGGCGTGCTGCGCACGACGGCCCCAGACCCCCATTAGCGCTGCGCGGCTTTTCCTTGCTTCTTGGCGAAGCCATTACCCGTCATGGATTTCTCGGCTTCGCCGTTCCCGAAACGACTCTTTATGAATGGGGGTCTGGGGCAGAGCCCTGGCCTTCCTAACCTCACGCCAGCGCCAGCCGTGCCTCGGTCGCGAGCCGATCCGCCAGCTCGTTCATCTCGTCGCCGGAATGCCCGCGCACCCAGCGCCATTCCACCTGGTGCGGCTTCTCCGCGGCCAGCAGGCGCTGCCAAAGCTCCATGTTGGCCACCGGATCGCCGGCCGCGTTGCGCCAATTGCGCCGCACCCACCCGGTATGCCAGTTCGTTATTCCGTTGCGCACATATTGGCTGTCGGTGTACAGCACGACGCGGCAAGGGCGTTTCAGCGCTTCCAGAGAAGCGGCCGCAGCGGTCAGTTCCATACGGTTGTTGGTTGTTGCGGCTTCGGCACCGGAAAGCACGCGTGCGACGCCGCGGCAGCGCAGCACCGCGGCCCAGCCGCCCGGCCCGGGATTGGGCTTGCAGCCGCCGTCGGTCCAGATTTCCACGAAATCGGCGGCCTCAAAGTCCGTATTCATGGAAATCCCCTGTTCCCAGGTGGAACCGCAGAAGTTTCAGATAGTCGCGCGGATCCTTGCGCGTCACCAGGGCACCGGGCGGCGTGTTCAGCCAATCATAAAGGCGCGTGAGCAGAAACCGCATGGCGGCACCCTGCGCCAGCACCGGCAGCGCCGCCCGTTCCGCTTCCGATAGCGGCCGCACCGCGCTGTAGCCGGCCAGCAGTGCGCGCCCGCGGGTGGCATTGAAGGCGAAATCCGGCTCGAAGCACCAGGCGTTCAGGCAGACCGCCACATCGTAGGCCAGCAGATCGGTGCAGGCAAAATAGAAATCGATCAGGCCGGACAAGCGGCCGTCGAGGAAGAACACGTTGTCGGGGAACAGATCGGCATGAATATGGCCGCGCGGCAGCCCGACCGGCCATGCCGCGAGCACACGTAGTAGTGCCGAATCCAATTCGACGGCGAGACCAGTCTGCACCTCGTCGGCCCGCACCCGGCATTTCTCCAGCAGCGGTGCCCAGGAAACCGGCCCCAACGCATTCGCCCGCGCCGGGGGAAAATCCGCGCCCGCCAGGTGCAGCCGCGCCAATGCCTCACCGAGCTCCCGGCAATGCGCCACCTGCACACGCCGCGGCCAGACACCCGGCAGAAAATTGGTGATCGCCGCATGCCGTCCGCAGAGCTGGCGCAGCGCCTCGCCGTCGCGGCCGGCCACCGGCAGCGGGCAGGCGATGCCGCGCGCCGCCAGGTGCCGCATCAATCCCAGAAACCACGGCAGATCCCGCGGATCGACGCGTTTCTCGTAGAGCGTCAGGATGAAATCGCCCGCCGTGGTGCGCAGCGAATAATTGCTGTTCTCAACGCCCTCGGCGATGCCGCGAAACGCTACGAGCGCGCCGATATCGTATTCCGCCAGAAATGCGGCGAGCTCATCGTCGGAAACGTCGGTGTAAACAGCCATCAACCGCCCTATAGACGCGCCGGCCAGCAGCGAGAAGCCGGCCAGGTGCCCTGAGCTTGCCGGCGCCGCGAGGTGGCGCCACACTTGGCCCGCGCCGCCGCTTGCCTACGCCCGAGCCGAACGGCGCGCCATGAACGATACGGAGAGCGGCATGTGCGGCCAATGCGATCAGGTCAGCCAACGACTGTCCCGCCGTCGCGCGCTCGGCGCCAGCCTGGCATTCGCCGGCGCGGCCTCGCTCACCCCATGGCGCGCACGCGCCGCGGTCGGCCCCGGCGCGCCCAACGCCATCCCGCCGGCGGCCGCCCTCGCCCGAATCATCGAGGGCAACATCCGCTACGCCGCCAATGCCCCGATGAACTGCGATGGGTCCGCCGGCCGCGCCGAACGCGCCGACGCCCAATATCCGATCGCGGCCATCGTCAGCTGCGCCGATTCCCGGGTGACCCCCGAACGAATTTTCGACCAGGGGCCCGGGCAATTGTTCGTGACGCGCGTGGCCGGCAACTTCGTCGATCCCGGTGGCCTGGCCAGCCTGGAATATGGCGTGAAATATCTCGGCGTGAAGCTGATCGTCGTGCTCGGCCATTCCAACTGCGGTGCCATTGCAGCCGCCATCAAGGTTTTGAAGGATGGCGCCAGCCTGCCCGGCCATCTGCCGGCTCTGGTGGCTGATCTGAAGCCGGGCGTGCAGCCGGTGATCGACCACAAGCCGAAGGACCTGCTTGCCGAGGCCATTCGCGGCAACGTGCGCTATAACGTCGCCCAATTGCAGGCGGCTCAGCCGATCGTTGCTGCATCGGTGGCAAGCGGCGCCGTGAAAGTGGTGGGCGGAGTCTACGATATCGCTAGCGGCAAGGTTGCGTTGCTCTAGTACCTAGCCGCGCAGTGATCGGCCGTCGAAACAAGGCCAGGGCTCTGCCCTGGACCCGCTGGGGCCGGGGGCCCCAGACCCCGATTCATCAAGAATCGATGCGAGGAACGGCGAAGCCAAAAATCCAGTTAATTCTCGGCGAAGCCAATGAATAACAGAATATTTTAGGCTTCGCCGTTCCCCCAACGACTCTTTAGGAACGGGGGTCTGGGGCCTCCGGCCCCGTCGTGCGCAGCACGCCTCCGGCGTGACGGGTCCAGGGCAGAGCCCTGGCCTTTCTCGCCTTAACTTGGCGCCTATGGGGCAGAGCCCTGGCCTTTTTGCTACGCTGCCTTAGCCATCCCCCGCAGCACGTAGTGCAAAATGCCGCCGTGGCGATAATAGTTGACTTCGTCCAACGTATCGACCCGGCACACCACCTGTAGCGTATCGATCGTGCCATTCGAACGCGTGATCGTCAGCGTCAGGTCCATGCGCGGGTGCAGCGCTTGCAGCCCGACGACGTCAATCAGTTCGTCGCCGCTCAGACAAAGCGAGTGCCGCGTAACGCCCTCGGGGAACACCAGCGGCAGCACGCCCATGCCGACCAGGTTGCTGCGATGGATGCGCTCGAAACTCTCGGCAATCACCGCCTTGATGCCGAGCAGCATGGTGCCCTTGGCGGCCCAGTCGCGGCTGGAGCCCATGCCGTATTCGCGGCCGCCGAACACCACCAGCGGCGTGCCGGTTGCCGCATAGCGCATCGCCGCGTCGTAAATCGGCAGCACGTCGCCGCTCGGGTAATGGGTGGTGACGCCACCCTCGGTGCCGGGCGCCATTTCGTTCTTGATGCGGATATTGGCGAACGTGCCGCGCATCATCACTTCGTGGTTGCCGCGGCGGCTGCCGTAGCTGTTGAAATCCTTCTGGCCGACCTGGTGTTCCATCAGATACGCGCCGGCGGGGCTCGATTTGCTGATGTTGCCCGCGGGGCTGATATGGTCGGTGGTGATGTTGTCGCCGAGCAGCGCCAGGATGCGGGCGCCGAGGATATCGCCTTTCGGCGTCGGCTCCGGGGTAATGGTTTCGAAATACGGCGGGTTCTTCACGTAGGTACTGCCGCTGCTCCAGCGATAGGTTTCGCTGCCGGTGGCGACGCGCAACGCCTGCCATTCCGGGGTGCCGCGGGTGATGACGCTATATCGCTCGATGAACTGCTCGCGATTCACGTTCGCCGCCACCGTTTCGGCAATTTCGTGGTTGCTCGGCCAGAGGTCGCGCAAATAGACCGGCTTGCCGTCACTGGTGCCGATGGGCGCCGTCGTGATGTCCTCGCGGATATTGCCGAGCAGCGCGTAGGCAACCACCAGCGGCGGGCTGGCCAGGTAGTTGGCGCGCACGTTGGCGTGCACGCGGCCCTCGAAATTGCGGTTGCCCGACAGCACCGAGGCCACCACGAGCTGCTTGCCCTCGATGGCGTCCACGATGGCGTCGTCGAGCGGGCCGCTGTTGCCGATGCAGGTGGTGCATCCGTAGCCGACGATTTCGAATCCCAGCGCGTCGAGATCGGCGGAGAGGCCGGCGCGATCGAGATATTCGGTGACCACCTGGCTGCCGGGTGCGAGCGAGGTTTTTACCCACGGCTTTGGGTGTAGGCCCAGCGCGCGGGCCTTGCGCGCTACCAGCCCGGCGGCGACCAGCACGAACGGGTTGGAAGTATTGGTGCAACTTGTGATGGCGGCGATCACCACGTCGCCGTGGCCGATGTCGTAGTTTCTATCTACCAGCGGAAAACGGCGGTTCAAGTCAGCAGCGGGCACGTTCTCCTTTGTTGTGGCCTCCTTGATAAAGGCGCTGGCGGCGTCCTTCAGGCTGACGCGATCTTGTGGGCGTTTGGGGCCGGCCAGGCTCGGCACCACCGTTGCCAGATCGAGCTCGACGGTGTCGGTGAAAATTGGGTCCGGCGTGTTGGTGGTGCGGAACATGCCTTGCGCGGTCAGATAGGTTTTTACCAGGTCGATGCGCGCTTCGTCGCGGCCGGTCAGCCGGAAATAGTCGATGGTGCGGTCGTCAACCGGGAAGAAGCCGCAAGTGGCGCCGTATTCGGGGGCCATATTGCCGATCGTCGCGCGGTCGGCGACCGCCAGATGATCAAGCGCCGGACCGAAGAATTCCACGAATTTTCCGACCACGCCTTTCTTGCGGAGGATTTGGGTGACGGTCAGCACCAGGTCGGTGGCGGTGGCGCCTTCGGGCAGGCGGCCCGTTAGTTTGAAGCCGATCACGTCGGGGATCAGCATGGCGATCGGCTGGCCGAGCATGGCGGCTTCGGCCTCGATGCCGCCGACGCCCCAGCCGAGCACGCCGATGCCGTTCACCATCGTGGTGTGGCTGTCGGTACCATACAAAGTGTCGGGGTAGGCGAGGGTTTCGCCGCCGGGAATATCGGCCGTCCAGACGGCCTGGGAAAGGTATTCGAGGTTGACCTGGTGGCAGATGCCGGCGCCGGGCGGCACCACGCGGAAATTCTGGAAGGCTTCCTGGCCCCAGCGCAGGAAGGCGTAACGTTCGCCGTTGCGTTCGAACTCGGCGGTGACGTTTTTCTGCAATGAGTCGGCGTGGCCGTAGAAATCGACCATGACGCTGTGGTCGATCACCAGGTCCACCGGGACCAGGGGATTGACCTTTTGCGGGTCGCCGTTGAGGCGCAACATGCCGTCGCGCATGGCGGCGAGGTCGACGACCGCGGGCACGCCGGTGAAATCCTGCATCAGGATGCGGGCGGGGCGGAACGGGACTTCCTGGGTTGAGCGCGCTTCCTTGAGCCAGCCGGCGATGGCGTGGGCGTCGGCGACCGTGTAGCTGGTGCCGTCCTCGAAGCGCAGGATGTTTTCCAGCAGGATCTTGAGGCTCACGGGCAGGCGGGCGACGTCACCGAGGGTTTCCGCGGCCTTGGGGATGGAGAAGTAGGTGTAGGGCTTGCCGCCGGCGGTCAGGGTGGCGCGGGTTTTCAAAGTGTCCTGGCCGGTGAGCTTCATCGCAGCGGTCCTTGCGTGGTCTATGGTGCGGTGCGGTTATACGCCGGGGCGCGAGGGGGGCAAGGAAGCGGCGGTGCGGCTGGTAGTGGAGGGGGCAAGCTGCTTTCGCGGCGACCGGCTGGTGCTGGACGGCGTGAGTTTTGCCGTGCCCGCCGGCGGTGCCGTGGTGCTGACCGGACCGAATGGCGCCGGGAAAAGCACGCTGCTGCGGGTGATTGCGGGGCTCAAGCGGCTGGATGCGGGGCGGGTGCTGTTCGACGGCAGCAGGGATTTTGCGGGCCAGGTGGCGTATCTCGGGCATCGGGACGCGGTTAAGCCCGGGCTTTCCGTGCTGGAGAATTTGGCGTTCGCGGCGCGGATCGGCGGCGGCGACGCGGCTGCGGCGCTGGAGGGTG
>Ga0181519_10001986_pt1 | contig 17678 bp, 16 predicted proteins | sample PEATcosm2014_Bin_26_FD_121102 | JGI IMG/M metagenome (GOLD analysis project Ga0181519, IMG submission 121102) | Peatland microbial communities from MTU Mesocosm Facility, Houghton, MI, USA - PEATcosm2014_Bin02_10_metaG | ecosystem: Environmental > Terrestrial > Soil > Wetlands > Peat | place...
ATCTGTCGCCGCAGGAGTACGAAACGAAATTGCCACGATCGCAACCGGGGGTACCCCCGGTTGCGATCGTGGCCGTCGAGACCTGTCCCTGATTTCCGTGTCTCATCGATGGGGTGCACCCCACTAGTCAGATAATTCCCAGAAGAGAAATGGCTTATTTGTCTGAAGGTCTACCAGAACTCTAATTGAGAGAATACCGATATTTTTTACATGAAGTTCCGGGGACATAGTACGGAACCCCGGCTTCCTTCCCGATTTCGAGATGTGGTCAAACCCGGCCGAGCGACGGAAATGCCGCGCGAAGGGGTCTGCACCATACGGAGCGGAAGATCCGCGCTTGGGATTGCCCGATCGACGGCTCTATGACCGACAAGACCTCGAAACCAGCCGGTCGGAAGACGAGTGTTCCGGGCGTCGCGCTCTCGCCATCCGCCGCGGCCTGCCAAAGCACCGGAAACGCAAAAGCGATTGACTTTGACGTCTCGACTGTTCATGATACGTCTCATGAACGATGATCGCCCTTCTCCCGCAAGCGACAGCGATGCCGGCGCAACCCGAGCGCCCGAGATGGATCTCGCTGCCGAAAGCATCGCCCTGCTGCGGCAGATGACGCGCCTGGCCGCGGGTTTGGCGGAGAAGGTGCAGGAACTGGCGATCGACCGGGCGGAGCGCGAGTTGGCGGACGGGGTCGCGCGGCCCGATCTGACGTCGGCCTTTGCGCGGGCGTGCCGGGCGGCGCGGCAATGCATGGCGCTGGCCGAAAGATTCGAGACCGACGCCGCGGAAAAGCGCCGGGTCGCGGCGGTGGCGGCGGCGCAACGCGCGGCGGCGGCGGCGGAAGAGCGGCGCAACGAGACTCGCGAGGCCGTGCTCGATGCGGTCGGCCTCGCCATCGCCTCCGACGACACGATCGACCGCGAGGGCGCCGAACAATTGATGCGCGATTTGCGCGAGCGGCTGGAGGATGAGTCCTTCGACGAGATCCTGGACGAGGGCGACGTCGCCGAGATCGCGGTCGACGCGGTCCGCGCCCTCGGCATCGAGCCGGATTTCGATGAGATGGAAGGCATCATGGCCGTGCGCGACATGAAAGCGACGCTGCGGGCCGAAGCGCGGGCACGAGCGGCCGAGTGCGTGCGGGCCGAAGCCCGGCCGGATGAAGCGGATGATCGCCCGGCCGCGGCGCCCGAGCCGGATGCGAACGGCCGCGACCCGCCGTGACGCCGGCCGGGTTCGCTCGTGATCCTTCTCATGTCTTCCGACACTTTCGCGCCCTCGGACGCCGGAGCCGAGGCGGCGTCGGCGCGCGCCGGGGTCGAGGCGCCGGCCGCGCGGCGCCTCGCGGAGCGCCCGCTCAGGGGAAAGTGGGAAAGCCGGCCGAGCTCAGGGTCGCCCGCCTCACGGCGCCTCGTTGCTCATGATCACCGTGCCGCTGGCCGCGAACATGCCGCCGACGCCGTGGCAGACCGAGATCCTGGCGCCCGGCACCTGGGCCGGCGCGATGCCGCGCATCTGGCGCACGCTTTCCTGGAGCGCATACATGCCGTACATGCCGGAATGCATATAGCTCAATCCCCCGCCATTGGTGTTGAGCGGCAGCTTGCCGCCGGGCGCGGTGTTGCGCGCGCCGATGAAGGCGGCCGCCTCGCCGCGCGGTACGAAGCCCAGATCTTCGAGGCCATAGATCGGCAGATGCGCGAAGGCGTCGTAGATCATCAGATGGTCGACATCCTTATGCGTGATGCCGGCAGAGGCGAAGGCGCTGGCGCCGGATACGCGGAAGGCCCGCGACGAGGTGAAATCCGCCATCTGGCTGACCATCGGCGTCTCGGCGCTCTCGCCCGTGCCCAGCACATAGACCGGCTTGGTCGGGAAATCCCGGGCGCGGTCCGCAGTCGTGAGGATCAAGGCGCCGCCGCCATCGGTGACGAGGCAGCACATGAGGAGCCGGAACGGATAGGCGATCATGCGCGACTTCAGCACGTCCTCGACCGTGATCGGATCGCGGAAGCTGGCGCGCGGATTCCTGGCCGCCCATTCGCGCTGGATGACGGCGACCATCGCGACCTGTTCCTCGGTCACGCCATAGGTCTTCATGTAGCGCAGCGCCGGTATCGTGAACAGGGTCGGCGGCCCCATCGGACCGAACGGCGCTTCGAACTGGCCGGACAGGCTGGACGGGCCGGGCACATTGCGGCTGCGCCCGATGCCGGATCGGCCGCTTTCGCCATGGGTGATGAGCACGGTCGTGCAGTAGCCGGCGGCGAGCGCCGCAACCGCGTGGCGGACATGGATCATGAAGGAACAGCCGCCGACATTGGTGCCGTCGATCCATCTGGGCGTGATGCCGAGGTAGTGGGCGAGCGTCACCGGCGTCTCGCCCGCCGTGGCGATGCCGTCGATGTCCTTGGGCTTCAGCCCGGCATCGGCCAGCGCATTGAGTGCCGCATCGGCATGGAGCTGGATCTGCGACAGGTCGGGAATGGTGCCGAGCTTCGTCGTCTCGGCGGCGCCGACAATCGCGACCGACTTGGGGGCGACCGACTTGGGGGCGACTGACTTGGGGGCGACTGACTTGGGGGCGATCGATCCTGCGGTCATCGGCTTACCCCTTCACCGGCTGGAACAGCGGCAGCGTGATCTCGTCGTCGAGTTTTTCGAACACCACCTCGACCTGCATGTCGAGCGCCAGCGCCTCCGGCGTCTGCGGGCAATTGACGATGTTGGTCATGAGCCGCGGCCCCTCTTCGAGTTCGACCACGGCGATCGAATAGGGCGGCGTGAAGCCCGGCACCGGGCGGTGGTGGATGACATAGCTGAACAGCCGCCCCTTGCCGCTCGCCTGCAGAATCGCGACCTGGCGGGAACCGCAATCGGGGCAGAACGGGCGCGGTGGGAAATAGGTGTGGGCGCAGGCCTCGCAGCGCTGCAGGCGCAGCTCGCCCAGGCGCGTACCTTCCCAATAATGCAGGGTTTCCGGCGTCGGCTCCGGTCGTGCCCGTTTCGGTTCGGCCATCTCGATCCCTCAGATGATTTGGTTCGGCAAACTATCCATAAGGGAACGGGCGGCGCCTGTCACGAGGCTGCGCGGCCCGGCCCGGTCACCCCTTCCCCGCCAGAAACGCATCGATCTTGGCGAGGAACAATTCCGGCATCTGGAGCTGCGGGACATGGGCGCAGCCCGGCAGGATTTCGAGCCGGGCATCGGGCAGAAGGCCGGCGAGCTCGATCGCCATCGCCGGCGGCGTCGCCTCGTCGTGTTCGCCGACCAGGACCAGCACGGGCAGGTGCAGGCTCCGAACCGCTTCGCGCAGATCGAGTGTCGCCAACGCGTTGCAGGCGGACTGCAGGGTCGCCGGATCGGTGCGCAGGAAAGCGGCGCGCCGCTCCGCCAGCAGCGCCGGGTTGGCCGCCTGGAAGTCCGGCGCGAACAGCCGGCGCATGGCGATCTCGGCGATCGCCGCCGGCCCGCCGGCCGCCGCCCCCGCCGCCATGGCGCGAAACGCCTGCCGCCCGGCTTCGGAGAACGCCGCGCCGCAGCCGGCGAGCACGAGACGCGACACGAGATCCGGATGGCGGAGCGCCATGACCAGCGCGACGAAGCTGCCGAAGCCGTTGCCGAGCAGGATCGGAGGTTCGCCGCCAACTCGGCTCCGCACGGCGATGGCAATCGACTCTGCGACGGCGTCGAGACCGCCTTCGACCGGCGTCGAGAAGCCGAACCCCGGCAGATCCGGGATCATGACGCGGAAACGCCGAGCGAGCGGCTCGACGATGCGATCGAAGCTGCCGCGATCGGCCAGCAACGAATGCAGCAGGACCAGCAACGGCCCGTTACCGACGACGGCCGCGCCGATGGTTCCGCCTTTGATATCGATCTTCATCCGGTATCTCCCGCCGTGGCGGCGCCATCCTCGGCGAAATCCCGGCTCCGCACCAAGCGGAATGCCGGTTTGACTTCGCGCGAAGTCAATGCGATGAACAATTGCATAAGGGCGAAGCAATCGCCCGTCACGCCTGAAGGGAGCAGGTCATGGGCACTGCCGAGCACCCGGAAGCGGTCGCGACTCGCGGCAATTTCATCGATGGCCGGGAGATCGAGGCCGGCACCCGCGCCCTGATCGACGTGCGCAATCCGGCGACCGGCGCCGTCATCGCCCGCATCCCCGATTCCGGCCCCGACGACGTCGATCGCGCCCTGCGCAGCGCGCGCGCCGCCTTCGACGGCCCGGCCTGGGGCGGCCTGAGCCCACGCGCCCGGGCGCGGCTGGTCAACCGCCTCGCCGATGCCTTCGAAGCGAATCTCGACGGCCTGTACCGGCTGGAGACGTTGAACAACGGAAGGCCGATCAACGAGACGCGGGCGCAGATCAGCCGGCTGCCGGATTTCTTCCGGTATTTCGCCGGCCTGGCCCTCGCCCGGCGCGATGCGGTGATCCCGGTCGAAGGCCCCTATCTCAACTACACGCTCCGGACGCCGATCGGCGTCGTCGCCAATTGCACGCCGTTCAATCATCCGCTGATGATCCTGTGCAAATCCCTGGCGCCGGCGCTGGCCTCCGGCTGCAGCATTGTGGTGAAGCCGTCGGAATACACGCCGCTGACGACGCTGCGCCTGGCCGAGATCTTCACGGCAGCGGGCCTGCCGGACGGCGTGTTCAACGTCGTGCTGGGCTATGGCGCCAGCACCGGCAAGGCCTTGGCCGAGCATCCCGGCATCGACAAGCTGGTGCTGACCGGCGGCACCGAAGCCGGCCGCATCGCCGGCAGTGCTGCCGCCCGCGTCTTCGCCCATCAGACCCTGGAACTCGGCGGCAAGACGCCGGTGCTGGTGTTCGACGATTACGATGTCGATCAGGCCGTGAATTACGCCGCCTTCGGCGCCTTCATCGGCGCCGGCCAGACCTGTGTGTGCGCCGCGCGGCACCTCGTCCAGGCCGCGATCTACGACGAATTCGTCGAGAAACTGGCGCGCAAGGCGAAGACCATTCGAATCGGCGACCCGTTCGATCCCGCGACGCAGCTCGGGCCGGTGATCTCGGCGCGCCAGCGCGAGCGGGTGCTGAGCTATGCCCGCAGCGGCCTCGCCGAGGGCGCCTGGCTCGCCAATGGCGGCGGTGCGGCGCAAGTACCGGGGCATGGCGGCGGCTATTTCGTCGAGCCGACGGTCTTCGCCGATGTGAAGGCCGGAATGCGCATCTTCCAGGAGGAGGTGTTCGGCCCGTTCACCACCGTGACCCGCTTCGCCGACGAGGCGGAGGCGCTGCGCCTCGCCAATGATTCGCCGTTCGGCCTGGCCGCGGCCATCCGGACGCGCGACGTCGCGCGCGCCCATCGCCTCGCGGCCAAGGTCAGGGCCGGGATCGTCTGGATCAACGATCACCACCGGCTCGACCCGGCCTCGCCCTGGGGCGGCATCGGCGACAGCGGCATCGGCCGCGAATGCGGCACGGAAAGCTTCGAGGCGCATTTCGAGACCAAGAGCGTGATGCTATCGACCGAAGACCGGCCGTTCGACTGGTACCAGGGCACGGAGACGCAGCGCCGGCTCAACTGATCGTCAGCCCGCCCGCCTAAAGCCAGGGAGAGAACCACCATGCCGGCCCCGGTCAATGCCGGAGCGCGCCTCGACCGCCTGCCGATCGGACCGTTCCACTACCGCGTGATCACGCTGATCGGCATCGGCATGTTCTTCGACGGCTTCGATATCTATGTCGGCGGTACGGTGCTGGCGGCGACCTTGAAGAGCGGCTTCTCGACTTTGGCCGGGAACGCGCAGTTCATCTCGGCGACATTCCTGGGCATGATGATCGGCGCGGGCCTGGCCGGGTTTCTGGGCGACCGCTTCGGCCGCCGCTTCACCTATCAGGCCAATCTTCTGGTGTTCGGCCTGGCCTCGATCGCCGCCGCCTTCGCGCCCGACATGGCGATCTTGCTTGCCTGCCGCTTCGTCATGGGCGTCGGCCTCGGCGCCGAAAACGTCGTGGGCTACGCCACCCTCGCCGAATTCGTACCGGCGCAGAGCCGCGGCCGCTGGCAGGGGCTGATGGCCGTCTTCGTCGTGACCAGCCTGCCGATTTCGTCATTCCTGGGCTATACGATCGTGCCGGCATTGGGCTGGCGCGCGCTCTTCGTCATCGGCGGCCTCGGCGCGCTGGTCGTCTGGTATCTGCGCAAGCGCCTGCCGGAATCGCCGCGCTGGCTCGAAGCGGCCGGGCGCGGCGCCGAGGCCGAAACGCTCTTGCGCGCCATCGAAGCGACGGTGCCGTACGGCGCGGCCCTGCCCGAGCCCACCCCCATCGCCGCACCGCCGGCCGCCGATCTGGCGATGCTGTTCCGGCCACCCCTCCTCGCGCGCCTGGTCCTCGGCTGCGTGTGCCTGGTCGTCATCAACACGCTGCTCTACGGCTTCGTCACCTGGCTGCCGAGCTTTTTCGTGCGGCAGGGCCTGAGCATCGCCGCCTCATTCGGCTATACGCTGCTGATGGCCTGCGGCGCGCCGATCGGCGCCGCCATCGGCGCGCTGACCGCCGATCGCTGGGGCCGCCGGCCGACCATCATCGGCGCCTCGGCCCTTGCCGTGGTGCTGGGTGCGGTCTACCCGTCGATCAGCGATCCGGCGCTGCTGACGCTCGCCGGCTTCGCGCTGACCATCCCGATCTACGTCTTGGTCGCCCTGCTGTTCGGGATCTATATTCCCGAACTCTTCCCGACCGAGATCCGGCTGCGCGGCGCGGGCTTGTGCAACATGGTCGGCCGCGGCGCCACCATCGCGACACCGTTCGGCGTCGTAGCATTGTTCAATTACGGCGGCGTCGCCGCGGTCATGAGCCTGATGGTGGCGCTGCTGCTGCTGCAGATCGCCGCGGTGTTCTGGTTCGGCATTGAACCGGCCCGGCGGCCGCTCGAAGAGCTCCAACCCGAACCGGCGCCGGACGCTCGCCCGGTCTATGTCGAATCATGACCGCCGGTCCGCGACTAGATCGGCACATATTCGAAGCTCGGCCCCGCCGTCTGCTGCTCGGCATTGCCGAGCGGCATGTTCATCAGCGCGATCGCCTTGTATTTGAGCTCGTACATCAAGGGAACGGCGTCGAGGACGTAGTTCGGCCGGCCGGTACAGGCGACCTGAATCGCGTTCAGGAGCTTCATATAGATCTTGTTAAAATCGAGCGTCGCCTGCCACAGCGGCGAGCCAACCGGGTAGTCGGCGAGCTTGGGATTGGGCCGGAAATTCAGCGCGGATTGCCAGTCGACTTCGACGGGAGCGCCGGTCGGCGGCAGATGCGCGCTATCGCCGGGCCGGTAGCGGCGGGCCTCCACGATCTCGTTGAAGCGGAAATAATGCGCGTATTCGATCTCTTCGCCGAACAGGACGTGGTCCGAATCCTCGATCGTCCCGTCGATCCCTTCACCTTGGCCGACGATCTGATTGATCGCCTCGACTGCGTCACTGGCGTTGTAGACCGGAATGATCTGGCCGCCACCGCCGTAATAATGATCCGGGCCGATCTGCCAGCGCGGATCGCCGGTAAAGATTTCATCGCCCCAGGCCACGATATTATCCCGCAGCGCCGCGTAGAATTGGCCGATCGTGTGGTAATGGTTCGGCTCGGGCGGCGCGCAGTCGGCGGCCGGCTTCTCAATTTTCAGGAAGATCTCAAGCGTCTCCGGCGAGAATTTCTGCAGAGGCACCAGAAACGCCTTGTCGCTGTGCGGCAGGTAAGTCGGATATTCCGGAATGAAATGTGGTGTGTTGAGCGCCGGCGTCCCGCCGATCGCGACGAGAATATTCGCCGCCTGGACCATGTGCAGCATTTCTTCCATGGCGACGCCTTGAACCGCGGCATAGGCAAAGCGGTTGCGCTGCTCGTCCATCGAATAGAGCGCACAGAGATAGGGCGGCAGTGTCGAATGCTCCAATTCGACCGCGGTCTGGAAATGCCGCCGCAGCAACTCGACCGGCATTCTGCGGCCCGCCGCGAGCTTCGGCCCATAGGGCGGCAGCAGGCTCTGGCGCTTGCGGCCCGGCACCCGGGCGGATTTGAGGAGAGCGCTCATTGCCGGACTCCTTCGAGCTGCTTCAGGATGCTTTCCGCGGCCATGAAGGTCAGAGCGGTCATGGTCAAGGTCGGATTGGATGTGCCCAGAGTCGGCATGTTGCCGCACCCGACCAAATACAGATTCGGATGATCCCAGCATTGCTGGCTGGGCTTGACCACCGAAGTCTTGGGATCGTTGCCCATGCGGTGCGTGCCGACGATGTGACCGGCGCCTTCGAAGGTATAACCATTGCCTTCCCAAGTCACGTAATCGGCATCGCTCGGCTTGTATTCAGTGAAGTCCTCGATCCCGTTGGCGGCGAAGATCTGCGTCGCCACTTTCTTCGCCGCGGCGAAGGATTTGCGCATATAGGGCGACGCATCGTAATGGATCACCGGGCGCGGATTGCCGAGGACATCAATGTATTGGGGATCGATGGTGATGCGATTATCCGGCTCCGGCAGTTGTTCGCACTCGAAATGCAGCAGGGCCTGGCGCGTGACGCGGTCGGCGATGTAATCGCGCAGCGCCTTGCCGAACAATCCCAGCGTGCCGACGGCGGTCGAGACGTCGCTGCCGGGTGCCCCGGTCGGCCAGGACCAGCCCCAATTGTCGAGCGGCGAGATCCAGGCCGCAAAATCCTTGCGGAACGCGCCGTCGCGGAAGGTCGGTATGTAAGTGGTGCAGCCGGGACCGCGATAGGGATAGACCTTTTCCGGGAACAGGCCCCAGGCGAGCATGACCATATGGTCCATCAGATTGCGTCCGACCTGATCGCTGGAATTGGCGGCATCGGAGGCCAGCAGCAATTTCGGGTTTTCGAGCGCGCTGCCCGCCAGGACGTAGAGCCGCCCGGTGGCGGTATGGGTTTCGTAGGTCGGATCCTCCAGCGAGCGATAGCGCTTGTACTCGATGCCGGTGACCTCGCCCGTCTGCCTGTCGATGAGCAGTTTCGAGGCGACCGCCTGGGTGACGATCGTCAGCCGCCGCTGATCGGCCTTCTTCAGCGTCTTCAGCGCGTTGTACTTGGCCTGGACCGGGCAGATCGGCACGCAGCTGGCATTGCCTTCGCAGCGTTCGCCGGTATAGGGCGACCAGAGCGACCCGGTCACCGGATATGTCGGCGTCTCGTGATCGATGACGAAACGTCCGATCTGCTTGTCCCAGACGATCGCGCCCGGTCGGTACCGCGGATTGGGGATCGAGTTGCGGCCTTGCGGCATGCTCACGCAGTCGACGACATAGGGCTCGCCGTCGAGCATGACGGTCAGGTTCTGCGAGCGGAGCTTCCAGACCTGGTCCTGATAGCTCGGCGGGATCTCCAGCATGGGGAAGACATAATCGGCGCCGTAATCGTCGCGTCCCATATCCGGGCCGCGCTGGGCCGCGACATCGCCGGCCACGCCGATTTCCCGTTCGGCGAGTTCATAATACGGCACCAGATCTTCGTAAGAGATCGGCCAGTCGACGCCCTGGCCGTAGAGCGTCTTCATCTTGAAATCATTGGGCAGCATGCGCGGTACGTTGCCGAGCCAGTGCAGCGTCGTGCCGCCGGGTGCGCGCAGGCAATCGCTGGCGAAGGGCAGCGGCCCCTTCTGGACCAGATAGCCGGTATAATAGGGCGTCGCGGCCTGGATCTGCAGGACATTGGGCGAGGGTGCTTCGGGAATGTCGGGGTACGGCCCGTTGGTGGCCGGAATCGCCTTGTCGTGGAAGGTCTCGACATAGTGCTGATATGTTGCGAAGGCTTCCTCCGGCCGCAATTCGGCGCCGGCCTGCAGGCCCGCTTCGAGCAGCAGCACGCGCTTGCCGGCCTGGGTCAAGGTCTTGGCCAGGACCGATCCGGCAATGCCGGATCCGACGATCACGACATCAAAGATTTCCGATTCCATCATGGACTCCGGGAAAACAGCAGCTGTGGGCGGCGGGATTTCAGCGCGTGCCGAGCGGCGGCGAGGCCCAGGAACCATAGCCCGGCTGCTTGGCGCCGGGCGGGTGGGTGTCGGCGGCCGTCCACACCAGCCCCTGGACATAGGCGTCCGGGCTGATGTTGCGCGCCTGCGCCAGACTCGGGCTGGCAGCCACCGCCGGCGGCCATTGGCCCGTGTACCACATGAGAATGATGTTCTGCGCCAGCCCGCCGAAACAACTGACCGGGAACAGATCGGCGGCGATCATGGCGTTGATCGCGCTCTCGTCGCCGGCGCCTGTGCGCAGGATCTGCGCCGCGGTCTCGAAGAAGAACGACAATGTTTCCGCCGAGGTTGCCTTTTCGACGGTCGCCAGATAGGTCGGCCCCATGCCGGTGCCGTGCAGATCGACCGCGCCAAATCCGGTCAGATATGAGGAAATATCGATAAAAACGGACAATCTATTGGTCATGATGGTATGACTCCACCTTATCTCGGCAGTAGATTTGGCGGGCCCGCACCAGACCGAGGTCGCGGGCGCCTCAATCATTGTCGTTATACTTCTCGATCCGATGCGAGCGTGCGCCGGCCGGGGCGCGACAGAAATGCGCTACGAACGGCTTCATATTCTAACAATATACGAATTACAATCTCGAAGATCAGCGACCGCGCAGAATCGGGCGCTGAAGAGACCCGATGAGTGGCCGCAAGCGGGATCGCGAACGGCCGGGCGACCAACCCTTCCGTGTCGCAGCATTACTGTACCCAGGCCAAGGCGTCCGGGTAGTCGATGGTGATGATGAGGCTATGGAACGCGTTGCCGCCGATGGCGCCCTCGACCATGCCGCTCATCATCGAGGACATGTATTCATGGAAGTTCTTATCCGGTCGCTCCGTGAACCAGACCGGACCGGTCGCGTGGCCGGCGATCTCGACCGAGGGCACCTCGATCATCCGCGAATGGGTGCCGGCCTGACCGTCTTCGATCACCTTCCAATCGGGATGCTTGGACCGCCAGCGTTCGAACACGACCTGGGCGATCATGCTGGTCGCCCGCAGCGCCGGCTGGCCGTCTGCGATCGCCTGTAATGCGGGGTCGGTCAAGAAGGTCGTCGCCCCGGTGTCGAACAGCATCGGCAATTCCTCGCCATCCACGCGGATCGTCATGCGGGGGAAATTCGACACCCGGCGGCCGTCGGCGCCGGTCTTGAAACTGACGGCGAGCGGCGTTGCAGCGGCGGCCGGGCGCCAATGCGGCGGCCGCAAGGTCAATCGGCGGCCGGGATAGTCCCAGGTCCAGCTGTGGCCGCCGAACCATGACTGGCCCAGCATGCCGTCGTCGCGGCTCGGCCAGGCGAGAAGCGACTGGAAATCCGGCACGACGAGCAATTCGGCCTGCGCCGGCAGCCCCGGCCATCGCCGTTTCATGAACGGTGTCGCGCGAGCCGCCGCCGTTCCGTGACCGAGTTCGGCCAGACTCTCCGGATCGGTCACCGGGTTGAGCTTCAGGCCGAGCCTCGCTGCGGCTTCCTTGGACAAGATCAGCGAGCCGCCGCCGCTGTCGGTGAAGAGATGGAGCGGCCGCCGGCCATCCGGCGCCGGCATGTCGACCGCGACACGGTCGGCATCGAAAGTCGCGGCTATCGGCACACCAGCCGGGCTCGGCGCGGCCGGGACCGGTGATGAGGCGAGGATAAATGCCAGTGCAAGCGGCGTCTTCGTCAGTAGTGACATCCTCGACCTCACTCAATCAGCTGAGAGATGCGACGTCTCGGGAGAAACAGCTTCGCGGAAAGACACTCTCCGTGGATCAACGCCGCAAGAAATGCCGATTGAGGCCCCCGTGTCCAGCCAGCAGACGGGCTTCTGACAGAGATTTAATCTCCGCGTAGGCGAAATTTCATGAAATCTGCGGTCGAGTCGGACTTCCATGACCTCTTAAAATTGAGCCCCGCAGGACGTTGCAGCTGCCGGATCGGCGGCGGCCGGCGATGCTCAGGCATACGGTCAAGACGGCTACCCGAACCGCCCTGATTATCCCTAGTATTCGGACGCCCCGAGGCCGCCGGTGCGGGGCCGGCCGGCCGGGCCGTTTCCGGCAGACGGGTCCCGGAGGGACAGATGGCGCGACTCTATCTCATACGGCACGGCAAGGCGGCGGCCGGCTGGGACGCCGATACCGATCCCGGTCTCGACGAAACCGGCCGCCTTCAGGCCGAGGCGATGGCCGAGCGCCTTGCACCCCTGGGGCCGCTGCCGCTCGTCGCCAGCCCGCTGCGGCGCACGCGCGAGACCGCGCTGCCGCTCGAACGGCACTGGCAAACGGCGGCGCGGATCGACAAGCATATCGCCGAGGTACCGTCGCCGGTCGCCGATCTCGCGGCGCGCGGGGCTTGGCTGGCGCAGGTCATGCAGCAGCGTTGGACCGCGGTCGACTCGTCGTTGCAGGCCTGGCGCCGTGAATTGCTCGCGGCACTGGCCGCGTACGAAACCGACAGCGTGCTGGTGAGCCATTTCGTCGCCATCAATGTCGCCGTCGGGGCGGCGCTGGGCGACGATCGGGTCATCTGCTTCCGGCCCGATAATTGCTCGTGCACAGTGATCGATGTGACGGGCGGTGCGTTGACCCTGGTCGACAAGGGCCAGGAGGGCGCCACCCGCGTGCTGTGATCCGGCCAGCGTTTTGCTGCCCGATCCGCCGGCGCGGTGATAGAAATAAGGCCGGACCCGCTGGAGCCAGGAAGCCAGATGCCAGACGACACGACGCCCGATGAGTCGATCCCCGCCGAACTGCAACCGCGGCCGCAGGATTATCCCTTCGACCTCGACCGCACGCTCGGCGCCGTGGTCGGCATTCGGGCGCATGTTCCGGACGACGCGTTCACGGCGGCGGGCCTCGGAACGGAGCGGGTCGGCAGCGGCGTCGTGATCGACAAGTCCGGGCTGATCCTGACCATCGGCTATCTGATCATCGAGGCCGAGACGATCTGGCTGACGACGGCCGATGGCCGGGCGCTGCCCGGCCATGCCCTGGCCTATGACGGCGAAACCGGCCTGGGTCTGGTGCAGGCGCTGGGGCGCCTCGGACTGCCGGCGCTGGAGCTCGGCGATTCGTCGGATCTCGCCATCAACGAAGCGGTGATTCTCGCCGCCGCCGGCGGGCGTCCGCAGGCGGTCAAGGCGCGGCTGGTCGGGCGGCAATATTTCGCCGGGTATTGGGAGTATCTGATCGAGGACGCGCTCTATACGGCGCCGCATCACCCGAATTTCGGCGGCGCGGCGCTGCTCGACCGCGAAGGCCGGCTGGTCGGCATCGGCTCGCTCATCCTGCAGCAGCAGGTCGAAGAAGCACGCGCGCTCAGCCTCAACATGGTGGTGCCGATCGACGTGCTGAAACCGATCCTCGGCGCGCTGCGCAGCCTCGGCCGGGCCGACCGCGCGGCGCGGCCCTGGCTCGGCCTCTACGCCAATGAACAGCAGGACGAGGTCGTGGTCCATGGCCTGGCCGAAGGCGGCCCGGCGCAGCGGGCCGGGGTGCAACTGGGTGACCGCATCCTCGCCGTGGACGACGCGCCGGTCGCCGATCTGCGCGAGCTGTGGCTGGGCGTCTGGGCGGCGGGCCCGGCCGGAGTCACGGTGAAGCTCCAGATCGGCCGCGGCCGGGAACGGTTCGATCTGGCCGTGACCTCGGCCGATCGGGCGCGCTTCCTGCGCAGCCCGTCGCTGCAATAGCGTCAGGATGTTCGAATGACCGAAGCCTATCTCACTCATCTGCGCCGCAGCCTCGACCAGATCCACGCCGACGGCTTTCACAAGCCCGAACGCGTCATCGCCGGACCGCAAGGCGCCGAGATCGCGCTGGCCGACGGGCGCCGCGTGCTGAATTTCTGCGCCAACAATTATCTGGGCCTGGCCGACGATGCGCGGCTGATCGCCGCCGCCAAGGAGGCGCTCGACCGCGACGGCTTCGGCATGGCCTCGGTGCGTTTCATCTGCGGCACCCAGAGCATCCACAAGCGGCTCGAAGCGGATCTCGCCCGCTTCCTCGGGACCGAGGACAGTATTCTCTATTCGAGCTGCTTCGACGCCAATGGCGGGCTGTTCGAGACCTTGCTCGGCGAGGACGACGCGATCGTCAGCGACGAGCTGAACCATGCCAGCATCATCGACGGCATCCGCCTCAGCAAGGCCCGGCGCTACCGGTATCGCAACAACGACATGGCCGACCTCGCGGCGAAGCTCGACGAGGCGAAACGGGACGGTGCGCGCTTCGTGCTGATCGCGACCGACGGCGTGTTCTCGATGGACGGCATCATCGCCGATCTCAAATCGATCTGCGAGTTGGCCGAGCGGCACGAGGCCATGGTCATGGTCGACGATTCCCACGCCGTGGGCTTCGTCGGCACGCAGGGCAGAGGCACGCCGGAGCTGTGCGGGGTCGGCGAGCGGATCGACATCCTGACCGGCACCTTCGGCAAGGCGCTCGGCGGCGCCTCGGGCGGCTATGTCGCGGCCCGGCGCGAGATCGTCGAGCTGCTGCGCCAGCGCTCGCGCCCCTATCTCTTTTCGAATACGCTGATGCCCGGCATCGCCGCGGCGACGGTCGCGGTTCTCGAATTGCTGGCGGCACCGGAGGGCGCCGAGCGCCGCGCCCGGCTGCAACAGAACGGCCGGCGCTTCCGGACTGCGATGGCGGCCGAAGGATTCGATCTCGTGCCCGGCGGCCACCCGATCATTCCGGTGATGCTGGGCGACGCCCGGATCGCCGGCGCCATGGCCGAGAAGCTGCTGGAACTGGGCATCTATGTCATCGGCTTTTCCTATCCCGTGGTGCCCAAGGGCAAGGCACGCATCCGCACCCAGATGAGCGCCGGCCACTCGGAGGAGGACGTCGACCGCGCCGTCGCCGCCTTCACCCAAGCCGGCCGGGCGCTCGGCGTCATCTGATCGACCAACACGAGGATTCCGCACATGAAGGCCATCGCCAAACTCGACCGCGCGCCCGGCTTGACCTTGACCGAGGTGCCGAAGCCGGAAGTCGGGCCGAACGACGTGCTGATCCGCATCAGGAAAACCGCGATCTGCGGCACCGATTGCCATATCTGGAACTGGGACGACTGGGCGCAGAAGACCCTGCCGGTACCGATGCATGTCGGCCATGAATATGTCGGCGAGATCGTCGAAATGGGCAAGGAAGTCCGCGGCTTCGCCATCGGCGACCGGGTCTCGGGCGAAGGCCACATCACCTGCGGCTTCTGCCGCAATTGCCGGGCCGGACGTCGGCATCTGTGCCGCAACACGGTCGGCGTGGGCGTCAACCGGGCCGGCGCCTTCGCCGAATACCTGGCGCTGCCCGCCTTCAACGCGTTCAAGATCCCGGACGAGATCCCGGACGAGTTGGCGGCGATCTTCGACCCGTTCGGCAATGCCACGCATACGGCGCTCTCCTTCGACCTGGTCGGCGAGGATGTACTGATCACCGGCGCCGGGCCGATCGGCATCATGGCCGCGGCGATCGCCCGCCATGTCGGCGCGCGCAATGTCGTCATTACCGATCTCAACGACTACCGTCTCGAACTCGCCAAGAAAATGGGCGCGACCCGGACCGTGAACGCGGGTGCGGAGACGCTCGGCGAAGTCATGGCGGAACTCGGCATGACCGAGGGCTTCGATGTCGGCCTCGAAATGTCCGGAGCGCCCAAGGCCTTCTGCGGCATGCTCGAACATATGAACCATGGCGGCAAGGTGGCGCTGCTCGGCATCCCGCCCGCGAACACCGCCATCGATTGGAATCAGGTCATCTTCAAGGGACTGGAAATAAAAGGTATTTACGGACGCGAGATGTTCGAGACCTGGTACAAGATGGTGGCGATGCTGCAAAGCGGGCTCGACCTCCGGCCGATCGTCACGCATCGCTTCCCGGTCGCCCAATACCGCGAGGCCTTCGCCGCGATGCTGTCGAGCAATAGCGGCAAGGTGATTCTCGACTGGGCGGCGTGACGCCGTTCACCCGGCGGCCGGCCGCACCTCGATGGTGACATGCGAGAGCGGCGCGCAGCGTTCGAGGCGCGCCCGATAATAATCGACCCCGCGCGGCCGGGATGTGGCGACCGAGATGATCGCGCCGAGATGGCCGGGCCCGAGCCGCCAGAGATGGAGATCGGCCAGCCGATCGCCGTCCTCCTCGATCGCCCGCCGGATCCGCGTGGCGAGCCGACCATCCGGCGTCATATCAAGCAGGATGGCGCCGGTGTCACGCGCCAGGCCGAATGCCCAATTGCCGATGACCGCCGTGCCGACGATGCCCATCACCGGGTCCATGAAGACCCAGCCGAGATACTTGCCGGCGAGCAGGCCGATGATCGCCAGCACCGAGACCGCGGCATCCGCCAGCACATGGACGAAGGCGGCGCGCATATTGTTGTCGCGATGCGCCGCATGCCCGTGGTGATGCGCTTCCTCGAAGACAAGGTCGTGGGGCCGTCCGTCGCCTGCCGTCACGCGTGCGGTGAATTCATGCGGCTCGGGAATTTCCTCAAGTGATTCAAGCCCGTCGCCGCAGGCGGCAAAGCTGAAGACTTGTCGCGCGCCGTCCGCGCGCAGCGTCTCGACGGTCAGCGCCGGCGGCGCGCCGCCGCATTCGAGGCGCGCGCGGAAGCGCGGCGGCACGCCGTCCTCGAAAATCTCCAGCGCGAGCACACCGGACGGCGTCTCGATGCGGTGCGGGGCGTCATGCCCATGGTCGTGCGCCGCATGGCCGTGATGATGATGATCGTGATCGCCGCTCAAGAGCCAGGCGCTGGCGATATTCACGAGCAGCCCGACGATGGCGATCGGGATCGCCACGTCGAAATCGATGACGATCGGCTCGAGCAGGCGCGAGACGGCTTCATAGCCGATCAGCAGCGCGATCATCGCCAGGATGATGGCGCTGGAGAACCCGGCCAGATCGCCGAACTTGCCGGTCCCGAAGGCGAAACGCGGATCGGCGGCATGCCGGCGCGCATAGGTATAGGCCAGCGCCGCGATCAGCATGGCCGCGGCATGAGTCGACATGTGCAGCCCGTCCGCGACCAGCGCCAGCGAGCCGAACAGGCTGCCGCCGCCGATTTCGACCACCATCATGATCGTGCACAGGATGATGACCGACCAGGTCTTGCGCTCGTTCTCGGCATGTCCCGCGCCGAGGAAGACGTGGTCGTGCCGATCGTCGGTCAACGGATCGACCGCCGTCGGGACATCGAGCGCATGGTCGTGCATGGCGATCGCCTATTTGAAATAGCTGTGGACGACATCGACCAGTTCGTCGACGCCGCTGTCTTCCGGCTCGGCGGCGACCAGATGCGTGCGAATGTGCTCTTCCATCACCTCGACGAGCAGCCCGTTGATCGCGCCCCGGCAGCCGGCGATCAGATGCATGACCTGCGCACAGCCGGCCTCGCCGTCGAGCGCGCGCTCGATCGCCTCGACCTGGCCCCGAATCCGCCGCACGCGGTTCAGCAGCTTCTGCTTGTCGTTGATGGTGTGGCTCATGCGATCCGACTTTTAGGATAGGGGGGTATCCTATATGGACCACTCTCGTGTCAAGCCCAAGCCGGTCTTTCCAGCGGTTCTCACTATGACGGAAGTTGGCAGGGTTTGAGGTTTTGAAGGGTGCGCGGGGCGTGGTGGGAGGATTAGGCGCGCTGTGGTGGAGGTACTCCTGTTATGATTGTGCGCATGAGC
>Ga0181519_10001987_pt1 | contig 17673 bp, 17 predicted proteins | sample PEATcosm2014_Bin_26_FD_121102 | JGI IMG/M metagenome (GOLD analysis project Ga0181519, IMG submission 121102) | Peatland microbial communities from MTU Mesocosm Facility, Houghton, MI, USA - PEATcosm2014_Bin02_10_metaG | ecosystem: Environmental > Terrestrial > Soil > Wetlands > Peat | place...
CGACGCAGGATGTCGCGGCGGAACTGGGCAAGCTGGGCGGAGCGCGGGTGATCCTGGCGACGGTCACCGACGCCAAGTCCATGAGCGCCGCGATCGGCGGACTGGGCATCGACGGCAAGCTGCTCGTGGTGGGCGCCTCCACCGATCCCATCGAGGTCTCGCCCCTGGCCTTGATCGGCGCGCGCCGCTCGATTTCCGGTTGGCCGTCGGGAACGGCGAGCGATTCCGAAGACACGCTGGGCTTCAGCGTCCTGGCGCACATCCGGCCCCTGATAGAGACGTATCCGCTGGAACGCGCGCCCGAGGCCTACGAGCGGATGATGAGCGGCAAGGCGCGGTTCCGTGTCGTGCTGACGATGGACTAAGCCTGCCGGGCGCGGCGCGCGAACACGCGTGCGGTCCTAACGGCGCCGCCCGCCGCTGCGCGTGGACCAGGCGATGAGCGCCAGCAAACCCGCCTGCAAGGGAAGCCGCAGCACCAATGCCCAGTAGGGCACGCCGAAGAGATCCGGGCGCTGCAGCATGTAGACATGTGCCGGGGTGACCGCGCAGGTCAGGAGGAAGAGGCCCATGCCGGCAAACCTGCGCACGGGCGCGTATAGCAAGCCGGCCGCTCCCAGCAATTCGAATACGCCGCTGGCGAGGACGGCCGCGCGCGGCCACGGTATGTACGGCGGCACGATGCGCATTTCCAGGTCGGTCGCGGCAAAGTGCGCGATGCCGCCGATCAGGAACCACAGGAAGACGAGGGCGAGGCCAAGCCGTTTGCCGCCTTGCGCGCGCCCGGGGCTCGCGGAGGACGCCGGCATCTTCTGGGGACCCCGGCGGCTGCGTGTCAGGACGGCGGCGTTGCGGGGCCGCGCTGGGCGCCGAGCAGGCACAGCATTTCGGCGGCGAGCGTCGCCCCGGCCAGCGCGGTGATCTCGGCGTGGTCGTAGGGCGGCGATACCTCCACGACATCCATCCCGACGATATTGACGGGCAGGAAAGTACGCAGGATCGCCAGCGCCTGGGCCGCGCTCAAGCCCCCGGACACGGGCGTGCCAGTGCCCGGCGCAAATGCCGGATCCAGGCAGTCGATGTCGAAGGTCAGGTAGACCGGCCGGTCGCCCACGATCTCGAGCACGCGGGCGCTCGCCGCGGCCACCCCATTGGCGTGTATCCAATCGGCGCCCAGCACATTGACGCCCAGGAAATCGTCGTTCCAGGTGCGGATGCCCAATTGCACCGAAGTCCGCGGATCGACAAGGCCCTGTCGCACGGCCTTGTAGAACATGGTGCCGTGGTTGAGCGAGCGTTCGTCGTCGTCGGCCCAGGTATCGCAATGGGCATCGAAATGGATCAGCGACAGCGGCCGGCCGAATTTCTCGGCATGGGCGTGCAGCAGGGGATAGGTCACGTAATGGTCACCGCCGAGGGTCAGCATGCGCGCGCCCGACGCGAGAATCGTGCGCGCGTGTTCGACAATGGCGGCGAAGACGGTGTCGGCGCGGTGCGGATCGAACCAGCAATCGCCGTAGTCGATCACCGACAGCCGGTCGCAGGGGCCGAAACCCCAGGGATAGATCGAGGAATTGAGATCGACGCTGGCCGCACGGATGGCGGCCGGGCCGAAGCGCGTGCCCGGACGGTTGGTCGTCGCCAGGTCGAGCGGCACGCCGGAAACGGCAACGTCCACGCCGTCGAGCTCCTTGGTGTAGCGGCGGCGCATGAAAGACAGCACGCCGGCAAAGGTATTTTCACGGCCATAGCCCTTGTTGCTGGTGCCGGTAATGGCCGTGTCGCCGGGGTTGGGAGCTTCTGACATGCGTTGTCCTGGAGGTTGAGCCGCGGCTTGCCTGCCGTGATGAAGAAGAGCATAACGTATCGCCGTCACTGCCCCTTTTCATGGGCACGCGAACGCGCATAGTTGACGCAATGCAGGGATCGTTCCGAAAAGTGCTGGAGAAACGCCGATGAAATCCACCCAGATGCTCCACGACATCGGGCAAAGCCTTTGGCTCGACAACATAACCCGGGAACTGCTGGCCAGCGGCACGCTGGATCGCTACATCCACGAGCTGTCGGTGACGGGGCTGACCTCGAACCCGACGATCTTCGAACACGCCATCCGGAACAGCACCGCGTACGACGCCGCCATCGGCACCGGCCGCAAGACGGGGAAGACGGCCGAGAGCCTGTTCTTCGAATTGGCCCTCGAAGACATCACCCGCGCCGCCGACCTTTTCCGTGCCATATACGAAAGCACGGACGGCGTCGACGGATACGTTTCGCTCGAGGTCTCGCCGCTGCTGGCGCACGACGCCAAGACCACGCTGAGCCAGGCCATCGAACTGCACGGCCGGGCAGGGCGCCCCAACCTGTTCATAAAGATTCCGGGAACCGCGGAGGGTCTCCCGGCGATCGAGAACGCCATTTTCGCGGGCATCCCCGTCAATGTCACCTTGCTCTTTTCCCGCGAGCAGTACCTGGCCGCGGCGGAGGCGTATCTGCGGGGAATCGAGCGGCGGATCGCGGCGGGCCTCAGGGCCAATGTCGGATCGGTGGCCTCGGTGTTCGTCAGCCGCTGGGACACGGCCGTGTCTGCAAAGGTGCCGGCGGCCCTGGCCAACCAGCTCGGCATCGCCGTCGCGCGGCGCACCTACCGGGCCTACAACGAATTGATCGCCTCCCCGCGCTACCAGCGCGTTCTCAATGCGGGTGCCCGCCCGCAGCGCCTGCTCTTTGCCAGCACCGGGACCAAGGATCCGAAGGCCTCCGACGTCCTGTACGTGGAAGCGCTTGCTGCGCCCCTTACCGTCAATACGCTGCCGGAAGCCACCTTGAAGGCCTTCGCCGATCACGGGCATGTCGACGCGGCCGCACGGATCGATTTCGAGGCGGCCGAGGCGGCGATCGCCAAGTTCACCGCTGCCGGCGTCGACCTCGCCACGCTGGCGGCGACCTTGCAGGACGAAGGCGCCGCATCTTTCGCCAAATCCTGGAATGACTTGATGGCGGTTATCGCATCCAAGATCAAAACGCTCGAATGACGGAACGCGGATCGCCACGGGCAACTTCTGAAAGGGTTCGACAATGCAACTCGGAATGATTGGACTCGGCCGCATGGGCGCGAACATGGTGCGGCGCCTGGTCGGCGGCGGTCATGAATGCGTGGTTTTCGACATGTCGTCCAAGGCCGTCGATCAAATGGTCAAGGAAAAGGCGGTCGGCAGCCGCTCGCTCGAGGAATTCTCGGGCAAGCTCTCCAAGCCGCGCGCGGTATGGCTGATGGTGCCTGCCGCGGCCGTGGACGAAACCATTGCCCGATTGCTGCCCCACCTCGAGGCAGGCGATATCCTGATCGATGGGGGAAATTCCTACTACGTGGACGACATCCGCCGCGCCAAGGAACTTGCGGCGCGGGGCATCCGTTATGTCGACGTGGGAACGAGCGGTGGCGTATGGGGGGCCGAGCGCGGCTATTGCATGATGATCGGCGGAGACGATGCAACGGTGAAGCATCTGGACCCGATTTTCGCGCGGCTTGCCCCGGGCATGGGCAACATCGCCCGGACGCCGGGCCGTCACGACAGTGGCGCCGGCACGGCCGAGCACGGCTACCTGCACTGCGGCGTCAATGGCGCCGGGCATTTCGTGAAGATGGTCCACAACGGCATCGAGTACGGCATCATGGCCGCGTATGCCGAAGGCTTCAATGTCCTGCACGCGGCCAATATCGGCAAGGCGGAAAAGGTCGTCGATGCGGAAACAACCCCGTTGCGGGATCCGGAAAACTACGCGTTCGACCTCAGCCTCCCGGACATCGCCGAGGTCTGGCGCCGCGGCAGCGTCATCTCTTCCTGGCTGCTCGATCTCACGGCCACTGCGCTGATCGACGACCCCGCCCTGGCCCGGTTCACCGGACGCGTTTCGGATTCTGGCGAAGGCCGCTGGACGATCAAGGCGGCGATCGACGAGGGCGTGCCGGCTCCGGTGCTGACCGCCGCGCTCTTCGAGCGGTTCAGCTCCCGGGGCAATGCCCAGTTCCAGGACAAGTTGCTGTCGGCCATGCGCCATGGCTTTGGCGGCCATGACGAAAAGCCCGCCGGGCCCTGATCCGAGCAGTCAAGGCGCGTTTCCGCGTGTTGCTTACGATGGACCGATCGTAAGGCGGGTCGCGGCAAGAAAATGCGCCGGCATCCCCGTGCCGGGATACTCGAGCGGCTCGCGCAGACAAGGTCTTCCACCACACAGACGCCCTTCGTGGCGCCCACTACATTGGGGTCGATCCGTCCCGATGGGACCTCTATCCGGAGCCTCAACCATGTTGCGCAACGTCAATCAACTCGAAGGCAGAGCCATCGGTGCAACCGATGGCCCGGTCGGCAAGATCAAGGATTTCTACTTCGACGACCAAGCCTGGGTCATACGTTACGCCGTCGTCGATGCGCACAAGTGGTTCGGCGGCCATGATGTCCTGATTTCGCCGCATTCCATGGGCAAGCCCGACTGGGACGGTGAAACTCTGCCCGTTACGGTGACGAAAGAACAGGTAAGGAACAGTCCCAACGTCGACACGCACAAACCGATTTCCCGACAGCTCGAATCGAGCTACTTCAACTATTACGGATATCCGTACTATTGGGGAGGCATGGGGCTCTGGGGTGCCGGGAACTATCCGGGCCCGCTGCCGGCCGGCGTTATCTCCCCCTATGAGAACTACGCCGGCTATCGGCGCGCCCCGACGAAGGAAGGTGATCCGCATCTGCGCAGCTGCAAGGCGGTCACGGGTTATCACATCCGCGCCAAGGACGGCGAAATCGGTCATGTGCAGGGATTTCTCGTGGACGACACGACCTGGGCCATCCGGTACATGGTCGTCAATACGAGCAACTGGTGGATCGGGCACCTGGCGCTCATCTCCCCGGAATGGATCGACAGCGTCAATTGGGCCGAATCGTTCGTCGCCATCGACCTGGACCGCGGCAAGGTCAAGGCGGCTCCGCCGTACGACGAAGAAGCTCCCCTGGGACGCGATGCCGAAACGGCCATCTACGATCACTACGGTCGGCACGGCTACTGGCACGCAGCGGCCCACGCCGAGCGCATCTGAGGGCTGCTCCGGGGCCCTGGGCCTGCGGACCGCGCCGCAAGGCCCCGACTATCCGGCCAGCTTGCGGCGTATTGCCTGGAGCTTGCGGCTGGCGGCGGCACTCGGTTGCGGATAGCGCATTTTCAGCCCGTCGAAGGTATCCATGACGATCCGCGATGCGATCAGGCGGGCGTTTCTTTCGTCGTCTGCCGGAACGACATGCCAGGGCGCTTCGCGGGTATTGGTTGCCGACAGCGCCTCGCCGTAGAACTGCTGGTATTGCTTCCAATACTTGCGCTCGTGAACATCGGCCGCCTGGAGCTTCCAGTTCTTGTGCGGCGTATCGATGCGCGCAAGGAAACGTTTTCTCTGCTCGCGCTTGGAAAGGTGCAGGAATATCTTGATGATCCGGGTCCCATTGACGTAGAGATGGCGTTCCAGATCGACGATGGACCGGAAGCGATCCTTCCAAAGGTTGCGGTCCTCCCGCAGTTGGGTCGGCAGGTTCTCCCCCCGGAGGATTGCCGGGTGCACCCGAACGATAAGCACCTCCTCGTAGTAGGAACGGTTGAACACGCCGATCCGGCCGCGCTCGGGCAGGCGGCGGGTCGTGCGCCAGAGGAAGTCGTGCCGCAGTTCCTCCGCGCTGGGCTGCTTGAAGCTGAAGACCTCGCAACCTTCGGGGCCCACGCCCGACAGGATGTGCCGGATCGTTCCATCCTTGCCGGCAGCGTCCATGCCCTGGAGTATGAGCAGCACGGCATACCGCGCGCAGGCGTAGTGAACCAGTTGCCGATCGCCCAACCCCTTGACGTGCGCTGCCAGGATCTCCTGGTACTGGGTGTCCGACCGGAATAGGGGCGGCACGAACGTAGGCCAATCGCGCAGGTCTACGCGCTTTCCCGGACGGGGGCTGAAGGATTGCGTATCGATGTGCATGCGCGTCCTTGGATGGAATGTTTGATCCGTTCGAGAGCGTACGCCGCGTGCGATGCGCGTGCCCGACTCAATACCGAATCGGTGTGTGGGGGTGCGTACAGATATTCCTCGGAGCGGGTGGTTAACTGGTGTCCAGTGCAAACGCAAGGCGGCTCACGGCGTCGTGGGTTGCGTAATTTCAATCGGGAAGCAAAGAGACAAACCATGAGCTATCAAAGCCTGAACCCCGCAACCGGAAAGCTGCTGAAGTCGTTCGACGAGATCACCGACGCCGCCTTCGAGAAGAAGATCGCCGCTGCCGCGGCCTGCTACGAAGTCTGGCGCCACAAGAGCTATGCGGAGCGGGCGGTCATCGTCGCCAAGGCGGCTGCCATCATGAAAGCGCGCGTCGACGAGTTCGCCCACCCCATGACCCTGGAGATGGGCAAGCGCATCAGCGAGGCCCGCGGCGAGGTCGAGTTCAGCTCGCAGATCCTCGATTACTACGCGAGGAACGCGGCAAAATTCCTGGCGCCCGTCACGCTCCATCCGGAAATCGGCGAAGCGCACATGGAGAGCAGCCCGATCGGCATCATCTTCGGCGTGGAACCCTGGAACTTTCCGTACTACCAGCTCGCACGGGTCGCGGGTCCCCATCTCATGGCGGGCAATGTGCTCATGGTCAAGCATGCCAGCTGCGTTCCGCAGTGCGCGATCGCCTTCGAAAAGCTGTGGATCGAGGCTGGCGCGCCCGCCGGGCTGTACACGAACCTGCTGATCTCGCATGAACAGAGCGACCGCATCGTCGACGACCCGCGTATCAAGGGCGTTGCCCTGACGGGCAGTGTTGCCGCCGGCCGCAGCATCGCCGCGCGCGCCGGCCAGAACCTGAAGGTTTCGTCCATGGAACTGGGCGGGAGCGATGCGTTCATCGTCCTCGAGGACGCGGACCTCGAGCACACGGTCAAGTGGGCGGTCTGGGGCCGCATGTACAACACCGGGCAGACCTGTTGCGCCGCCAAGCGCTTCATCGTCGTCGAGCAGCTTGCCGACAAGTTCCTGGAGAAGTTCCGTGCCGCGCTGGCTGCACTCGAACCGGGCGATCCGATGGACGAAAAGACGACGCTGGGACCGCTGTCGACGGAATCGGCCCTCGTCGACCTGCTCAAGCAGGTCGACGGTGCGGTCGCCAAGGGTGCCAAAGTGCTGCTCGGCGGCAAGCGCATCGACCGGCCCGGCTCCTACATGGCGCCGACGATACTGACGGACATCACGAAACAAAACCCGGCCTTCCGCCAGGAATTCTTCGGACCCGTCGCCTTGTTCTTCCGGGTCAAGGACGAGAAGGCCGCGATCGCCTTGGCCAACGATTCCGATTTCGGCCTGGGGGGCTCGGTATTCACGAAGGACATCGCCCGCGGCAAGCGTGTCGCCACGCAGGTCGAGACCGGCATGATGTTCATCAACAACATCTCCTGGTCCGATGCCGAACTGCCCTTTGGGGGAATCAAGGATTCGGGCTACGGGCGGGAGCTGGGCAGCATGGGCATCCAGGAGTTCGTCAACAAGAAACTGGTGCGTACCGCCCACCTCGAAGCGCCCGTATAAGCCTGCGCGCCCTTCGTTTCTACGGTGCTGCCGCGCGGTTTGCGGTTCACGCCCCGACGTACTCCCCCCAGTGCGCCGGTGTCGGGGACCGGCGCGCCATCGCACGGCATGCCCGTCCCTTCCAACGCCGATCCGAACGAGCCCTAAACCATGTATGTGAATGTTGCCATCCTGAAGGAAACTCAGGCCCACGAGCGCCGCGTGGCCCTGGTGCCCGGGGTGATACCCAAGCTCATCAAGCTCGGGGCGAAGCTGCACATGCAGGCCGGCGCCGGCGAGGCGATCAAGCTGGCCGATGCGGCCTATCCGGATGTCGAATGCATGGCCGACCGGCACGCCCTGGTCAAGGACGCCGACGTGGTCCTGTGCGTGAACGCGCCGGCCCTGGATGTCGTGGACGCGATGAAAGCGGGCGCCATCCTGATCTGTTTTGTCTATGCGCACAAGGATCCGGCGCTCGTTCACCGCCTCCTTGAGCGAAGGATCACGTGCTTCGCGATGGAGCGCGTTCCGCGCATCACACGCGCGCAATCCATGGATGCGCTCTCCAGCCAGTCGGCCCTGGCGGGGTATTACGCGGTTCAGTTGGGATCCACGGCGCTCGCCCGCATCCTGCCCAAGATCACGACCGCCGCCGGTGCGATAGGCCCGGCACACGTGCTGGTCATGGGCTTGGGGGTGGCCGGCCTGGAGGCCGTCGCCACGGCGCACCGGCTGGGCGCAGTTGTCGAGGGCTACGACGTGCGCTCGCAGACGCAGGAGCAGGTCGAGTCGCTGGGTGCGACGTTTGTCGACACCGGCGTCGACGCCACCGGCGCGGGCGGCTACGCGCGGGAACTCACGCCGGAAGAGAAGACCAAGGTCGCCGCGGTACTCACGCAGCATATCCAGAAAGCGGATCTGGTCATCACCACCGCCGCGGTCCCGGGGAAGGCTTCGCCCAAGCTCATCAGCCGCAAGCAGGTTGCCGGCATGAAGGCCGGCGCCGTGATCGTCGATCTTTCCGCCGAGGGCGGTGGCAATTGCGAGGACTCCCAGCCCGGCCGCACCGCGCAGGTCGGACCCGTGACGATCCTGGCGCCGCTCAACGTGCCCTCGCTGCTGGGCGAGGACGCCAGCGATTTGTACGCGAAGAACCAGTATCACCTGCTCGAACTCATCATGAAGGACAACATCATCACCATCGACTGGACCGACGAGGTGCTGTCCAAGACCTGCCTCACCCATGCCGGCAGGTTGACCCCGGATGCGCATGCATCCGACAAGGCCCCTGCGGGGGATAAAACCGCAGCCACGCCACCGGGCGGCAAGCACTCCAAACCTGCCGCCGCAACGGCCCACAAGGCGGCCTGAAGCCGTGATCGGGGAAATCGGATGAATTTCGAGATCAGCATCGGTGGCTTCGTCGCCGTCTACATTTTCATGATCACCGGGTTCGCCGGCTGGGTCATCATCGGCCGCGTGCCGGCGATCCTGCATACGCCCTTGATGTCGGGCTCCAATTTCGTGCATGGCATCGTCGTGGTCGGCGGCATCTTCACGCTGCTCAATGCCAGCTCCGTTCCCGAACAGGCGATCGGCTTCGTTGCGGTACTGCTGGGAGCCGGCAACGTGGCCGGCGGTTTCGCGGTGACGCAACGCATGCTGGCCATGTTCAAGCCGAGCGGGCAGGGCGCCGCACACCACGCAAGCCACGCCAGGAGCAAAAAAAGCACCGGGCCGGCCGTGGTCAAGCGCCTCAAACCCAAGAAGGCCTGAAGGACCGTCATGATCGTTTCCCTATCGCAGTTGATCATCGGCTCCGTCGACCTGATTGCAGCGTTCCTGCTGATGTTCGGTCTGTGGCGGATGGCCTCGCCGGTTACCGCGCCCTCGGGCATTCTCGTTGCCGGCGTGGGGATGCTGGTTGCGGTCGTCGTCAGCTTTCTCTACGTCTTCACCATCGATGCGGCCGCCAAGCCGTATCTGGCGCTCAACGTCGGCCTGGCGGTGGCCGCGCTTCTCATCGGCGGGGGCGTCGCCTGGTGGAGCGGCCGCAAGGTGGCGATCACCGCAATGCCGCAGGCGGTCGCGCTCTTCAATGGCATGGGCGGCGGGGCCGCCGGTGCCATCGCCGCCGTCGAGCTGTTTGGCGGACGGGCGCACGGTGCCACGCAGTTGATCGTCACCCTGGCGGGCGCGCTGATCGGCGCGGTCTCGCTGTCGGGCTCCGTCATTGCCTGGGCCAAGCTCGATTCCCTGCTCAAGACGCCGCTGAAGGTTCCCGGCCTGCAGGTGTTCAACGGCGCGGTGCTGCTGCTCGCGATCGTGGTGGGCGGGTACATCGTGTTCGTGGTGTCGTCCGGCTCCACGCCATTGCTGGCGATGCCGCAGTTGATCACGCTGTTCTTTGGCATCGCCCTGGTCTATGGGATCCTCATGACACTGCCGATCGGCGGTGCGGACATGCCGGTGGTGATCTCTGTCTACAACGCCTTCACCGGGCTTGCCGTGGGCCTGGAAGGCTTCGTGCTGCAAAACCCGGCGCTGATGATTGCCGGCATGCTGGTGGGAGCAGCGGGCCTGCTGCTGACGCTGCTGATGGCCAAGGCCATGAACCGTTCGGTGGCCAAGATCCTGTTTGCGAGCTTCGGCCCCGGTGCCAAGAGAAAGCAGGGGGCAATCAAGGGCAGCCTCAAGCCGGTCCAGGCCAGCGACGCCGGCATTTTCATGCGCTACGCCAAGTCCGTGATCATCGTGCCGGGCTACGGCCTTGCGGTGTCGCAGGGGCAGGGCAAGCTGTTTGACTTCGTCAAGCTGCTGCAGGCCGCCGGGGTCAGCGTCAAATTCGCCATCCACCCGGTTGCCGGGCGCATGCCGGGCCAGATGGACGTCCTGCTGGCCGAAGCGGGCGTGCCCTATGACCTGATCGAACAGCTCACGGACATCAACGACGCCTTCAAGGAAACGGATGTGGCCCTCGTCATCGGCGCCAACGATGTCGTCAATCCGGAGGCCAGGACCGACAAGACATCGCCGATCTACGGAATGCCCATCCTCAATGCCGACCAGGCCAAGAAATGCTACGTCGTCAAGCGCGGCGAGGGCAAGGGGTACGCCGGCATCGTCAACCCGCTGTTTTATGCGGACAACACGTTCATGGTCTACGGCGACGCCGCGGCCGTCTGCGTTTCGATGACGGAAGCGGTCCGCGGGCTTGGGTCCTCGGCTGCTGCCGCCTGAATCTGTCAACCGGAGTCTTGCAATGAAGAAAATGCGCGTCGCAATGGTCGAACAGTTCAAGAAACCCCTGGTGCTGCGCGAATGGGAGATCCCCGTGCCCGGCCCGGGACAGATCCTGGTGAAGACCGAGGCCTGCGGCGTCTGCCACACCGACATCCACGCCGCAAGCGGCGATTGGCCAATCAAGCCGAAGCTGCCATTCATTCCCGGGCACGAGGGCATCGGCCGGGTGAGCGCTGTCGGCGCGGGCGTGACGATCGTCAAGGAAGGCGATCGCGTCGGGGTGCCCTGGCTGCACTCGGCCTGCGGACACTGCGAGTATTGCCTTACCGCATGGGAAACGATCTGCCCGGCCGAAACCTTCACCGGGTACAACACCAATGGCGCCTTTGCCGAGTACCTGCTGGCCGATCCCAACTACGTCGCGCACATCCCCGCGAGCCTGTCGTCCCAGGAGGCCGTGCCGATCATCTGTGCCGGCATCACGAGCTACAAGGGTATCAAGCAGACCGAAGCCAGGCCTGGGGAGTGGCTCGCCGTGTCGGGCATCGGTGGCCTGGGCCATCTGGCCATCCAATATGCCAAGCACATGGGGCTCAAGGTATGCGCCGTGGACATCGATGACCGCAAGCTCGCGCTGGCCAAGACGCTGGGCGCGGACGCAACGGTCAATGCCAAGGTCGGCGATCCGGTAGCGGCCGTCAAGAAAGCCACGGGCGGCGGCGCCCACGGCGTGCTGATCACGGCGCCCTCCCTGGGTGCATTCAAGCAGGGCGTCGGCATGACGCGCAAGCGCGGCACCTGCGTCCTGGTCGGGATCCCGCCCGGCGATTTTCCGGTTCCGCTGTTCGACGTGGTTGCCGACTGCATCAGCATTCGCGGATCGTTCGTGGGTAACCGCGAGGACCTTGCGGAGGCCCTGAGCTTCGCCGCAGAAGGCAAGGTCAAGGCGGATATCGAATTGCAGCCCTTGTCGGCCATCAACGAAGTCTTCTCGCGCCTGGAACACGGCGACGTTCCGGCGCGCGTGGTGCTGCAGTTTCCGTGAGGTTCGCCTCCGCCTTGCTCGACGCGCGGCAGATGGGCGAGGCGGACCGGCGGACCGTCCTCGCCGGCACGTCGGTCTCGCGCCTCATGGACAACGCCGGCCGCGGCGTTGCCGAGGAAGTCGTGCAGCGCTGGTCGCCGCGGCCCGTGACCGTATTGTGCGGGCCCGGCAACAATGGCGGTGACGGCTTCGTCGCCGCGCGCTATCTGCTCGAAGCCGGCTGGAAGGTGCGCGTGGCGTCGCTCGGATCCCGGGAAAACCTGAAGGGCGCTGCGCGCCACCATGCCGACCAGTGGCCCGATCCGGTCCTCGCGCTTGCCCCCGGTTGCCTCGATGGCGCCGAATTGATCGTCGACGCGCTCTTTGGCGCCGGCTTGAGCCGTCCGCTGGAGGGCGCCGCGCGGCAGACCGTGGCGGCGGCCGGCGCCAAGGGCACGCCCATCGTGGCCGTGGATATTCCCAGCGGCGTGCTGGGCGACACCGGCGAAAACGTCGGTGCCGTGGCAGCCGTGTTGACGGTCACCTGCTTTCGAAAGAAGCCCGGGCATGTGCTCTTCCCGGGCCGCGCGCTGTGCGGCGACATCGTCGTCAGCGACATCGGCACGCCCGATGCCGTGTTCGACCAGATCGCGCCCGACACCTTCGAGAACGATCCGTGCCTGTGGCTCGAAAAACTGCCCAGACCGCAGCAAGATGGCAACAAATACACGCGCGGCCATGCGCTGATTTCGGGCGGATATCCGATCACGGGTGCGGCCCGCATGGCCGGACGCGCGGCGGCGCGGGCGGGCGCAGGCCTGACGACTATCGCGGTTGCGCAGATCGCCCTGCCCATCTATGCCGCCGCGCTGACCAGCGTCATGGTGGTGCCGCTCGCGGCCGCTGCCGATTTCGACGCCTTGCTTGCCGACAAGCGCGTGACCGCCTTCCTGATCGGGCCGGGAGCCGGTGTGGGTGCGCAGACGCGCGCGCGCACGCTCGCCCTGCTGGGCACGCGACGCGCAACGGTGATCGATGCGGACGCCATCACCGCGTTCCAGGACGAGCAACCAGCCCTCATGGACGCGATCAAGGGGCCGTGCGTTCTGACACCCCATGAAGGCGAGTTCCGGCGTCTTTTCGATCCGGCCGGCGACAAACTCACGCGAACGCGCCGGGCCGCTGCCCGCAGCGGCGCCGTCATCGTTCTCAAGGGCAGCGATACGGTGATCGCCGCACCCGACGGGCGGGCCATCATCAACGCCAATGCGCCCCCGACCCTGGCCACCGCCGGATCGGGAGACGTCCTGAGCGGCATCGTGTTGGGATTGCTTACCCAGGGAATGGATCACTTCCTGGCCGCTGCCGCGGCGGTCTGGCTGCACGGTGCCGCGGCCGCCGACTTTGGTCCGGGGCTGCTTGCCGAGGATCTGCCCGACCTGCTACCCGCCGTGATGCGCCGTCTTACCGGAGCGTGACATGCATGCCATGGTTCTCGATAAGCTCAAGACACCGCTCCACTGGACGGAAATGCCCGACCGGCAACCGGGTCCGGATGAGATCCGGGTCAAGGTACTGGCCTGCGGCGTCTGTCGTACCGACCTGCACGTGGTTGACGGCGAGTTGCCGGATCCCAAGATCCCGATCATTCCCGGGCACGAGATCGTCGGGCGCATCGACGCGCTCGGGCCGCAAGTCAAGGACCTGCAGATCGGTGCCCGCGTCGGCATTCCCTGGCTCGGCCACACGGATGGAACCTGCCCGTATTGCCGCATGCACCGCGAAAATCTCTGCGATCACCCGCTATTTACCGGGTTCACGCGGGACGGCGGCTACGCGACGGCGGCGATCGCCGATGCCCGGTTTGCGTTTCCCTTGGGCGAGGAGGGCAGCGACATCGAACTGGCGCCCCTGCTGTGCGCAGGGTTGATCGGTTGGCGCTCGCTTGTCATTGCCGGCGAGGCAAAAAAAATTGGCTTCTACGGGTTCGGGGGCGCCGCGCACATCCTGGCCCAGGTGGCGCAATGGCAAGGCCGCTCGGTATTTGCCTTCACGCGCTCCGGCGATGCGGCTACGCAGGCGTTTGCCAAAGGCCTGGGCGCGGCATGGGCAGGCGGCTCCGATCAACCGCCGCCGGAGCCGCTCGACGCCGCCATCATCTTCGCCCCGGTCGGGGCCCTGGTGCCGCTGGCGCTCAAGGCGGTACGCAAGGGGGGGCGCGTTGTCTGCGCCGGCATCCACATGAGCGATGTTCCGGCTTTTCCGTACCGCATCCTCTGGGAGGAGCGCGAACTGCTATCCGTGGCCAATCTCACGCGCAAGGACGGGCTCGACTTCCTGAGCCTTGTACCGAAGATCGGCATCCAGGTGAAGACGACCCGCTATCCCCTGCAAAAGGCCAACGAGGCGCTGGCCGACCTGCGTGCCGGCCGTTTCGAAGGCGCTGCCGTGCTGACGCCTTAGCCCAAATTCGATCGGGTTGAACGGGAGGTGGAACGATGTCTACGGTAGGCGGATGGGCGGAAGAAGATTACCCGCAGCACGGACACGGCGACGATCTCGATATCGACATCGATATCGATCTCGATCTCGAACTCGAACTCGACCATGAATATCACCACGACGACGGCGCCGGTCCCCGACCGGATATGACGCAAGCGTAGCCATCGACCGCCGCACCGGTCGGGAAATTTCCCGTTCTCGCATCCAGCAGCAGGCGCTCAAAGGGAATGGGTTTGCCGCAGTCCTCGCATTGGCCAAAATCCGGGCGGTCCAGACCGATCGCAGTTCCGCAAGCCGGCGGGATATCGCTGCGCGCAATTGTTCCTTCTGGGTTTGCTTGAGCATTTTCGTTTCCTATCTCCTGCGATTTTCTGTCGACGATTGTCTGGTGGCCTGCAACGTACGGCCCGCCTTTCTGATAGACACGACCGCGGGCGCTGTCTGTTCGCTGACCTACCGAGCACGTTCTTTCGTTTCTTTGGGCGGACAAAGTCCGTGACCGGCGACATTGGGGTCCTCCCGCACAGATGCCAAGGCCGTTTGACCGTAGGCTCGACCTTCCCTTTGGAAGCCTGGAAGAAATTACCGATGCAGACCGAACGATTGGAAGTCACGGGCATGACGTGCGGCGGTTGCAGCCGCAAGGTGAACGATGCCTTGAAAGCCGTGCGCGGCGTCAACACCGTGGCCGTGTCGCTGGCGGATCACGAAGCGACCGTCAGCTTTGACCCGGAGCAGGCTTCGCTGGGGCAGCTTGAAGCGGCCGTACGAAATGCCGGCTATGGCGTGGGGGAGGGCGCCACGGCGGAAACGGCCCAGGTGTCGGGCTGTCATTGCGGCGCGAAATAAAAAATACCGCCATTGCGCGAATCGGAGATGGACCATGATCGAATACAACATCGTCGAACCGGCGGGAATACTGCGGGTCAAGCCTTCGGGCGCACTCACGGAACAGGATTTCGCCGGACTTACCCGTTTTGCCGACGACTATCTTGCCAAGCACGACGCGTTTGCGGGGATGCTGATCGAAGCGCAGGCCTTCCCGGGATGGGAGAGCTTCGCCGGATTCGCCTCCCATCTGCGGTTTGTGCGCGACCACCAGCGGCGCATCGAGCGCATCGCGATCGTTACGGATAGTGCCATTGCGCATATCGTAGAGATCCTGGCCAAGCCGTTTGCCGCCGCACAGATCCGGCATTTTCCTTTTGGCCAGAGCGACGATGCATTGGTCTGGCTGAAGAACGGCACGAAGCCGGCCGCAAAGGCGGGCACGAAAATACTGGTTGTCCTGACCTCGCACGATCGACTCGGTGACACCGGCCGCAAAACCGGTTTCTGGCTCGAAGAACTCGCGGCACCGTATTACGTGTTCATCGACGCGGGCGCACGCGTCACCCTGGCCTCGCCCAAGGGTGGGCAGCCGCCGCTGGACCCGGCAAGCGATACGCCCGATGCGGCCAGCCTGGCCACACGCCGCTTCAAGGACGACCCTGCGGCCCAGGCGGCTCTGGCAAATACCGTGAAGCTCGACGCGGTACGGGCGGCCGACTTCGACGCGGTCTTCTATCCCGGCGGACATGGGCCCCTGTGGGATCTTGCCGAAGATCCGAAATCGATCGCACTCATCCAGGACGCCTTGGCGGCCGGCAAGCCGCTCGCCGCCGTTTGTCACGCCCCAGGGGTCTTGCGGCACGTCAAGTCCGCCGATGGCAGGGCCCTGGTAAGCGGCAAGGCCGTCACGGGTTTTGCCAATACCGAGGAGCGCGCGGTCGGGCTGAGCGATACGGTGCCGTTCCTCGTGGAGGACATGCTGGCCGCGGAGGGCGGCAAGTATTCCAAGGTCGCCGACTGGCAGGTGCATGTCGTCACCGACGGCCTGCTGATCACCGGCCAGAATCCCGCCTCGTCGGGACCCGCCGCGCAGGCACTGCTCGACAAGGTGCGACTGCATTCCTGAATGCCGGTGCATCGCACGGCGCGGGCCAGCATTGGAGTGTCATTAGCGAATCGGGCAGTTTGTTTCAACAACAGGAGAATCAAAAATGCTACGCAGTGTGGAAAAGCTCGACGGACTGGCCATCGGTGCAACCGACGGAGCGCTCGGAAAAGTGAAGGACTTCTATTTCGATGACGAGGCCTGGGTCATTCGCTACATGGTCGTCGATACGAGCAAGTGGCTCGGCGGCCGGGACGTGCTCATTTCGCCCTACGCGATGCGCACGCCCGAATGGGAAGGGAGCACCATCCCGGTCACTGTAAGCATGGAACAGGTCAAGAAGAGTCCCAGCATCGACACCGCGCTACCGGTGTCGCGCCAATACGAGACGACGTATTACGGCTATTACGAGTATCCGTTCTACTGGGGCGGCAGGGGCCTCTGGGGGGAAAGTAACTATCCGGGCGCGTGGCGCGGGGGCAATGCCAACTATCCCTACCAGAATTACCAGGGATACCTGCATTCGCCAACGATGACCTCCGGCAATGCCGACCCGCACCTGCGCAGTTGCAAGACGGTGAAGGGCTATCACATCCGTGCCAAGGATGGCGAAATCGGCCACGTCCAGGGATTTCTCGTGGACGATGCAAGCTGGTCGATTCGCTACCTGATCGTCAACACGAGCAATTGGTGGATGGGACACCAGGTGCTGGTTTCGCCGGAATGGATCAAGGATATCGACTGGGCCGAGTCCGTACTGACGGTCGATCTCGATCGCGAGGCCATCAAGAACGCGCCGGCCTACGATCCCCTGGTGCCGTTCCCGCGCGAATCCGAAATCGGCATTTACGGCCATTACGGTCGCAACGGCTACTGGGCGGAACCGGCGGTTCGCGAATTGGCCTGAGACGACTCGACCTGTGATTCCCTTGCACGCCGTCGCGTTAAGCGTCCTGCCATGACGCAATGCCTCACCGTCAATCGCCGTATCGTCCTGAACGCGAGGCCGCACGGCGCGCCAAGGGCGGCAGACTTCCGCAGCGAAAGCGGGCCGGTCCCGGAACCCGGGGCCGGGCAAGTCCTGCTGCGCACGCTCTGGCTGTCGCTGGACCCTTATATGCGTGGCCGCATGAGCGACGCGCCATCGTATGCCCCGCCCGCAGCCGTCGGCGATGTGATGCCCGGCGGCACGGTGTCGCGCGTCGAAGCCTCCCGCCATGCCGGCCTCAAGGTCGGCGAACTTGTGCTGGCGTATTCCGGATGGCAGGATTTTTCGCTTTCCGACGGCAAGGGACTCACGTCTCTGCCTCCCGGCGAGCCGCACCCATCGCGCGCCCTGGGCGTGCAGGGTATGCCGGGATTCACCGCTTACGCGGGCCTGCTGGA
>Ga0181519_10001988_pt1 | contig 17673 bp, 13 predicted proteins | sample PEATcosm2014_Bin_26_FD_121102 | JGI IMG/M metagenome (GOLD analysis project Ga0181519, IMG submission 121102) | Peatland microbial communities from MTU Mesocosm Facility, Houghton, MI, USA - PEATcosm2014_Bin02_10_metaG | ecosystem: Environmental > Terrestrial > Soil > Wetlands > Peat | place...
GATCGCGCCGCCCGAGGTATAGCCCCTCAGCCCGCTGAGGTTGAGCGTTTCCTGGCTGACGCCTTCGCCGGCGAAGGCCGCGTCGCCATGGATCAACAGGGCCATGCCTTGGCGCTTCTGGGTATCGCCGATGCGGTCTTGCTTGGCGCGCAGCCGGCCGAGCGCCACCGGATTGACGAATTCGAGGTGGCTGGGATGGAAGCAGAGCGAAATGTGGACCTTCTGGCCGCTCGTCGTGGTCCAGTCCGTGCTATGGCCCAAGTGGTATTTGACGTCGCCACCGACCGAGGGCATTTCCGGCGAGTTGTCGTCGAACTCGCGGAAGATGGCCCGGGGGCTCTTGTTCATGATGTTGGCCAGGACGTTGAGCCGGCCGCGGTGGGCCATGCCGACGACGATTTCCTTGACCCCCTGCTCGCCGGCCTTTTCGATCGCCAGGTCCAACAGCGGAATCAGGCTCTCGGAGCCTTCCAGCGAGAAGCTCTTGGCGCCCAGGTATTTCTTCTGGATGAACTCTTCGAAGATCGCGGCGTTGGTGAGCCGGGTGAGAATGCGGATCTGCTCCTTGCGCGAGATCTCGATCCGGTTCTCGCTCCCTTCCATGCGATGCTGGAGCCAGTGCCGGATCCGCAGGTCGTCGATATGCATGAACTGCGCGCCGATCCAGCGGCAGTAGGTGTTGCGGAGGCGCCGCAAGATACCCCGCAACGTCAGCACGTCCGGTCCGTAGATCGTGCGCGTTGAAAAGGGCCGGTCCATGTCGGCTTCGGTCAGCCCATAGAACTCCAAATCGAGTTCCGGCGGGATCGGCCGGGGAAGACCGAGCGGATCGAGGTGCGCGATCATGTGCCCACGCACACGGTAAGCCCGGATCAACTGGTCAACCCGGTCTTGCAAGACCGCCGCGTTGAATTCCTTGGCCGCGCCGTGATTGCCGTTGGTCTGGGCCGAGGGCGGGTTGAACATGCTCGACCGCCGGAAGGTCGGGCCGAGCGCGTGGGGTCGGGTCGAGCCGTTCCCCTCGCTCATCGCGCTGAAATAGCGCTGCCACTCCGGGGCGACCGAATTCGGATCGTGCAGGTAGTCGGCGTATAAGCCTTCGACGAAACCGAGGCTGAGACTGCTAAGCTGTGTTTCCGTGTCTTCCATGGTCTTTCGGACTGAACCAAGCGTCCGAAACTTTCGTGAGGTGGGATTCGCCGGCTCGAGCGTTCGCCCAACGTGAACGAAGTTCGAACGTCCGTGGCTGGGAAAGCAACCTGCTGCCGGCGCTGGTCACGGGCAGATTGCTAGGTGTCCTGGGCCCGAGGCCCGTGGGTGATCGATTTTAACGGTGCGCCGGCCTTATTGCTGAAATCAACATAACTGCCCAGCGGTGAGCAACCAGCGGCACCCCGGATTTTATACACCTGAATAGGCCGAGAGAACAACCCGCCTTTGACGCTTTATAGTTCGGTCGAGGGGGTATGATGAGTTCCTGGACCTCCCCGCCCCCGGTTCGCCGTCATCCGCTTCATGGTAAAGCTCACGCTGGCGACGCGAATTCGAGGCGCGTCATATTCCCCCTTGCGAGGGGTTAAATTGTTTGGCATGGTAAGTGTTCACGCGTCCGGGGCAATGTCGTCGAACTTGGGCAGCCACAGGATCGTAACACTCCTGCATCGGAGCCCAGCACGCCTTTCACGCCTGTTCGAGGGATGGAACATCATGGCCGATCCGAATGACCTCGTATCGATCTACAAGGCCGCAAACGTTACCGAAGCCCACCTCGTCAAGAACCTGATGCTCAATGAAGGGATCGACGCCTGCGTGTCGGAAGAGAACGAGCCGTTTGCCGGGCTGTCGATCACGGCCCCCGACGTGCTCGTGCGACGGTCCGATTTCACCAAGGCCGAATCCATCATCGAGCAGTACGAAGAGCGGCAGGTCGCGCGGATGGAAGGGCCAGCCTGGAAGTGTCCAGCCTGTGGCGGAATGAACTACGCCGGCTACAATTCGTGCGACACGTGCGGAGCCGCTCGGCCCGAAAAGGTCTGAGCCGCCGCGCCCGCACCACTCCAGCCGAGGGCCAGCGCCGATGACTTGGTTCAACGATGTGCTGGCCCAAGTGATCGGCGTTTTGTGGAGTGTGCCGACATTCGTGACGCTGTTGGGCGTCGGCATCTTGTTCTCGATCTGGACCAAGTTCATCCAGATCCGCGCGCTCACGCACGGCCTGCGGCTGGTCCGTGGCTACTACGACGACAAAAGCGATCCCGGCGCCATCAATCACTTCCAAGCGCTTTCGACGGCTCTCTCGGGCACGGTTGGGCTCGGCAATATCGGCGGCGTGGCACTGGCGATCACGGCCGGCGGGCCCGGCGCTTTGTTCTGGATGTGGATGACCGGATTCTTCGGCATGGCCATCAAGGCCGTCGAAGTGACGCTCGCCATGATGTATCGCGACACATCCGACCCCGACAACCCACGCGGCGGCGCAATGTGGGTCATCCGCCGCGGGCTGGGCGATCGCCACGGCGGCTGGATGAAGCCGGTTTCGGCCGTGTTGGGGGCACTATTCTGTGTCACGCTCCTGCTGGCCACGATCACCGGTGGCAACATGTTCCAAGCTTGGAATGTGGCCGACATTACGCATGCCTATTTCAACGTGCCGCCGGTGGCGACGGGGCTGATCATGGCCACGCTCACCGGGTTGGTCATCATCGGCGGCATCAAGCGGATCGGCGACGTCACAGGCTTCCTCGTGCCGGTGATGTGCGGGGTGTATCTGATCGCCGGGATGTTCGTGCTCGCGGTCGAAGCGGCCAACGTGCCGGCGTTGCTCTGGTCGGTCGTGCGCGGAGCCTTCAGCCCGGCCGAAGCCGAGGGGGCGTTCCTGGGAGCCTCGGCTTGGTTCGCATTGACGACCGGTTTGCGCCGCGCGCTCTTTTCGAACGAAGCAGGGCAAGGCTCCTCGCCGATCGCCCATTCGGCAGCCAAGACCGACGAGCCGGCGCGCGAGGGAATCGTCGCGGCCCTGGAGCCGTTCATCGACACCTGCCTGGTCTGCACACTCACGGCCTTGGTCATCCTGGCGACCGACACCTGGCGGCGGCCGGCAGTTGGGCCGATCTCGGGCGAAGTGAGGGTCGGTCCAACCGTCAACACGCCCTCTTCGCCCGAACCGGCACTCCATTGGCGCGTCTACGGCGCCGACGATATCTCGGTGCTGCCGCCGCGCGAGTCGGGCGAAACATGGCACGCCGGGCAACGCATCTTCCTGCTGGCCCAGATCCCCGGCGACACCAGCCGACGCCGGACGAAGATCGAAGGGTCGCTTGCCCCGGCCGACACGCCCGAAGCCCCCCTGCGAATTCACTGGCCCGATGTGCCGCCGGGCATGCAACTGGTCGACCACGGCGTGTATCTCGACTACACCGCTTCGGCACTGACCGGGCAGGCCTTCGACCGGGCCGTTCCCGGATTGGGTAAATGGCTCGTGACGCTGACCTGCTGGCTGTTCGCGCTGGCGACGATGATCTCCTGGAGCTACTACGGCGAAGCGGCCGTCGTCTACCTCGTCGGCCAGCGTGGCGTCATTCCCTATCAGTTCGCGTTCTGCGCGCTAGGGGTCGTCGCCACGCTGCCGAACTTCATCCGCAACGACGAGCACCTGGCCAATCTGGCCGACTTGGGTTCGGGCTGCATGCTCTTCTCCAACGCGCCGATCATCCTGCTGCTTTCGCATCGGGCAATCGCCGTGCTGGCCGATTACTTCCGTCGATTCGACGCAGGCGAGATGCAACCGGCCCATCGCGCGCCGCCGGTGCTCGACGTCATGGACGGTAACGACGTCCTGTGAGCGCGCCGATTACTTCCGCCGGAAGACTTGCCGGGCCTGGTCCAAGGCCTCGCCGAAGCGGTCGACTTCGGCCAGGGTGTTGTAGAAGTAGAAGCTGGCGCGGGCCGAGGCATTGATGCCCAACCGCTTGTGCAGCGGCATGGCGCAGTGGTGGCCAGCACGGATCGCCACGCCGTGGCGATCGAGCAATTGGGCGATGTCGTGCGGATGAACGCCCTCGAAGGTGAAGCTGACGATGCCGGCCTTCTCGCCTACGGCCGGGCCCAGGAACCGCACCCCGCCCAAAGCGCCTAGGACCTCGTGCGCACGGGCCGCCAGCAATTGCTCGTGGCGATGGATCGTATCGAGGCCGATCTTGTTCAAGTAGTCGATCGCCGTGCCCAGGCCGATGGCCGGGACGATCGGCGGCGTGCCCGCCTCGAACTTGGCCGGGGCATCGGCTGGCTCGAAGCCGTCGAGCCGCACGCGGCGGATCATGCTCCCGCCGCCCAGGAACGGCGGCATCCGCTCCAGCAGCTCGGCTCGTCCAAACAGCACGCCGACGCCGCTGGGGCCCATCATCTTGTGCCCACTGAAGACGACGAAGTCGGCGCCCGAGGCCTGCACGTCGAGCGGCATGTGTGGCACGCTCTGCGCCGCGTCGATCAGCACCACGGCGCCCACGGCGTGGGCCTGGCGAATGATCTCGTCGATCGGGTTGATCGTGCCCAGCACGTTCGAGACATGCGCCACGGCCACGAGCTTCGTTCGCTCGGTCAGCAGCGTCGGCAGCCGGTCGAGCAGCAGATGGCCGTCGTCGCTGATCGGGATGTGACGCAACACCACGCCCGTGCGCTCGGCGGCCTGCTGCCAGGGCACGAGGTTGGCATGGTGCTCCATCTCGGTGAGCAGTACTTCGTCGCCGGCCTTGAGTTGCGAATCGATCCAGGTGCGCGCGACGAGGTTGATCCCTTCCGTCGTGCCGTGCGTGAAGATGATCTCGTCTCGCGTCGGCGCGTTGATGAAAGCCCGGACCTTCTCGCGGGCTTCTTCATACAGATCGGTGCTCTGGTCACTCAACCAGTGGATGCCGCGATGCACGTTGGCGTAGTGCCGCTCGTAAACGTCGACGATCGACTGGATGACCTGCCGCGGACGCTGCGTCGTGGCCGCGTTGTCGAGATAGACCAGCGGCATGTCGCCGTGCAGCACGCTGGCCAAGATCGGGAAGTCGGGCCGAATCAGCTCTGGGTCGAAGCGAGCTAGGGTCGCGGTGCCGCTCATGACTTTCCTCCCGAGGCGCTCGAGCCGTTGTTGCCAGTCTTGGCGACGGGCGAGTAGATCGCCGCCTGCATTACGCGCCAGCCGAGCAGGCAGCACTTCTGGCGGTTGGGCGTCAGCTTCGGTCCGAACAGCTTGAGCATGTCGGGCGCGGAGAACTGCTTGATCTCGTCGACAGACTTGCCTTCCAAATGCTCCAACAGCATCGAGGCCGAGGCCTGGCTGATGCAGCAGCCATCGCCCGAGAACCAGGCTTGCGTCACCCGGCCGCCGGGGTCGATCGCCAGGTCGATATGGACGACGTCACCGCACAGGGGGTTGTCATCCTCGTGCGCATGCGTCGCCCCGGCGAGCGCCCCCTTGTGGAAGGGTTCCTCGTAGTGTTCCAGGATATGTTCCTGGTAGACATCGTCGTCGGAGCCGGGAGCAGGCATGGATCGATCGTTCGTTCGGGTGGTCGTGGCCGAGCACAGGGCACCGCAGCCTTCAGATGTCAGTCTAGGCAGGGGGCCGAAGGCCGACAACTGGGCAGCAGACCATCCGGTTCTCAAACGCCGAGCATTTCGGCAGTTACCAGCCAAAGGAGCGTCCCGTTGCCGGCGGTAGGGGGCCCCTGAAACGAGATGGCCGCCATCGCTCCCTTGTCCATGTCGAACGCTTCTGGGCCAGCACCGATTAGCCCGGCGACGAGATCGTTCACGTCCGGAGCATGGCCGCACAACACGAAATCCGCGCCCAAATGCTCCTGCGTGGCAGCGAGCACGTCGGACAATGTCGCGCCTGGCTTCAAGGCCTCGACGTCGATCACGCTCACATCATCCAACGCCTCGGCCAGCAGCTCGGCGGTTTCCCGGCAACGTACGAGTGGGCTGGTCGCGATGGCCGGCGCCTTGCAGCCGCGCTTGACGAGTCGCTTGACCGCGCGGCGGAAGCGCTTCTTCCCGGCCTTCGTCAGCGGACGAAGCGAGTCGTCGGGCCAGGCAGGGTCGCCGTGCTGACCTGCCCAAGCGTGTCGCACGATGTAGAGGATCATCTTTCGTTCTCCGAACAGCAGGCAGTTAACAAGGCAGCGGCAGGGCGATCTCCGAGCCGCTGTGCGCCGATTCGAGACCGGCCTCGAGGATCTCCTGGGCGTCGCGTGCGACTCGGTCTTGGCACAAAAGTGTGAACGGCTCGCCGCTGGCCAAGGCATGGACGAAATGAGCCGTCGCATTCCGCATTGTCGGCGGCAGTTCGCTGAAGTCGACGTCGTCCCCCTCCGGTTTGGCGGCCGTGGCTAAGCGCAGCCGGCCAGGGGAGCCCGGTTCGGCCACGAGCACGCCGTCGGACCCGTAGAACGCTGCCGTATAGGCCGTCAGATGGCCGATCTGCGTCCAGGAGCCTTCGACCACGGCCATTGCTCTTGGGTAGGTCATCACGATCAGCCCATTGTCGTCGACCAGGATATCTTCCTTCCGCAACCGTGCGCTCATCCCGAACACGCGACTGGGCATCCCGAGCAAAGCCCGGGCCAAGGCGGCGCCGTAGCAGCAATAATCCATGAAAGCGCCGGCCCCATTCAGCTCGCGATCGTAGAGCCAATCGCAGAATTGCGGGCTACATCCGATCTCGCGCGGGCCTTCGTGCGCGGAGCGGTATTTGACCTGCCACAGCTCGCCGACCGCTCCGTCGCGCACCAGCCGTACGGCCTGCTGCATGTGCGGCCACCAGGCGAACGGCCAGTTGACCATCAGCCGCACGCCGGCCTGCCGGACGGCGGCCAGCACTCGATCGGCCCCGTCGAGCGTGGCTGCCATCGGCTTTTCGAGCAGGACGTGCAGCCCATGCGATGCGGCCAGTTCGGCCAGTTCGACGCCGTTGGCGTTGTCGGCGAAGATGTACACGGCGTCCAGCTCGCGACGTTCGAGCAGGTTCTCGTACGAGCGATACGTCGGGCAGGCAAGTTCCTTCTCGGCCTTTTCGAGCAACTCCTTGTCGGCGTCGGCCACGGCCACCAGCTCGGCGCCTTCGCAGTTCTTGACGTCCTTCAGGTTGCTCCAGGCGTGGTCGTGCGACAGGCCGAGGCCGGCGATCCGCAAACGTTCAGCCATGGGTGTCTCCTTCGAGGTCGGATCGGGGTTCGAGCGGCTCCGGTTCGGCCGCCGGGAAGAGCAAGGCAAAGGCCACACAGCAGGCCGCAGCCAAGGCCGCACAAGATAGCCACAGGCGGGCCCAATCGTAGCTCGGGGCGGTGCCGACCGATAGGGCACACAGCTCGCCCAGCCGTCCGGCCGCGGCCGAGCCGACTAGCGCGCCGAAGCCGACGACGGTCGTGCCGTACAGCGTCTGCATGCTGCCGCGCACGTCGTGCGGCGCCACGCGATCGAGATACATATAGGCCACGGCTAGGAAGCAGCCGAAGCAGAAGCCATGCAAGATCTGCCCCCCGGCGGCCAAAGTCATCCGGGTCACGAAATCGGCATCGATCGCGTAGGCCAACGCCAGCACGACGCACCGCAGCGTGTAGGCAGCCAAGCCGACGAGCATCACGCGCTTGAAGCCGAACCGCACCAAGGCCGCCCCCAAGCAAGCCATCACGACCACTTCGCTGACCTGTCCGAGCGACGCGATTCGCTGTTCCCAGGCTCCCTCGACGCCGCCGGTGCGGAGCAGGTAGCTGAGAAACGGTGCATTCCAAACGAAGAAGAAGTTGTGCACCATCGCCACGAAAAAGCTCACACCGACCAAGACCGCCAAGTTGCGGTAACGCATCAGTCCTGCCGCGACGGCCGGTGCGAAGCGCTTGCGAGCGTGCGTGGCCGGGGGAGTGTCGGGGAGCGTTAGCGAGTAGCAACCCATCACGATGCCCGCCACGCCGGCCAATGCGAAAGCCAATCCACGCGCCCGGTCGAGCTCCGTGCCCGAAAGTCCGCTGAGCCACCAATACTCGATCAGCCAGGCAGGAACGACGTAGCCGATTGTCCCCCACAAGCGGATCCGCGGGAACTCACGGTCGCGGCTGCGCAGATGGGCCAGCGCCAGAGCGTTGGTGAGCATCATCGTCGGTACGTACAACACCGAGTAGAGCGCGCCGAGCAGCATCACGACCCGCACGTCGTGCGACGCGTAGAGGGCGAACATCACCGCCCCGGCTGCAAAGTGGCACACGGCCAACACTCGTTGCGTGGCGAACAGCCGATCGACCAGTTGCCCCAGCAGGGCTGGAGCGAACAACGGTCCCACGGCCAACGCCGACCCGAACAGTCCGATCTGCTGTGGCGTGAAGTGGAGATGGTCCTGGACGTAAACCGAGACGATCGGGTTGTACGAGCCCTGAATGAAGTACTGCACGAACATCATGGCCGCCAGCCGCAAGCGAATCGAGGCCGCTGTCGGCTCGGCGGCAACGGACTCGGTGGCGGGGGCGTCGCTCATGCGTGGATGCTTTTCGAGAAGAGGTGACGAGCGAGAAATGGGTGGCGGACCGGGCGGCTGGTGCCGCATCCTGCTCCGACTACAATGGGCTACATTCTGGCGCCGTGCGTGGGCAGCGTCAAAAGCTTTCCTTTTCAGGCGGAGTCGGCAGGCTCGTGAAGCACTTTCTCTTGTTGTTGACGTTGATCGCGGTTCTCGCCGATTCGAAAGTCCCTCTTTGCGCTGAGCCGTCGGCGATTCAACGACGTTTGCCGCCGCCAGGGATCGAGATCCCGGCCTCGGATCGAACAATCCTGCTGGACATGGCCCACGGGGTCGAGCGGTTGTCGACAGATATCGACGTTGCGATCTACACCGAGGCCGTGCGCAAGTCCCTCCGCCAGGGCGAGTTCTACGACAAACGCGACGTCGGTCGCGCCCAGGAGCTGCTCGCGCATGCGACGAAGCGTGCTCAAGAAATGAAGAGCGGCACGCTCGATTGGAACACCAAACGCGGCACGCTTGTTCGCGGCTACCGGTCGCAACTCGATGACTCGATCCAGCCCTATGGGCTCGTTATTTCCGAAAAGCTCGATCTCTCGAAACCGGTGCCGCTCTACGTCTGGCTGCATGGCCGCGGCGACAAGCTGACCGAGCTGGCGTTCATCCGCGAGCGTGAAGCGAAGCCGGGTGAGTTCCATCCCGACGATGCGATCGTGCTCCATCCCTACGGTCGGTTTTGCAATGGCTTCAAGTTTGCCGGCGAAGTCGATGTGCTCGAGTCGATCGACGACGTGAGTAAGTCGTACAAGATCGATCCCGACCGGATCGTGCTGGTCGGCTTTTCGATGGGCGGGGCCGGGGCCTGGCATCTCGGCGCGCACTATGCCGAGCGTTGGTGCGCCGTGAGCCCCGGTGCCGGTTTCGCCGAGACGGCCCGGTATCAAAAGCTCAAGCCCGAGAAGTTCCCCCCTTGGTACGAACAGCGGCTGTGGGGGCTGTACGACGTACCTGGCTACACGCTCAACTTCTTCAATATCCCGCTGATCGCGTATAGCGGCGAGCTGGACGGCCAGATCCAATCGGCCAAGGTGATGGCTGAAGCCTATGAGAAGGAAGGGCACCACCTCACGCATCTGATCGGTCCCGGCGTGGGACACAAGTACGAGCCGAAGACTCTTGTCGAGTTGCAAAACCAATTGGCCGAGTTGGCTCACAAGGGGCGACCCAAATACCCGAAGCAAGTCACGCTCGAAACGCAGACGCTGCGCTACGACCGCTTCGGGCCGGTGCGAATGCTAAGGCTCGGCGACCACTGGCGCGATGCTCGTGTCGAAGCTGATTTCGATCAGGGCGACGTGAAAACGCGCAACGTCGCGGCTCTGGAGATCGACTTCGCCAAGGTCTCAGGCCGTCGAGTGCCGTCGTCGATCAAGCTCGATGGCCAGTCTCTCGAGCTGTCTTCGAAGTCGCCGGCGACGTTCGAGCGCGACAAAGACCAGTGGCGGTTGGTCGAGAAGTTCCCGTCGTCTCCCTTGCTGCGCAAGATCCACGGCCTGCAAGGCCCGATCGACGATGCCTTCATGGAGCCGTTCCTGGTCGTTACGCCCAGCGGTTCGGTTGACTCCTGGACTCAGTTCGAGCTGGACCACTTCCAAGATCGCTGGCGGCGGTTGTTTCGCGGTGAACCGCGCGTGAAGTCCGATGCCGACGTCACCGCCGAAGACATGCGCAGTTACCATCTGATCGTCTGGGGCGATCCGCGCTCGAACCGTATCCTCGCCCGCGCGGCGGCCAAGCTCCCCTTCGGTTGGACCGAGCAAGAGATCACCGTCGGCGAGCAGAAGTTCGACGCCAAGACGCACAAGCTCCTGGCAATCTATCCCAACCCGCTCGAACCGTCGCGCTATCTCGTCATCAACAGCGGACCGACCTATCGCGAAGGGCACGACACGAGCAACTCGTTGCAAACGCCCAAGCTCCCCGACTGGGCCGTGATCGATACGACGACGAAGCCCGATGCGCTGGCGGCAGGTCGCGTGGCGGCGGCTGACTTCTTCGACGAGCATTGGCAGCTCAAGCCGGCTCGCACGGCTCCCTGATCGCCTCTCTCCCACCCCACCCACCGCGGAATCTTCGCTCTTGCTCACGCTCGTCACAGGCGCCACCGGACTGGTCGGCAACAACGTCGTGCGCCGCTTGCTCCACGAGGGGCAGCGCGTGCGCGTGCTTCAACGCACCACGAGCGACCCTCGCCCGCTCGCTGGGCTCGACGTCGAGCGCGCCGAAGGCGACATCCGTCAGCCCGAGGCAGTGCTCGCGGCTTGTCGCGGTGTCGATCGCGTGGTGCATGCGGCCGCGCATGTCCATATCGGCTGGTCAGGGCTGAAGACGCATCGCGCAATCAATGTCGAGGGGACACGTAACGTCGCCCGGGCCACGCGCGCTGCCGGCGCCAAGCTCGTTCATGTGTCGTCGGTCGATGCCTTGGGACGCGGCAGCCGTGAGCGACCGGCCGACGAAGAGTCGGTGCAGCACATTCGGATGCACTGTCCCTACGTCCTCACCAAACGTGCGGCCGAAGCCGTCGTGCTCGAGGAAGTCGAACGTGGGCTGGAGGCCGTGATCGTCAATCCGGTCTACATGCTCGGGCCGTGGGACTGGCGCCCGTCATCGGGTCGGATGCTGCTGCACGTCGCCCGTGGCAAGGCGATGATTACGCCGCGAGGCGGCAACGATTTCTGCGACGTGCGCGACGTGGTGGGCGGGCTGCTGGCCGCGGCCGAGCGAGGCCAATGCGGTCGGCGCTACATCCTGGGCGGCGAGCCCCTCTCGTACCTGGAGGCCTGGAGGATGATGGCGGAGGTTGTCGGCGTGCGCCGGCCGCGGAGCAAGGCCGGGCCGATGCAAATGCTCGCCGCCGGTTGGATCGGCGACTTCTGGTATCAGGTGAGTGGACGCGAGCCGGATCTGAACTCGGCCGCGGTCGTGATCTCGTCGGAGCATCACCACTATTCCTACCGTCGCGCCACCGAGGAGCTAGGCTATCGGCCGTGCTCGGCGCGCTCGGCGGCCGAAGCAGCCTGGTCCTGGTTTCGCGAGCATGGCTACGCCTCGCAAATGCCAGCGGTGATGCGCTGACGTCGCTCGTGCTAGCATTGCTGTAACAGCATCGAGCGCAGGTCCGGCCAGCGACTCTGTGAGGTCATCTGGCAATTCTCTACAGAGCGCATCTTGCCTGGAGCGATGATCGTTCAGGCTAATCGCAGAAACGGGGCAAGGCTCTGCGCCGCACTCGACAGACAGCGGTGCCATCGGTTCGGTGAACTTGTCGCGCTCAGGGATGGTACGGATGCGGTCGACTGGACGACGGATCCTTGCAGCGGCCTTGACTTGTCTGATGGCCTGCGGCTGCGCGCATCGCAAGCCGTGCTGCCGGCCGGCTAGCGCGACCTGCTGTTGTACGCGTCTGGAAGACGCCCTTGGTCCGGCCATGCGTTCTCCGCTGGTGCCCGACACGAGCGCCCTCACCCAGTCGCAGCCCGACCGGACCATCTGGAATTGGTACCGCTTGACCGAAAGCGACTGTCAGTGCCGCGCGGTCCAGGGATCGCAATTGGGCGGCTTGCTCGACGGCGAGGCGAACGTCCTACGCCAATCGCGCGACCATCATGCCGCCGAGGCGAATGCCGCGAAGGTCGCCGTGCTCCGCAGTGCCGCGCTCGAAGCGCGAAACACCTCGGCCGGCGAAGCGTTGGCCATTTATTACGGGTTGGTCGAAGTCGAAGCGCGGGCTGACCTGGCCTTGCGCAGTCAAGCTGGCGTCGAAAGTCAGTCGGTCAAGGTCAAGGATTTACGAAGTCGGGGGCTCACGGTCCCGTACGATCCGTCGGAGTTGACGCGCAAGCTCGACTCGTTGCGATCGTCGCGAATCGAGCTGGACTTGTCGATTTCGCAAGCCAATTTCCAATTGCGTCGCTTGCTCGAACTGTGCAGCGACGATTCGACCGCTCGGCTTTGGCCAGCCGTCGATTTGCACGTGGTCCCGCAAGCGATCGATCCGCAGCAGGCCGTGCAGGATGGGTGGAGCATGCGACCCGAGCTGCGAACGTTGCGTTGGCTGGCGACGGCCGACGATGCGGCGATCGAAGCGACGCGGGAGCTGATGTCGAGCGTGAACGGCTTGTTGGGGCAGACGGCGAGCCGTCATGGCAAGCACCCGTTGCTGACGTGCCTGGCCCTGGAGCGCGAAGCGAGCTCACGGCGTCGGCAGATCGCCGAGTATTCCTGCCGTCGGCACCAGGAAGTAGCCGAGCAGATCCGCGAGGCCGTGACCACGATCGAGGCCCGGCAGGTTCAGATCGTGTTGTCTCGAGAGAGCCTCGAAAATCTGGGCCTAAGGGTGCGCGAATTGGAGCAGAAGCAAGCGATCGGCAAGGCCACTTTTGGCGATGTCGCCGCGCAGCAGTTGGCCCAGATCGAGGCCGAAGGCGACCTGATCCACGCGGTGGTGTTGTGGAAGATCGCCGTCGCGCAGTTGAAGCAGCTCCAAGGCCGGCTGGTCGCCGAGTGCTGTGGCGGCTGCCCTGCTGTGCCGGTCGAAGCAAATCCGTCAGCGACGGCTCAACCGGCTGCGAGCCGCCTCGAGCCGCTCGCTTCGACGCCGCTCGTGGCCCTGCCGCCTGTTCACGAGGAGCTGGCTACTGTCGCTGGAACAGCACCTTCCGGAGCTGTTCGTTGAACGTAGCGCTGGTGTTGATGACGGCTTGGAAGTCTTCCTTGCCGAGCGCGTAGATTTGGAGATCCGAAGTGGCCGTGACCGTGGCGTTGCGCGGCTCGCCGGTAAGCAGAGCGGCTTCGCCGAAGAAGTCGCGATCCTTGAGTTGCGCGACCACGTGCGGGCCCGCAGCGTCGGTCACGGTGACTTCAGCCGTGCCACTCCGGATCACGTAGAACTTGTCGCCCGGATCGCCTTGCCGCACGATCGACGTGCCGGCCGGTTGCTTCTCGATCGAGACCTTGTCGGCCACGCCAGCTAGCGTACCGGGTGTGAGATCGCGAAATAGCGGGCACCCGCGCAGGAACTCGGCAACGACCAACGTCGAGTGTACGACCACATCGGAGATGATGTGCCCGTCGACCATGTTCACGATCCGGTCGGCGATATCGAGGATCCGGTTATCGTGGGTGACCATCAGGATCGTGGTCTTCTGCTCGCGAGACAGCTTCTTGAGCAGCTCGACGACGTCGCGGCCCGATTGTTTGTCGAGCGCGGCGGTCGGCTCATCGGCCAGCACCAACGGCGGCCGGTTGACCAGCGCCCGGGCGATCGCCACGCGCTGGCGTTGGCCGCCGGAAAGCGCCGCGGGCTTGTAGTGGACGCGATGCCCCAGGCCGAGCAACGTGAGCATCTCTTCGCCACGCTGGCGCATCTCCTCGGCCGACAGGTCTTCGAGTTCCAGGGCCATACGCACGTTCTGGAACGCGCTGAGCGAGGGGAACAGGTTGTGCGCCTGAAAGATGAAGCCGATCTTGCGGCGCATCGCCACGAGGCTGGCCGGCGCGAGCCCCGACATCTCCTGCCCCATCACGCGAACGCTTCCCGCCTGGATCGTGCGGAGGCCGCCGAGGAGCGTGAGAATGGTCGTTTTGCCGGAGCCCGAGGGGCCGGTCATGATGACGATTTCGCCGCGGGTGACTTCGAGCTGGTTGTCGAACAGGACCTGTTTGGCCAGTTCGCCGTGGCCGAACCAATGGTTCAGCCCGGTGACCTTCAGGCCGATTTCGTCGGTACGCGGCACGCCGTCGATGGAGGGAAACTCTTGCGTGGCGAGCCGCGGCGGTTCCTGGGTCGCGACGGTCGAGGCATTCATGCGAACAGCTCCGCGGGATCGGCCGAAAGGACTTTACGAACGGTCATGATGCCTGACACTACGCACATCGCAACGGTCAAGACGAAGACGCCTGCCGCGCGCTCCCAGCTCAGCTCCAGCGCCAGACTGGTGATCTCGGCCAGCAGCGCGTAAAGGAGCACGCTGGCGGCCAATCCCGGCAGAAAGCCGAACATGGCCAGCCAGAGCGCTTCTTCGAGCACTACGAAGGTGAAATACCTGCCGCGGTAACCCATCGCCTTGAGCGTGGCGAACTCGGGCAGGTGATCGGAAATGTCGGCGAATAGCACCTGGTAGCAGATGATGATCCCCACGAACACGCCCAACACCACGCCGAAGCTGAAGATGTAGCCGATCGGCGTGCTGTGCCGCCAGAAATCCTGTTCGAGGGTGACGAAGTCATCCTTGGTGAGCACGCGGATATCTTCCGGCAATTGTCGCTTCAGGCGGTCGAGAACTTCGGCCGCGGTGTAGCCGGGGGCCAGCCGCACCAGGCCCAAGTCGATCGATTCCAGAGCCTGCGTTTCGCGTCCCGGCTGGGTGAAGCGGGCGAATGTCAATTCGCTGGAGATCAGATCACCGTCGTTGGTGAAGTCGGTCCCCAGCGAATAGTTGCCGACGATCTCGGCCCGTTGGTTCGCGTATTCGCTGATCGTGCCTGTCGTCAGCGGGCCGTACTCGCTCTTCGAGCGGCGATCTGCCAGGACCGTGCCAGGCAGCAGAAGCTTGCTCTGTTGGGCGAAAATGCCGGGGATGGTCAGCGCTTCGACCAGCGGGTCGTAAGCGATCAGCCGAATCGGCAGGCTCAGCCCGGTCGTCACATTCTGCCAGAGAAAACGATCGTCGTAGATCAGGGCATGGGCCTCGGCCACGCCGGCGCACGACTGCGCCAGGGAGAGCATCCGGCGGCTGAAACGATTGTTCACCGTCATCGAGAACTTGGCGCGGTCGATCATCACCAGGTCGGCGTTCAAATGGCGCGGGACTAGCACCGTGCTGTCGAACAAGGCGCCTTCGAAGCCGAGCTGCATGAAAATCAGCATCACGGCGAACCCGATCCCGCCGGACGCCAGCAGCAGGCGGCGCGGATTGTGGACCAGGTTGCGCCAGGCCAGTGGCGTGCGTGGGCGGAGAAGTTTCATCGGGGCGCCGGACCTCATCAACCGAACAGATCGGCCGGGTCGGCCGTTCGCACCTTGGCCAATGCCAACCAACCCGACATCACGCACATCACCACGCACAACAGTCCCACTCCGCCCGCCAGCGACAGCGTCAATTGCATCGGAATATAGGCCTGGCGGGCCGTGATCGAATAGAGCGCGGCCGAGATGAGCAGGCCGGGAACGAATCCCCCGACGGCCAGGATCAAGGCCTGTTCGAGCACGACGCCGTTCAAATAGCGCGGCGGGTAACCCATCGCCTTGAGCGTGGCATATTCGCGCAGTCGGCGCTCGATGTCACTGGATAGTACCTGGTAGACGATCGCCACCCCGACGACTACGGCGACCAGCACGCCGAGTCCGAAGATCAATCCGACGCTGGTTCGCGTTACCCAATGGGTGCGATCGAACTGGCAGATCGAATCGCGGGTATGAACGGCTACATCGGGCGGCAACATCTTGCGCAGCCGAGCAGCGACGAGCTCGGGATCGGCCCCGGGAACAAGGGTCAGCAGCCCCAGGCTGACCTGATCGGACGGATAGGCAGGCAGCAATCGCCAAAACGTCAGGTCGCTGGCCAGGATGGCACCGTCGGCGCTGAAGCCGCTGCCGAGCGAGAAGAGTCCGAGCAGGCGAATATCATGGTCGCCGACCTCGGTGCGAAATCCGGTGTGGATCGGACCGAAGTCCTTGCGCGAAAGTCGATCCATGAGCACGCCATCGAGCTCGGTGAGGAGCGCGCGTTGGGTATCGATTTCCGGCAGATCGAAGACCCGGTCGCCGGGGTTGATCGCCATCAGCAGGATCCCGCGCCGCTGTTGCGTCTGGGGGTTCAACCACAGATTGAAACCGAGATAGAACGGCTTGGCGGTTTGCACCTCGCGCAGGCTGGCGGCTTGCCGAAGTCTGATTTGCGGGAACATTCCGGCGCGGGCCAGATAGAGATAGTCGGGCGAGACGAGCACGACGTCGAACAGCAAGTGGTCGTAGATGCGCGTGGCCGTGTGGAGGACCGAGGTGTAGAAGCCCAACTGCATCAGCAGCAGGATCACGGCAAACGCGACCCCGGCGATGGCCGTGAGCGTGCGCATCGGATCGTGACGCAGGTTGGCCCAACCCAGGCGCGTCTTCATGGAGCCGGCGTCCGAGCGGCAGCAGCGCCCGACGAACGAGCCCGGCGAGTGTCGATCTTGGCGCGGACCTGAAGGTTGACCAGTCGGGCCGCCTCCTGGCTGGGCTCGACCGCTATCCGCACCTTGACCACCCGCAAGTCGCTACCGCTGGTGGGGCTTAAGCCGACGACCTGGTTCTTGCCGACCATCATGCCGACGCTCTCGACCTTGCCGATCAGCGGCTTGCGGAGGGCCTGGCTGGTGATTTCGACCGGGTCGCCGATTTCGATTTCGAAAACCTGAGCTTCGTAGACTTCGGCCGAAACGTACATCCGGTCCGTATCGCCGATTCGGAGCATGGGCATTTGCCCCGCGGTTTCGCCGATGTCGAGATCCAATTCGAGCACTCGGCCGTCGACCGGAGCGCGAATGATCGACGCTTCGAGTTGCTGCTCGGCCAGCCGCACGTTCGCCGCCAGCAGGTCGGGATCGATAGCCGCCACGAGCCGTTCGCGGTTCACCTTGGCCTGGGCCAACTTATCTTCCGCGTCGAGGTGGGCCAGCTCCTGAGTCCGCCGCGCCTTGGTAAGCATCATTTCCGCGGCTTCAAGATCGGACTGGGCCTTGTCGCCCATGGCTTCTTGCTCGTCCCGCTCCTGCGGCGAGACGACCGAAACGTCGAGCCCATTCCATCGGGCCGCAGTGCGTCGGGTGAGATCGACGCTGGAGCGAAGCACCGCCACGCGCGATTCCTGAGCCTTGAGATCGAGGTCGCCCAAGGCCAGTTGCTTGATGGCCAACTCGGCTTCGGCCACGAGCTGATCGCCGTAGGCTTGTTCGATCGTGCGACGATGCAGGCCGTCGGTTTGCGTCAACTTCGCCACTTCGAGTTGCGCTTTGCGCAGCGCATAGCTATGGAAGATGGCCAGCACTTGACCACGCGTGACAGGATCGCCGAACTTGACATCGAGCCGATCGAGGCGGTCGCCGACCGGTCCGGTGACATCGATCACGCC
>Ga0181519_10001992_pt1 | contig 17660 bp, 14 predicted proteins | sample PEATcosm2014_Bin_26_FD_121102 | JGI IMG/M metagenome (GOLD analysis project Ga0181519, IMG submission 121102) | Peatland microbial communities from MTU Mesocosm Facility, Houghton, MI, USA - PEATcosm2014_Bin02_10_metaG | ecosystem: Environmental > Terrestrial > Soil > Wetlands > Peat | place...
CTACCGGCAGTTCTGGGAAGACGCCGCGCTCCAGGCTGAAGATCGACTCGGGCTGTGCGTCAGCGGCTGGCTGGTCGGCACGGCCGATGCCACACGAAAGCTGCCCGTGGCCATTTCGTTGTATTCGACCCGCGATCTGGTGCGGCGCTATCTGACCGAGACGCAGAAGCTCAAGAAGGAAGAGATCCTGGCGCTGATGAAGCTCCAGGAGGGGGCCGCGGCGAAATACGTCGCTCGGTTGCTGGCCCAGATGAAGCCGCCGCTGGCGATGGGCGAGCCCGTGGCCAACACGCCAGGCCAATATCAGCAAGAGATCGAACCGATCTCGGGCGAGCCGGCCGCGAACTACGTCGTGCAACTGCCGCCCGAATACGACCAGCACCGCCGCTACCCGACGATCGTCACGCTGCACGGCTTCGGCACGACGCCCTCCCAGCAGATCGACTGGTGGGCCGGCGTTCAGAACACGGAAAAGAACAGTGCTCGCGGCGGCCAGGCCACGCGCCACGGTTACATCGTCATCGCCCCGGCGTGGGCCAAGCCTCAGCAGCGTACGTACGGTTTCTCGGCCGAGGAGCACGCCGTGGTGCTGGGGGCCCTGCGCGACGCTTGCCGGCGCTATGCGATCGACACCGATCGCGTGTTCCTGTCGGGCCATTCGATGGGAGGCGACGCCGCTTGGGACATCGGGCTGGCGCATCCCGACCTGTGGGCAGGCATGATCCCGGTCGCCGCGGCCGTCGATCGCTATGTCGGTCGCTATTGGGAGAACATGGCCTACGTGCCGTTCTACCTGGTGTCGGGGGAGAACGACTCCGACTACGCGATTCGCAACGCCGCCGATCTCGATCGCTACTTCAAGCACGGCTACAACACGACCGTCGTTCAATACCAGGGTCGCGGCCACGAACACTTCTACGAAGAAGTCTCGCGGTTGTTCGACTGGATGGGGCGCTACAAGCGAAACTTCTTCCCCAAGGAGTTCACGACCTACAGCATGCGCGAGTTCGACAACTATTTCTGGTGGCTTGAGCTGAGCGACTTTCCGGCCAAGGCCATGGTTCCGCCCGAAAACTGGCCGCCGGCGCGCGGCACGCTCGCGGCCAAGACCGAAGCCAGTCTGAACGAGAAGAACGGCATCACCGTGCGCACCGCCGCGTCGAGCGCGATCGTGTGGCTGGCTCCTGAGATGGTCGACTTCGGCAAGCCAGTCCAGGTGATGGTCAACGGTCAGAAGCTACGGACCGGCGCCTACGTCACGCCCGATGTGGCTGTGATGCTCGAAGACGCGCGGACGCGCGCCGACCGGTTGCATGTCTTCTGGGCCAAGGCTGAGCTGCGCGCCGGCCGGTTGCAAGCGGCCAACTGAGGCACACAGGGCACCGCGGTACCCAGGGCACTACTGCGCGGCCGAGCGAGCCGCGATCGGGGCCGCATGGCGCTTCATGGCGAAGTCGACCACCAGCCAGCCGTCCGCCTCGGTCGTGACATACGTCCCGCCCGTGCCCAGGTATTTGCGTGGGACATCGTAGCCGGGTAGCCTTCGGCCGTCGAAACGCTGCTTGCGGATTTGGCCCTCGGGCACACCATCGGCGAAGATCTGGTTGAGCGCCTGGGCCAGCGGCATGTCGGCTTCGGGCAGTTTGCCGAGCTTGAACAGCTCGTACGGGACGTACCAGCGATCGGCCTGGCGGACAAAGCCTTGCAGGCTGGTGGCCGTTGCGCCCAGTTTGCTCACCTGCTCGGCCACGAGCCGGTAGTCGGGGTCGTCGGCCAGCGGATGCGCATGCCCTTGGGGCGAGAGAATCTTCACCAGCAGATCGATGTGCGTGGCGATCATCAGGTAGCCATTGCCGACGCAGACGGCCGCGTTGGGGAGCAGCCGACCCTGCCCGGCGGCGTTGGGCCCCTGGCCGGCGGCATTGGGCCCGAGCCGAGCCTGTTCGCGCCGCTTGGCGGCTTTCGTCTTGGCGGCGCCTTCCTGGGGTTGATCTTCGGGCAAGATCTCGTAGATCGTGAACTTGCCGAACTGCCGCTTCCTCACATCCTTGTCGTTCTTCATCGACCGCTCGACGGCCATCGCCAACGCCGCTTCGTTCGTCGCCTCGGCAGCGAACAGCCTGCGCTGGCTGTGCGGAGTGATCGGCGTCTGGAAGTCGGTCAGAACCGTGGCTCGCTTACCCAAATGGGCGACCAGGTCCTTGTTCAAGTCGAGCTGCGGGCCATTGGGATCGGTCCGGATACTCTCGAGCACATCCTGGAACACGCCTTCCTCACCCTCGCCGAACAGCGCATCGAACAACGTGCCGAAATTGTCGAACCCCGCCTGCATGTCCCACTGGAACGAGCTGTACGTCGCGACGTCGGCAGGCACCCACGGCTCGGGCGTGAACTCTCCGCCGTTGGGGAACGACAGCATCCGCATGGCCCTGCGGTGTCGCGGTGGCGCATAGACCAACGCCCGGCTGACCGTGTCATAGGGCCCGCTCATCAGCGACACGATGCCGCCCGTGCCTTTGATCGCGTCGAAACCCTCGGTGCGGGCGACCTTAAGCGGGTCGCGGCCGGCATTGGGCTTCCGTGGCCGGCGTGCTTGTACGGCGTCGGACAACCCAAACGGGTCGACGTACCACTTCAGATCGATTTCCGACTCGGGGCTGGCAGTTCGCTTCAGGATCATCTGATAGGCCGGGACGCTGGCCAGGTCGCCGCCGGTCTTGCCCTTCAACCGCTGGGCGATGTCCGCCGCCAGGCCCACTCCCTCGGTCACGCACAGATGGTCGCGATGCAGGAAGTAGACGACTTGCTCGGCGGGCCGTTCGTCCTGGGGCGGGATGTCGTAGACCTGTAACGTCGCGCCCGCCGCCTCCTGCGTGCTACGGACCGCCCGGTAGCGGGCCAGCGACGCGGTCATCTTGTCGATCGTGCGCTGGGCCGCGGGGGCATTGTCGCCAACGTTGACGATCAACGCCCCGCTAGCCTTACCGTCGGTCAGAGTTACCTGGGCAATGGCCAATTCGCCGCTGGCCAGCCCGTCGAGGTCCTGGTAAGTGATCCCCAGGCGATCGTTCAGCTCGAGTCCTTGGTTGTTGAGCTGTTCGAGAAAGTCTTCGCCGAAGGCCTGCATGTCGGCATCTTGCGCCAGCTCGCCGATCTGGGTGCGGTTCCACTTGTCGACGAATTTGGGGACCGATGGCACGATCACGACCGACTTGGTCGAGGCCGGCAGGAGGGTGTCGAAGGGCTGTGCGGCCGGCAACGATTGCGTTGCGGCCAAAACCAAGCCCATCCCGACGAGCCAAATCGTAACTTGCCAGCGAGCCCGTTGACGCTCCACGATGACTCTCCTTGGACTGAATCGAACCATCCGCCTAATGTTGCCCGAGCCCGATGCGACTCGGGCGATGCGTAACAAAACCGCCAAACCTTCGACGAGGTTCGTGCTGACAGGCAGCGACGTCCACCCGCCCGACATGCAATGCGACGGAGCACACGGTGAACCCCGACAGGTCGCAAGCGGCCGAGAGCCATCCGTCGCTTCTCGCTCGGGTTGCGCCAAATCGCCACGAAGTTTAGCTTTACGTCCGAAAACGTGCTAGGCCGACCGAAACCACCTCACAGCAAACGGAATGCCGAGCCGCAGGCGACTTGCAAGCATTGCCAGCCGACCAATGGACACCTCGCTGGGCACCCCCGATAATCCTCCCCATGCGCGATTTCCGCCACGAAGGCCTGACGCACGACCCGATCCACGGCTACATCGCGTTCACTTCGGGACCGCTCCCGGGCGGCGAAACGTCGGAACGCGAGCTGATCGACCATCCCTGGGTCCAGCGGCTGCGACAAATCCATCAGCTCCAAACCGCCTGGTGGGTCTTCCCCACGGCCGAACATACCCGTTTCCAACACGTGCTGGGGGTCATGCACTTGGCGGCGCGGGCGGCCGAAGCCCTGTACGAGAGCCTGGCGGAAACGTGTGCCGATGTGCCCAGCCGGGGCTATGTCGAAGCCCTGCTGCGCGTGGCGGGGTTGCTGCATGACGTTGGTCACGGCCCCTTTGGCCACTTTCTAGACGAGCACCTGCTGCGCGATTACGGCCTGACCCACGAAACACTTGGTCGGCGGATCATCGTCGGCGAGCTGGCGTCGCTCATTTGCGGCATTCGCCGCACGCCGACCCATCGGCTCGATCCCGGCGAACAGCTCGACCCTGAGCAGGTCGCCTGGCTGGTCGTGCGACCCGCTGCGTCCGAACAGAGCCAGCCCGACTGGCTGCGGATGCTCCGCAGCTTGTTCTGCGGACTGTACACGGTCGACAATATGGATTTCGTGCTCCGCGACGCGTATATGTCGGGCTACAACACGCGGGTGTTCGATCTGGAACGCTTACTGCACTACAGCTTCTTCAGCCCGGCAGGACTGACGATTCACAACCGAGGGCTGCCGGCCTTGGTGCGGTTCATCGGTGTGCGGGCGGAGCTGTTTCGCTCGGTCTATTTTCATCGCACGGTCAGGGCGATCGACCTTTCGCTGGCCGACCTGTTCGTGGCCAGCAAGCGATGGCTATTTCCGGGCAATCCGCTGGATATGCTCGACGCCTACCGCCGGTTCACCGAGTGGTCGTTGTTGGTCGACGTGGCCCGCTGGCCCGAATCAGCCGATCGCCAGCAGCGTGAATTGGGAGCCGGCTGGGCAAGGCTGCTGGCTCGCGATCACGCCTGGAAGATGGTCGCCGAGCGGACGATCTTCTTCGAGCCTGGCCGGGGGGAACAGGGGAGCATCTTCAGCCGCCAGGACTTTTTCCTGGCCGCGCTGCGCGATGCGCTGCCAGCGGCCTTGCGCGAGCTGCCACTGCGCGTCGACTTGGCCCGGCACATCCACCGCCCCGGCACGCAGGGCCCTGCCGCAGGGCAGAATTTCCTCTACGATCCGGGCCCCGACGTCGTGCGCGCGCTGGCCGATCATGAGCTGCTGCGTCAGATTCCGCAGGCCTATCGCATCTGCCGCGTCTATGCCCACGACGATACCCATCGTGGCGAGTTGTCGGCGGCGCTCGAAACGCTGGCCGGACCAGGCAGTTCCGACGACCGTACGAACATGTGACCGACGCGACCGGCCGCCAGCCTGTTCAGCGCCAGCGAATCTCGTACAGATCGATCGTCACCGAGTGCTCCGGACTCTTGAACGGGATATGATCGGTCGAGCGGATGTCGAGCCCCAGCTTGTCGCACTCCTCGGGGAAGTCGATGGCCCGCTGGCGACCCGGATCGGCCATCAACCCCAGGCCGCCGGGAGCAAGCGAGCGCGCAAAGGCTGCCGCGACCATTGCCGCGTACGGCTTTTCGTAAAGCACATCGGCAGCCGCGACGACCTCGAAACCGGTCAGATCGTCCGGGTAAGCCCGCCAGTCGACAAGCCGCGTTTGCGGTTCTGGCAGGCCGTTGCGGGCCGCGTTGAGTTGGACGAAGCTCAAGGCGTCGGTGTAGTAGTCGGTTCCGACGACGTCGAACCCGGCGACCAGCGCCGCCGCGCAACACAACCCTGCGCCGCAACCTAGTTCGAGCAGCCGGCGTCCGCAGCCGGCCTCTTTCGCCAGGCGGCGGGCCAGCACCTGCGACGACGGCCAGATCTCGGCCCAATAGGGAATCCGTTCGTCGCGCTCGAATTCCTCTTCGTCGAGCAGGTCGTCGGCGCTGCGCGGGCGCAGCAGGCTGAGCGTTCGGTCGGCCAGCTCGACGCGGGTTTCGATGATATCGAAGCGAGCCAGCAGCGCGGCCGCTTCCTGTTCGGCAAGGGGCATGGCGAGCCAAGGATCCGAAGCGGAAAGCGAGCTGTCGGCGGTCACACTTTTCGGCCGGCGGAGGTGCCGATCCGCAGGGTGCCGACGCCCGCAGGAAGCAGTTATTTTTTGGACGTTTTCTTCTTGCCCGCGGAACGGCGGGCGGGGGCGCTCTCGGCCTGTGGATAGGGGAGCGACTGGGCTCGGCGAGCCCCCCGCTGCTTGATCACGGCCGTTTCGAGCTTACCCGAGGCTTCGAGGGCCCAGTCGTCGAGATGGCCGAGCCATTCGTTCACCTTGTTGACGTGCAACGGCACGCTGTCCAGCTCGTTTTCCCGGCTTTTATTCGCCATTTGTCGCAGCGTGGCGGCCAGGTCGAGGAAATGCAGGGCGAGGTTGTCGAGTTCTTGCGGCGTAAAGGGCATGAGCGTCATGGGAAGACCCGCGGGGCTAGTCGGCGGGGACCACTCCGGCCCCCGTGACGACCATCCTAGTTGGACCGGCGAAACCTGTCGAGACGTGCCCCCGAAACGATCCTTCTGGCCTCGTTAACGGGGCTAAGTTTTGTACAAAATTTTGGTTGTTAATGGCCAGGGGGTGCGGTAGGATCGCCCCGGCGTGGACCGCCCGTCCCGCCCGCCGTTCCGGAGAACTTACCGATGCTCACCCCCGCCTGCCCCCGCGACTTCCGACCAGCCCCCGACGAGGACGACGATGACCTCGCCTGGGAAGACCTGGAATTCGAGGCCGATGAGGATGACTGGGACGACCTGCCCTGGGACGACGAATCACTCCCCTTCGACGACGACGAACTCAACGGGGACGAACTGACCGGTGACGAGCCCGCGGACGGCTGACCGCGCGGCCCAGCGAACTGCCCTGGCAACACGGAGGATCGAACCGATGCGACTGACCCTGCAAATGGTCGAAGAAGCCGAACGCCTGCTCCACGAAGGACGGCTGTCCCAACGCAAGATCGCCAAACGGATCGGCATCAGCCGGTCGTCGGTTCACAACCTGGCCCACGGCAAGCGCCCCCGGCTGGGCCCCAAGCCGAGCGACGATGTCCCGTACTTCACCGGGCCGCTGGAGCGGTGTCCGGGCTGCGGCGGGCGGGTCTACATGCCCTGCCTGCTCTGCCGCGTCCGACAGATCAAGGCCGAAGAGCGGCCAGCGCGTCGCGAGCATTGCGGCTGGGATCAGCGGCCGCTCTCGCCGCTGGCCCCGGCTTCAGCCCGGCCGAGCAAATGCGAGGGTAACCATGGGACGAGCCCCCAGCACAGGGCCGTGGTCGCGGCTCCGATGGCCAGCAGCATGTCGAATGCCGCCCGCTCTCCCCAGTGCCCGAGCGCGTAGCCATACAGATGGCTTCCGGCGGCCATGGCCAGCGAGCTCCCCAGGTTCGACAACGACATGACCACGGCGAACAGCGTCCCGGCAGCCGTCGGTGGGCAGCCTCGGGCCGCCAGGTCCAACAAGACCAGGACCGAGGTCATGTACGTGAAGCCGTGCAGCAGCGAAACGATCATTGCGCTGCGCGGCCCGATCAGGCCCAGGTAAACGAGCGACGCCGCAACGCCTAGCCCGATAGCCAGGTGCAGCAGCACGCGCAGCGGCACCCGGCGGCAATACGTGCCGTAGGCCACGGCCGCGACGATCGAGGCAACGGCCACCAGCGAGCGGGTCCGGCCGTAGGCCTGTTCGCTCAGGCCTAGCCCCGAGGTCATATGCAGGTACAGCACGGTCGAACTGAAGGGGTTGAACTCGAACAGGAACACGAGCACGCCGACCAGCGGAACGCCTGGCGTGCCGAGGGCCTCACGGAGCGTGGTCCATTTGCCGCTGAAGGTCTCAAGCGCGATTGGGGTGGGCGGCTCGCGCACGCCGCGCGCACAGATCGCAAGCATCGCCAGCCCCACGCCCGCCGATACCCAGAAGCTCATTGCGTAACGGCCCGAAGCGCTCCAGTGGCCGCCGACTTCGCCGGCCAGCATGGCCGCTGCGTAGATCGAAGCCCATTGGACCGCTTGCAACCGGCCGGTCAGCCCCAGCGGCTGCCCCTGCTCGACCATCAAGGCGTCGACCACCACGTCGGCCAGCGCCACGCCCATCGCCGGCAGCAGCAGGCCGACAAGCAGCCGCCCGTGCGCCCCTTCGGGCGGTGGGAACACCGCCAACAGCAAGTAGCCGCCTGCTGTCAGCAGCCCGGCCAGCAACAGGTAGCTCGTGCGTCGGCGACCATAGATCGGGACGAAGTCGCTCAGCAGCCCATACAGCGGCTTGAGCGACCAGGGAATCGAAGCCAATGCCAGGAAGCTGCCGATGGTCTCGGGCCGGTCGTGCCACGACTTGAGCATCGCCTGCACCGGCTGGGTCGAGAGCCCGTCGGTCGGATCGCCGAGGCCTTGGACGAAGTACAGGACCGCGAACGAGAGCGTCAGCCGTCGCATGTCGGCTTGAGCGTTGCCGTTATCATGCGTGGCCGGATCCAAACCAGTTCTCCCGGCCTTCGGAACGTTCAAGCGTTCGACGCCGCGCCTGCCGAGCGCGACGTGAAATGCCGGTTCCAAGCCTGCTCGACGAGCTGGCGAGGAAACTCGTCATAATCGATGCCGGCCGCGCGGATCGCGCGCGCCAGCCCGGCGCTGGGGCTCAGGTCAGGGTTGGCGTTGATCTCCAGGATCCAGGGCGATCCGTCGGCGTCGATCCGCAGGTCGACTCGGGCATAGTCGCGGCAGCCGGTGATCTTGAAGGCCGCCAGAGCCACTTGCCCGATCCGCTCGGCCAGCGACGGGTCGAGATCGGCCGGGCAAGCCACCGGAGTCGCGGCGAAGTCGTGGCTTTCGGGCGACCACTTGGCGTCGTAAGTGACGATTCGGCACGTGTCACCCGGCTGGAACAAGATCTCGGCCAGCGGAAGCAGGCGTGGACCGCCCAGTTCGACGATGCCGGCGTTCACTTCCCGCCCGGCGATGAACCGCTCGACGAGCACCGGCCCATAGCGAGCCTGTAGCTCGAGCACCTTGTCGCGCAGGGCCTCGAAACGGCCGACGACACTGTCCGGGCCCAGCCCGAGGCTGGCATCTTCGCGAGCCGGCTTGACGATCCAGGAGCCCGCGTCGAGGGCCTGGCGCAAGGCCTGCTCGGGCAGTTCGTCGCCTGGCGCGAAGCAGAAGAACGGGGGCGTGGGGAGCCCTGCGCCTTGCAACAGCCACTTGGTGCGAGCCTTGTCGCGCACCAGCGACAGACATTCGCTCGGCGCGCCGGTCATCGGCAAGCCGCACAGCTCGACGAGCCCGGCGACCTGCGCCTCGCCTTCGCCCGTGCCGCCCAGCCCTTCGCAAAGGTTGAAGACGACGTCGAGCGGTTGGTCCGAGAGAGCCTCGACGAGCGTCGCGGCTGATCCGGTCACTGGCAGCGGGATCACTTCGTGGCCACTCTCACCGAGCGACTTGGTGACGGCTTCGACCGTTTCGAGCACGCCAGCTTCGGAAGCCCAGTCGGGATCGTCAGCCGCGAGGACCGGTTGGTTGTAGGGCAGCCCGACGCGCCGCGGCGAGGAACCTAGGCCGAAGGCGTTCGGAGCGTTCATGGCGGAAAGCCCTTTCGAGCACTAGGACACGGGGCAACCAGCTCCGTGGCCCGCGCCGATGCCCACGGGCAGCCGGTTTTCGAGCCGACCCAAAGCCGCCTCGAGGATCCGTCCAATCAGCTCGCGATACTCCACGCCCATGAACCCCGACAGCAGCACCAAGTCACCCGAGGTGGGCGACAAGCCAGGGAGCGGGTTGACCTCGAGAAAATAGGGAACGTGATTGCGCAGCCGGAAGTCGAGCCGCGAGACATCGCGACAGCCGAGCGTTCGATAACAAGCCAAGGCAGCCTGGCTGACCGCCTCGCTGTCGGCCGGCGACAGTTGGGCCGGGCACTCGTAACGCACCCGCCGCTCCCAATCGCGCTTGACTTCGAGACTATACACGAATGGACCGTCGGCCTGCCTGGGGAGGACGCGCATGATACCGACGACCTCGGGCGGGGCGTTGCCCAGCACACCCACGGTCAGCTCGTCACCGTCGATGAACTCTTCGACGAGCACCGGCTGATGGTACGTTTCGCAGAGGCGCTCGAGCATCGAGGTCAGCTCGGCCCGGTCATGGATCAGGTTGCTGGCCAGAATGCCCTTGCTCGAGCCCTCATAGGCCGGCTTGACGAAGACGGGCATCTCGAGCCGGTCGAGCCGGCGCTGGATGTCGGCCGTCAGCTCGCCGGAGACGAGCACCCAGGGGGGCGTGGGCAGCCCGGCGTCGCGCACCAGTCGCTTGGCGCAGTCCTTGTCGAGAGTGACGGCCAGGGTCAGCGGGTCGGAGCCGGTGTACGGGATGCCGAGCATCTCGAGCACCGCGGGCACGCGCGCCTCGCGCGAGCGGCTCGTGCCGCGACCTTCGGCGATGTTGAGCACCAGTTCCGGCCGCTCGCCTTGGAGCAACTGCCGCAGCATGTCCTCACCATTGCCCAGCAGGAGCACTTCATGCCCCAGCTCTTGCAAGACGGCATGCAGGGCCATGATCGTGGCGGGCGAGTCGAATTCTTCCTCTTCGTCGGCAGCCAGGCCGGCAAGCTGGCCCGCCGACGCAAGTTTGACGTCGAAGGTGATGCCGATTCTCACGGAACTCGCTCCTTACGCAGGGGTGACGCGCGATCGCCAGCGCAGAGCAGGAAGACCTCTAACGGTCAATCTACCGCGCCGTGGGCCCAAATAGAATTGCATGATTCCGGTCGACTTCGCCGGCTCTACCTGAGCGGCATGGCGCTAGCCGACGGTTCCTTTTGCCGCCGATTCCTCCCGCGATTGCGGTCCGGTGGAGCGCCGCTTCTACGATTCGGCGCTGGTCGTCGGACAACCGGCGGCTAGCGCCGTGCCGAAGACAAAGACGGAACCGGCGGCTAGCGCCGGGCCGCTCACGATCTTGCGCCCTAGCTGTCTGGCTCGCTCGCCAGCGTTCACTTGGCCTTCGAATGGAGCGGAGCATCGGGTTGCGCGGCTCCGAAATGGGCCCCGCTCAGGATCGGCAAGCCGGTGCCCGACTGCTCGGCCGCGTGCCGGCGGTCGTAGCGGGGCGTGTTCTCGGGAACGAGTGCCCCCTGGTTGCCGCTGAGCAGGTTGCTGACGCCCAAACTCGGATAGTGCTCGTCGGCCGCGCCGACCCGGTCTTCCGGCTCGTAGCGGAACAGCAACCCTTCGTAGTTCCGTAGCACCACGGCATTGTCCGAAGCCGAGATGAGGTAGTTGGGCATCAGCGGCACCTTGCCGGCGCCGTGCAGGCCGTCGACCACGTAGGTCGGCACGCCGAGGCCCGACATGTGTCCACGGAGCCCTTCGATGATTTCCAGCCCCTTGTTGATCGAGGTGCGGAAATGGCCGGCGCCGGTCACCGGATCGCAGTGGAACAGATAATAAGGACGAACCTTGATACGCAGCAGCCCGCGCATCAGCCGCCGCATGATCGGCACGTTGTCGTTCACGCCCTTGAGCAGCACGGCGTGGTTGCTCACCGGCATGCCGGCGTTGACCAGCAGCCGGCAGGCGCGAGCGGTTTCGGGAGTGATTTCGTGCGGATGGTTGAAGTGAGTCTGAATCCAGATCTTGCCGGCCGAGCGCAGCAATTCGACCAACTCGGGATCGAAGATGCGCTGGGGCAGGGTCACCGGGACGCGCGTTCCGAGCCGGATCACGTCCAGGTGCTCGATCGCGGCCAGCTCGGTGACGAACCAGCGTAGTTTGGACATCGGCAGCGACAAGGGATCGCCGCCCGAGACGATCACGTCGTGGATTTCGCGGTGCTCGCGGACATAGTCGACCATCCGCCGGTCGTTATGGCTGGGGCCATCCCAGCCGTCGCGGTCCATGGTCACGCGCTTGCGCGTGCAGAACCGGCAATACATCGAGCACACGTGGGTGGTGACCATCAGTACCCGGTCCGGGTAGCGATGGGTCAGGCCGGGGACAGGGGAATCCTTGTCCTCTTCGAGCGGGTCCTCGAGCTCTTGTCCGGAGTTGCTGACCAGCTCCAGCGGCGAGGGAACCGACTGACGGCGGATCGGGTCGAGCGGATTGTCGACGTCGATCAGCGAGAAGTAGTACGGGGGAATCGCCAGCTTGTACTGAGCTTCGAGACTTTCGAGAGCGGCGATTTCCTGAGGAGTATGAGAGAGCAGGGCGACGACCTCAGCGGTCGTCCGGACGGCGTTTTGCATCTGCCAACGCCAGTCTTCCCACTGCTCGAGCGGGACGTCTTGCCAGTGGGGATGCCGACGCGAGGAACTGGGAGGCTCGTCGGATTCTTCCGGGGAGCTGCCATACGCACTCGCCGCGTATGCGGCATCGATTTGGTTCATTGCTGCGAACTCTCCTCCATCGAGTAAGCCGGTTTTTTCCGCAAAAAACCGGCAGCAGGGCGGCCAAGCTCCCTCGGCCTACAGCCCAAATCTGCGTGCTTATAGCATCGGTGGCAAAAACCGACAAGACTTTCACATGGTCCGTGGCGAAAAATTCACGAACTCGTCGCACCCGGAAGCCGACCGGCGGTCGGCTAGAGCAAGTCTACCGAGCACGACAACAGAGAACAGTGCGCCGGCAGCAGAAAGCAGAAAGATCAGTCGCGCTCGGCGTGCAGGGCTTCGCGCAGTTGGCGAATCTCACGCTCCAGATCGACTCGCTCGGCGAAGTCTTGCTCGCGAGCTTCACGCAGCTCGCTGGTGCGATGCTCCACCTCGCGCTCGGCGAGCGCCAAGGCCTCGGCCTGCTGGTCGAGCTCCTGTTGGCGCGACATCGCCCAAGACTGCAACTCGCGGCTGGACTCTTCGATTTTCTCCTGCTCCGCGAGCATCTCGGAGCGCAGGGCCTCGAGCGCACCACGCCGCCGGTCGATCTCCGCCAGCACCAGCCGATGGTGATCGGCCAGCCGATTTCGCGTCTGGCTGAGCGTCTGGGCCAGCGCGGCCGGGGAGGTCACGCCTGAGATCTGGGCCCACAGCTCTTCTGCCGCCAGCCGCCACGCCAGCGTCTCCGCACGGAGCCGATTCAACTCGTCCTGTTCTTGTTCGAGCATCAACCGGCGATCGTCGACCAGCTCGCTCTGGAGTTCGAGCTCCCGCTGGCGAGCCTGGAATTCGGCCTCCTGGCGGCGCGTGTGGTCGGCCCAGCGGCGGCGCTGGCTGCGGGCAGCGTCTTCCATCCGGCGGCGCTCGTCGCGCAGCTCGATCCGCAACCGCCGCAGCTCGTCTTGCCCCTGCTCCAGGCGAACCTGAGCCTCGTTCAAGGCCCGGAAGTGCTCTTCGCCGGCCCGGATCTGTTGTTCGACCAGTTCGGCACAGGCCCGCTCGGCGTCGCTCGGCTCGGCCAATTCGAGCCGGCGGGTGGACAGTTCCCGCTCCTGGCGAGCAGTTTCGGCCGCGGCTGCTGCCCGCTCGTGGGACAGTTCTTCGCGAGCGCGTTGGATATGGGCGTCGAACTCTTGGCGTTCGCGGCGCAGGGCAGCGTCGGCCTCGGCCGTGTCGGCCTGGCGAGTTTCGATCTCCTGGCGCAGTGCTTCGAGCCGCTGGACGGCATCCTGTTGAGCTGCCTCCGGCTCGTCGTCGCTATCGGCTTGCCGGCTGGCTGACTCGGCCTCGGCCAGCGAGCAGGCAGCCTCGCGCAGGGCGAGTTCTTGTTCACGCTCGTCGAGTTGCTGATTACGGGCCTGCAACTCGGCCTCGAGCCGTTCGAGCTGGGCTCGGCGCTCCTGGTCCCAGGCTTGCGACTTGGACCGTCGATCGGCCAGAGCCGCCTCGGCGATCTGGTAGTCGGCCATTGCCGATTGGATCGCCTGTTCGCGGCGAGTCAGCTCGGCGGACCGCGCTCGCAGCTTGGCCTCGCGCGCTTCGACCTGCGATCGCTGGGAGGCCAGTTCGGCCAGGCCTTGGCGCTGCGTGGCTTCCAGCTCATCGACCAGCCGGGAGTGTTCGTCGAGCCGCAGGATTTCGGTTTGCTCGAAAGCGATCTCACGATTGGCCAGTGCGTCGTCCTGGTCGGCCAGTACCAAGACGCGGGCTTCGATTTCGGCCTCGCGCGCTTCGATCGCCGTGGCCCGCCGCGCCAGCTCATCGAGCCGCAGGAATTCGGTTTGTTCGGCAGCCGCTTCGCGCTCGGCCAAGGCCCGGTCCTGGTCGGCCAGCACCAGGGCGCGGGCTTCGATTTCGGCGCCGCGAGCCTCGATCACCGTGGTCCGCCGTACCAGCTCGCTGGCCAGGGATTCCAGTTCCACGGCTCGGTTGTCGAGCGCGGCATTGCGTTCGATGGCTTCGGCCGCCAATCGCTCGACGTCAAGCTGACGATCGACGAATTCGGTTTCGCGCGAAATCAGCTCGGCTTCCTGGCTCGCCAGCTCCGAATGCTGGACGAACAGCTCACGCTGCCGCTCCTGCTGCTGGGCTTCGCGCTCGTCGAGATCGGCAGCTCGCTGGGCAAGCCGCTCGTCGAGATGCGTCAATTCGGCCTGAAGTTTGGCGGCGTCGACTTCGGCGGCCCGGAGGGCGAACTGCCGGGCGTCGAGCTCGATGGCCCTTTGCTCGGCGTGCGTCGCCTCCGCGGAGAGTTCGGTCGAGGATCGTTCGAGCCGGCGGTCGACTTCCAGCCGCTGGGCATCGAGCTGGCCGGCCAGTTCGGCCAATTCCCGCTCGCGCTGGGCGAGTTTCGTCGAGTGCTCTTCGAGCTCGATGCGCAAGGCACGGAGCTGCTCGTCAGCCTCGGCCACTTCGGATTGGAGCTGTTCCTCGCGACGCTCGATATCGCGCTGCCGGCTGCGCAAGTATTGGGCCAATTGCTCGGCGTGGGCGCGCAGCTCAGCGAACTCGCTCCCCGCCGGCAAGGCGATCGCTTCGGGGGACGAATCGACCGCGCCGAGGATGTGCGCGGCGTCGATCCGCGTTTCGCCGACCATCGGGCGCAGCGGTTCGGCGGCCGATAGCGATCGATCATGGGTGCGAGTTTCGGACATGCTCGTGGCCCGCCGCGGTGTCCTCCGAGGCCAAGAGCAAAACACTCATGGCGCAACAGAGGCCGGCGGTAGTATCGGCCACGAGGCGCGTAAAAGTTCACCGAAACGCACCAGGTTAACGCCCGTTCGAGTGATGCGCGCTTGCTAGCTGGCGCGGAGCACTACACTGGGCGAACAGCGTGAGCCAGGGAGACGCGACCGCCCCCCGCGCCTCACTCCTTGGCGGAGTCGAGCGCTGCTTGCACGCGGCTCTTGGGCTGCACGCCCACGAACCGGTCGACGACCTCACCCCCCTTGAACACCATCAGCGTCGGGATGCTGCTGACGCCGAAGTTGCCAGCGACGGTGGGGCTATCGTCGATGTTCACCTTGCCGATCTTTACGGCGCCGTGATATTCGCCCGCCAGCTCTTCGATCATCGGAGCGATCATCCGGCAGGGGCCACACCAGGGAGCCCAAAAATCGACGAGCACCGGCTCGCTGGAGTCGAGCACCTCGGCTTGGAAGTTCTGGTCCGTGAATTCGGCGACGTTGCCAGCCATTGAAGGTAGCTCCTCTCCAGGATCGATGTGCGAAGACGTTGCGCCGAGTAGCTTGTTCCCCATAGATGGGAGACAGCGTGACTTGGCGAAGACTGAGCAAATTATAGAAGCACACCCCCAGGAGTCAACGAAGGGCACGCGGTGTGCGGTTCAAGCCCTGCCTGGCAAGCCACTTGGGATCGATTTCGTCTGGCTGAAGTTTGTTTGTGTTCGGCTTCGCGAAGGCCTAGGCTAAGCCCTGCCGGACAAAACGGGGACTGGCTTCGAGCGTAGCTGGTGCCTGTCCCACCTTTTTCTGGATCCGCTGGGCTGCGCGTCGCAATGCAATTGGCAATAGAGTGGGGGGAGCCGACATGGTTGCCGAGAGTTTTGCCTGTTATTTGGTCTCGAAAGACGAAGCTGGAACGACGCGTGGCGAAGTCACTCGCCGTTCGGCCGTCCAATTGCCGGCCGGCGAGGTGCTGATCCAAGTCGAATGGTCGGCTCTCAATTATAAGGACGCGCTCAGCGCCTCCGGGAATCCCGCCGTGACCCGCGTCTTCCCCCATGTGCCGGGGATCGACGCGGCCGGCATCGTGGTCGAAAGCAGCTCGCCGATGGTTGATGTCGGCGACAATGTGTTCGTCACCGGCTACGACCTGGGCCAGAACACTTGGGGCGGTTTCGGAGAGCTGGTGCGCGTGCCGGCGAGCTGGGTCATGCCGCTCCCCGACGGCCTCTCGCTGCGCGAGTCGATGATCTATGGCACGGCCGGGCTCACCGCGGCGCAGTCGATCGAGGCCTTGCAGCGCAACGAAGTCTTCCCCGATTCGGGCGAGGTCATCGTGACCGGCGCCAGCGGCGGGGTCGGCAGCCTGGCCGTGGCGCTGCTGGCGAAGCTCGGATACCACGTCGTGGCCGTCAGCGGCAAGCCGCAGGCCCATGAGCGGCTCAAGACGCTGGGTGCCCGGCGCGTCGTCGGCCGCGAGGAGGTGAGCGACACCACACGCAAGCCGATGCTCTCACCGCGCTGGGCCGGGGCAATCGACACGGTCGGCGGCAACACCTTGGCCACGCTCGTGCGTTCGCTCGAACACGACGGCTGCGTGGCCGCTTGCGGACTCGTGGGCGGATTCGACCTGCCGCTGACTGTCTACCCGTTCATCCTCCGCGGCGCCTCGATCATCGGCATCGACTCGGTGCAGTGTCCGCTCGAATCGCGCACGCGCATCTGGCGGAAGCTGGCGCACGGTTGGAAGCCACCCAAGCTCGACATGGTCGTCAGCGAAGAGGTCCGGCTCAAGGGCCTTGCCGGCGCGATCGAACGCATCCTGGCCGGCAAGACCCTGGGGCGCGTGCTCGTCCAGCCCAAAGCCGACGCCTGAAGAGAACCGGAAGGAATGGGCCGCAGATGAACGCAGATGAACGCTGATAATAGACGGACCGGGATCCGGCGGAGCTGGTGCAAACCCGAGATGACGTCCGCCTTCTTCTTCATCTGCGTTGATCTGCGTTCATCCGCGGCTATTTCGTCTGTCTTCCCTCGCGAGCTACGCGCCCTACTGATTCGTTGCCTATGACCTTCGAAACCTTCGATCATACGGCCGACCTGGGGCTGCGCATCCGCGCGGCCGATCTCCCGAGCCTGTTTGCCGACGCAGCCCGCGGGGTGTTCGCGACGATCGTCGCCGACCCGGCGACGATTCGCTGCTCGCACGAGCGAACCTTTCGCGTGGCGGGCGATCTTGAACAGCATGTCGACGACCTGCTCTTCGATTGGCTGAGCGAGTTGCTCTATGCCTTCGAATCGGAACTGCTGTTGCTCGCGCGTTTCGAAGTTGAACTGACTGGCGAAGGACTCATCGGCCGGGCTTTCGGCGAACAGTTCGACCCAGCGCGGCATCGGCTGGAGCACGAAGTCAAGGCGATCACGTATCATGGACTGCTCGTCGAGCGCACGGCCGATGGCTGGCAGGCCGAAGTGATCGTCGATATCTGAGCGATTTCCAGGGAGAGAACTGCGATGGCCAAGGAAAGTTTCTCCGGACCGCTGGAACGCATCAGCGAATGCGTGTGGCGCATTCCCAAGAGCTACAAGCCAGGCATGCGCGTCGATGGGCTGATCTACGCCAGCGAGCAGCTCCTCGAGCTGATCCGCGGCGACCAGGCGCCGGAGCAAGTCGCCAATGTCGCCTTCCTGCCGGGCATCCAGGTCGCCAGCCTGGCCATGCCCGACATCCACTGGGGCTACGGCTTCTGCATCGGCGGCGTGTGCGCGACCGATCCGGCCGAAGGAGGCGTGATCTCGCCGGGCGGCGTCGGTTA
>Ga0181519_10001993_pt1 | contig 17658 bp, 14 predicted proteins | sample PEATcosm2014_Bin_26_FD_121102 | JGI IMG/M metagenome (GOLD analysis project Ga0181519, IMG submission 121102) | Peatland microbial communities from MTU Mesocosm Facility, Houghton, MI, USA - PEATcosm2014_Bin02_10_metaG | ecosystem: Environmental > Terrestrial > Soil > Wetlands > Peat | place...
GCACACCGCGCAGATGGTGGGCGCCGATGCGTGGAACCACGCCTATGCGCGCGAGCTCGCCGCCTTTGCCACGCCGGGCCTGCGCATGCGCAAGTACTGGCCGCCGGTTGCCCGCGTGGACAACGTCCATGGCGACCGCAACCTCGTGTGCGCCTGCCCGCCCCTGTCGGACTGGGCGCAACCCGCGGCCGACGCCGCGCGCTGAGCCCCGCGGCGGTGTTTCCCCTGGTGATTCGCCGGGCCGTGCCCGGCGATGCGAAAACCCTGACCCGCATCGCGCAGGCCGCCAAGGCGCAATGGGGATACTCGCCGCGCCAGCTCGAGGCCTGGCGCAGCGAGCTCGAGGTCTCGGCCGAATCTCTGCAGTGGGCGCCAAGCTTCGTCGCCGAGGTCGACGGCGCGGCTGCCGGCTTCTACCAGCTGCGCGCCGACACCGATCCGCCACGGCTCGAGCACCTGTGGGTGGATCCGGTCCACATGGGCGTGGGCCTGGGCAGCGCCCTGGTCCGGCACGCGCAGGGCCTGCTGGCCGACGACGGCATCGCGCAGCTGGCCATCGACGCCGATCCCAATGCCGAGGGTTTCTATCTGGGCCTGGGCGCACGCCGCGTGGGCGTCGTTGCCGCGCCCCTGGCCGGGCAGCCCGATCGCGTCCGGCCGCAACTGCTGCTCGACACTTTTGCGTGAGCAAAGACGTCGACAGCGGCAGGGTTTGACGGGTCTGTTGCGGCGCAGCGATCGCGCCACCATGCTGCGCTGCGAGGCGCCTGCTTCTCGTTCGGATGATGGGCGATCCCGCAAAAGGATTTTTTGCGCGCGCCGCGCCAACGGACGGCGCGATTGGCCTATAACAGTGGCCGGTGGCTTTTTGCCCGCGGCGGAGCCATCGCGTCGAGTGGCGAACCAATCCGACAAGGAGACCGAACATGCTTTACGCAGCCCCCGGCACCCCCGGTGCCAAGATCTCGTACAAGTCGCGCTACAACAATTTCATCGGCGGCAATTGGGTAGCCCCCGTCAAGGGCGAGTACTTCGAGGTCATCACGCCGATCAATGGCAAGCCCTACACCCAGGTTGCCCGGTCCACCGCCGAGGACGTCGAGCTGGCCCTCAACGCCGCCCACGCCGCCGCGGACAAATGGGGCCGCACGCCGGCGGCCGAGCGCGCCAACGTGCTGCTCAGGATCGCCGACCGCATCGAGGCCAACCTGGAGATGCTCTCCTACGCCGAGACCGTCGACAACGGCAAGGCCATCCGCGAGACGCTCAATGCCGACATCCCGCTCACCGTCGACCACTTCCGCTACTTCGCCGGCTGCGTGCGCGCCCAGGAAGGCGCGCTGAGCGACATCGACGAGAACACGGTGGCCTACCACTTCCACGAGCCCCTGGGCGTCGTGGGCCAGATCATCCCGTGGAACTTCCCCATCCTCATGGCGGCGTGGAAACTGGCACCCGCCCTGGCCGCGGGCAATTGCGTGGTGCTCAAGCCGGCCGAGTCCACGCCCATCAGCATCCTCATCGTGGCCGAACTCATCGCCGACCTGCTGCCCCCCGGCGTGCTCAACGTCGTCAACGGCTACGGCCGCGAGGCCGGCCTGCCGCTGGCCACCAGCAAGCGCATCGCCAAGATCGCCTTCACCGGCTCGACCACCACCGGCCGGCTGATCGCACAGGCGGCAGCCAACAACCTCATCCCGGCCACGCTCGAATTGGGCGGCAAGTCGCCCAACATCTTCTTTGCCGACGTCGCGCAGGCCGATGACGATTTCCTCGACAAGGCCATCGAGGGCCTCGTGCTGTTCGCCTTCAACCAGGGCGAGGTGTGCACCTGCCCCTCGCGCGCCCTCATCGCCGAATCGATCTACGACAAGTTCATGGAGCGCGCGCTCGCGCGCGTCGCGGCCATCAAGCATGGCAACCCCCTCGATACCGAGACCATGATGGGCGCCCAGGCGTCCAAGGAACAACTCACCAAGATCCTGTCCTACCTCGACCTGGGCAAGCAGGAAGGCGCCAAGGTTCTCATCGGCGGCGGGCGCGCCCACCTGGGCGGCGAACTCGAGGGCGGGTATTACGTCCAGCCCACGCTGTTCAAGGGGCACAACAAGATGCGCATCTTCCAGGAGGAGATCTTCGGCCCTGTCCTGGCCGTTACCACCTTCAAGACCGAAGCCGAGGCCCTGGAAATCGCCAACGACACCCTCTACGGCCTGGGCGCCGGCGTTTGGACCCGCGATGGCAATACGGCCTTTCGCATGGGCCGCGCCATCAAGGCCGGCCGCGTCTGGACGAACTGCTACCACGCCTATCCGGCCCATGCGGCCTTCGGCGGCTACAAGGAATCGGGCATCGGCCGCGAGACCCACAAGGTCATGCTCGACCACTACCAGCAGACCAAGAACCTCCTCGTGAGCTACAGCCCCAAGAAGCTCGGTTTCTTCTGACAAGCATTCCCCCCCCTCTCCCTCTGGGAGAGGGCCGGGGTGAGGGTGCCCAACATGGTAGAAAAAGTCACAGCCACCACCGCCGCTCTCGAACTGATCGAACACCTCAAACGCGAGCACGGCAAGCTAATGTTCCACCAGTCCGGCGGCTGCTGCGACAACAGCGCCGCCAACTGCTACCTGCCCGGGGAAATCACGATAGGCGCCGGCGACCAGTACCTGGGCGATATCGGCGGCTGCCCGTTCTACATCAGCAAATCGCAATACGAGTACTGGAAGCACACCCAGCTCATCATCGATGTCATCGACGGGCATGGAGGCACCTTTTCCCTCGAAGGGCCGCTGGGCAAGGCTTTTCACACCCGGTCGCGGGTGTTCGACGAAAACGAATGGGCGCAGATCTGCCAGGAGGGCTAGGCGCGCGCTGCCCTCTAGGGCCCGGTGCCTGCGGCATCCGGCGCGGTGTCGGAGACGGCCTGCGGGCGCTGCCGCTCCCGCCATAACTGCCATCCCAGGAAGGCGATGATCGCCAGGTTGGCGGCCACGACGGCGGCGCTGGTGATCGTCGGCCGGTATATCAGGTGCTGCATTTCAAAGGGCACGTAGATCGCCCCGGATAGCGCTCCCAGCCACTGTCCCCATGGGCGCTCATGCCACAGTCCATAGGCCTCGCACAGGCGCACGATGACGTAGCCGGTGGCAAGCAGCGCCAGCATGCGCCGGTTCGTGTCCTCGAGCAGATCGGCATAATGGAGCAGCAGCGCCGGATAGTGGTCGCCCGGGCTCAGGCCGAAATGCCCGACCAGCGACACCGCCAGGTGGTGCAGGTCGCGATGCAGGAGGCTGAACAGGCCGAGCGTGGCGGCGATTGCCAGCACCCCCTTGAGCCCCTCGAAAAGGGCGATCGTTCGCAGGGCGCGGCGGCGGGCGGTGGGGTGGTTCTGCGGCATCGACGGGTCCTTGGCTTGCCCAGCGGCAACGATACCGGAGGCCGCAGTCGAGTACTGGCCCGCGCCTGGCCGTCGGCGCGGCCTCGAACCGGCATTCTGTAAGCTACAGCCTTCCGTTCGAGGGCCAGAACCATGCAATACGTCTACACCATGCGGCGGGTCGGCAAGATCGTGCCGCCCAAGCGCCACATCCTCAAGGATATTTCCCTGTCGTTCTTCCCCGGCGCCAAGATCGGCGTGCTGGGCGTCAACGGCTCCGGAAAATCCACCCTGCTCAAGATCATGGCCGGCGAGGACCCGAATTTCGAGGGCGAGGCCGTGCCCATGCCCAATATGAAGATCGGCTACCTGCCCCAGGAGCCGCAGCTCGACCCGGCCATGACGGTGCGGCAGGCCGTGGAGCAGGGCCTGGGCGATCTGCTCGACGCGCGTGCCAAGCTCGAGGCGATCTACGCCGCCTATGCCGAGCCCGACGCCGATTTCGACCAGCTGGCCGCCGACCAGGCGCGCTATGAGGCGATCATCGCCACGGCCGGCAGCGATGTGGAGCACCAGCTCGAGATCGCCGCCGACGCCCTGCGGCTGCCCGCGTGGGACGCGCTCATCGAGCGGCTGTCGGGCGGCGAAAAACGCCGCGTCGCGCTGTGCCGGCTGCTCCTGTCCAAGCCCGACATGCTGCTGCTCGACGAGCCCACCAACCACCTGGACGCCGAAAGCGTCGAATGGCTGGAACAGTACCTGCAGCGCTTTCCCGGCACCGTCGTGGGCATCACCCACGACCGCTACTTCCTGGACAATGCCTGCGCCTGGATCCTCGAGCTCGACCGCGGCCACGGCATTCCCTGGGAGGGCAACTACAGTTCCTGGCTGGCGCAGAAGGAACAGCGCCTGGCCGTCGAGTCGCGCCAGGAGGCCTCGCGCATCCGCAGCATCAAGCAGGAGCTCGAGTGGGTGCGGCAGAACCCCAAGGGACGACAGGCCAAGAGCAAGGCGCGCATGGCCCGCTTCGAGGAGCTCAACTCCCACGAATACCAGCAGCGCAACGAGACCCAGGAGATCTTCATTCCCGTGGCCGAGCGCCTGGGCAACGAGGTCTTCGAGTTCAAGGAGGTGAGCAAGGGCTTCGGCGACCGCCTGCTCATCGACAAGCTCACGTTCCGCATCCCGGCCGGGGCCATCGTCGGCATCATCGGTCCCAACGGCGCGGGCAAGTCCACCCTGTTTCGCATGCTCACCGGGCAGGAAAAGCCCGACAGCGGCGAGGTCGTGCGCGGCGCCACCGTCAAGCTCGCCTATGTGGACCAGTCGCGCGATGCCCTGTCGGCGGGCAAGACCGTCTGGGAAGAGATCTCCGGCGGCAACGACATCCTCACCGTGGGCCGCTTCGAGATGCCCTCGCGCGCCTATCTGGGCCGTTTCAACTTCAAGGGTGCCGACCAGCAGAAGATCGTGGGCCAGCTCTCGGGCGGCGAGCGCGGCCGGCTGCACCTGGCCAAGACCCTGATCGAAGGCGGCAACGTACTGCTGCTCGACGAGCCCTCCAACGACCTGGACGTGGAAACGCTGCGCGCGCTGGAAGATGCCCTGCTCGAATTTGCCGGCAGCGTGCTGGTGATATCCCACGACCGCTGGTTCCTCGATCGCATCGCCAGCCATATCCTGGCCTGCGAGGGCGACTCGCAATGGGTGTTCTTCTCCGGCAACTACCAGGAATACGAGGAAGACAAGCGCAAGCGCCTGGGGGAGGAGGGCGCCCGCCCCCACCGGCTGCGCTACAAGCCTCTGCGCTGAAGGAGGCGCATTCGTATCTGCCTGCGAATTTATATGCTGTTGCGTCGCTATTGTTTTCCCATGGGGAATAAAAGCGCACCGATGATGTGCGCTTATCGGAATGGCAAGTTTTTCCCATAGTTATCCAGGGACTAGCGCACTTCTCCTAATTTGACCCTGCGCCTACGCTTCGCCCGTCCCGGTCTCGCATCCTTGCGCGGGACCGGCGGCGCAAGTGCGGCAGGCGAGGTGCTATCAGGAGCTGGTGTCGTGAATATTTCTTCCTTGAAGTTCGGCGCGCGTTTGGGGTTTGGCTTCGGCGTCGTGCTGTTGCTGATGGTCGGCATGGTGATCTTCGCGGCGGTTCGCGTCTCGAACATCCTGGAAATCAACCAGGAGATCTCCGAAAAGTCGCATCGCTATGACCTGGCGGCCCAATGGATGGGCGATACGCGCCTGAACCTGACCCGCGCCATGGCCATCGCCAAGTCGGGGAACCTCCCGGCGCTTGCCGCGTACCTCAAGCCGCAGATGACCGAAACGAGCGAGCGCATCGCCGACCGGCAAAAGGCCCTGCAGGACAGCGTCGTCGACGACACCGACAAGGACCGCATGGTCGGCATTGCCAAGAAGCGCGAAGCCTATACGGCGGTGCGCGAGGCGGTCATGGCGCAGTTGCAGTCCGGCGACATGAACGGCGCGATGGCCCGCATCGACGCCGAAATGATCCCCGCCTCGGCGGCCTACCTGCAATCGATCGAGGAACTGGCGCAAAGCCTGAATGCGGACCTGGTCAAGGCCAGCCCCCTGCTCGACGAGAACGCGCGCGCCACCCGCACCTGGCTGCTGGTCATCACGGCCATCGCCCTGGCGGCGGGCGGACTCATCGCCTTGCTGATCACGCGCTCCATCACTATTCCCATGCACCGGGCGATCGCGGCCACCCAGCGCGTTGCCGATGGCGATCTGTCGGAAACCCTGGTCGCCGGCGCCGGCAACGACGAGGTCGGCCAGCTCGAAAATGCCCTGGCGGGCATGCAGGCGCGACTGCGCGAGGTCGTGAGCCGCATCCGCGCCGCTACCGAGGAGGTAACCACGGCGTCGGGCGAGATCGCCGCGGGCGGCCAGGATCTGTCGATGCGCTCCGAACAGGCCGCCAGCAGCCTGCAGCAGACCGCCGCGTCGATGGAGCAGGTCAACAGCAGCACCAAGCAGACGGCGGCCACGGCGCACCGCGCCAAGGACCTGGCCAGCAGTGCTTCGGCCGTGGCCGAGCGCGGCGGCACGGCGGTGGCACAGGTGGTCGCCACGATGGAAGACATCAACAGCGCCAGCCGCAAGATCGTCGACATCATCGGCGTGATCGATGGCATCGCCTTCCAGACCAATATCCTCGCCCTCAATGCCGCCGTCGAGTCGGCGCGCGCCGGCGAGCAGGGCCGGGGCTTTGCGGTGGTCGCCGCCGAAGTGCGCGCCCTCGCGCAGCGCAGCGCGACGGCCGCCCGCGAGATCAAGGCCCTGATCGGCGATTCCGTTGCCAAGGTGGAGTCGGGCAGCGCGCAGGTCAAGAGCGCGGGCAGCACGATGGACGAGATCGTCGCCAACGTGCAAAGCGTCTCGACCATGATCAGCGAAATCAGCGCCGCGACCGCCGAACAGCAGGGCGGCATCGACCAGATCCACTCCGCCGTCACGCACCTGGACCAGATGACCCAGCAGAACGCCGCCCTGGTCGAGCAGAGCGCGGCCGCCGCCGAGAGCCTCCAGGAACAGGCCGTGAACCTCGCCGAGGTCGTCCGCCAGTTCCGCCTGACGCCCCAGTACGCCGTCTGATCCTCCGGGAAATCCCCACGGGATTTCCCGCCGACCTACATCCCCATCAGCGCCATCCCCCCGAACACCAGCCCCGCAACCGCCACCAATCCCACCCCGTACAACAGCCACATCTTGCGCGACAGCAGCGCAATGGCCGACAGCGCGATGGCGATCTGCATGGCCGTTGCGCCCAGCGCCCAGCGGTGGTGCTGGTGCATCTGCTCTTCGCTGCGCGCGTCCCACTCCTTGACCTCGTCCTCGAGCTTGTCGGCACGCTCCTTGATCTCGGCCTGCTCCTTGCGGTATCGCTCGGCCTCGGCCTTGAACGCCTCGGCGCGCTCCGGCTTCGTGGCAAGCGTGGCGCCCAGGTCGGCCAGGTTGTGTTTCACGCCCTTGGCCTGGTAGTAGTTCCAGTCGTCGTTGGCGCGCGTCTTGGTGATGGCGGCGGTGTTCTTGTAGAGCTGCGCCTTGGCCTGGGTGTCGCCGCCCTGGAAGCCCATCACGGCTCCCAGGGTGGCCAGGATGGCCGACAGCACCGCTATGCGGCCGGGCAGCGAATCGCTGCCGCCGTGCCCGGCGGCGTGCTCCACCGCGTGGTCATGGGCGCCATGGACATGAAATTCATCACCGGACATTGCTCTGGACTCCTGCTGGATCGGGCATGGGCACCGCCGGGGCAGTGGCAGCCTCGTAGTGGACAAGATCGAAACCGAAAGGCCGCTGCGCCGTGGCGCCGACATGCTCGCGCGAGCGTTCACGCCAGCGTCCCGGCTCGAGCGGCGGAAAGAACGCGTCACCGTCGAAATCGGCGTCTATCTCGGTAAGAAACAGATGCGCCACGGGCCGCCGCAGCGCCTGGGCATAGAGCTCCCCGCCGCCGATCACGAACACCGTGTCGGCGCCGCACAGGAGCAGGGCCTCGTCCAGGCCGGCGGCGGCCTGCGCGCCGGCGGCCGCCCAGTGCGCGTTGCGCGTGACCACGATGTTGCGCCGCCCGGGCAGCGGGCGGCCGATGGCGTCCCAGGTCTTGCGGCCCATCACGACGCAATGGCCCAGGGTGGTGCGCTTGAAATGCGCCAGGTCTTCCGGCAGGTGCCAGGGCATCGCGCCGCCCCGGCCGATGACGCCGTTGCGCGCCCGCGCGACGATCAGGTTCAGGCTGCCCACGGCATCACACCGCAACGGGCGCCTTGATATGCGGGTGCGCCTGGTAATCGAGGATCTCGAAATCGTCGTAGCGGTAGTCGAACAGCGTGGGCGGCCGGCGCGCGATGCGCAGGCGCGGGTACGCGAAGGGTTCGCGCGCCAGCTGCTCGCGCACCTGCTCGAAATGGTTGCGGTAGATGTGGCAATCGCCGCCCGTCCAGACGAAGTCGCCGGGCGCCAGGTCGCACTGCTGGGCCACCATGTGCGTGAGCAGGGCGTAGCTGGCGATGTTGAAGGGCACGCCCAGGAAGATGTCGCAGCTGCGCTGGTAGAGCTGGCAGCTCAGGCGCCCCTGGGCCACGTAGAACTGGAACAGCAGGTGGCAGGGCGGCAGCCGCATGCGGGGGATGTCGGCCACGTTCCAGGCCGACACGACGAGCCGGCGCGAATCCGGGTTGGCGCGGATCTGCTCGAGCACCTGGCCGATCTGGTCGATGTGCCCGCCGTCGGGCGTTGGCCAGGAGCGCCATTGCACGCCGTACACCGGTCCCAGCTCGCCCGCCTCGTCGGCCCATTCGTCCCAGATCGTGACGCCGTTCTGCCGCAGGTAGGCCACATTGCTCGAGCCCTGGAGGAACCAGAGCAGCTCGTGGATGATCGAGCGCAGGTGCAGCCGCTTGGTGGTGACCAGGGGGAAGCCCGCGGCCAGGTCGAAGCGGATTTGGTGGCCGAAGACCGAGCGCGTGCCGGTGCCGGTGCGGTCGTCCTTGTCCACGCCATGCTCGAGCACATGGCGCATGAAATCCTCGTATTGGCGCATAGGGCGGGGGGGCAGGCCGGGCGCGGGGCTCCGGGGCGCCGACTCCGTGGCGTTGCAGGCAGGCCCCGATTATAACGGCCGCTGCCGCCGCGCCTACGCGCTGAACTGCAGTGCGGCCAGGCGCGCGTAGAGGCCGCCCTGGGCGAGCAGTTCGGCGTGGCGCCCCTGGCCGACGATCACGCCCCGGTCGAGCACGAAGATCCGGTCGGCGCGCTGCACGGTTGCCAGGCGGTGGGCGATGACGATGGTGGTGCGCCCGCGCATCGCCACGTCGAGGGCGAGCTGGACGGCGCGCTCGCTCTCCGCGTCCAGGCTGCTGGTGGCCTCGTCGAGCAGCAGCAGGGGCGCGTCCTTGAGAATGGCGCGGGCAATGGCCAGGCGCTGGCGCTGGCCGCCCGAGAGCCGCAGGCCTCGCTCGCCCACCACCGTTTCGTAGCCTTCGCTCATGCGCTCGATGAACTCGTCCACATGCGCGGCGCGCGCCGCCGCCAGGATCTCTTCCTTGCTTGCCGTGCTGCGGCCATAGCGGATGTTCTCGAGCACCGTGCCCGAGAAGATCACCGGCTCCTGGGGCACGAGCGCGATATGGCGGCGCAGGTCTTCGAGTCGCAGTTCGCGGATCGGCACGCCGCCCACCCGGATCTGCCCGCTCTCGATGTCGTAGAAGCGCTGCAGCAGCTGGAAGACCGTGGTCTTGCCGGCGCCCGAGGGGCCCACCAGGGCGACGGTGGTTCCCGCCTCGATCGACAGCGACAGGTCCTGCAGCACCCGGTTGCCCGGCCGCGACGGGTAATGGAAGGTAACGTCCTCGAACTGGACCGACACGGCGCGCCCGGTGGCGCCCAGCACGAGCGGCGAGGGCGCCGGCGGTTCGGCGATATCCGACTCCATCGCGAGCAGTTCCATGAGCCGCTCCGTGGCCCCCGAGGCGCGCAGCAGGTCGCCCCAGACCTCGGCGAGCACGCCCACGCTGGAGGCCACCAGCATGATGTAGAGCGAAGTCTGGCTGAGCTCGCCCGCGCTGATGCGCCCGGCGAGCACCCCGGCCACCCCGCCGTGCAGGCCGTAGAGCAGGGAACCGAAGACGCCGATGATGATGAAGGCGGTGAACGCCGCGCGCGTGGTATTGCGCCGTACCGATGTCGAGAAGGCAGTCTCGTTGGCCACGGAGAACCGGGCCGCCTCGGCCGCCTCCTGCGTATAGCTTTGCACGACCGACACGGCGTTGAGCACCTCGCCGGCGATGCCGCTCGTGTCGGCCATGCGGTCCTGGCTGGCGCGCGACAGGCGCCGCACCCGGCCGCCGATCCACAGCGCCGGGGCCACCACCAGGGCGATGATGCCCACCACGGTGAGCATCAGCAGCGGATTGCTGACGATCAGCATGGCCATGGCGCCCAGGCACATCACCAGGCTGCGCAGTCCCATCGAGATGCTCGAGCCCACCGCGCTCTGGATGACCGTGGTGTCGGTGGTCAGGCGCGACAGGATCTCGCCGGTCTTGAGCGACTCGAAGAAGCGCGGGCTCTGGCGCAGCACGTGGGCGTACACGGCCTGGCGCAGATCCGTGGTCACGCGCTCGCCGATCCAGCTCACGGTATAGAAGCGCGCCGCGGTGAAGACCGCCAGGAGCACGGCCACGCCGAACAGATCGAGGAAATAGCCGTGCACGGCGAGCATGCGCGTTCCCAGGTCCACGTTGGCCGGCTGCGCCAGGCCCCGGTCGACCAGCACCCGCACCGCCGCGGGCAGCGCCAGGGTGGCGCCCGCCGCCAGGAGCAGGAACAGCAGGGCGAGCAGGATGCGGCGCCGGTAGGGCAGCACGAAGGGCACGAGGGCCTGCAGCGGCCCGAGCCGCGTCGCGCGCGGCCGGTTGGGCGGCACCTTCATGGGTGGGGCAAGGATGCGGGCGGCACGCGGCGGCGCACTAGGCGAGCAGCGCGCGCGCGACGCCTATGGCCGAGTCGGCGATGAGCGCGATGATGGCAATGAAGGAGACGCCAAAGCCCAGGCTGCGCTTGGCCGGGTCCTTGAGATAGCCCAGCGCATAGAGGATGCGCCCGGCGACCCACAGGCATCCGGCCACGGCAACCACGTACCAGCTGCCCCAGCGCGACGCCAGCCACAGCGCCGGCAGGAAGATCACCACGCTCTCGATCGTGTTCATCTGCACGCGGTAGGCGCGCTCGAACATCGGATTGCCGCTGATGGCCGGCGCCTTGACGCCGTACTTGCCGCGGTAGTGGCCGACGATGAACATCACCCAGATCAGCACGCCGAACGTCAGCAGCGTGATGAAGGCGGGCCAGATTTGTTGCGCCATGCGGACTCCGGTGAAAATCAGGACGGGGACGGGAAAGCGCCAATGCTACGGCATCGCGCGCGGTGTCTCCCCTCTCCCTCCGGGAGAGGGGCGGGGGTGAGGGTCGCCGCCGTGCTGACGCCCTCACCCCGGCCCTCTCCCGCCGAGCGGGAGAGGGGGCAAGCCGCGTCGATCAGCCCGCCGCCTCCCCCGCCACCCCCTCCCCCAGCCGCACGATCCGATCGACGCTGCGCACCGTATCGGGCCGATGGCTCACGATGACGATGGCCAGCCCGAGCTTGCGCAGGCGCTCGCTGATCTCCTGCTCGCGGGCCAGGTCGAGCTGGTCGAAGGCCTCGTCGAGGAACAGCACCTGGGGCTTGCGGTAGAGCGCGCGGGCCAGCAGGACGCGCTGCTTCTGGCCCCCGGAGAGCGCCACGCCCAGGCTGCCGACGATGGTGTTGTACTGCATGGGCATGGCCATGATGTCGGCATCGATGCCGGCCACGGTGGCCGCGGCGCGCACGAGCTGGGGCTGGTGCTTGGGATCGAAGAAGCTGATGTTGTCCTCGATGGAGCCCACGAACAGCGGGTCGTCCTGCATGACCACGCCCAGGCGCGAGCGGTAGGCGGCCACGTCCCAGTCGCGGATGTCGCGGCCGTTGGCCTCCAGGGTGCCCTCGGTGCGGTCGAGCAGGCCGATCAGCACCTTGACCATGGTCGTCTTGCCCGCGCCCGAAGGACCCACGATGGCCACCATCTCGCCCGGGCGCACCGAGAAATCGGCGTTGCGGAAGGCAAAGCCCTCCACGCCGTAGGCGTAACCCAACCCGCGCGCCGTGATGGTGAGCGGGCCCTCGGGCGCGGGCCCGGTGGGCGGCCGCAGCTGTTCGGTGGGCGCCAGGGCGATGTCGGCAATGCGCTCGGCGTGCAGGTCGAGCATGCGGAACTCGATGAACTTGTCGACGAGGTTGTTGACGCGGGTCAGGAACAGCAGCTTGAAGGCCAGGAAGCCGAACAGCATGCCCACCGAAAAGCTGCCCCGCACCACGAGCTGGGCGGCCAGCCAGACCACCGCGACGTTCTCCACGCCGAAGATGACGCCGTAGACGGCGCGGTTGAGGATGGTGAGGCGCTGCACCAGCACGCCGGCATTGGTCTGGTCGATGATCAGGTTCTGGTAGGCTGAACGCCGCTCGGGCTCGCGCAGGTTGAGCTTGATGGCCATCATGCCGCGCAGGGTCTCGATGAAGTGGGTGCCGGCCTTGCCCTCGTGGGCGAGCTGTTCGTCGAGCGCGCGCCGCTGCGCGCCATAGAAAGCCCAGCGCGTGAGGCCGTAGGCCAGGGTGGCCACCAGCACGATGGCCGCCAGCAGGCTGCTGTACCAGACCATCACGCCCAGGGTCAGCACCACCATCGCCCCGTCGACCAGGGTCTCCAGGAAGGTGACGCTGAGCGTGCGCTGGATGGCATCGACGCTGCGAAAGCGCGACACGATGTCGCCGATGTGGCGCTTCTCGAACCAGGACAGCGGCAGGCGCAGCAGCTGTCCGAACAGGGCATCGAGCAGCCGCACGTTGAGCATGGTAGAGAGATAGACGCCCAGCCAGCCGCGCACCGCCGTCACCGCCACCTGCATCAGCGCGAGCAGGCCGAAGCCGATGCCCAGCACGGTGAGCAGGTCCTCGTCGCGGCCCACGACGACGCGGTCGACGACGATCTGCACGAAGAAGGGCGAGGCGATGGCAAAGACCTCGAGCACGACCGACAGGATCAGCACCTGGGCGATGGCGCCCCCCAGGCCCTGGGCCGAGCCGAACAGCTGCCGCACCGAGACCCGCTCCCGCTCGTCGCTGCGGGTGAAGCCCGTGGCCGGGCTGAGCTCGGCGGCCACTCCGGTGTAGTGGCGCGAGACCTCGTCGAGCGCCAGGACGCGCTTGCCGCGCGCCGGGTCCAGGACCGTGACACGGTTGCCGTCGGCGCGCGTGAGCACCACGAAGTGGTTCATGTCCCAGTGCAGTATGGCCGGCAGGCGCAGCTTGCCCAGGGCCGACAGGGGCGCCTGCACGCCGCGGAAGGACATCTTGAGCGCATCGGCGATGGCCGCGATGTGCTGCAGCGTCACGCCCTTCATCGACGGGGCCAGGCGCATGCGCATGGCCGAGAGGTCGGTGCGCAGGCCGTGGTAGCTGGCGATCATCGCCACGCAGGCGATGCCGCATTCGGGCGCCTCGCTCTGCAGGATCATGGGCACGCGGCGCCCGAAGAGGCCGGAGAACATGCTCAGCGCAGCCGCTCGCGCAGCGCCAGGACGGGCTCGAAGACCCATTCGAAGACGGTGCGCTTCTCGAGCAGGATGTCGGCGTTGACGAGCATCCCGGGGCGCAGCTGGAACTCCTGAGCGCCGGTTCGCACGGTCTGGTGGTCCAGGGCGACCTCGATGCGGTAGACCGGCTCGCGCGCCGGCAGCGTTCCCACCTTCTCGCCGGCGGACCAGACGGTCCGGCCCACGCTGGTGACCCGGCCCGTGTACTGGCCGAAGCGCTGGAAAGGAAAGGCATCGTAGCGCAGCACCACCGGGTTGCCCGCCTCGATGAAGCCGATGGCGCGAGTGGGCACGAGCAGCTGGGCGTGCAGGCCGCTGCCCTTGGGCATGATCGTGGCCAGGGTCGCGTCGGCCGCCACCGAGTCGCCCCGCGCGGCGGCGATATTGGTGACGATGCCCGAAATCGGCGCGCGCACCGCTGAATCGCTGTGCGCCTCCTCCTGCACGAGGGTCTGCTGCAGCTCGCTCTTGCGCTGGGCGATCTGCTGCAACTGCGTGCGCGTGCGGATCTCGATGAGCGGCAGCTCGGCCTGGGCGGCGCGCAGTTCGCGCTCGATGGCCGCGCGGCTGCCGCGCAGGCTCTCGAGCTTGGTGGTCTGGTCGAGCAGGTCGTTGCGCCGGTCGCGCGCCATCGCCTCGGAGGCGAATCCCTCCTTGGACAGCTGCAGGAAGCGCTGCGACTCCTGCTGGGCCGAGGCCACGCGCTGCTGCTGCGACTGGATCTCGACGCCGGCCTGGTCGTATTCCTTCTTCAGGTCGTCGGCGCGCTTGCGCACCTGGGCCGTCTGCTGCTCGCCCATCAGGCGGGCCTGGGCCTCCTCCGAGTCGAGCGAGCGCAGCCGGCCGTTGAGTTCCTGGCGCACCAGCTCCGAGGCGCTGGCCCCGGTGGCCGTGGTGCGTTCCTGCGAGAGGCGGGCGATGGGCTGGCCGGCGGCGATCTCGTCGCCCTCCTTGACCATGAGCTCGGCCACCACGCTCGCTTCGGGCGCGCTCACCCGCGCCGCGCCGATGTCGAGCTCCAGGTAGCCGTCGACGCGCTCGCGCCGCGTATAGGTGCCCAGGAAGGAGAACACGACCAGGGCCACGGCCATCACCGTCACGAGCAGCGTGAAGATCCACATCGGCACCGGGCGCGCCCGCGACACCTCGCCCAGCAGCTTCTCGCGCTGCGCGTCGATGGCCTCCTGGCGGAACAGCGAGCGCGGCGGCGGGCTGGGTCGCGGCGCGCCGGGCGGACCGGAGGGCGACGGCGGCGTGCTCAAGGACGGATTCCCGGGTGCGGGCGTTTGCGCATGCTGGTGCGGGCGGGTGCCCGCGCTACTCGTTCATGCCGCCGACCACGCGGTTGAAGCCGGCGTCGACGAAGGTGATTTCCCCGGTGATCCCGGCGGCCAGGTCGGAGAGCAGGAAGGCGGCGGTATTGCCCACGTCGTCGATCGACACATTGCGCCGCAACGGCGCGTGCTGGGCGACCACGTCGAGGATCTTGCCGAAATCCTTGATGCCGGCCGAGGCCAGCGTGCGGATCGGCCCGGCCGAAATCCCGTTCACGCGGATGCCGCGCGGGCCCAGCGAAGCGGCGAGGTAGCGCACCGAGGCCTCCAGCGAGGCCTTGGCAAGGCCCATGGTGTTGTAGTTGGGCACGACCCGCTCGGCGCCCAGGTAGGTGAGCGTGAGAAGCGCGCCGGCGCGCCCCTGCATCAGCGGCAGCGCCGCCTTGGCCAGGGCCGCGAAGCTGTAGGCCGAGATGTCGTGGGCGATGCGAAACCCCTCTCGCGAGAGGCCGTCGAGGAAATCGCCGGCAATGGCCTCGCGCGGCGCAAAACCGATGGCGTGCACGACCCCGTCGAGGCCGTCCCAGGTCTTGGCCAGCTCCGAGAACACCGCGGCGATCTGCGCATCGTCGGCCACGTCGCAGGGGAAAACCAGGTTGGAGCCGAACTCGCGGGCCACGTCCGTGACGCGTTCCTGGAAGCGCTCTCCCACGTAGGTGAAGGCCAGTTCGGCCCCTTCCCGGCGGCAGGCGCGCGCGATGCCGTAGGCGATGGAACGATTGGAGATCACGCCGGTGATCAGGATGCGCTTGCCGGTAAGAAATGCCATGACGGATGCCTGTCTGTGATGGCGCCGCAGGCCGGATGCCGCGGCGCGCCGCCGGCGCCGCGGGGGAGCCGCGCGCCGGCGGTTCCCGGGCGGCAGGCCCGGCTCGGGCGCAATTATGCCGGGGCGCACGGCGAACGCCGCCGCCACCGGCAAAGCGGATGACCTACATGCGCGAGGAGGAGACGGCGACCGCGGCGGCCGGCGCACGTGCCGCCGTGGCGCTGGCGCTGGTGGCAGCGGCCTGCGTGGCCCTGGCAGCGGGCGCGGCCGCCGGGCTCGCATTGGCCGAAGCGTGGCTTGCGCCCGCTGCGCTGCCGGACTTCTTGGACGCCTTGCGCGGCGCCGCCGCGGGCGCGGGCCGCGCCACGGTGAGCGAGAGCCGCTGTCCGGTGAAGAGGGTCATGGTGTGGAGCTGGTTCCAGGCAACGATGTCGTCGGCGCTCACATGCCAGTGGCGTGCCACCGAGGCCAGGGTGTCGCCGCGGCGCACGCGGTAGCTCACCTGGCGCAGGTTGCCGCTCTCGGGCACCAGCGAGAACGCCGCGGTGATGAAGCCGGGCGCGATGTCGTCGCTCGAGCCTTCGTCGCGCGGAATGAGAATGGTCGAGCCCGACGACGGCCGGTAGCGCGGCGGGATGTGATTGGCCTCGCGCAGCTGCGATTCGGTCAGGCCCACGCGCTCGGCCAGCTTGGCCAGGGTTTCCCCCGGCTGCAGCGCATAGGCGGTCCAGCTCGCCAGGGGCTGGCCGGTGGCCCTCCAGGCGGCAAGATTGGCATTGAAGGTCTCGGCATGATCGGCCGGCACGAGGATGGTGGGCGAGGAGGCCCCCACGATCACCGGGCGGTTGAACGCCGGATTGAGCGCGCGGAAGTCTTCCAGCGGCACATCGGCCAGGCGCGCCGCCGTGACGACGTCCATGTCCTGGGTCTTGCTCACGGCCACGAAATAAGGCTCGTTGCGGATATCGGGCAGGGCGATGCCGAAGCGCTGGGGGTCGGCCACGATGTTCTTGATGGCCTGCAGCTTGGGTACGTAGAACTGGGTCTCGGTGGGCAGGCGCAGGTCCTTGTAGGCCACCGAGCGGTGCGCCGCGCGGGCGCGCGCCAGGGCGCGCTCGACGCCGGCTTCGCCGCAGTTGTAGGCTGCGAGCGCCAGTTGCCAGTCGCCGAACTCGGCATAGAGTTTCTGCAGGTAGTCGAGCGCCGCGCGCGTGGACTCGATGACCCCGAAGCGCTCGTCCTTCCAGAGGTTCTGCTCCAGAGAATAGAGCCGCCCGGTGGAGGGGATGAACTGCCAGAGTCCGGCCGCCTGCGCAAAGGAAACGGCATCGGGCTGCATGGCGCTTTCCACGAACGGCAGCAGGGCCAGTTCCGTGGGCATGCCCCGCTTCTCGAGTTCGTCGACGATATGGTAGAGGTACATGCTCGCCCGGGCGGTCATGCGGGCGATGTAATCGGGCTTGGCCGCATACCAGCGGGTGCTGGCCTGGGCGCGCTTGGTATCGAGGTCGGCCATCTTGAAGCCGCGGCGGATGCGGCTCCACAGGTCCTTGTCGGGCGTCTCGGGGGGAGCGGCCACCGTGGCTTCGAGGCCGGCGGCATTCTGGGTCACGCCATTGGCGGGCGCTTGGCCGGGCGTGCCGGCGGCGGCATCGGCCGGGCTGGCGACGGGAACGGCAGTGGCAGCGGCTACCGGGTCAGCGGCCGTGTTCGCGGGCAGCGCAACGGTTTCGGCTGGCGCGGGCGAAGCGACTGCCGAGCTTGCTGCGGCGGCATCGCCTTGCGGGACCACTGCCGATGCGGGTGCAATGACGGCGCCGGCGGCGACCGGGACGGGCGTTTCGCTTGCGCCAATGCCGGCGGAAGGGGTGGGCTCGGCGGCCATGGCCGGCGTGGCCGCGGCTCCAGGCGCCGGAGTTTCGCTGGTGGGCGGGAGCGTGATCGGGATGGTTTTGACGCCCGGCAAGGCGCTGACGGAC
>Ga0181519_10001994_pt1 | contig 17642 bp, 17 predicted proteins | sample PEATcosm2014_Bin_26_FD_121102 | JGI IMG/M metagenome (GOLD analysis project Ga0181519, IMG submission 121102) | Peatland microbial communities from MTU Mesocosm Facility, Houghton, MI, USA - PEATcosm2014_Bin02_10_metaG | ecosystem: Environmental > Terrestrial > Soil > Wetlands > Peat | place...
AGATCGACCTCAAGCACGTAGGCCGGTTTCTTCGCCTTCTCGTTGACGCGCGCGGCGACGACGGTGCCCACGCGCAATTCGATCTTCTCAAAGTCCTGCCACTCGATGGTCTCGGCCATGTCCAGCTCCCTTGTTTTCCCGGTCGACAGATGATGAAGCGGCGAGCGTAACGCGTCGCCGCCGGGCATGGCTTGTGAATTTCGGCAGACGGCCACTTCGGCCATCTCGTCAATCTCGGCCGGCTCAGCCGGTGGCGTGGCAGAGGGTGCGCTCGCGCCGCCACGCGGCGGGTGTCTGGCCGTAGTGCCGACGGAACGCGTGGGTGAGGGCGCTTTGGTCGTTGAAGCCGACATCGAGGGCGATCTCGGCGAGCGTCGCGTCGTTCGCGGCCAGCAGCGACGCCGCGCGCGCGAGCCGAAGGCGCATCAGATGACGATGAGGTGTTTCACCGGTCATCGCGACAAAGCAGTCGTGGAAGTGCCGTACGCTCATGCCGGCTTCCTGCGCCAGCGTGGCGGTATCGAGCGGCGTTGCCAGATCGGCTTGCAGCCGGGCGTCGATGCGCGCCAGATCCAGCCGGACGGTGCGTGACGCGGGCCGGGCCGGCGCCAGCCGGGCGGTGAGCGCGGTGAGCCATTCGCGCACGACCGGATCGTCTGCGTGCATGGGCCGACCGCCGTCCACCCTCGCGCTTACCTGCCGGGCCAGTGTCAGCAGTTTCGCGTCGAGTGCGAAGAACGCCTCGTGCGCGAACGCGCGATCGGTGCCCGTCACCGTGGCAAGGGGCGAGGGCACATCCAGCACGACCTGCCGGTTGGGGCCATCGCCCCGGTAGTCGTGCCGTACCCCCGCCGGGATCACGACACCGTTACGCGCGCCCACGCGACCGAACTGCGTGGCGTCACCGTCCAGCGAAATCGACATGCGCCCGGACAGCCCGACCACGACCTGATGAAAGTCGTGAGTGTCGGTGCCGTCGGTCGGACGGTACTCGCGCAGTTCGAGGATCGGGGCGGACATGACGGGGTGAAGTGATGGGTTTGACGTAAGACTGGCGAACGCTTCGGCCTCAGACGTTAGCACCGTTCAGGGGAATAAGGCGCGGGAGGTGCATGACTTCAGGTTATGAAAAAACGCGCAAAGCAATCCCGGATTCATTGGTTCGGGCGCAGCGGGCGGATCGCTACACTGATTCTCCAGTGGCCGGGACGATCCGGTCCGCACCGCGCGAGACGGCTTTCCGGCCGGTTGCGCAACGGGTGCGCTTCGATTCCTCAGGGCCAGCGTGCCAGCACGCGTACGGTCCGTCTTTGGCAGGGAAGTATGACATACGCCGTCACGATCTCGGGCAGCCCGTCGGCCGCCTCGCGCAGCGCCCGGTTGCTGCGTTTCGTCGAATCCGAGCTGGCTGCGGCCGGCATTGCGGTGCGCCGCATCGATGTGCGCGCGCTCTCACCGGCGGCGCTGCTCGCCGCCGATACGTCGCACGACGACCTTCGTCATGCGCTCGCGCAAGTTGCCGGCGCGCAGGCCGTAGTCGTCGCAACGCCGGTCTACAAGGCCGCCTATAGCGGCTTGCTCAAGGCGTTCCTCGACGTGCTGCCGCAAGACGGTCTCGCAGACAAGCTGGTGGCGCCGTTCGCCACGGGCGGCAGTCCCGCGCATTTGCTCGCGCTCGATTACGCCCTCAAGCCGGTGCTGTCTGCACTCGGAGCACAACACATTTTGCGCGGCGTGTTCGCCGTCGATCAGCAGGTGCCGAAGGAAGAGGGCGCCACGCTCGATGCGGCGATTGCGCAGCGTCTGGGCACCACGGTCGATCAGCTCTCGCAGTGGCTGCACGAGCGCGAAGTGATTCGTCAGTGGCCCGCCACGGCCGCCGGTGCTGCGCGCACCGCCGCGGCCCGGGCAACGCTTGCCGCCTGAGCGCCGGAGTTCGCATGCAAGTCTTCTGGTTCATTCCGACGCACGGTGACACGCGTTATCTGGGAACGTCCGATGGCGGACGGGTGTTCGATTTCGATTACGCGCGGCAGATCGCCAGCGCGGTAGATTCGCTCGGCTACGAAGGGGTATTGCTGCCCACCGGGCGCTCGTGCGAAGACGCCTGGGTGACGGCATCGAGCCTCATCGGCGCCACGCGCCATCTGAAGTTTCTCGTCGCGGTGCGCCCGGGAATTGCGTCTCCCGCACTGACGGCACGCATGGCTTCGACGTTCGATCGCCTGTCGGGGGGCCGGCTGTTGATCAACGTCGTCACCGGCGGCGATGCGGGCGAGCTCGAAGGTGACGGCTTCTTTGCCGACCATGCCGAGCGTTACGCGGTCACCGATGAATTCCTGCGCATCTGGCGTTCGCTGTTCGAGACATCGCACAGCGGCGAGAGTGTCGATTTCGAAGGCAAGCATCTGCGGGCGAAGGGCGCGAAGCTGTTTTTCCCGCCGGTGCAAACGCCGCATCCGCCGCTGTATTTCGGCGGCTCGTCGGAGGTGGCGCGCCAGATCGCGGCCGAGCAACTCGACGTCTATCTGACGTGGGGCGAACCGCTCGCCGACGTGGCCGAGAAGATTGCCGACGTGCGCGCGCGTGCCGCCAAACTCGGGCGCACATTGCGCTTCGGTCTGCGTCTGCATGTGATCGTGCGTGAGACGGAAGACGAAGCGTGGCGCGCGGCCGACGCCCTCATCAGCAAGCTCGACGACGAGACCATCGCGCGCGTGCAGACGCAGTTCGCGAAGATGGACTCGGAAGGCCAGCGACGCATGGCGGCACTGCATGGCGGACGTCGCGACAAGCTGGTGATTGCCCCGAATCTGTGGGCGGGCGTGGGGCTCGTGCGCGGCGGGGCAGGCACTGCCCTCGTGGGCGATGGTCCGACCGTGGCGCAGCGCCTGCGCGAGTACGCCGATCTGGGCATCGACACCTTCATTCTGTCGGGATATCCGCACCTCGAAGAGGCGTACCGCTTTGCCGAGCTGGTGTTCCCGCATCTGCCGCGCGACGTGCGCGACCGGCTGGGCAACGTCTCGCTCGCCGGTCCGGTCGGTGAGGTCATGGCCAACAACATCGTGCCGAAGGCGTCGCAAAGCTGAGCGCGGGACGCTAAGTCCTGAGCGCGATTGACGACGCCGAACCAGTCTCACCATGTATTGAAGAGAAACGGGGCCGCAATGCCCCGGGGAGAAATTCGCATGACGCAAACGACCTTGACCAACGCGCAGGCGGCGGTCCCTGTCGCCAGCCACGGTGGCACGCTGCAACGCTTTTGGCGCACGACAGCGAGACGGCTCGCACCGTGGGCGGTACCCATCGTGCTGGTGGCGCTCTGGCAATTGGCCGCGCAAGAAGGCTGGCTGTCGACGCGGGTGTTGCCTGCGCCGTCAGCCGTGGTCGACGCCGCCTGGCAACTCGCCGTGAGCGGTCAGATCTGGCGCGACATCGGCGTGTCGACCGGACGCGCAGTGATCGGCTTCGTGATCGGCGGCGGCCTCGGTCTGCTGCTGGGCATGATTACCGGCCTGTCGCGCGTGGCCGAAACGGCGCTCGATTCGACGTTCCAGATGCTGCGCAACATTCCGCATCTGGCACTCATCCCGCTCGTGATCCTGTGGTTCGGCATCGACGAAAAGGCGAAGCTGTTCCTGGTGTCCATCGGCGTGTTCTTCCCGATGTACCTGAATACCTACGCCGGCATTCGCGCTGTCGATCCGGGTCTCGTGGAGATGGCGCGCAGCTACGGTCTGCGCGGCTGGGCACTGTATCGCGACGTGATTCTGCCGGGGGCGCTGCCGTCGATTCTCGTGGGCGTGCGCTTCTCGCTGGGGCTGATGTGGGTGACGCTGATCGTTGCGGAGACCATCTCGGCGCAATCCGGCATCGGTTATCTGACGATGAACGCCCGCGAGTTCCTCCAGACCGACATCGTGCTCGTTGGGATCCTGCTTTACGCATTGCTTGGCAAGCTGGCCGACGTGCTGGCCAAAGAACTGGAATTTCGCTGGTTGCGCTGGCATCCGGCCTTTCAACGAGGAGCCGCCGCATGAGCGCACAACAATTGGCCCCGGTCGCGGGCGCCGACATCGAAGCCGAATGGACGGCCGAGCAGCGCGCTTCGGTTCGCCTGCCGCTCGATCCGCAAATCGATCCGCTGGGCACGCAACTGCCACTTGGCGCAAACCTCGCCGCCCACGCTGTACCGCGTACGGCGGCCGGGACGAATCTTAAAGTGGTGCATCCGGCAAGTGACACGCAGGCGCCGGCATCGTCGGCATCGTCGGCGGCGGGCCTGCGTATCGAAGGGGTTGGCAAGCGCTACGGCGCGCGCCCGGTGCTGTCGGACTTCTCGCTGTCGATTCCGCGTGGCGGGTTTGCCGCCATCGTGGGGCGTAGCGGCTGCGGCAAGTCGACGTTGCTGCGGCTGATCGCCGGTCTCGAGACGCCCGACGCCGGCCGCATCACGCTCGACGGGCATGCACTGAGCGGCCCGTCCGGCGCGGTGTCCACACGCATCATGTTCCAGGATGCGCGTCTGCTGCCATGGCGCACGGTGCTGGAGAACGTCGCCCTCGGTCTGCCGAAGTCGTCGCATGGCAAGGCACTCGACGTGCTGGGCGAAGTCGGTCTGGCCGAGCGCGCCAACGATTGGCCGAGCCAGTTGTCCGGCGGACAGCGCCAACGCGTGGCGCTCGCGCGCGCTCTGGTGCATCAACCCGATCTGCTGCTGCTCGACGAGCCGCTCGGTGCGCTCGACGCGCTCACGCGCATCGAAATGCACGCGCTCATCGAGCGTCTGTGGCGTGCCCACGGCTTCACGGCGCTGCTCGTCACGCACGACGTGCAGGAGGCCGTGGCGCTGGCCGATCGCGTGGTGCTCATCGAGCAAGGGCAGTTGGGGCTCGATCAGGCGGTGTCGCTGGCACGTCCGCGTGCACGTGGCAGCGTGGCGTTTGCCGGACTCGAGGCGCAGGTACTCGCGCGTGTGCTTCAAACCGAGGCGTCTGCCGGCGCTCACGTTCCCGCACCCGAGCCGCTGTGGCCGGCGGCGACCGTGCGCTGGGCGGTCTGACGGCATTCGTTTCTCCGTTCACTTGTTTTTCCGATCTTTTTCCCGCACACAGGAGTTCATCATGGGTATCACCGCCATCAATGTCCGTAACCAGTTCAAAGGCCGTATTCGCGAAATTCTGCGCGGTCCGGTGCTCTCCGAAGTGGACGTCGAAACGCCGAGCGGCATCGTCACGTCGGTCATCACCACGCGCTCGATCGATGAGCTGCGTCTGGACGTCGGCTCCGAAGTCGTGGCGCTCGTCAAAGCCACCGAGGTCTCGCTCGCAAAGCTCTGACGCTTGGGAGCAGCGTTGCACACCGCAACGTTTGCGACGTTTTGCCGGGAAATTTCCGAGGGATGGGGCAGCATCGGACGCGCGCGGGGGCGGTGTCCGATGAGGGGAATGGCAAATTCCGATCCCGCTCTCGGACTGTGCCGCGAATGCACGCACTCGGCTGATATAATGATGGCTTCCACCTGTTGGCGACCCGCCTGCGCGAGACCCTCCGCCGCGGGCGTTTTTGTTTGTTGCCAACGCGATGCACCGAAGCCAAACCATGACCACTGTCCGCACCCGCTTTGCGCCTAGCCCGACTGGATTCATCCATCTGGGCAACATCCGTTCCGCTCTCTATCCGTGGGCCTTCGCGCGTCACAACGAAGGCACGTTCGTGCTGCGCATCGAAGACACCGATCTCGAGCGTTCGACCCCGGAAGCCGTGCAGGTCATTCTCGAAGGCATGCAATGGCTTGGCCTCGATTACGACGAAGGCCCGTTCTATCAGATGCAGCGCATGGATCGCTACCGCGAAGTGCTCGAGCAACTGAAGGCCGCCGGTCATGTTTATCCGTGCTACATGAGCGTGGAAGAACTCGACGAATTGCGCGAGTTGCAGCGTGCGCGTGGCGAGAAGCCGCGTTACGACGGCCGCTGGCGTCCGGAGCCGGGCAAGGTGTTGCCCGAGCCGCCGGCTGGCGTGCAACCGGTGCTGCGCTTCAAGAACCCGCTCACCGGCAGCGTGGTGTGGGAAGACGCCGTCAAGGGCCGCATCGAGATCTCGAACGAGGAACTCGACGACCTCGTGATCGCGCGTCCGGACGGCACGCCGACGTACAACTTCTGCGTGGTGGTCGATGACATCGACATGGACATCACGCATGTGATTCGCGGCGACGATCACGTCAACAACACGCCGCGTCAGATCAACATCTTCGAAGCGCTCGGCAAGCAGCCGCCGATCTACGCGCACTTGCCCACGGTGCTTAACGACCAGGGTGAGAAGATGTCCAAGCGTAACGGCGCGATGAGCGTGGTGCAGTACCGCGAAGAGGGCTTCCTGCCCGAAGCCGTGGTGAACTATCTGGCGCGTCTGGGCTGGGCGCATGGCGACGCCGAAGTGTTCACGCGCGAGCAGTTCGTCGCGTGGTTCGATCTGGAACATCTGGGCAAGTCGCCGGCACAGCACAACCCGGAAAAGCTGCTGTGGCTGAACAACCAGTATCTGAAGCAGGCCGACAATGAGCGTCTGGCCGGGCTGACCGAGCCGTTCCTGCAAAAGGCGGGCGTGTCGATCGAAGGCGGGCCCTCGCTCGCGGGGGTGGTCGGGCTGTTCAAGGACCGTGCGAACACGATCAAGGACATTGCACAGAGTGCTGAAATGTTCTACCGCAAGCCGGCGCCGTCGGAAGCCGATCTGACCCAGCACATGACCGATGCCGCGCGCGCGGCGGTGAAGGATCTCGCCGCGGCGCTGGCCGCGTTGCCCGAGTGGAAGAAGGAAGCGATCTCGCCCGCCTTCAAGGCCACGCTTGCGCAGCACGGCATGAAGATGCCGCAGCTCGCGATGCCGGTGCGTCTGCTCGTGGTCGGCACGACGCACACGCCGGCCATCGACGCCGTGCTCGAACTGCTGGGCCGCGATGTGGTGCTCGCCCGTCTGGGCGCATGAGGCACAACGTGTAAGGCTCTCCGGGGTTGCCTGTGGCAGCGCCGGAAACACAAAACCCCGGGATGCGCGAGCATCGCCGGGGTTTTTTTACGGGGGCGCCGAGAGGCGCTATACGCCCCGTATGGGTCGTACGGGCTTACGACTGTGCGTTGTCCTGCACGGTAACGGTGCCGGTGCGAGCCGGCGTTGCCACGCGCTTGGTGCGCGAATAGCCTTCGAGCAGCTTGACCATTTGCGCGTAGATCTTCGGGTTGCCCGCGAGGATTTCGCCTTCAAACAGGAAATCCGATTCGCCGGTGTAGTTACCGACCAGACCACCGGCTTCGGTGATCAGCAGGCTGCCTGCGGCCATGTCCCACGGGTTCAGACCTTGCTCGAAGAAACCGTCCATGCGGCCGGCGGCAACGTTCGCGAGATCGAGTGCCGCAGCGCCCGGACGGCGGATGCCTGCGCAATGCTCGGTCATCGTGCCGAACATCTTCAGGTAGTTTTCCACGCCTTGCAGGTCGCGGAACGGGAAGCCGGTGCCGATCAGGCCATCGGCCAGACGGTCGCGGCGCGACACGCGGATGCGCTTGCCGTCGAGGAATGCGCCACGGCCACGCGATGCGGTGAAGAGTTCGTTGCGGGTCGGATCGTAGATCACGGCTTGCGAGACGATGCCCTTGTGCGCGAGGGCGATCGACGTGCAGTAGTAGGGCAGGCCGTGAATGAAGTTGGTGGTGCCGTCGAGCGGATCGATGATCCACTGGAATTCCGAGCCCGACTTGCCGTGTTCTTCGCCCGATTCTTCGGCGAGGATGGCGTGATCCGGGAAGGCTTGCAGGAGGGTGTCGATGATCGCTTGCTCAGCCGCTTTGTCCACTTCCGTCACGAAGTCGTTGTGCTGCTTCTTGCTGACCTTGACGGTGTCGATGTCGAGAGAGGCGCGGCTGATGATGTTGCCGGCGCGGCGCGCGGCTTTCACCGCGATATTGAGCATGGGATGCTGCATGACAGATTCCTGTTAAGGCCATCGCCGACGGTACGCGCGACCCCCTCTGGGCCGGCCGGCAGGCGTGGCAGACAAAGCGAACAAATTGAGCAAGAGCGACGCCCCGCAAGCGCCGCGCATGGAGTGGCGGCTCGTTTGTGGGGACGAAAACGCGTATTTTAGCAAAAACGCGGGCTGTGCGCTGCGTCGTCTTTGGCTTCCGACCCTTTTTCGACCCGAAGGGCACCGTCGGCGCGCACATCTGCACGACCCGGCACTGCCCCAGCGCAACGATACTCAACGATACTCAACGATACGCAGCGCTCGCGATTCAGGGCAAAATAGCGACGTTTGCCGCTGTGCCGCCCGCGCTGTGCTGTGCCCGCAGTGCCGCTTCATGGGTTGGCTGTTACGCCGTCCTGCGGCCGGTGTTTCCTGCGGTGGCGTTCCCCTTCATGGCTTCTCGTCTCTCATCACCGCTGTCTCATGTCCCAGTCTGCTGCCACACCTTCCTCAACGCTGTTCGATCAAGTGCGTTTCGTGCTCAACGAGACCAGCCATCCCGGCAATGTCGGTTCGGCCGCGCGCGCGATCAAGACGATGGGCTTCGGCCAGTTGGTGCTGGCGGCGCCGCGTGCCGGGGCGGACGTCTTGCGTGACCCGGAGGCCGTGGCGCTCGCGAGCGGTGCCGACGACGTGCTGGCCAACGCGCGGGTCGTGCCCGATCTCGATACGGCGTTGCAAGGCGTGAGCTGGGCCGTTGCCCTTTCGGCCCGTTCGCGTGAGTACGGACCGCCCAATGCCGAGCCGCGCGAGAGTGCCGCGATGGCCGTGCAGCATGCCGGTCAGGGCGAGGTGGTGGCGTTCGTTTTCGGCAGCGAGCGTACGGGCCTGGCGAATGCAGACGTGGAGCGTTGTAACGCGCTCGTGCATATTCCCGCCAACCCGGTGTACAGCTCGCTCAATCTGTCGCAAGCGGTGCAGTTGATCGCCTATGAAGTGCGCATGGCCTGTTTGGCGCGAGAGCGGGGAGAGGTGTCCTATGTTGCGTCGGCGGCATCGGCGGCATTGGTGGCTCAGGCCCCTCAGGCTCATGAGGCGCTCGCGACGCGTGACGACGTCGAAGGCATGCTCGTGCATCTGGAGCGTGCGCTCGTGGACCTCGATTTCCTCGACCCCGACAATCCGAAAAAGCTGATGACGCGTTTGCGCCGGCTCTTCGCAAAGAGTCATCTGGAGCGCGAGGAAGTCAACATCCTGCGCGGCATCGCGAAACACATTCTCGAGCGCAAGGTCCGGCGTTGATGCGACGCCGTTTCCCGACGCCCGCCGGTCACGGCGAACTCGCTTAGCTTCGCTGACCGGTAACTCTGCAACGATCCGCCCCAAGACGGCCGGACGCTCACGACAGGATCGAATCACGCTCATGTTGACCCATCTTCGCGAAGACATCGCTGCCATACGGCAAAAGGACCCCGCTGCCCGTAGCAACTGGGAAGTCCTCACGTGCTATCCCGGCCTGCATGCGGTGATGCTGCATCGCGTGGCGCATGGCTGCTGGCGCGCAGGCTTCAAGTGGCTCGGCCGCTATGTGTCGCAGTACGCGCGCTTTCTCACGGGCATTGAAATTCATCCCGGCGCGACGTTGGGCCGTCGCGTCTTCATCGATCACGGCATGGGCGTGGTAATCGGCGAGACGGCGGTGATCGGCGACGACTGCACGATCTATCAGGGCGTCACGCTTGGGGGCACGTCGTTGGCGCGCGGCGCGAAGCGTCACCCGACGCTGGAGGCGGGCGTGATCGTTGGCGCCGGGGCCAAGGTGCTGGGGGGCTTTACGGTGGGCGAGGGCGCGAAGATCGGCTCGAACGCGGTGGTCGTGAAGGCGGTTCCCGCCGGTGCGACGGCCGTGGGCAATCCCGCACGCATCATTCGTCCCGACACGCCGCGCGAAGAAGGCGATGCCAAGCCGCACGGCAGCGGCCGCAAGCCGGAATTCTCCGCATATGGCGTCACGCCGAACGCCGACGATCCCGTCTCGCTCGCCATCCACGGTCTGATCGAAAACGCCACCGATCAGTCGCACAAGATCGATGTGATGGTGGCGGCGCTCAATCAGCTTGGCGCGCATCTTGAAGCGCTTGGCGCGAGCAAGATCGACACCGCCGAACTGCGCAAGCTCGGCAAGGAAATTCAGGACATGTAACGCGTGATGGCCCAGCATCGGCCATCTGCAAACGGCCCGTCGACATGAAAATCCCCCCGAGGGTTGGCGCCATGTCCAACGCTTCGGGGGCGGTTCATCGGTGCGGGCCGTTTTGCATCGAGACGATGCGGGCTTAGCCGTCTTGCGTCGTCGAGAGGGCGAGATCGATGGCGCGCAGGCCGTGCGCGTCCCATTGCAGATAGCCCCCGCGTGGCGGCTCGATGTCGAACTCCCAGTCGGGCAACACCCAGCGCACGCGACGGCCGTCGGCATGCCGTGCCGGACGATGCGTGTGGCCATGCACGAGGGTGCGGTCGCCGGCGGCGTCGAGCAGCGCGGCGATCGCACCGGCGTTGGCATCGGCGTAGGCCATGCGATGCACGCCTTTGGCGGCACTGCGCCGGCGGATGCGATTGGCAATCGCCATGCGCAATCGCAGCGGAAGCGTCAGGAAAAACGCTTTGCCGAGGGGCGAATGCGCAACGCGGCGAAAGCGCTGATAGCCGACGTCGTCGGTGCATAACTGGTCGCCGTGACTGAGCACCAGGGCTTGCCCGAGAAACGAGAAGACGCAAGGGTCGTCGAGCATGACGGCACCGGCCGCGCGTGCGAATCGCTCGCCGAGCAGGAAGTCGCGATTGCCGCGCATCACGGCGATGGGCACACCGCTTGCGGACAGGTCGGCCATGGCCGCGGTCATGCGGCGTGCGAACGTGCCGAGAGGCTCTGTCGCGGGCGACGCCGGGTCGACGCCCGGACGATTCGCCCGTTGGGGGCCGGCCGGCATGTCGACATCGAGCATGTCGTCGCCGATCCAGTATTCGAACAGATCACCGAGGATGAACAGGATGGACGCTTCACGCGCGGGGCCGCGCAGGAAGTCCTCGAAGACTTGCACCGTGCGCGGCAGCGCCGGCGAGAGGTGAAGATCGGAAATGAAAAGCGCGGGCCCGTCGCCCCGTGGTGTCACAGGGCATTGCGGGCACCGCGCAGTCGATACTGGCATCGAGTGTCGCAGTGGGCGGTGGCGGCGCTTACGCGACGATCACGGCCTTCTCGATGATGACGTCGTCAACCGGCACGTCCTGGTGGAAGCCCTTCGAACCGGTCTTCACGCCTTTGATCTGGTCGACGATGTCCTGACCTTCGACGACCTTGCCGAACACGGCGTAGCCCCAGCCTTGCGCCGTCGGTGCCGTGTGGTTCAGGAAGTCGTTGTCGCCGACGTTGATGAAGAACTGTGCCGTGGCCGAGTGCGGATCGTTCGTGCGCGCCATGGCCAGGGTGTACTTGTCGTTCTTCAGGCCGTTGTTGGCCTCGTTCTCGATCGGAGCTTCGGTCGGCTTTTGCTTCATGCCGGGTTCGAAGCCGCCGCCCTGGATCATGAAGCCGTTGATCACGCGGTGGAAAACGGTGTTGTCGTAGAAGCCGTTCTTGACGTAGTTCAGGAAGTTCTCGACCGTCTTCGGTGCCTTGTCTGCGTCGAGTTCGATACGAATGACGCCGTGATTGGTGTGCAGTTCAACCATGATGCTTTCCTTCTGATGAAATGGTCCCGATGGGCCGGAGAGGTTCAGCGCTTGACGACGCTGGCCGATTCGATCACGACCGGCGTGGCCGGCACGTCTTGATACATGCCCTTGCGGGTCGTGGCAACACCCTTGATCTTCTCGACGGTATCCATGCCGGATACCACCTTGCCGAATACCGTATAGCCGTAGCCGTCCGGGCTGGGGTAGTCCAGTGACGCATTATCCTTCACATTGATGAAGAATTGCGCGGTCGCGGAATTCGGATTCGACGTGCGGGCCATGGCAATGGCGCCCGTCACGTTCTTCAGGCCGTTCTGCGATTCGCTCGGAATCGGCGCGCGCGTGGTCTTTTCGTTCATCTCGGGCGTGAAACCGCCGCCCTGAATCATGAAGTTGTTGATGACGCGGTGGAAGATCGTGCCGTTATAGAAGCCGCTGTTGACGTATTGGAGGAAGTTCTCGACCGTCTTCGGCGCTGCCTTCGGGTTGAGTTCGACCACGAAGTTGCCGGCCGACGTCTTGAACTGCACTTGCGGTTGAACGGTTTGCGCGAACGCGCTCAGGCTCGTGCCCGTCAGGGCAGCCGCAGCGATAACGCTGCCAAGCAATGCGCGACGCAGGCGATTCGGAAAGGACATGGGTGTCTCTGTATGCAAAGAGGATGGGGTTCGATGGAAAGCGCGGGGCGTCTCAGTTCCCCGACTTGCCAACGTTCTTGAGCGCGGCATCGTCGCTGGCCTTGGCCGGTGACGGTGTCTGGCTCATCGGGGCGGCGCGCTGCGGGGTCAGCATGTTGGACAGGATTTTCTCGCGGTTCGACACGCGCGCCGTCGGCGAGATCTTCAGCGCTTTCTGATAAGCCTGCTGGGCGAGCTTGGCGTAGATGTCGCCAAGGTTCGAGTAGGCCACGGCGAAACTCGGATTGTTGCGAATGGCGCTCTCGAGGGCCGCGCGGGCCTTGTCGTACTCGCCGGCCTGCGCGTAGAGCGCCGCGAGGTTGTTGAACGGCTCGGGCAGTTCCGGGAAGTCTTGCGTGAGGGCGGTGAAGGCGTCGATGGCTTCGGCGTTGCGGCCCATTTCCATGAGCACGCGCCCGCGCGTGAAGCGCACCTGAGCGTCGCGCGGATACTGCTTGAGATGGTCGTCGATCTTCGCGAGCGCGTCGTTGAACTTGCCGGCGTCGACCAGCTTGTTGATGGCCGACTCGCTGGCTTGCTGCGGTGTTTGCAGCGGCGCGGGCGGCGGCGGATCGATGATGGCCTGCGCGCCGGCGGGCAGTGCGAACAACGTGCCCGCGAGACCGAGGGTGGCGCCCGCAAGCGCCAGCGCACGGGCGCTGCGCGCCGCAGCGGCGACCGGGCGGCGTCGGGAGAGGAGGCGCGTTGCGGGGGACAAAAGTGACCGGCTTCGTTGCGTCATAGTGGGTGCTTGGGATACCTGAGAGGTGCGCAAGAGATGCTATACTCGGCCGCATTCTAACAAAACACCTGCGCCCGGCCTGCGCCATTTCTCGTGATGGCGGTGGATGCGGTTCGCAGGTTCGTTTTTTCTACCGCACGGCGCGCAGCCCGCCTCGCGATGTCGCTCTCGTCACGAAGTCCGTGATGTCTCGGAGAACATCGTCGCAGCGTCCGGCGCTGTTGCCGCCCGGTCAAGCGCTTATCTATGGATTCACTCCGTGTCTACAACTCGCTCGCGCGAGACAAACAGCCGTTCGTACCCCTCGTTCCCGGCGAAGTCCGCATGTATGTCTGCGGGATGACGGTGTATGACTACTGTCACATCGGGCACGCGCGCGTGATGGTCGTGTTCGACATGGTGCAGCGCTGGCTGCGTACGCTTGGGTACCAGGTGACCTACGTGCGCAACATTACCGACATCGACGACAAGATCATCAAGCGCGCCGTCGAGAACGGCGAAACGATGCGCGAACTGACAACGCGTTTCATCGCGGCGATGCATGAAGATGCCGACGCGCTCGGCGTGCAGCGTCCCGATCACGAGCCGCGTGCGACCGACTTCATTACGCAGATGGTCGACATGATCGGCACACTGCAACGCAACGGTTACGCCTATCAGGCCGACGACGGCGACGTGAACTATGCCGTGCGCAAGTTCCCGGGCTACGGCCAGCTCTCGGGCAAGTCCATCGAGGATCTGCGCGCCGGTGAGCGGGTGGCCGCCAACACCGCGAAGCAGGACCCGCTCGACTTCGTGCTGTGGAAGCGGGCGAAAGACAGCGAGCCGGCCGAATCGAAGTGGGCCTCGCCGTGGGGCGCGGGCCGTCCGGGCTGGCATATCGAATGCTCCGCGATGAGCTGCCAGTTGCTGGGCAATCATTTCGACATTCATGGCGGCGGGGCCGATCTGCAATTCCCCCATCACGAGAACGAGATTGCGCAGAGCGAAGGCGCCACGGGCGAGACGTTCGTGAATTACTGGATGCACAACGGCTTCGTGCGCGTGGACAACGAGAAGATGTCCAAGTCGCTCGGCAACTTCTTCACGATTCGCGAGGTGCTCGCGAAGTTCGACGCGGAAGTCGTGCGCTTTTTCATTCTGCGTGCGCAATACCGTAGCCCGCTCAATTACAGCGATGCGCATCTGGACGACGCACGCGGCGGCCTCACGCGTCTGTACACGGCGCTCAAGGACGCGACGGGCGACGGCGCGCCGCTCGACTGGAGCGAGCCGCACGCGCAGCGCTTTGCCGCCGCGATGAACGACGACTTCAACACGCCGGTGGCAATCGCCGTGCTGTTCGAGCTCGCCGGGGAAATCAACAAGCAGCGTGATCCTGTGCTCGTGCGTCAGTTGCAGGGGCTCGCCGGTACGCTGGGGCTGCTCGGCCGCGATCCGCAATCGTTCCTGCAAGGGGCGACGGGCGGTGAGGACGCCGGCGATGGCGACGCGTTGCGCGTTTCCGTCGAAGCGCGTATCGAAGCGCGCGCCCAAGCCAAGCGCGAACGCAATTTCGCCGAAGCCGATCGTATTCGTGCCGAACTGCTGGCCGAAGGTATCGTGCTGGAAGACCGTCCCGGAGGCGCCACCGAATGGCGTCGTGCCTGAGCGCGGCGCATCGAGGCAAATCTTATGGTGACTCGTAAATCCGCGGCCGCTCAGGTTGCGACCAAGACCGCTGCGGCGAAGAAAGCGCAAAAGGCGCCGACGACGACCAAGGCCGCCAAATCGGCGGTGTCGTCCGGCGAGGGCGCGCGCCGTGCGCCGGTCAAGGCCGCAGCGGCCAAGACCACGGCCACGGCTGGCAGGGCTGGCAGCAAAACCGCTGCGGGCAAGACGGCCGAGAAGGTGGATAAGGTAACGAAGGCGACGAAAGCGACGAAGACAACGAAGACCGGTGCGGCGCGCAAGGCGGCTCAGCCCGTGGCGTCGAAGGTCGCGCAAAAGTCGGCGCCCAAGGCCGGGGCGAAGGTTGCGCGCAAGTCATCGATGCAGTCGGTGCCGTCCGTGGCGTCCGTGACATCTACGAAGGCCGCGCCGTCGGGCGCCGCGACCTCACGTCGTGTCATCGCCAAGCGCGATGGCGAGACGCGCATCATCACGCCCGAGATCGAACGCATCGATCACGACGCCGTCGAGCAGGTCGTGACCGGTGTCGTGCCGCTGCCGGTGGCGCCGGGCGCAACGCGTCCTGACTTCTGGGATCAGGCCTGTGCCGATCTGATGAAGCGTGACCGCATTCTCAAGAAACTGATTCCGCAATTCGGCCCGGCGCATCTGACCGGACGCGGCGAGCCGTTCGTCACGCTCGCGCGCTCGATCGTCGGCCAGCAGATCTCGGTGAAAGCGGCGCAAGCCGTGTGGGACCGGGTGGTGGCGATCTGTCCGAAGCTCACACCGGCCCAGTTCATCAAGGCCGGGCACGATGCGCTCGCCGGTTGCGGGCTGTCGCGCCGCAAGGCCGAATACATCCTCGATCTGGCCACACACTTCAAATCGGGGGCGCTGCACGTCGACGCCTGGGCGAGCATGGACGACGAGGCGGTCATCGCCGAGCTGACCGGTATTCGGGGCATCGGCCGCTGGACCGCCGAAATGTTCCTGATGTTCAACCTGATGCGTCCCGACGTATTGCCGCTCGACGATGTCGGACTGATCAATGCGATCAGCGTCAACTATTTCAGCGGAGAGCCCGTCACGCGCAGCGAAGCGCGGGAAGTGGCCGCCAATTGGGAGCCCTGGCGCTCCGTCGCCACCTGGTACATGTGGCGTAGTCTCGAACCGGTACCGGTGGAATACTGATTGTTCCGCTAAGGACGTATAATCCGCGTCCGTTCCGTCTCATCCAGTAATTATTGATGACTATTGCGAGTTGAGAGGCAATGAAAGTTGCCTATCTCGACCGGGTAGGCGTCGCCGGCGGTACAATACGCTGCCGCATTTCCGGGGAAACTTGATGAAGAATACCTTTTTGGATTTTGAACAGCCGATCGCCGAACTCGAAGCGAAGATTGAAGAGTTGCGCTTCGTGCAAGACGATTCAGCCGTCGACATTTCCGAAGAGATCGAGCGCCTCTCCAAGAAGAGCCAGCAGCTCACCAAGGACATTTACACGAACCTGTCCCCGTGGCAGGTTTCGCAAATCTCGCGTCATCCGCAGCGTCCGTATACGCTCGACTACGTACGCGACATCTTTACCGACTTCCACGAGTTGCACGGCGATCGCGCGTTTGCGGACGATCACGCCATCGTGGGTGGCATGGCTCGCTTCAACGGTCAGGCCTGCATGGTCATCGGTCACCAGAAGGGCCGCGACACGAAGGAGCGCGCGATGCGCAACTTCGGTATGCCGCGTCCCGAGGGCTATCGCAAGGCCATGCGCCTGATGAAGCTCGCCGAGAAATTCGGCCTGCCCATCTTCACGTTTGTCGACACGCCGGGCGCTTATCCGGGGATTGACGCTGAAGAGCGCGGGCAATCGGAAGCCATCGGTCGCAATCTGTTCGTCATGGCCGAGCTCAAGACGCCGATCATCACCACCATCATTGGTGAAGGTGGCTCGGGCGGTGCGCTGGCCGTGGCTGTGGCCGATACGGTCATGATGCTTCAGTTCTCGACGTATTCGGTGATCTCGCCGGAAGGTTGCGCGTCGATTCTGTGGAAGAGTGCTGCCAAGGCGCCCGAGGCTGCCGAAGCGCTGGGCCTGACGGCCCACCGTCTGAAGGCGCTCGGCCTGATCGACAAGATCATCAACGAGCCGCTGGGTGGTGCGCATCGCGACCCGCTCGGCATGGCCGGCATGCTCAAGCGTGCGCTGGCCGACTCGCTGCGTCAGTTCCAGGGCATTAGCCACAAGGAGATGCTCGACCGCCGTTTCGAGCGTCTGATGAGCTATGGCAAGTTCAAGGAAGCCGGCGCGAAGTAATGCGTCCTCCATCGCGTCGTCGCCCGTTGTGGCGATGACGCCGAATCCGATGCCTCATCACGATTCTTCCGCTGCCGCGTTTGCATCCTCCCGATGCGACGCGGCAGTTGCACATGTAGACGTCGCTTTGCGCCTGGCGCTGGCGACACATGTCATGCCCGGCGATGCCTGCCGTCTCGCCCTTGCACTGAGTGGCGGCCTCGACTCGATGGTGCTGCTCGACGCGCTGGCCCATTGGGTTCAGACGCGACGCGATGCGGGCGAGGCGCTCGCACCGCCGCTGGCCATTCATATTCATCACGGACTGTCCGAGCACGCTAACGACTGGCTCGTCGTGTGCGAGCGTGAGGCGCGTTTGCGCGGCTTCGCGTTCGAAGCGCTGCGGGTGAACGTGTCGCGTGACGCGCGGCAGGGGATCGAGGGCGCGGCTCGCGCGGCGCGTTACGAAGCCCTCGCGGCATCTTGCAACGCGCATGGTGTGGATTGGCTCATGACGGCCCATCACGCGAACGATCAGGCCGAGACGGTGCTGCTGCAAATGCTGCGCGG
>Ga0181519_10001998_pt1 | contig 17627 bp, 6 predicted proteins | sample PEATcosm2014_Bin_26_FD_121102 | JGI IMG/M metagenome (GOLD analysis project Ga0181519, IMG submission 121102) | Peatland microbial communities from MTU Mesocosm Facility, Houghton, MI, USA - PEATcosm2014_Bin02_10_metaG | ecosystem: Environmental > Terrestrial > Soil > Wetlands > Peat | place...
TGAGATCTGCGCGTGGGTGAGCCATCTTCCGCAGATGCTGTCGACGGCGCTGGCCGCGCTGCTGGAGGAGACCTTCGGCAAGGATGTGACGGGGCGCGAAGAGGTTGCAGCCATCGGAGGGCGAGCACTGCGCGAGACGACGCGGCTGGGGGCGAGCCCCTACAGCATGTGGCGCGACATTGCGCTCTCCAATACGGAGCCGATTGCGCAGACGTTGCACGCATTGGAACAGCGGCTGGCGCACCTGCGGGAGAACCTGCGCACACCGGAGCTGAAGGAAGAGTTCCGCCTGGCCAACGAGTTCCGGGCACTGCGCGACCGTTAGATCGCGGTACCATCTGTAGAGCGGAGCATCCAGGGAACGATGGCGACTACAAGTTCCAAGCTGAGCATTGGGTTGGCGGACGTTCTGGCCGCGCGTGAGCGGCTGCGCGGGTCGATCTACGAGTCGCCCTGTCCACATTCGATCATGCTCTCCGCGCTGACCGGCCAACAGGTGTACCTAAAGCTGGAAAACCTGCAGATGACGGGCAGCTTCAAGGAGCGGGGCGCGTTGAACCGCATTGCTCTACTGACGCCGGAGCAAGAGAAGCGCGGAGTGATTGCGGCCAGCGCGGGCAACCATGCGCAGGGCGTGGCCTACCACGCCACCAAGCGCGGCATCCGATCGCTGATTGTGATGCCGCTGACCACTCCGCTGGTGAAGGTGACAGCGACGCGCGAGTTCGGAGCCGAGGTGCTGCTTCATGGGGCGAACTACGACGAATCTCACGCGGAAGCTGTGCGGCTGTGCGAAGAGCAGCAGCTCACGTTTATCCATCCTTTCGACGATGCGGGAGTGATGGCGGGACAGGGGACGATTGGCCTGGAGTTGCTGGAGCAGGTGCCGCAACTGGAGGCCGTTGTGGTGCCGATCGGCGGCGGCGGGCTGATTGGCGGCATGGCCTGCGCCATCAAGGAACTGCGTCCTAAGGTACACGTGGTGGGGGTGCAGACTGCAAGGCTTGCGTCGATGCAGGCCGCGGTGGAGGCGCATCGCCCAGTCACGGTGGAGGCGGCAACGACCATTGCGGACGGCATCGCGGTGCGGCGCGCGGGCAACCTGACACTGCCTCTGGTCGAACGCTATGTGGACGAGATCGTCACGGTGGAGGAGGACGAGATTGCTTCGGCGATCCTGATGCTGCTGGAGCGGGAAAAGACGCTGGCCGAAGGGGCCGGGGCGGTTGCGCTGGCCGCGCTGCTGCAGTACAGGACCAGCCTGCACGGAGCGCACACAGCGGTTCTGGTGTGCGGCGGAAATATCGATGTGACGCTTCTATCGCGCATCATTGAACGCGGCCTGGTGCAGGATGGCCGCATGGTGCGCCTGCGCATCTACCTGCTGGACAAACCGGGAGCGCTGCACGACCTGACACGGCTGATTGCGGCCCACCATGCAAACATCGTGGATACGCTGCACAACCGCGCCTACTACGGGGTGAACCTGGGCGATACGGTCATCGACATCACGATGGAGACACGCGGCCCGGAGCATGTGGCGGAACTACTGGCCGCGCTGACGGCCGAGGGATACAACCACAGCCGGGTGCTGTAGGGGATTGCCGACAAAAAAACCGGAGGTTGTGACCACAAGCAGTTGGGTTATTTCTGCTTGCAATCACACCCTCCGGTCCGGCAACGGATCATCAGAGAAGCAGTGGTTCTAAGGGATGTAGTAACGCATGGAGACGAAGACCATCGGGTCGCTTGCTCGCGGTCCGGTTGGGCCGGTGACGGGGCCGCTGGAAGGAACGTTATTGCCCGACCAGAGGTTGCGTTGCATGAAGTCATAGGTGACCCAGTACTGCAGGCGGCCGAATTTGGGGCTGCTTGCAACGCGGTAGATGAAGCCGACCATGGGTTCCTGGATGTAGCGGGTGGGCGAGTTGCAGTTACTGGGAGCGCTGGGTGATCCGCCGGTGCTGGAGCCGGGGTTGGTGGGTAGGTTGTAGCAGGCGGAATCGGCCAGGTTAGGCGCGCCATACCCCATCAGCGCCCCAGCAGCAGCCGTATTGGTAACCGTGTAGACGGTACGCTGCGCGTATTCGCCGCCGTAGTAGGCGAATACATCGAGCTTGGGCGTGGGGTGGGTTTCAATGCTGAGCAGTCCGTGGTAGTTTCGGATAGGCTCCAGCGTTCCATCCGGATGCAGGGTGGCGTCGGCAAGCTGCGAGGAACCGTAGCGGCCCACGCCATCGCCGGCCATCGCCTCTACGGTGAGATCCGCGTACTTGTTCGGCGAGACGCTGACGCTGCCGAAGATGCCGCCAGCCTTCTTGGTGTTGGCAAAGGCGTTCGCCGCGTAGGTGTACCCACCGGTGGTGTTGGTGATGGGGAAGTAGAAGTCGCGCAGGAAGCGAGCCACGCCGCCCAACTCAATGTGGGCCTTCGGCATGTCCCATGCGCCTTTTACTATCACGTCTGGGGCAACGTTGTTGGCATAGGTGCCGCTGTATGCGTTGAGGAGTCCGCCGCCCTGACCGGCACCGGCGAAGTAGTAGTTGGTTGGGACCGCGCCCGAGGTAGCCGAGGTTGCGGTGAAGCCTGTGATCTGTGCCTGTTCGACAGAGAGTGCCGCGGTGAATGCGCCGGTCTTAGGATCGCCCCAGCGCTGTTGGATGCGGAAGCTGGGTTGACGCTCCCAACTGAAACCGACCATATACTGTGCGTCGATGGTGTTGGGCAGCTTCTCGGTGCGATTGTTGGTGCTGGTGCCATCTCTGGTCACCAACGACCACATCTGTCCGCCGGAGATAGCGAAGCCGCCTTTGGTCTCGGCCTTGCCCCATATCTGGCGCTGGCGCAATGTGTAGCTATTGCTCTGGTTGCTGTTGGAGGTGGTTCCTGAGCTGAGGAAGTCCATCTCGGCGTATCCGCTGAACTTGTATGCGTCCTCGTCGGCTTCCACCAGAACACCGAGACGGCTCTGGCGTCCGGAGAAGTTCAGTTCGGTGATATGGCCTTCGTTCGCGCCGGGTACCGGAATCGAATTGAACGGCGTGTTGATATCGGAGCTGACAGAGTGCTGGCGCCATACACCTTCACCCGCGAAGAAGGCAACCGGGGTAATGGTGACGCCCTTGTAGTGGATTGCGGAGGGGGATTCGGGATCGAAAGCTGGTGCCGGGGCAGCAGCGCTAGCCGCCGCATGCAGTGACGGGGGTTGTGCTGCCAACAAATCGGCCTTCATAGAATTTTCGGCCACCGTAGTATTGGAACTCGATGCCTGGGCTTTTGTGGCATTCTGCGCATGCAGCGCAATGGACCCAGTCAACCCGAGTACCACCATCGCCGCAATCGCCGCTAGAAGTTGCTTCTTCATGGGACCTCGCTGGAAATCATTGTTAGAAGTAGGAGAACACGCGGCTCTCTTCAGGCAACCATGCCCAGACCGCGGTATTCCCTGCTCGTTCGTTTCCCTGAGCATGTCAAAGGTATGTGAATGCACTGCAAATTTTCCGGCTGTATCTGTTGAATTCGGCGAAATTAACCCAGTATTCATAAAGTCCGTGGGGTTCCAAAGCAGGTACATGCAGAAAGCAAATGGCGGGGTACTGGCCGACTGGTTTACCGTAGGGTCATGCGGAACTCCCGATCCGGCTTGGCGTTGTTTACGGTATGGCTGCTTGCGGCTGGAGCAGGGCCGCAGCGCGAGGCCCAGGGCCAGAGGGCACCTGCGCAGACGGGTCAAGCAACGGCGGCCACCAATCTGCCGGCACAGAGTCTGAAACTGATCCCGATGCCGCGCGAGGTGAGCGCCGGAGCGGTGCAGTCGCTGGAGGACGGCGTACAGATCAACTGCGTGGCCCCCTGCGCGGCCGAGGACAGCTTTGCCATCGACGACTTGAAGGCATACCTGGCGTCGTTGGGTGTAGCGGTCAACACAACTTCCGCAGTCAACATTCTGGTGGCGCGATACGGCTCGCCGTTGGCGAAGTCGATCTATAGCGACGCGGCCACCAACGCCTCGGCTGCGAAGGCAACCGGCAGCGCGGCAGCAGAGATGCCAGACGAGATGAAGCCGGAAGGCTACGCCATCCTTCCCGACGGCAAGGGGCTGGCGCTGACGGCGGCGACGGATGCAGGCATCTTTTATGGGTTGCAGACCGTGAAGCAGCTTGTGACCGGGACGGGCGCAAATGCGGTGCTGCACACCGCGACGATCCGCGACTGGCCGGCGATGAAGTACCGCGGGTTGGACGACGACCTGTCGCGCGGGCCTGTGACTACGCTGGAGTTTGAGAAGAAGCTGATTCGCACGATGGCGGCGTACAAGATCAACCTTTACTCGCCGTACTTCGAGCACACGGCGAGCTATGCCGCGAACCCGTTGATCGCGCCGCCCGGCGGCGGCATCAGCGCGGCGGATGCGGCGGCGCTGGTTGCCTATGCGCACCTCTACCATGTGACGATTGTGCCGGAGCAGGAGGCATTCGGGCATCTGCATAACCAGCTGCTGTGGGAGCAATACCAGCCGCTGGCGGAGACACCGCACGGCGCGGTGCTGGCACCCGGACAGCCGGGATCGATTGCACTGATCCAGCAGGAATTTACAGAGCTTGCGGCGGAGTATCCCGGCCCTTTCCTGCACATTGGCGCGGATGAGACGGTGGACCTGGGAGTGGGCCAGACCAAGACCAACGTGGATGCGCGCGGACTTGCGCCGGTCTATCTGGACTTCATGCAGCAGATCGTGACCGCTCTGAAGCCGCTACAGCGAAGGCTGCTTTTCTGGGGAGACATTGCGCAGGACTCGCCGGAGCTGCTGAAGGCGCTGCCGCAGAGCTTCAAGGACTCTACGATTGCGGTTGCCTGGGGTTACAACCCGGAGCCGAAGGGTTTCACGAAGCTGCTGACACCGTTCACAGACGCGGGCTTCGAGACATGGGTCTCGCCCAGCGTACACAACTTCCGCGTGGTCTATCCGGACAACAACATGGCTCTGCTCAACATTCAGCAGTTCACGCGCGATGGGCAGAAGATGGGCTCGACCGGCCAGTTGAACACCATCTGGAACGACGATGGCGAGGGGCTCATCAACCAGGACTGGTACGGGATTCTGTTCGGTGCGGCGGCGGCGTGGCAGCCGGGCGAATCTTCGATTGAGGCATTCGAGCAGAGTTACGCGCAGGTCTTCCACGGCGACGCGTCGGGCGCGCTGAACCAGGCGCAGTTGGAGTTGATGGCGGCACACAAGGTGCTGAAGGACCAGGCCCAGGTGGGCGACGCCACCAACAATATCTTCTGGCTCGATCCGTGGTCGAAGGATGGACAGAAGACGGCGTCCGAGGTTCGGCCCTGGACACACGATTTGCGCATGCATGCGGAGGCGGCGCTGACGTTGATTGCACAGGCGCGCGCAGTGGCCGGGCCGAGGATGACTCCGGTGAGCACGCAGACTGTCCAGACTGATGTCGGATCGACTTCGACGCAGTATGACGCAGGCAAATATGGCGCTGCCACCAGTAACCTGCGCGAGCCGGATGCAATCGACGCGATGGAGCTGGGCGCGCGGAGGATGGACTTCATTGGCCTGAAGTTTCAGCTTGCGGACGAGATGGCGGCTGGATACGCGCGCGCCCTTGCCGACTCCGTCAGCACCGACCGCAAGACGCGCGCCAGCGTAAGTCGCGAAATCAGCGACATCTACAGCCTGAATGGCAGGATCGAAGACATTCGAGACGGCTACGCGCTGCTGCGCGACTTGTACGAGTCGGCATGGCTGCGAAGTAACCGTCCCTACTGGCTGCGCAACAACCTCGAACAGTACGACTATGCAATCCAAATATGGCTGGCGCGCGCAGACAAAGTACACAGCGCGCAGCGCCAGTGGACAGAGAACAAGACGCTGCCAAGCGCAGAGGAGATGGGAATTCCACCTGCACCTATACTTCCTCCCACTCCAGCGAACGTGCCAACAGCAGCCGTGGGAACTGGACAATGAAGACTTCTGTGCTCACGGCGCGGCGACTGATTACCGCGGATGGAGTGGTGGAGAATCCGCGCATTGCAATCCACGCGGACGGAACCATTGCCGGCATCGAATCCGGCGAGCCGAACGCAGACTATACCACACTGACGCCCGCCTTCTTCGACATTCACGTGCATGGCGCGGCGGGGCACGACGCGATGGAAGGAACGGCAGAGGCCCTCTCTAGCATGGGAAAGTTTCTCGCCACGAAGGGAGTCGCACACTTTCTTGCGACCACCGTGACTGCGCCCGTGGAACGGACACTGCGTGCGCTGCAAGGCATTGCTGACGCAATCGACGCAGCAAAGAAGGACGGTACAGTGCTGGCGGCGCGTCCGGTTGGGATACATCTGGAAGGACCGTTTCTCTCCCATGCCAAGCGCGGAGTGCATCCAGCGGCAGAGCTACAGCCACCATCTGTGGAACTGTTCCAGAGGTTCCAGCAGGCCGCGTGCGGACACATTCGGCTGATGACGGTTGCGCCGGAGACTCCGGGTGCGCTGGAACTGATTGCCTACGCGACGCAATGCGGAACGCGTGTAAGCCTCGGCCACTCGGACGCGACCGCGGAGGAGACGCGCGCAGCGATTGCAGCCGGAGCAACCAGCGCGACGCACACGTTCAACGCCATGCGCCGGCTGGACCATCGCGAACCGGGCATCGCCGGTGTGGTTCTGGACGCGGAGCCGCTGTACGCGGAGCTGATCTGCGACGGCATCCATGTGGCACCGGAGTTTGTGCGGATGTGGCTGCGCGCCAAGGGGGAAGAGCGCGCGATCCTGGTGACGGACGGCATCTCGGCCAGTGGAATGCCCGACGCAAATTACCTGCTTGGCGAGCTGGAAGTGACCGTGAAGGACGACCGCTGCCTGCTGACCGGCGACCTGGCCAACGGTGTGCAGACACTGGCCGGATCGGTGTTGACGATGGACCGGGCGGTAGCGAATCTGCAGCGCTTCAGCGGCGCCACTCTGGCGACAGCGGTGCGTCTGGCGAGCCGCAATCCGGCGCGAATGTTGGGACTCGGCGAGATCGGTGAAGTCGCAGTTGGCTGTCCCGCAAACTTCAACGTGTACTCGACAGCGGGTGAGCTGCGACAGACGATCCTGCGTGGCTAGGTGGTTGCAGTGCCGTAGTCGCATGGAGTTATCCTCTGCGATGACAGATTCAGCGAATCCCCAATAGACTGCCACGCCGACCTCTTCAGCGTTCAGAATGTAGTCTTCCAGGCATCCGGCGAGTCAGACATCCATCCCAAATACCGCCAGACATACTGCCTAAAACCGCCGGACGCTCACACACAAACCACCACTTAATGGGGATGGATGCCTTATTCGGGTCATGGGAGTATCGAAGGAGAACTTCAGGCGGGAGAACGCCCTGGCCACGCAGGTTGCGCACCTGCGGCCATCCCCGATACCTGGAAGTGGTCTCGGGTATGCCGCGGTCGCCGGAAGCCGGGCGGATTTCTCCTGCCCTTTGGTTGGATGCGGAAGAAATCATACGATGATGAGTCAGACACCCCATTCCGCATATAAAAGAGGGTCCCTGAACTGTGTGGTTTCTGCACGAATCCAGCGTAATTTTGCCTGGCTGCGGCACTCGCTTTCGATCCTGATTCTAGTGACCGGCGTCCTGTACAGTTTGCCGGCGAAGGCGCAGACGACGACCAGCCTGACCATCTCGAGCAACCTGATTACAGTTGGGTCGAGCGAGACGCTGACGGCATCCGTGTATGCAGGAACCATCCCCGTGCCCGCGGGGAACGTGGAGTTTCAGGACAGTCTGGCATCGCAGGGCGGGACCGTTCTGGGGACGTCCGCGCTCAATCGCAGAGGGGCCGCGACGCTGACGGTCACGAACCTGAGCGTAGGCCTGCATCAGATCTACGCGATTTACGAGGGATATGGGATCTATACGCCAACCAGCGGCCTTGCTCCCAGTGTCAGCCCGTATCAGTTGGTAACTGTGTCTGACACTTCCCTGCTTCCGACGACAACGGCAATCAGTTGGTCAGGAGTTGCCGGCAACTATTCTCTGACAGGTACGGTTACCTCTCTTACCTCGGTGCTGCCCACCGGCAGCATGTCGTTTCTGGACGTCTCCAACGGCAATGCGTCGCTGGCCTCGCAGACCCTGGATCCAGGCACTGTGAGCTATGGATTCGCACCCTTTTCGACTCCCTCGGCTGGATCCGGCCCAACAGCGGTCGCGGTGGGCGACTTCAACAGCGATGGGCATCTGGATCTGGCCGTGGCCGACAGCACCGCAGGCGTTGTGTCGATCCTGTTGGGCGATGGATCAGGTAACTTCACCCCTGCCGCGACGCCTACCGTTGCAGTTGGACACAATCCGTACGCCATTGCGGTGGGCGATTTCAACGGCGATGGGAACCTCGACCTGGGGGTGGCCAACTTCAGCGATGGAACTGTTTCAATCCTGCTGGGCGATGGGAGGGGGAACTTTACCGCTGCCGCATTGTCCCCCATTCCGGTCGGAAACGGTCCGTATTCCATAGCGACGGATGACTTCAACGGCGACCGGCATCTCGACCTGGCCGTAGTCAACTCCGCCGACAACACGGTGTCGATCCTGCTGGGCGATGGAACAGGAAACTTCACTTCCTCCGCATCGTCCCCGGTTTCGGTTGGGACCAAGCCGTACTCCGTTGCCGTGGGCGACTTCCAGGGCAACGGAATCCTGGATTTGGCCGTGGCGAACCGATGCGGGCAGGACCCGACTTGCACCTCCGCCGGCAGCGTGTCCCTCCTGATGGGCGATGGAGTGGGGGGATTCACTCCCTTTGCAAGCTCACCGCTGACCGTTGGGTACTCTCCCACCGCGGTTGCGGTAGGCGACTTCAACGGCGACGGCATTCCCGATCTGGCGGTGGTGAACCAGTGCGGCAGCGACCCAACCTGCGCCTCTCCCGGTACGGTGATGATGATGAAGGGAGATGGAGCGGGGAACTTTAATGCATTCGCAAACTCTCCCGTGACGGTTGGTGGCGCACCCGATGCGGTTTCTGTAGGCGACTTCAACGGGGATGGAAACCTGGACCTGGCCGTAGCCAACTTCAGCGACAGCACGCTATCGATCTTGAAGGGCGATGGAGCAGGAAACTTCTCCCCCGCCACGACGGCCCCAGTTTCGGTTGGAGTCAATCCGCGGTCGATTGCAGTTGGTGATTTCAATGGCGATGGGAATCCCGACTTGGTTACGGCCAACTTCGGCGACCGCACGGCCTCGGTGCTGCATGCACTATGGAACGAAAGCGCCACCGCACCGGTAATCTTTACCACTTCGGCATCTCATACTGTTGTGGCCGTCTATGGGGGAGATACAAACTACGCACCCAGCCAGTCCACTGCGATCAATTTGCTGGGAGTGTTTCAGACTGTGCTGGTTTGGACTCCTCCGTATGCGATCATCCAGAACACATCGTTGAGCGGCCTGCTGAACGCAACGACCAGCTACAACGGCGCTCCGGTGGCCAGTACGTGTGCCTACGCCGCGACACCGAGTGGTGGAAGCGCCTTCGCGATCAATGGTTCAACCCTGCTTGGGGTGGGGTTGTACACGCTGGGCGTAACTTGCACGGGACTCTACCCAACTGCAACGGGCACCTATCCGCTCGGGGTCTACGCCAGCGGAGATGTATTGACAGTTTCCGCCAATAACGCGCAAGCAGGCAGCGTGACTCCGGCCGGGACTGGGATCTATGTCCCCACATTGCAGGTACCTATCACCGCGACACCCAACTTCGGCTACGCCTTTCTGCGGTGGGAGGCGAACCCAGACATCAACAACATTGGCAGCCCCAATACCTACGTCACCATGAACGGGAATGAGACGGTGACGGCGGACTTCGCACTGATTCCATCGTTTGTGGTGAACACGCCGCTGGACGATGCATCGACGCCCGTGGCCTCAAACTGCCCGGCAAACCCGACCGGTTCGGGCGGCGGCACATGCACTCTTCGTGACGCCTTGCTTGCGTCCACGACCGCAGGCGGCAACATCAGCTTTGACGCGACAGTCTTTGCCCCCGGCAATACGATCGCGGCCAACACCATCACACTGGGCGTCGATGGCCCGCTGACGATTCCAACCAATACCACCATCACGGGGGCAACCTCAGGCAGCGGCGCCACGCTGACCAACCTGGTCGCGGTGAGCGGGGCCGGCGCGAACACGGTCTTCAGCTTGAGCAGTGGAACAGCGTCGATCGGCAACCTGACGATCGAGAATGGATCGACCTCCGGCAACGGCGGTGGCATCGCCAACGGAGGCACGCTGACCGTAAGCAACAGCACCTTCACCGGCAACACCGCAAGCCACGGCGGCGGGATCGTCAACAGCGGCTCGCTGACATTGAGCGGCAGCACCTTCCATGGCAACTCCGCGACCTATGGCGGCGCCATCAGCATCCTGAACGGAAGCGTAACGGTGAGCAACAGCACCTTCTATAACAATTTAGGGTCCTCAGGCGCAGGCGCCATCGACGACACGCAGAGCGGCTCGTTTACGGTGACCGGCAGCACTATCTACGGAAATAATTCGATCGACAGCACGGGCGGCATTGCAGTGGGCAACTCCAGCTTCTGGATGAGCGACACCATCGCGACAGGCAACGGAGGCGGAGATTGCACTATCACCAGAAGCACATGCCCCGCCACCGGCACTGGCGGCAACGTGGTGGGCGTGTCCGCCAATCTGGCCCCGCTGGGCAACTATGGCGGCCCAACCCAGACCATGATCCCGTTGCCGGGCAGCGTGGCCATCTGCGCGATCGTGCCTTCGGGCAGCGGAACCGACCAGCGCGGAATGGCATGGCCGGTGATCTACTCCGGCACATCCTGCCAGGACTCCGGAGCGGTGCAGACCGACTATTCGCTGAGCTTTGTCCAGCAACCCACTACTACCATGATCTCCGCGAACATCGCGCCGCCCCCAGTCGTCGAGCTCATGGAGAGCGGTAGCCCGTTTGCACCAGCTGTGACAATTCCGCTGGTTCTGAAGGACAGCAACGGCGACAATATAACGGCTCTCGACCTCAGCGGCGGCTCGGCTACTAGCTCGAATGGAATCGCCACTTACTCGTCGCTGTCCGTCTCCACCGCAGGGACGGGCGACACACTAACAGCCAGTGTGACGCTGGATCCGGCGAATTCTCAGGCTCCGGTACTCTCCCAAACCAGCAACTCGTTCAACGTGACTCTGCAGCCAACGACGACGGTTGCGTCCAATGCCTCGGCAACCTATAGCACGAACGTCCAGAGCGTGGCCCTGTCGGCAACGGTTAGCAGCGGCCTGGGAACGGTCAATACGGGCACGGTGACCTTCACGGTATTCCATGGAAGTACACAGGTTGGCGTGTCCACAACCAGCGGCACGGTGACGAACGGTTCTGCCAGCGCCGCTTACAGTCTGCCGGCTGGAACATTGGTAGGCGGATATTCCATCCAGGCCGTCTACAACGCAAATTCGCCTTTTACCGCCAGCAGTGACAGCACTCATACGTTGGCCGTAGGCAAGGCCGCAGCGACGGTCACGCTTGGCAGCCTGTCGCAGACCTATACCGGCTCTCCTGTAGCGGCGACAGCCAGCACCACGCCGAGCAGCTTGACGGTGACCTTTACCTATAATGGCAGCTCCACTGCGCCGACAACGGCCGGCAGCTACACCGTTGTGGGAACGATCAGCGACCTCAACTATCAGGGATCGAGTACCGGAACGTTGGTGATTGGCAAGGCAACGGCGACCGTCACGCTAGGTAGCCTGTCGCGGACCTATACCGGCTCTCCTCTAGCAGCGACGGCCAGTACTACTCCGAGCGGCCTGACGGTGACCATCACCTACAACGGCAGCTCCACCACTCCGACAGCGGCCGGCAGCTATACCGTAGTGGGAACGATCAGCGACCCCAACTATCAGGGATCGAGTACCGGAACGTTGGTGATTGGCAAGGCAACGGCGACCGTCACGCTGGGCAGCCTGTCGCAGACCTATACCGGCTCCCCGCTAGCAGCGACGGCCAGCACTACTCCGAGCGGCCTGACGGTGACCATCACCTACAACGGCAGCTCCACTGCTCCGACAGCGGCCGGCAGCTACACCGTAGTGGGAACGATCAGCGACCCCAACTATCAGGGATCGAGTACCGGAACGATGGTGATTGGCAGAGCGGCGCTCACCGTGACGGCGAACTCGGCAACTAGCGTCTATGGTGTAGCCTTCCCGGTCTTCACCGGAACATTGAGCGGCGTGATGGCGGGAGACGGCATCACCGCGACCTACTCCACTGCAGCGACACCAACTTCTCCGGCGGGTGGCATTTACTCCATCACCGCGACGTTGCTCGATCCAAACTCCAAGCTGGGCAACTACAGCGTCACCAACACACCGGCGACCCTCACCATCACCAAGGCAACGCCGGCCATCAGCTGGGCGACGCCAGCGGCCATCGTATACGGAACAGCGCTGAATGCGACGCAGCTCGACGCAAATTCCACAGTTGCAGGGACATTTGCCTACACACCGGGAGCGGGCGCAGTACTTCCTGTCGGACTACAGACTTTGTCGGTAACACTGACCCCCACCGACAGCACCGACTACACCACAGCGACGACTACCGTGCAGTTAACGGTGAACAAAGCCACACCCGCAATCGTCTGGGCGACCCCGGCGGCCATCATATACGGTACCGCGCTGAGCGCGACGCAGCTCAATGCCAGCTCCACAGTCGCTGGGACCTTGGTCTACACACCGGCTGCAGGAGTCGTACCAACGGCGGGTCCGCAGACGCTGTCCGTCACATTTTCGCCGAACGACACATCCGACTACACGACGGCGACGGCGACCGTGCAGTTGATGGTGAACAAAGCCACACCCGCAATCGTCTGGGCGACTCCAGCGGCCATCGTATACGGAACCGCGCTGAGCGCGACGCAGCTCAACGCCAGTTCCGCAGTCGCTGGGACCTTGGTCTACACACCGGCAGCAGGAGTCGTGCCAACGGTGGGATCGCAGACTTTGTCAGTTACGTTGACACCAACTGATTCCACCGACTACATGACGGCTACGGCAACCGTGCAACTGACCGTGAACAAGGCTACCCCTGCAATCGTCTGGGCAAGCCCGGCGGCCATCGCATACGGAACGGCGCTGAGCGCGACGCAGCTCGACGCCAGCTCTACGGTCTCCGGGAGCTTTGTCTATACACCGGCCGCGGGCGCGGTACCTGTTGCCGGAACACAGACCTTATCGGTCACGCTGAATCCCGCCGACTCCACCGACTACAACCCGGCTACCGCAAACGTGCAACTGACCGTGAATAAGGCCACGCCCACGATCACCTGGGCGACGCCGGCAGCCATCGCATACGGGACAGCACTGAGCGCGACGCAGCTCGACGCCAGTTCCACGGTGGCCGGAAGCTTCGTCTACACGCCATCAGCGGGAACTGTTCTGCCGGTCGGTGCGCAGACGTTATCGGTAACGCTGACGCCCACTGACGCGAACGACTACACGACGGCCACGACGACCGACACGCTGACAGTGAACACAGTGGCGCAGACGATCAACTTCACTGCGCCCTCATCCATAACGTATGGAGCCGCGCCAATCGCGCTGTCAGCGACGGGAGGGGCCTCGGGAAATCCGATTATCTTCAGTATCATCTCCGGCCCAGGTTCCATTACGGGCAACATGCTGACCCTCAATGGCGCGGGATTGGTGGTGGTTGCCGCCAACCAGGCCGGCAACGCCATTTACTCAGCGGCCGCGCAGGTGACGCAAAGTATTACGGTGAATCCGGCGTCGTCTGCGATCGCGGTTGCCAGTAGCGCCAGCTCGGTTCTGGCGCAGAATGCGATCACGCTGACGGCAACGGTATCCGCATCGGCAGGCGTCCCAACGGGGTTGGTGGAGTTTCTGGATGGCACCACGCCTCTCGGTTCGGGAACGCTCTCCGGTGGTGTGGCAACGCTGACCACATCGTCCCTGAGTGTGGGAACGCACACGATCAGCGCAGTCTACAACGGGGCTACGAACTTCGCAGCAGCCACCAGTTCGGCGCTGACGCAATGCGTAATGGACATCAGTTTGAGCAACATGTCTTCCGGCGGCCCATCGCAGACCATTACTCCCGGTGGCAGCTCGACCTATACTCTGGCCATCGAGCCTGACGGTGGAACGTCCTTTCCGGTGGCAGTCAGGTTGACCTTGAGCGGCCTTCCCACAACAGCGACGGCCAGTATCGCTCCGGCGATGTGGACCTTGACCTCCAACAGCCCGTGGACATGGACTCTGCCCGCCAATACACCGCTGAGCGGCAATTCGCAGTTGACCATCCAGATGACGGCGCAGGCCCAGGCGCAAGTGAAGGGAGCGGCAAGCGGCACACCTGCTTCGCGGCAGGAAACATTATGGCTGGCGTTGCTTCTGCTGCCCTTCGCGGGCCGGATGCGTCGCGCGGGCAAGCGTCTGGGGCGGACGGTTTTGCTGCTGTTGCTGGCGGCAAGCATGGCAGCCATGGCCGGGTTGAGCGGCTGCGGTTCTCCCGACGTCAACTTTACCCAGCAAGCCGAGAGTTATCCGCTCACCGTAACGGTCAGCGCAGGCGCGCTATCGCACTCCATTCCCATTACACTGTTAGTCGAGTAAGCTGCAACCACTTCGATTGGGTGAATCGAGTGTCTCCGATCATGCAGATCACGCTTTCGCTCACAGAGGAGTTCGCGCAGGTTACGTCAGTTCCAGTTCAATCTTCTCCGCCTCGCGGTCCAGCTTCACAATACGGAAGCTGCGAATCTGACCGACGCTGAGCGGCTCCGGCTGACTGCCGGCTGGCGCCGCGGCCCCCTTCCAGCGGGCGTTCAGCATCGAGGTCAATGCCGATAGATCGACCCCGGCGGATTTTTCCTGCTTGGTCTTGGCTGTGGGAGAAGCGCCAGCGGCGAGTCTGCATGTGGCGCGAATTCCTTCGCCGAGTTCGACGATTGCGGAGTCCGCCGACTGCTCGACGACACGCCCGGAGACCACATCGTTCTCTTTATGCTCCTCCAGATATTCCTTGATGCTGGTGGGCACCAGTTGCTTGATGCTGAGTTTGATCTGCCGCTTCCCCGGATCGATGGCAAGTACCTGCGCCTTGACGATGTTGCCCACGCGCAGAATATCCTGCGGATGGTTGATACGCCGTTCCGCGGTGATTTCGCTGACATGAACCAGGCCCTCGACTCCCTCCGCCAACTGCACGAATGCGCCGAAGTTCATCAGGCGCGTCACTGGCCCCTCGACCGCTGAGCCAACGAGAAATTTCCTGGGCGCTTCGGTCCATGGATCGCCCAGCGCCTGCTTCAGCCCGAGCGCGATCCGCCGCTCCTCCTGCTTCACGGAGAGGATGACTGCCTCCACCGTGTCTCCCGGCTTGAGGATGTCGCTGGGTTTGTGGATCTTCTTCACCCACGACATCTCCGAGACGTGGATGAGGCCTTCGATCCCCGGCTCCAGTTCGACGAACGCACCGAAGTCCATGAGCCGCGTGACGGTCCCAGTGATGCGCTGACCCACTTTGTACTTCTCCGCCGCTGAGTCCCACTTCTCCGGCTCAAGCTGCTTGAGGCCAAGCGAGACGCGACGGCCCTCGGCATCGACCTTAAGGACTTTAAGTTGGAGTTCCTGGCCGATAGTGAGCACGTCCTCCGGAGCATTGATGCGGCTCCATGAGATATCGCTGACGTGCAGCAGACCGTCGATTCCACCCAGATCGACAAACGCGCCATAGGCGGTAAAACTGCGCACCGCGCCGCGGACGAGGTCGCCCTCTTTCATCTCGGAGTAGAGGCCCTGCGCCTGCGCGCGTGCCAATTCTTCGGAGATGACGCGCCGGTCGACGACCACGTCCTCTTCCGTCACGTCCAGTTTGGTGATACGGCAGGTGATCTCCTGGCCGACCAGCTTCTCCATCTCGGCGGCATCGCGCGTGCCGCTGCGCGAGGCGGGCATAAACGCGCGCACGCCAACATCGACCGTGAGTCCACCCTTGACCACGGCGGTAACAATGCCCACCACGGGAGTTTTCTGGGTGAATGCCTCTTCCAGCGAGGCCCAGTCCGTGGGTTGCACTACCTTGTGACGCGAGAGCTCGTAGTAGCGTTCGGCGTTGCGTCCCTTTACCGAGACGGGAAATTTATCGCCCGCAGTGACTCCGTCGGCGTTATTTTCAAATGCGCTGCGCGGGAGAATTCCCTCGGATTTATAGCCAATGTCGAGGTACACAAACTCGGCGTCGAGGGAGACGACGGTGCCTTCCAGTTGCTTCGCGCCCTCCGCCTGGTGCGTGTGGGTGTGCTCAAACTGCGCGAGCAGATCCGCAAAGGATTCATCGGACGAATCGGCAGCAGATTCGGCAGAAGATTCAACGACGGACTCAACGGTGGTTTCAAGGGCGGTTTCAGCAGCGGATTCTGCGATGGATTCAGCGGCAGGCTCAGAAGTAGAGGTGGTCTCGTTTGGCATGATGGGTTATCTACCATTTTGTCACGAGAGGCCTCTGTGCAGTCCGGCAACTTTCATCACTTGCCTGGAATCATCCAGGCCAGAACATAGGCCTGCAGCATGGTGATGACGCCAACCAGCCCGGCAAGCATCAGGCTGTGTTTGAAGGTGAAGCGGAAGAGGTCGGATTCGTGCCCGACCAGTCCCACCGCTCCGGTGGCGACCGCGATGGACTGCGGAGAGATCATCTTGCCGGTAACTCCGCCGCTGGAATTGGCCGCCACCATCAAAGTATTGCTGACTCCGATCTGATGGGCGGTGTTGGCCTGCAGGTTGCAGAAGAGAGCGTTGGAGGAGGTGTCCGATCCGGTGAGAAAGACGCCGATCCATCCCAGAAACGGCGAGAAGAAAGGAAAAGCGGCACCCGTTGCCGCCAGCAGTAACGCCAGGGTCGCGGACAAGCCGGAGTAGTTTGCGATATAGGCAAAGGCCAGCACCATGCCGATGGTGTAAATCGGAAGTTTCAGGTCGTTCAACGTGCTGCCGAAGGCCTTGATGGCATCCATCGGCTTCATGCGCAGCAGCAAGATGCTGACCATGGCCGCGAGTAGGATCGCGGTCCCGGTAGCCGATAACCAGTTGAATGTGTAGACCGATCCGTAGGGAGTGGGCGCATTGACGATGGGAGGAACTTTAATCACCAGTCTGTCGAGCATGGGCACCGGTGAGTTGATGACGGTCCAGGCCAGATGTCCTCCCTTGGCGAAGAGCGCAGTAAATGGTTTGAGCGACCAGACGGTAACGAAGACGGTCAGGATGGCGAAGGGCGACCATGCTTTGGCCACTTCTCCGGGTGAGTGGCATTCCTCTTTGATTCTCACTTCCTGGCCGGGGAAACGGAAGATGTTCTTCGGCTTCCAGAACTTGAGAAACAGGGTGAGCGAGAGCAGGCTGACCAGGGCTGAGGTGATGTCGGGCAACTGCGGGCCAATAAAATTGGAGGTCAGGAACTGCGTGACAGCGAAGCTTCCGCCGCAAACCACAATTGCAGGCCAGGTTTCTCGCACTCCGCGCCAGCCGTCCATGATTGCGACCACCCAGAAAGGAATAA
>Ga0181519_10001999_pt1 | contig 17624 bp, 18 predicted proteins | sample PEATcosm2014_Bin_26_FD_121102 | JGI IMG/M metagenome (GOLD analysis project Ga0181519, IMG submission 121102) | Peatland microbial communities from MTU Mesocosm Facility, Houghton, MI, USA - PEATcosm2014_Bin02_10_metaG | ecosystem: Environmental > Terrestrial > Soil > Wetlands > Peat | place...
GGAGAAAATTCCGGCGGAACGCGTGGCGCAGATTCATCTCGCCGGCCATTCCGATTGCTCCAGCCACAAGATCGACACCCACGACCAACCGGTCTGCGAGGAGGTCTGGCGCCTCTATGCCGAGGCCATCAGCCGCTTCGGAAAGGCGCCGACGATGATCGAGCGCGATGACAATTTCCCGGATTTTGAAGACCTGCTGGCCGAACTCGACCGAGCGCGAGCCATCGCCGCGCAAGACGGCTTGAGGCGCGTGGCGTGAGACCGGCCCTCGCCGCCATCCAGGCCGCTTTCCAGCAGGCGATCCTCGCAACCGACGGGGAGGCGGCGCATGCGGTCCTCGATCATTTCTCCCCGCCGCCGCGTGGGGAAAACCCCAAGTTCGCCGCCTATCGCGACGGCTACCGCCTGCGCCTCGCGGAATTTCTCGCCAATGTCTTCCCCATCCTGCGCGAGCAAATGGGCGACGACGATTTCGGCGCGCTGGTCGAGGATTACATCGCCGCGAAACCGTCGCGCTTCCGCAACGCGCGCTGGTTCGGCGCCGGACTGCCGGAATTCATGTCGCAATCCCCGCGCTGGCGCCATGACGCGGCAAGCCGCGATCTCGCGCGGTTCGAGCGCGCCCTCGCCCACGCTTTCGACGCCGCCGACGCGCCGACGCCTGGCGCCGAGGCGCTCCACGATCTGCCGCAGGAGGAATGGCCGCGACTGGTCCTGGCCTTCCACCCGAGCCTGCGCGCGCTCGATCTCGTCGCGGGAACGCTCGCCCGGCATCAGGCGATTTTATCAGGCGAAAAGTCCGATATCCCCGAGCAGGCGGCAAAGGAAACCGTCGCGGTCTGGCGCGCCGACAACGAAGTCTTGTTTCACGCGCTCGACGAAGACGAGCGGATCGTCCTGACGGAAGCGATGTCCGGCGCCACATTCGAAAACCTGTGCAGCCTGCTGGCATTTCGCGCGTCGGAAAATGTCGCCTTGCGCGCCGGCGCGCTGCTCGCGGGCTGGTTCGCCCAGGGCTGGATTTGCGAGCTGTCCATCGCCCGCGAATGAGGTCACGCGGCGGCGCGATGGGAGTGAGGAGCGGCTTCGGCCGCTCCCATTGGTTTTAGCCGCGCCGGCGCAAAACCGCACCGATGAGAGCGTCCAGCGACACTTTTCCAGGACCGTGAACCAGAATGGCGAGCGCCGTCGCCGCCCAGATCAGATGAAAATTGAGCCAGCCGTCGGGCTCGGTGAGCTGGATGATCGCGGTCATACCCAGCAGGCCGAGCGCGGCGAACCGGGTTCCGAGGCCCAGGACGAGCAGGACCGGCAGCAGGATCTCCATCACGCCGGAGCCGTAAGCCATCACATGCGGCGCCGGGAAAGGATATTCGCCGCCGAACAGATGCAGTTTGAACTCGTCGGTGAACAGCGCGTCGGCGCCATCGCTCAGATTGAGGAATCCGTCCCATTTCGTCCGTCCGGAATTGTAGAACGGCGCGGCGAGCGCGACGCGCAGCGCCAGTTGCGAGAGGTTTTCGAGCGCGGGTTGCGCCTTGGTCCACAAGCTGAGTGGGTTCGACGCAAGCAGGCTGGACGTGGTCATGGCGTTTCCTTTCAACGGGCTTCACAAATGAAATCGACGAAGGCGCCCGCGCTTGTCAGGCCGACCAGAGTCTGGCCGAAATCGAAATCCACCTCGGCGGCGTGAGCGGCGACCGCCGCTTCGGCCAGCGTCAGTCCATCGCCGCAAGCGCCTAAAAAGGCGGCGTCGCCCACCGAAATTTCCATGAGGACGGCGTCGGCCTGCGGCCTCAGCACGAGAAACACGCCGCCGCGCCAGTCCGAAATCTCTTTCGGTTCGGGATCGCGCAAGGCGGGCAGCGGCCAATCCGAGGCAACCAGCCTTGCCGACGGATGCACCCGCGCTCGCGCGGTTGCCACTCCGGACGCGTCGAGCGCGGCGAGATTTTCCGGCCCGCACGGCTCGGCGTCCGCCGCGCGCAGGGCGGACAGGATCGCCCAGTCGAGCCGCGCCACATCGGGCAAGTACGGCGTCTCCCGCACATCCGCCCGCGCAAGGAAATCCGCGATGAACACGGCTAATTCCGCGCCATATTCGCCAAGAACCGGCGAGCGCGGCGGGTTTGCTCGGAAAAAGGCGCGGGCGAGCCCGGAAAACGCTTCCGCGCCAACGAGGCGCAAAACGGTCGGAAATTGCGCTTCCAGCGCGGCGATGGCCGCGACCGTCGCATTATTGCGATAGACCGCAAAGCGCGCCGCCACATCGCAGGGCGCAAACAGCGGGGGAACCGGGAGGTCCGGCGCCGCCAGCGCCGCGCCGAAGCCAGCCTGCCAGTCGCTTTCGACCGCTCCGCCTGACGTAACGGAGCCCCTCGACCGGGCAGTCGGCGCGCTCGCGGCGGAAGCGCGTTCGGCGCGAAAAAACCCGCGCAGTTCCGCCGCCGCCCTGTCCGCTTCCGCGCGCAGGACGGAAAAATCGGGAACGTTGTTGTCCCATTCGACCAGGGTGGGGCGCGGACCGGCGCGCCGCAAGACATGGCGGTAAAGCGCCCAGACCTCCGCGCTGACGGGGCCGCCATGGTCGTCGATCAGGAATTCGCCGTGGGCGTCGCGTGTAAAAGCATGTCCGGCGAGATGGATTTCGCCGATCCGTTCGAGCGGCAGCGCGTCCAGATAGGCGCGTGCGCAAAAACCATGGTTGACCGCGCTGACATGGACATTGTTGACGTCGAGCAGCAGCCCGCAGCCGCTGCGCGCGCAGAGCGCGTCGAGAAACTGCGGCTCGGCGAGGGCGTCGGCGCGGAAGCGCAGATAGGTCGCGGGATTTTCGACCAGAATCGCCCGTCCCAGAAAATCCTGAACCTGCCCGATCCGGTCGGCGATCCCGCGCAGGGCGGCCTCGTCATAGGGAAGCGGCAGCAGGTCGGGGAAGACGCGGCCAGCGCAATCGCTCCAGGCCAGATGTTCCGACACCAAAACCGGCGCGGAAAACTCCACCACCTCCTTCAATCGCGCGAGATGAACGCGGTCGAGCGGCGCGGTCGAGCCCAGCGACAGGCCGACGCCATGGACGGAAACCGGATAGCGTTCCCGGATCGCGGCGAGCATCCGGCGGTGGGGACCGCCGGCGCTCATGAAATTTTCAGCATGAATCTCGAAGAAGCCGATGTCGAGGTTTTCGGCAAAAATTTCCGGGACATGCGCCGGCTTCAGCCCGACGCCGGCCCCAAGCTGCCTCCGGGAGGGGAAAAATGCAGTTGGCGAGGCGTGCAGGCTCATGCGAGGGCTCCCCGATTTAGGATTTCGGGCGGTCGCGGTCGAGCGCGGTGAGGGCGCCGGCGCGATCTCCGGGCAGCTTTATCGTCGCGCAGGTTCCCGCCGGCACGAATTTCCAGCTGTTGCCCTGGTAGTTGAGCTGGGAGGTTCCGGCGCAGGTGGTGCCGGCGCCCGCCGCGCAATCGTTCGTCCCCTTGAGCGCCACGCCAAAACATTTCTCCTGCTTGCCCCCGGCCTGAGCCGGCGAGGCGGCGAGGGCGGCGGTCAAGGAAGCCGCGAGCGAAGTCGCGAGGACAAGTTTCTGCTTCATCTGAAATCTCCGAACGTAGCGGCAAGCGGCCGACAGTCCCCTTTACGGATGCGTTGGCGCTTCGTTACGGTGCGGCCGTGGAAATCGTCGCGATCAAGAAATTTCAGGAAAACGCGCCTGCGGGACCATTGCCGGTGTAACAATCGTGAGCGCTGGCGCGAAGAGAGGGCGTAATGCCGGACTGGACTGCTCGGGATCGTGAATGGAGCGCGGACATGCGCGCGGCGCTGGCGGGCGACAGCCTGGCCTACAAGCGCCTGCTGACGGCGCTCACGCCTTTTCTGCGCCGGATCTGCCTGAAGGCTTGCGCGCGAAGCGGCATGCCGACGGGCGATGTCGAGGACGCCGTGCAGGAAACCCTGCTTGCGCTGCATCTCAAGCGCCACACCTGGGACGAGACCCAGGCGCTGACGCCCTGGCTCGCGGCCATCGCCCGCAACAAGATGATCGACGCGGCGCGCCGGCGCGGGCGCCAGGCCGAGACGGACATCGCGGATTTCGAGGACGTTCTCGCCGCGCCCGGCGACGCCGACGCCTTCGAGCGCGAACTGGACCGCCGGGACGCCCTGCGCCTGCTCGACCAGTTGAGCGCGAAGCAGCGCGAGGCGATCGAGGCCGTGTCGATCCGAGGCGAAAGCCCGCGCGACGCGGCGCGGACACTGGGCGTCAGCGAGGGGGCGCTGCGCGTTTCCGTGCATCGCGGCCTGAAGTCCCTCGCCGATCTCTACAGGAAAGCGACCGAGCGATGAAAACCGAGGACCTTATCGCCGCCATCGCGGCTGACAACCAATCCAGGGGCGCGCCGATGTCGCGCGCGTTCGCCGTCGATCTCGGCGCGGGGTTCCTCGTCTCCGCCGCGTTGTTCTTCGCGACCATGGGCCTGCGCCCGACGTTTTTCACCTCGCTCGGAGACCCGCGCTTCGTGTTCAAGTTCGTCTTCAGCCTGACCATGGCGGCGAGCGGGTTTTTTCTCGCCTGGCGGCTGTCGCGGCCCGGCGCCGATCCGGGCTTCGCATCCAAAACCGTGTTTCTCGCCCCGATCCTCGTCCTGCTCGCGAGCCTCGCCGAAATGGCGGCGACGCCGCCAAGCCTTTGGGCTGCCCGGATGATCGGCCACAACGCCGTCCATTGCCTGCTGGCGATCCCCGCCATGTCGCTGGCGCCGCTCGCCGGCCTGCTTGTGGCGCTCCGCCATGGCGCGCCGAGCAACGGACGCCGCGCCGGAGCGGCCGCGGCGCTCGCCGCCGCCGGCCTCGCCGCGACGCTTTACGCGATGAATTGCCCCGACGATTCCCCGTTCTTCCTCGCGGTCTGGTACATGATCGCGACCTCGATCGTCGTCGGTTTCGGCTGGCTCGCGGGCGGACGCCTGTTGCGCTGGTGATCGCCCGGCGCGGCCCGACGAGAAACAGCCGCCGCCCGGGCGCCAAAAAGCCAACCTCAGGGTTTCGCCGCCGGCGCCTCCGCCGCTTGCAAGAACGGCTCGCCGGGCACGAAGGCGTCGAACGCCGCCCAGAACTGCCCCCGCACCTCCTCCCGCTCCATCATGATCTCATGGCGCGCGCCGCGCAGAACCACGCAGCAGGCGTTCTTCAGCCGTCGCGAAAAATTCTCCACCGCCGGGGTGGACACCAGCCGCTCGTCGCCCGCCGCCAGCATCAGCACCGGCAGCCTTATGCGCTCGCCGAAGCCCGGCTGCGCGAGCCGCTCCATCAACTGGTAGGCGCAATGCAGCCAGCCCACGGTGGGATCGCCGATCCGCAAGGCCGGACGCGCCGCGACCACCCGCCCCGTGCGCGCGAAGCGCGCGGGGTCGGTGGTGAGGATGTTGTCTTGCTGGAAAACCCGCTCGTGCAGCATCTGGCCGTGGCCGCCGGGGATAAACATGCGCGACAGTCCGACGGCCATGAAGGCGCCCGTGAGCGCCCGGGCGTAGTCCGAGCCGGCAAAACCGTGCAGCCCCAGCATGGGCGCGGTGGCGACCACGCGCGCGAAGGGCGAGCCGCCGGAAGCCGCCGCATGATCGAACAGCGCCGCCGCCCCCATGGAATGCGCCAGCGCGAACCACGGTTTTGGCGCGTCGGGTCCGAGCACTTGCTCGACCAGCGCGTCGAGATCGTGGCGGTAATCGGCGGAATGGCGCAGGTGCCCCTTGGCGGGATGGGGCAGCAGGCGCGGCGACAGCCCCTGTCCCCGCCAGTCGAACGCCACGACGAAATAGCCGCGCGCGAGCAGTTCGCCGATCACCTCGAAATATTTCTCGATGAATTCCGACCGGCCCTGCACAAGGGCCACCGTCCCCCGTGGAAAACCGGCGGGGCGCCAATACGCCGCGCGCAGCAGCGCCCCGTCTCTCGCGCGCAAACCCACGATGTTCGCGCCGGGCGGGCAGGGATTTGCGGGGGTGTCGACCAGTTCCATCGGCGCAGCTCTCTTTTCGCAACATAACGCCTGAACCACTCTTGAAAAGCGGTTCCGCCATCCCGAAATCAATTGGGCGCGGGCCAAGTGGACGCGCCGTGGCCGGGCCGCAAGGCCGGCTTGGCCAGACTGATGCAAACCATGTCGCTCAATGGAGGATATGACATGCGCACTTTCGATCTGTCACCGCTCTACCGTTCCACCATCGGTTTCGACCGGCTGTTCTCCCTGCTCGATCAGAGCGTCGGGGGTGAGGCGCCCGCCGCCTATCCGCCCTACAACATCGAGCGCACCGGCGAGAACGCCTACCGCCTGACCCTCGCGGTCGCGGGTTTCGGCGAAGCCGAGCTTACCATCGAATCGCGCGAGAACACGCTCACGATCAAGGGCGCGCGGGAAGCGCAACTCGAGAGCGAAGCACGCGAAATGCTTTACCAGGGCATTGCCGCCCGCGCCTTCGAGCGCCGGTTCCAGCTCGCCGACCACGTCCAGGTGACCGGCGCGAAGCTGGAAAACGGGCTGCTCCACGTCGATCTCGTCCGCGAAATCCCGGAGGCCCAACGCCCGCGCCAGATTCCCATCGGCAAGGCCGCGCCACGCTCCAATGACGCGGGTCCGCGCGCGGTCGACGCGCCCAAGGCGGCGTAGAAATCGGTTCAAGCGAAGAACTGGCGGGCGCGAGACATCGCGCCCGCCGCTTTTTTCCGAAGCTATTCCCAGAACGGCTCCGCCTGCTTGAAGGCTTTCCAGGCCTTGGCGAGATGTTCGTCGGCGGTGAGCGCCTCGCGCGCGCACCAGCCGAGCACGACGCCGGCGGCGCGCGTGGCCTTCTCCTCGTGCGAGCCTTTCAGGAAATGTTCGGCGGTGGCGACATCGTTATGGGCGCCGAGCAGACCCTGAAGATGCGCGGTGGCGCGGATGAAATCGGACGCCGCGTCGGCGTCGAAGGCGCCGGAAAAGAATTCGGCGCCGTAGCGCAAGTTTTTAAGGGCGATGCGGCATTCGTGGCGCTGTTCGTCGGGCAGGCTGGTGAGCTTGCGGCCCCGCTTCAGCACCCGCTGGTGCAGCCGCTCCAGCGACTCGGCGGCGAACTGGCCGACGGGTTCGGTGAGGCGGCCGAGATCGTCGGCGGTGAGCGCGTTGCGCCATCCGCGCCGCGCCACCAGTCCGCCGAGATCGAGCGCGAACAGCGTGGGCTCCGCGCTTTCGATCAGTTCTCGCGCCTGCGCATAGGCGTCGAGCCGGCGCTGCTCCAGCGCGTCGAGCAGCGGCAGGAAATCGGCGTGGTCGAAATGCGGCATGGGACCGTTCTCGACCAGTTCGCGCAACGCGTCGCAATCGCGCGCGGGGCCGAACGCTGTCGCCAGCGCCTTGGCGCGGGCGCGGAATTGCTCGAATTCAGAGCAGGGTATGGCGCGCTTGAACATGGCCAGCGCCGCGCGCAGCCGCCGCAGCGCCACCCGCATCTGGTGAATGGATTCGGGCGCGTCGCTCTCGCGCAGGCTCGCCCAGTTGACCAGGAAATGATCGCGGGTGGCCAGGATGACCTGCCCGATGGCCGCGTCGAGATTGAGGTCGCCGGGCAGGCCGGCGATCCGCGCCTTCACCGGCTCCGGCGCGGTCCCCAGCGCAAGATGGCTGGCGCGTTCGGCCTTGCTCACGGCGTCGAGCCGCAGCGGCAGCGTCTGGCCGAGCCGCCCCGCGAAGGCATAAAAGTCCGCCTCCGACCCGCGCTTCAGCTCCAGTTCGAGTTCGCGCACGGGCGCGCTGGCGGCGCCCGCGACGATCTCGCCCTCGTCGAAGGCCGCCTCGATCACAGCAGCGCCGGAGGACACCAGCCGCGTGGTGCGATGGATGCGCGTTTCATATTTGGGCGCGAGCGGCTTGGCGCCGACGAGCGCGCGCAGATTGGCGCCGGCCTCGCCCTCAAACAGCGCGAGGTCAGGCTCGATCGTGCGCACGGTATGTTCAACCTCGCCGCGAGAAAACAGGCCTTGGCCGTCGTCGGGGGCCCATTTCAGCGTCATCACCGGCAGGCTGCGGCCGGAGCGGCGCACGCGCAGCGCGATTCTTTGGCGCAACAAATCCCAGTCTGGGGTGTCGTAATAGACCGATACCAGTTTCTTCGCCGGGCTTTTCGGGCCTTCGTGGCGCAGCAGGCCGGAGTCCAGCGCGGCGGCGAAACCGGCTTCGCCAAGGGCAAACTTGAGTTCGATTTCCCGCCCGGCGGCGGTCGCGGATTCAGCGTTGGCGGCGGGGGCTTCGCCAGCGGAGGGTTCGGATTGGGTTTCGGTCACGCGTGTTACTGTCGCAAGGGGAGTTCCGAATCATACTAGCCGAACTTCGCGGGAAGTCGCAAAGATTTATCCCTTCGGGAAGACGAGCACCCCCGCCGCGCCGCCGCGCGTGCCGAACGCCAGCCTTGCGCCCTTGGCGTCGAACGCCAGCGCGGACACGGCGTCGCGCTCGCCTTGCGTGCGCCGCGCCAGGATTTCCGCCGCGTCGGTCAGCCGCACCAGCAAGACCCAGCCGTCGTCATAGCCGATGGCCACGACCAGGGCGCCGGGATGAAACGCCACGGCGGTCACCAGCACGTCCGCACGCACGCCGCATTCGCGCGGCGCCTTGCCCATCGGTCCGTCCTTGCCCGCGAACGGCCAGACAATGCAGCCCTCCGCGCCCGAGGTCGCCAGCCAGGACCCGTCGTGCGACCAGGAAAAGCTCCGGGTCTTCGCGGGATAGCCGGTCATGCGCATGTCGTTCTTGTCGGAGAGGCGCCAGCCGTGCAGCGAATTCTCCTGCATGGAGGTGACCACGAAACGCGCGTCGGGCGCGACGGTGGCGTCGAGATGCGACCCCTTCCAGTTCAGCGCCTCCACGCCCCCCTGGACATTGGGAAACCACAGCGAGGCCCCGCCATAATGGGCCACGGCGAGACGATAGCCTTTCGGAAAAAACCCGAGCCCGCGCACCGAGGACGGCGCGACAAAAGTTTTCACCTCGCCCTTGGCGTCACGCGCGCGCACCGTCTTGCCCGACGACCAGGCCAATGCGCCGTCGCGCACGGCCAGCGCGTCGATCCAGCCTTTTTCCTGCCCCAGCGCCTCGACCTTGCCCGCCGAATCAACCGCGAAAACCTTGCCGTCATCGCCGCCAGTATAAACTTTCTTGCCGTCGCAGGCGCAGGTCAGGATCGCCCCGTCCTCATGAATTTTCAAGCGTGTTTCCCCCAGCAAGACCTCGCCGGAAGCGAGCGCCAGCACCGGCGTGTCGCCCAGGAAAAACACGCCCACGACTTCCGCGCCCGCCGCGATGGGCGTCACGTGCTCGGTGAGGGAGGAAAGACTCATGATTGCGTTCCGCGTCAAATCGCCCCAATGGCCATTCGGCATTTGAAACGAATTTTTGCGGCGTTTGGCAAGGCCGGACCGCCGTTGCGACTCCGGCTTGACCAAAAGCCATGTATAAAGGCGTCGCTTCCGTATGTAATCTGAAGCCCGGATCGGCCCGAAATCCCGCAGGAGAGCGACATGCCGGAAGCCCCAACAATTTCCCGCCCGGCGCCGGACGCCCCGCGCGGCGCGCTGGAGCGCCTGGCCTACGGCTTCACCGCCTGGGCCGAAAAATGGTTTCCCGACGCCTTCGTGTTCGTGGTGCTCACCCTGCTTGCGGTGGTCGCGGCCCTGCTCGCGATGGGCGCGGCGCCGCTCGAAATCGCCAACCAGTTCGGCGCCGGCTTCTGGACGCTGATCCCCTTCACCTTGCAGATGTCCATGGTGGTGATATCAGGCTATGTCGTCGCGACCTCCTCGCCCTGCGCCCGCCTGATCGACCGCCTGACCCTCGTGCCGAAAACCGGCGCGCAGGCGGTGGCCTTCGTCGCCCTGGTCTCGATGGCCTCGTCCTTCTTCAACTGGGCGCTCAGCCTGGTGCTCGGCGGCCTGCTGGTGCGCGCGCTGTCGCGCCGCGCTGACCTGCGGATGGATTACCGCGCCGGCGGCGCCGCCGCCTATCTCGGCCTCGGGGCCACCTGGGCGCTGGGCCTGTCGTCCTCCTCGGCCATGCTGCAAGCCAACGCCGCCTCCATGCCGAAGGCGATTTCCGACATCACCGGCGTCATCCCGCTCAGCCAGACGATCTTTTTGCCGCAATCCATGCTGATGGCGCTGATTCTGACGACCAGCGCGGTGCTGGTCGCCTATTTCTCGGCGCCGCGCGGCGACAGGGCCAGGACCGCCGCCGACCTCGGCTGCGACATTTCGGCGGACGCCGCCATCAAGGAGAAACTGACCCGCCCGGGCGACTGGTTCGAATTCACCCCCGTCCTGCCGATCCTGATCGCGATCCTGGCGGCCGGCTTCGTCTGGAGCGAATTCTCCGCCAAGGGTCCGCTGCTGGCCATCTCCAACCTCAACACCTACAATTTCATCTTCCTGATGCTCGGCCTGCTGCTGCACGGAACCATCCGCAGTTTTTTGCGCGCGGTGAGCAAGGCCGTGCCCGCCTGCGCCGGCGTGATCATCCAGTTTCCCTTCTACGGCGCCATCGCGTCGCTGCTGACCCATGTGAACGGCGCCAGCGGCCATTCCATCTCGCACTACCTCTCCAGCCTGTTCGTCTCCATCGCGACGCGGGACACCTTTCCGATCGTGATCGGCATATACTCGGCGATCCTCGGCTTCCTCGTGCCTTCGGGCGGCGGCAAGTGGATCATCGAGGCGCCCTATGTGATGCAGGCGGCCAAGGACCTGCACGCCCACATGGGCTGGGCGGTGGAGGTCTACAACGCGGCCGAAGCCCTGCCCAACCTGATCAACCCCTTCTGGATGCTGCCGCTGCTGGGCGTGCTCGGCCTGAAAGCCAAGGACATCGTTGGCTTCTGTTTTACGCAACTGCTGTTCAGCGCGCCCCTGGTGATGTTTTTGCTCTGGGGGCTGGCGAGGACGCTTTGACTACTGGCCGCTGAAAACTGGTCGCCTCTAAATCGAATGGAGATAGCGGCAAGCTATCGAACCGATTGCAAGCGGATATTTCAAATCTCCCGGGCTCTGTGGCCAAATCCTCGTGCAGACGGAAATTGTTCCGCTGCTTGCCTGAAAGAGGAGTGAAACATGAAGGCGCTGTTCCCCATCGCCGCCCTTGCCGCCGCCGCCCTCGTTTCCAGCGCAGCCAATGCCGACACTGTCCATCGTCACCACCGCGCAGGCGCCGGACTCACGCATCGCACCTCCATGCCCGCGCCCATACCCGCGCCCATGCCCGCCCCGACCGAATTCCAAGGCCTTTATGGGGGTGATGGCTATGCCGGTTCCGGCTACCCGGGCTACAGCTCCGACCCGTGCGAGGGGCAAAGGGTGTTCGGATTCTGCCCGGTCCGCTGACACGCGCCGCGGCCGAGCGCGCAGGTCGAGCGCGCCCAGGTCGGCTGCCTCTCGTCGCATCGACGTGAGGCATCTCAGCCACGTCAGGATGATCGGGAGTGAGGTTACGCCCCCTTGGTCGGATGCGGCGCCGCGTTTCGCACACGTCCGACAATGACGGCCGAGTCGGCCGGCGCGTTGGTAGGCGCCCGGGTCAGGGCGCGCTCCCAGTCAACCCTCGCCGCTTCCTTCACGAGCGCCGCGACGGCGGGCGAGTGCGGCCGACCGCGAACGGTTACAAGGTTGACCTCGCGCCACAATTCAGGATCGATCAGCGGGCGCGTCACGACGCCCGCGTTCGAGACGCAATTCGCGGGCATGAAGCCGAATCCCTGGTCCGACGCGATCATGGCGAGGACCCAGTCATCGCGTTCGCTGCGAAAGACCACCTCGCAGGTGACGCCCTGTTCGATGAAGAATGCGCCGAAATAGCCTCGGAACTCGCACTTCGCGCGGTTGATGTAATGCTCGCCGTCGAGATCGACGACGCGAATGGCGTTGCGTCGCGCCAGTCTGTGCCCGGGGTGCAGCACAATCATCATCCGTTCACAGAACAACGGCCGAAACAGGAGCTTGTCCGAGACCTCATCGTTGGGCAGGCAATAGATCGCCACGTCGATTTCGCCGTCGATGAGCTTTTCATTGAGTTCGCGCGCGCTTGCGTCGACAAGCTCCACCTCGATGCCGGGGTGCCCGTTGCGAATGGCGCTCACGAGACCGACCAATTCCGCCGGCGCGATGGTGCACATGATCCCAAGCTTGAGATGCAGTTTCTTGAGCGTGGTGAAATTGTGAGCGACCCGTTTCGCGGCGTCGGACTGGGCCAGCACGTCCTGGAGGTGCGGTCGCACGGATCGCCCAAGTTCGGTCAGGTGGGTGTGCGCGCGCTCGCGGTTGAACAGAGCGCCACCCAGTTCCTCCTCCAGAAGCTTGATCGCGCGCGTCAACGAGGGCTGGGCGACATTGCACCTGTCCGCTGCGCGCGTGAAATTCAGCGCTTCCGCGACCGCCAGGAAATAGCGAATCTGATGCATTTCCATAAGCGCCCCCATAAAACTTCGGCAGAACATCGAGGACAAGGCCGCGCGCGACGACGTCAGCGCGCCGGTCGCCAAACAATGACCTGCGGCCGGACATTGCTGATTGTTTGCTTGCTGGCTGTTGGGGTGTCGTCATTCACACCTCGGGCTGCACCGGTCCCCTCAGGTTGCGCAGGTCCCCGGGTTGCACTGCGGCGCAAAGACATAAGGGCTCAAACCACTGGAAATATGGGTTGGTTCCGGTCGCGCATCTCCGTTCTTGCCGCAGCGCAACATAAGGCGACGTTTCCGGCGACCTCGTCCCATCGGTGTTTTTTCAAAACGGCCCGAGAAAACCGCCGCTCTCCGCCCAGCATTCACGGGTCCGCTAAACCCGCCGAAAAATCACGCTGAAATTGTTGGCCGGCATCTCCACGACCTCCGGCGGCCCAAACCCGTTGTCCGCCGCCACGCCCGCCACCGCCTCGAGATCGCGCACCCCAAATGCCGGATCCTTCGCGCGCAACCATTCGTCGAAGGCGATATTGCTGGGCGCGGTGTGTACGCCCCCGCGCTTGTAGGCGCCGTAAAGATAAAGCGGCGCCCCCGCGGGCAGGATTTTGCCCGCTTGCGCGAACAGGCCGAGCGTCGCTTCCCAGGGCGAAATGTGGATCATGTTGATGCAGACGATGGCGTCGGCGCGTGCAATCGGCCAGTCCGGCGCGGCGGCGTCGAGCGCCAGCGGCGGCGCAACATTTTGCAGCCCCTCATGCGCGACCCACCCCGCGATGCTTTCGCGCGCGAAACGGTCGGCGTCGGACGGCTGAAAGGTCAGGCCGGGAAAATTTTGAGCGAAATGCACGACATGCTCGCCCGTGCCGCTGGCGATTTCCAGCACCAGCCCCGCGCGCGGCAGCAGGCCGCGCAGCACCGCGAGAATGTGTTCGCGGTTGCGGGCGACGGCGGGCGCGCTCTGACGGCTTTCCATGCCCCCATTATCGCAAAAAATCCCGCAAAGAAAAGGAGCCGAAACCGGCTCCCTCTCGATAGCCTCCGCTCAGGGCGTGGGCGACCCGAACTTGTACATCACGCCAAGCAGCGCCGCGTTGGAATCGTAATGAACCTTGTCGGCCACGCTCGTCGCGGCATTGGTGTAGGAGTTTGCCCCGAGATTGGTGTAGCGGTATTCGGCGCGCCCGATCACATTGGGCGTAAACGCATATTCCATGCCGCCGCCGGCGGTCCAGCCGACGCGATTGGCATTGAACGTGGCGGCGCCCGGCAGTGCCGCGCCGGAATAGCCCATGTCGACATTGCCGAAAGCGACGCCGCCCGTGGCGAACAGCAAGGTGCGGTCGATCGCGAAGCCCAGGCGCCCGCGCACATCGGCGTTGTAGCTCTGCTGCCCGGTCACGCCGTAGGAATTGCCCGCCGCGTCCACCGCGGAAACGCTGCGCTTGCCCCCGAGAACGCCGTCGCCATTGGCTTCGACGCCCAGCACCAGCGCTCCGATCTGCTTGTTGTAGCCGACCATGCCGCCGAGCAGACCGCCGGTCGCGCCGGCGTGGTAAGGCGCCGCCGTCCCGAGCGCGCCATTGTTCAGGTCGCCCCGATAATTCATGAAATCGGCGCCGCCCTCGACGCCGGCATAAAACCCGGTCCAACTGTAGGCGATCGGCGCCGCCACGAACACCGGCGGCGGCGGGGGCGCCTTGGCCGACGGAAGGTCAGCCGCGCAGGCTTGCCCGGCGAGAGCGGCGAAGCCGGCGGAAAGGATGAATTTGCGCATGAGGTCCTCTCATTGACTGCCTGACGCGTCCCAACCAACGCTCCCGGGGGTCTACGAGCGGCTTGGGACGAAAATAAGGCATTCAAATCAGAGGGTTGCTCCACGGTTCGGTCGAAATTCCGCCGCAAAGGCCGAGAGGCCCGCGTCGCGAAAAAAACTCAGCGCAGCGAAATGACGAGGCCGCTCAGGTCGAGATTGGCGATCAGGCCGATCTGGCGTCCCTGGAGTTCCAGTATGGCGCCCTTGTCGTTGGTCAGCGCGATCACCCGCGCGCCCACGCCCAGCGCCGCGCCAGCCCCGCCGGCGCCATAGACGCCCGCCACATCCGACGGGAAGGTGATATGGCGCACCCGCCCGTGGAACTCCGTCTTGGACACGCCGAACACGAGGCCCGCATCGATGCCGCCGACCGACAGCGGATAGCGCCGGCCGTGGAAGATCAGCACGCCCGAACCGCCGTTCGCGCCGATGAACCAGCCGCCCTTGATCACCGTCAAGCGGATAAAACCGTCATCGGCGAGCGCAATGGAGGGAAGGCTCACGCCGATCGCCAGGACCAGAACGCGCCAAATCCGAGGCCAAAAAGTCATGCGCAAAATCTCCAAAGTTAAGGTCGAGCCAGTATAAGCGTCGAAAAATCAGATGGAAAGCGTGTCGTTAACCACGGCGGCGCGGCGCGTCCGATTGCATAAAATTCAAACGATTGTTTTCCGGCGACCGCAACGGGCGCCAGGCGACTCTGGCGCCAGAAGCGGAATGGTCCGCGATCCCGGAGCCGCCGATGTCTCGCGTGTCAGGTCTGTTCCTTGCCGGACTGCTGCTGCTTGGCGGCAGCGGCGTCCCCGAGGCGGCGAACCTGCCGCGAGCCAGCGCCGCGACGATCGGCGGGGAAACCTCGATCCCCTACGGCTGGGCGGACTTTTGCGGACGCCGGCCGGAAGAATGCTCGCAACCCGTTCTGCCCGCGCGCGACGTGAAACTGACGGCAGCGGTCTGGAAGACGCTCGACCGGATCAACCGCGGCGTCAACGCCGCCATCGAGCCCGTGTCCAATCTTGATCACTGGGGCACGATCCTCGATCACTGGGATTATCCCACCGACGGCAAGGGCGACTGCAAGATTTTCGCCCTACAAAAGCGCAAGCTTCTGCTGAACGCCGGCTTCCCGCGCCAGGCGCTGCTGATGACCATCGTGAAGGACCTCGACGGCGCGGGGCACGCGATCCTCACTGTCGCCACCGATCGCGGCGACTTCATCCTCGACAACCTCACCGACGACATCCGTCCCTGGACCGCGACGGGCTACCGCTTCCTCAAGAGGCAGTCGCAGGAAGATCCCAATGTGTGGGTCGCCATAGGCGCGCCCAACCAGATCAGCGCGCGCGACGCCCCCGCTCAATAATTCACTTCGCTGCCGTCTTCCCTGACCACATCTCCCTCGTTCAGCAGCGTGATCGTCGGATCGAGCGCGCAGGAGACGACCGCCGGGTTCTTCCAGGGCGAAGTCCCGCCGCAAGCGGGATCGAAGCCCGAGCGCGACGCGGCCAGTTCGCGCGCGGCGGCTTCGGAGGCCGCCGCCGCCCAGACCGTGGCCTGCTCCACCGAGAATTTCCACGAGGGATGACCGGGATCGATCGGGTCCAGACGATAGACGTTCATGAGACTTCTCCTTCAGAAATTCTAATGCGCCTCGTCCCAATTGTCCGCCGCCCGCGCCTCCACCAGCAGGGGAACGGAAAGATCGACCGCCGGCAGCGCGGCCCCTTCCATCACCTTGCGCACCAGTTTTATGGTCGCATCGACCTCCGCTTCGGGCGCCTCGAACACCAGTTCGTCATGCACCTGCAACAGCATCCTGGCCGAAAGCTTTGAGGTCGCCAAGGCCTCGTCCATGCGGATCATCGCCCGCCTGATGATGTCCGCCGCCGCGCCCTGGATCGGCGCATTAATCGCCGCGCGCTCGTTGAACGCGCGCTCCGAGGCGTTGCTGGCGGTGATGCGGGGATAATGGCATTTGCGCCCGAACAGCGTGCTGACAAAGCCCTGATCCCGGCACAGTTTCTTGGTGCGGTCCATATAGGCGCGAATTCCGGGAAACCGCTCGAAATACAATTTGATATACGCCCCCGCCTCCTCGCGGGAAATGCCGAGCTGATTGGCTAACCCAAACGCGGAAATGCCGTAGACAATGCCAAAGTTGATCGCCTTCGCCCGTCGCCGGATTTCCCCGGGCATGCCCTCCACCGGCACACCGAAAATCTCCGAAGCCGTGCGCGCGTGAATATCCTGCCCTTCCGCAAACGCCTGCTTGAGCTGCGGAATCTCCGCGATATGCGCGAGCAGCCGCAATTCGATCTGCGAATAATCGGCGGAAATCAGTTTTTGGCCGGGCGCGGCGATGAAGGCGCGGCGAATCTTGCGCCCCGCCTCGTTGCGCACGGGAATGTTCTGCAAATTCGGCTCCGACGACGACAGCCGCCCCGTCGAGGTCGCCGCCAGCGCATAAGAGGTATGTACGCGCCCTGTCAGGGCATTGACATAGCGCGGCAGGTTTTCGGCATAGGTCGAGCGCAACTTCTGCACCTGCCGCCATTCCAGCAGTTTCCCGGCAAGCTCGTTGCCGCCTTCGGCGAGATCGTCGAGCACGCTGGCCGAGGTGGACCAGGCCCCGGTCGCGGTTTTTTTCGCGCCGGACAGCCCGAATTTCCCAAAAAGAATGTCGCCGACCTGCTTCGGCGAGCCCAGATTGAACGCCTCGCCCGCCATTTCATGCGCGACCGCCTCCAGCCGCGCCATGTCCTGCGCAAACTCGCCGGAAAGACGCGAAAGAATCGCCCGATCCACACAAATCCCGCGCCGCTCCATCCGCGCGAGCACCACGGGCATGGGCCGCTCCAGGGTCTCGTAAACCGTCGCCATGCCCTCGGCCGCCAGCCGCGGCTGCAACGCGTTCCAGAGCCGCAAGGTCACATCGGCGTCCTCCGCCGAATATTCGGCGGCCTTGTCGAGCGGAACCCGCGCGAAACCAATGAAACTCTTGCCCTGTCCCGCGACCTCGCCGAACTGGATGGGACGATGCTCCAGAAATTTCAGCGAAAGCTCGTCCATGCCGTGGCCGTTCAATCCGGCGTCGAGCGTGTAGGAGGCGAGCATGGTGTCCTGAACCGGCCCGACCTCGATGCCGTGCAGCGCCAGCACCAGCCAGTCGAATTTCACGTTTTGCGCAATCTTGATCACTGAAGGCGCGGTCAAAAGCGGCTTCAGCAGATCGAGCGTCTCGCGCAAAGGCAATTGCCCCGGCACGACATCAGCGCCGAACAGGTCGTCCGCGCCGGCCTTGTGGCCGAACGGCAGATAGCAAGCCCGATTTGGCCCCAGCGCCA
>Ga0181519_10002000_pt1 | contig 17623 bp, 11 predicted proteins | sample PEATcosm2014_Bin_26_FD_121102 | JGI IMG/M metagenome (GOLD analysis project Ga0181519, IMG submission 121102) | Peatland microbial communities from MTU Mesocosm Facility, Houghton, MI, USA - PEATcosm2014_Bin02_10_metaG | ecosystem: Environmental > Terrestrial > Soil > Wetlands > Peat | place...
ACGCGCAACGGCTCACGCAGCAACGAGGCATTTCTCGATCTCAACTGCGCCGGCCTGAATCGCGAGTTGCTGGAGAGCGACCTCTTCGGTCATGAAAAGGGAGCATTTACCGGCGCCTTCACCCAGAAGACCGGGCTGTTTGAAGTGGCGCACCGCGGCACGCTCTTCCTGGACGAGATCGGTGACATGGATCTCGGCATTCAACCTAAATTACTGAAAGTGCTTGATGAAAAACGCTTCCGCCGGCTGGGCGGCGTGCGCGACCGCGCGGTGGACGTGCACTTGATCGCCGCTACGCACCAGAACATGACAGCCCTGGTCGCCGACGGTAAGTTCCGCAGCGACTTATACTTCCGCGTCAGCACCATCCCGCTCTCCATTCCATCTCTGCGCCAGCGCATTGAGGACATTCCGGTGCTGGCCGACTGGTTCCTGGAGCATCTGCGCGCGGACCTGAACAGCGGCAAGCTGGCCTTTGGCCCCGCGGTCATGCGCGATCTCTCCGCCTACTCCTGGCCTGGCAACATCCGTGAGCTGCGCAACGTTCTGGAGCGCGCCGCCCTCATTTGCCACAATGGGTTGATCTCTACCGAAGACCTGCACTTCCAGCTCACCCGTGGTGAGCCGGCCGCCACCGTTGCCGCGCCTGCTTACGACGGCGAGTTGACGCTGGCCGAGCTGGAGCGCCAGCATATCGTCGAGGTGTTGCGTCGTGAAAACGGCAAGGTGGACAATGCGGCCGCCAAGCTGGGTATTCCGCGCAGTTCGCTCTACGCCAAAATCAAGCAACTGGGACTCAGCGTCCGTTAGACCGCATCCCCACGGCCCTCAAGGAATTGCGTCATTCCTGAGGGATCATGGCCGCTGTGTATCTCGATTCCAGATGTGAGACCCAATTCACCCCCCGCCGGTGAAGCGCAATCTACACTCATCCGCTTGATTTCATTCAAATTAAAAAGTCAGACAGGTTGGCAGCCAACGTGCATTGATTCACGGCATGGCGCAGAAGCTTTTACTCATCGAAGAGAACCGGCAATTGCTCGATCTGATGGCCAGTTTCCTCTCCAACCTGGGCTACGAGGTTCACAGTGCTCGGGAATATGACGAGGCGCGCGCGCTGTTAATGAACTACCACTACAAGATCATCATCTCCGGGGAAGAGCCGGCGGGTTTTGGCACTCCAGAGGACAATCTGGCCAAGTGCATTAACTCGCTTTCGCCAAAGCCCAGCCTGGTGTACCTGCGGGAAGGCGCTCCACCGCCCACTCCTCCGCCTCTGCCGGGGAACCCCGTTGGGATGACCTTGGATAAGCCGGTATCGCTGCTCCGGCTGGGAGAATTGATGCGGGTGCTCGTAAGCCACTAACGGATGCTCCGGGATAGGGACCAGGGATGATCGGGAATAAACTTCAGAAATTTAACGGTGTGGCCACCAACGCGGAGTCTCGCCTGACCCTGTCCGGGCTGCGCCCAGAGGGCATAAAGGTGATTCCCACCGGCCCGCAGGGAGCGCTCGAAGACATGATCCGCAATGCGCCCGGCGCCATCGCCCTGCTCGACGACTCCAGCCGCCACCTGGAGGTCAGCGATGAATACTGTGCGCAGTTCCGCCTCAGCCGCGCGGCCATTCTCGGCAAGGGCTTCAGCCAGCTGTTGAACCAGGTGCCCCGCGAACTGCCGGGAGCGCTGGCCCTGACCCTGGCCGGAGAGACCATGCTCCTGGAGATGACGTGGCCCTTCGGCGATGGCCGCGACGGCCGCTCGTACTCAGTTCGCCTGCATCCCTGGCGCCGCAATCGCCGGGCCATCGGCGGCAGCATCCTGTTTTTGGATTCCCTGCCCGGCAACGTGGCCACTCACTCCGCACCCGGAGAGATGATTGACCTTCTGGAGGAGGCACCGGGCCTTCTGGCCACCACCGACGGCAGCGGGCGCATCTCTTTCATGAACTCCGCCGGCCGCGCCATGCTGGGCTTGACCAGCATGGAAGAGGCGCAGAAGCACGAGATGTCCAGCTTCTGCTGGAAGAGTGCGATCAACAGCGCCCGCTCGCTGTCACCCAACAAGCCGTGGATGGGCGAGATGCTGCTGCACAATCCGCTTACTGGAAAGACCTTCCCCATGACGATGCTGGCGTTTTCCGTAGCCGGTACCGATGGCGCGCCCGCGGGCTCGGCCTACTACGGCGTGCAGATTAGCGGTGGCAACGCGGCCAATGTGCCTGAAGAAAGCGATGAGCCGCAGTTCGGCCTCAAGTTGGAGACCGTCTGCCGCGCCACGCGTGAGATTGCCCACGACCTGAACAACACTCTACTGGTCATCATGTGCTACGCCGGCCTGCTGTCGGAGGAGCTCGGCAAGAACTCGCTGTTGGCGGTCAAGGCTGATGCCATCCATCGCGCCGGTGAGCGCGGCGCCGAGTTGACGGAGCAGTTGCTCGCCCTCAGCCACAAGCAAAGAGGCCCGTCACCAGTCGCGCCGGTTGGCACGCCTGCTCCGGAAGAGCTCCAGTAGAACCAAATCAATAAATCGGGATCGCGGTTATACCTCGCGGCCCTTCCACGCGCTGGCGGCAATCGTCATGCTGATCAGTTGCACGATCACGATCAGGGCCACGCAGGCCTTCCACTGCCCATAGCGCCACAGCACACCCGGCACCACTCCGGCCACGCTGCCACCCAGGTAATAGAACATCACGTACAGGCCGGCCGCCGAGGCACGGCCGCCGCTGCGCGCCTCGCGCTGAATGTAGCTGGAGGCCGCCGACTGGCAGACGAAGACTCCTGAGCTGCACAGGGTGAGCCCCACCAGCACGGCCCACAAGTGTGGCACCAGGGTGAGCAGCACTCCGGCAATGCCGCCTGCCACCGCGCCCACCACTGCCGTGCGTGAGCCCACGCGGGAGATCCACACCCCACCCAGCGGCGTAATGATGAGCCCCACCAGGTACACCATGAACAGTGCGCTCAACTCCGCCGGCGTCAGCAGGAAGGGCGGTGCGGCCATGTAGAAGGTCACATAGGTAAACGTGGCCACCAGGGTAAACAGCACGCTGAAGCCCACGGCGTAGGTGGCCACCAGTTGCGGATTGCGCAGGTGGCGCAGGAATCCAAAGGCGCCGGTACTTGGCGACGGCGGCAGCGGCGTGTCCGGCGGAAGCCAGCGCCACAGCACCAGGCCGAAGATCAGGTCCAGCAGGCCGATCAACACAAAGCCAAGGCGCCAGCTCGGCGCCACAAAGGGAACCAGCGCGTGAGTAGCCGCCACGCCGGTCAAGAAACGGCCCAGAAATCCGCCCAGCACCGTGCCGCTCACGTAAATGGACATGACGTGCGCCACCTGGCGGCGCGGCCATTCCTCGGTGATGTAGGCGATGGTGACGCCGAAGATGCCGGGCATGACCAGTCCCTGGAAGAAGCGCCACACCACCAGTTGATGCAGGCCGTTGGCCGTAGCCGCGCCAATGGTGGGCACAGCCAGCAGGAAGATGGACCACACGATCACCCGGCGGCGGCCGATACGCTCGGCCAACATTCCGCAGAAGGGAGCGCTGAGGGCCACGCCCAAGGTCGCCGCGCTGACCGTGCGGCCCACAGCCGCCTTGCTGGCGTGGAAGAGTATTTCGAAGAGGGGCAGCACCGGCTGCGTGGCATACAGATTGAAGAAGCATCCGATGCCGGCCAGGGTGACGGCCACCACGGCCATGGTGTTCAGGTCGGAGAAGACAGTCGGCGCTTCGAGGTCTCCAGCCGCAGAGCGTCCCGCTGCCACGACGGCATCGGCCGTCTCGTCGGCGGCAAGGGAATCCAGTTGAGGATCGTCAGGCATGGGTTCTACTGCAAGGGTATCACTGCGGCCGGTGGAGGAGGGATGCCGCGGAAGTTTGCCAGGCGCGGCTTACAGAAAGCGCAATCCGATGCAATGCTCGCTGATGCGCCGCACCTCGACGTAGATATCGGTCATGTTGCCCGTGGCAGGCTCCACGATGGTGAGCATGAGCTGCTGGTCCCGGACCAGGGCCAGCCGCGCCCATGGAGAGGCGGGATCCAGCAGCATTCCACCGCCGCTGGTCTCCACCACACGCCCCATCTCGTTGCCATGCACGTCCAGGGCAAAGGCCGCCGCCGGCACGCCGACGCGCTCATAGCGACGGCGCTCCACCAGCGGCTTTGCCTTTTCCTCAACGGCCAAGGCGGCCGTTTTCTTTTTCCGTACGGCCATGGTTTTCATCTTTTGACCCGTTGCCGGAACCATTTTACTTTCCGCCCAGCACCATCTTGGCGATGGTCGCCAGCTGCATATTCGATGTGCCTTCGTAGATGCTACCAATCTTTGCGTCGCGATAGAACTTTTCCACCGGATAATCCTTCGTGAAGCCGTAGCCGCCAAAGATCTCCACCGCCTGGCTGGCCACCCGCTCGGCCACCTGCGGAGCCCAAAGCTTGGCCATCGCCGCCTCCTTCAGGAAGCTGTATCCGGCATCCTTCATGCGCGCCGCGTTGTACACCACCAGGCGCAGCGCGGTAATCTCCGTGGCCATCTGCGCCAACTGGAACTGCACCGCCTGGAAGCTGGAAATCGGCTGGCCGAACTGCTTGCGCTCCTTTGAGTACTTGACCGCGGCCTCGAAGGCTCCCTGTGCCAGGCCCAGCATCTGTGCGGCAATGCCGATGCGGCCTTCGTTCAGGGTCTCAATGGCCACTTTGTAGCCCTTGCCCACCTCGCCCAGCAGGTTTTCCTTGGGCACCTTGCAGTCCTCAAAGATCAGCTCCGTGGTGCTGCTGGCGCGGATGCCCAACTTGTCTTCCTTCTTACCGACCGTAAAACCCGGGAAGCCCTTTTCCACGATGAAAGCCGTGATGCCCCTGTATCCGGCCGAGGGGTCCACCGTGGTAATCACGATGAACAGGCTCGACTCCTTGCCGTTGGTGATCCAGAGCTTCTGGCCGTTCAGCAGCCAGTGGTCGCCCTTGTCCTCGGCGCGGGTGCTGAGCGCAAAGGCGTCGCTGCCGGCTCCAGCCTCGCTCAGCGCATAGCTGCCCACCCACTCGTTGCACATCCTCGGCAAGTACTTCTTCTTCTGCTCCTCGTTGCCCCAGCGGATGAGGGCGTTGTTGACCAGGGTGTTCTGCACGTCCACCAGCACGCCCACCGAGGGGTCAACGCGGCTCAACTCCTCCACGGTCAGGATGGCCTCGAAAAACGATCCTCCTCCTCCGCCGTACTGCTCGGGAATCTCGATGCCCATCAATCCGAGCTGATGAAACTGCTCCACCAGCGAGTGATCCATCACGCCCTTCTCGTCCATCTCCTTGACGAGCGGGCCGATGGATTCTTCGGCAAACTTGCGGACGTTGTCGCGGAAAAGCTGCTCATCTTCCGTGAGAACCAGCAGCGGCATGGGAGCGCCCTCGCGCCCGGCGTTCGTGCTCATAACAGTAACCTTCCTCGCATATTGTGTAGTTGGCGGACCGCCGATTGTATCAGTTCCGGGCGGGGGTGCAATCAAAGGATTGCAGACCTGTTCGGCACGAAAAGGCCTTGTACTAGCGGGCCACAACCTTGAGTTTTTCGCCATCCAGCAGGCGGTGATACTGCGCCCGCGCGTGCACTGCCCAGGGACCCTGCTGGTCCAGCTTCAGGTAGCTGCGCCAGTGCCGCAGGGCCAGCCGCGGCTGGCGGGAGCGCTCATAGGCCAGTGCCAGATTGTAGTGCGCGTCGGCGTAGGTGGGCGCCAGTTGCAGCGCGCTGTTGTAGGCGGCAATGGCCTCCTCCAGGCGCTGCGTCTCATCCAGCACGTTGCCCAGGTCGAAGTAGGCCAGGGCGTAGCGCGGATCGCACTCAATGGCGCGCCGGTAATAGGTCTCCGCCATCTCGTAATCACTCTGGTTGTAGTACAACGTGCCCAGGTTGATGTGCGCCGGTGCGTAGTTTTCGTCCTGCTTGAGCACCTTCTTGTAACAGACGATGGCCTCTTCCGCGGTCTCCGGATCTTCTTCGAGCGCCACGCCGCGCGCGAACAGTTCGCTGATGGTCTGCGGCGCCGGCATCGGCCGGAAGCCCTCGCCGGTCTCCAACACCTTGCCGCTGTCGTCAAAGTCCATGACGAACTGGCCGTCAATCGGATCGAGCGCGCGCCCCTCGGTGCGGAAGGCCACGCGCGAACCGATGGAGAAAGAACCGGCTTCCAGAAATGGATTCTCCATGCCCGCCACGCGCTCCTGCATCGCCTGCAGGCTGGCAAGGATGGTCGCGCTCTTCACGCGCTTGGCGCGCAGGTCGCGCACTTTCTTTACTTGTAGGAGGTCGAAAAAGGAAAAGCCATCGCCGACGGCAATCAGTCCCGCGCGCTGCCAACCGCTCAGCTGCCGGGGCGTGATGCGCAGAATCCTCAGTACATCCGATCGTTGAAAGTCAGTCACGGTTTGTGCCGGGCTCCAATTTCAGGGCAATTATCGCCATCACACGCCAATGAAAGCAAGGAGAAACTCATCATTCCACTCATCTGCATGCGCATTTGCGCACTTTGCACTATGGGGAAGGCACTTTCCCCACGCGCGTACTCTTTACACTCGCGCGGCCAACCCTTTACTATGGATTCAGGTCACGCCGACGTAGCTCAGTTGGTAGAGCAGCCGATTCGTAATCGGCAGGTCACCAGTTCAAGTCTGGTCGTCGGCTCCAGAATCTACAGCAATTTCGCCTCGCCTCCGCGCGAGGCGTTTTCGTTTGTGCCGTGATTGTGTCATTCCCTCGCCTCACCATCCGGCATCCGTCGCTCTTCACGTCTCACACTCTGCGTCACGCACCGGAACTTCTCATCGCACTTCACACACGCGCACATGACACGCACACGCATGGCTTCGACTCTTTGAGTTTTCCGTGGCGAAGAACTTCAACACAAACGAAAAGGCCGCCCGGCAACTGGGCGACCTTTTCTTCAAGGGAGAATAGTTCCAACGGAGGCTAGACCGTCAAAACTTTCTGAACAAATACTATGAGCCAGCAAAACCGAGTGTCAAGCGATTTCAGATAATTAAATGTCTTTATAATCAACAACTTAACTTTTTGACCCAAGATTCTCTCGATGACAAAAAATGTCACTCGAAGGCCTCTTTGACCCCTAACTGGTTTCCTGAAACCAGCTTAGGTCTCCTCAGTGACGGTTCAAATCTAGCCGGATCATCTCCCCGTCGTCGTCCCCGGGGCCTCTTTTTTTGCCCCACAAACGGGGCACAAACACCCGACCGAAGCCAAACATCAGTCCCAGACCCACCGAAATCAGGAAAAGCACGAAGGCCAGGGTCAGTCCGGCGACCACCAATGAGCCGATGTTGTCGCGCTTGGCACGCCCCGTATCCTGGTTCCAGGTGACGCTGGCGTCATAGTTGATGGAGGCCAGAACGCGCTCGGCATCCGAGTGCGAGATGCGGCCACGCACCAGCACCAGGATGGGCCCGGTGCGTTTGACCACCACCGTGGTACCCGGAGCCGCCGCCAGGCCCTCAAAGGCCGTCAGGCGCTCCATGGCGATGATGTGTGTGGGGTACTCGGCCATCAGAATCTCCGCCGAGGCCGCACCATCGCCATTGAGCCGCGCCCACAGCAGCCGGGGACTCTTCTCAAAGTTCACGATCGTGGGCGGCAAATCGAGATTCAGCGCCGCATACCCGGCCGGGCCAAGGATGAAGTGCGAGGTCTCCGCCACGGCGGCCTTGCGCGGCAGGCGGCCGGGCAGGGTGGGCAGCTCCGACGCAGGGCCGGTGACCTTGGGCAGCAGACCGGCCAGCTCGCGCAGTTGCGTACCGCTCATGGCCGTGAGCTGAGAAAACTGGGCATCCACCAGGAGATTGCCCTGGAGGAAGAGCACGCGCTCATTGAGTGAGGCTGCCAGTTGGCCGATATCTTCCCTCTGCATGCGCGGCTGGCGATAGTAGGTGAAGGCAGCGTAAGCCCCTTCAGCATCGGCAAAGCGCGCGGCGCGCAGGGTCAGGGTGCGCTCGTCTTTTGGATCGTCGAGAACCTTGTAGGTAGCCATCTCGAAGTCGGCAAAGCGGTCCTCGCTGAGAGTGGGCGCGCTGGTCGCATCCAGTCGGCGCGGGTCGGAACCCTTCTGCGCGGGCGCACTGCGCTCCCAGCCGGCAAATGCCTCGGGCAGGATCGGCGGCGGGGCGGGCAACTTCGCCTGCGCCACCAGCATTGGGGCGCAGAGGACCACCACGATCAACCAGCCTGCATTGCGTAGAAAAGCTCTCATCGTCACACGAATCCCCTCATTCCATTAGACCACGGCGGGCGCTGGAAGGTTCCCACCCGGCCCCCGGCGGCGTCCGCGTGATATTCTTGATACATACAGTGCGTCCCGCCCCCTTTTATTGCAGGCAGTCCAGCACAATCCAGACACAAAGGTTTCGGACAAAAGACCCAAGATGATTTCTGTTTCCAACGTTTCCATGCGCTACGGCGCCAAAGTTCTGTTCGAGGATGTCTCCACGGCCTTTACGCCGGGGCGCCGCTACGGCCTGACCGGCCCGAATGGCGCCGGCAAATCCACCTTCATGAAGCTGTTGACCGGCGAGCTGGACGCGCAGAAGGGCAACGTGGTGCGCCCGCGCAAGTTTGGCGTCCTCAGCCAGGACCAGTTTGCCTTTGACGCTTATCGCGTCATTGACACGGTCATCATGGGCAACCGCCGCCTGTGGGCCGCCATGGAGGAGCGCGAAAAGCTCTACGAAAAGGCCGAACTGACCGACGAAGATGGTATGCGGCTGGGTGAGCTGGAAGGCGTTGTGGGCGAGGAAGACGGCTACAGCGCGGAGAGCGACGCCGCCATGCTGCTGGATGGCCTGGACCTGCCCGAGTCCAAGCACGAACTGAAAATGGCCGAGTTGCAGGGTGGCGAAAAGGTTCGCGTGCTGCTGGCGCAGGCGCTCTTCGGCCATCCCGGCGCACTGCTGCTGGACGAGCCGACCAATCACCTTGATCTCGACTCCATCCACTGGCTGCAGGATTTTCTCGCTCACTACGACGGCGTGCTGATCGTCATCTCGCACGATCGCCACTTCCTCAACAGCGTCTGCACCCACATCGCGGACATTGATTACGAGACCATCATCACCTACACCGGCACTTACGACGAGATGGTGCTGGCCAAGACCCAGGTGCGCTCGCAGATCGAATCGCAGAACGCGCAGCGCGAGAAGAAAATCTCGCAGCTCAACGACTTCATCGCCCGCTTCGCCGCCGGCACCCGGTCCAGCCAGGTGCAGTCCCGCCGCAAGGAAGTGGAGCGCCTGCAACTGACCGAGCTGGCCAGGTCCAACATTCAGCGCCCTTACATCAAGTTCGACCAGAAGCGGCCCAGCGGCAAGCACATCCTGGAGATTGAAAAGCTCAGCAAGGACTACGACTCCACGCACGTGCTGCGCCACTTCACGGCCAGCGTCACGCGCGGAGAAAAGATCGGACTGATGGGCCGCAACGGCGCCGGCAAGACGACGATGATCCAGGCGCTGCTTGCCAACTCGCCCACCACTCCCATGAAGGAGTTGCGCGAGACCAGCGGCTACGACGGCGACTTTGTCACCTCCGGCCAGGTTATCTGGGGCCACGAGGCCTCGGTCGGCTACTTCGCGCAGGATCACCGCTCCCTCATCACGCACGGCATGACAGCCTTTGAGTGGCTGCACCTGTGGGATCCGGGCGCGGCCGACGAAGAAATCCGCGGCCTGCTGGGCATGATGATGTTCGCCCGCGACGAGGGCAACAAGAAGACCAACGTGCTCAGCGGCGGCGAGACCGCACGCCTGCTCTTCTGCAAGCTGATGCTGCAGAAGCCCAACGTGCTGGTGCTCGACGAGCCGACGAACCACCTCGACCTCGAATCCATCAACGCGTTGAACATCGCCCTGCAGCGCTACCCCGGCACGGTGCTGCTGGCCACGCACGATCACGACCTGATTGACGAGGTCGCCACGCGCATCTGGCACTTCGGCAAGGATCACCACATCATTGATTTCAAGGGAACCTACGAGGAATACCAGGCAGTGCACGCCTAGAATTTTTCGTCAGCGCGTTCGCGATCAACGCAAAGGCCCTCCCGCAGGAGGGCCTTTTGCTTCGCTCTAAAACTGTCTAATTGCGTCCTTCGCCCGCAGTGGCGCTCTTAGCCGCCACCTTCACGCCGCTCAGCCCGTTGATGTAGCGCGCGATGCCGCGATACAGGGCCTCGGCAATCTTCTGGCGATACTCGGGCGTCTGCAGTTTGCGTTCATCCGCCGGGTTGGAGACGAACGAAATCTCGGCCAGGATCGAGGGCATGTTCGCGCCAATCAGCACGATGAACGGAGCCTTCTTCACGCCGCGATCCTTCATCGTGCGCTCCTTGCCGGCCAGCCCCTGGTACAGCGAGTGCTGCACGTCGGTGGCAAACTCGCGCGACTCCTCCACCTTTTCCTTCAGCGCGATCTTCTTCACCAGGTCGCCCAACTCGTGCACGCTCTTTTCGCTGACGGCGTTTTCGCGCGCCGCAACCTCCAGCGCGTCGGGCGAGGGATTGAAGTTCAAATAGTAGGTCTCCACGCCGCGCGCCGAAGCATCCTGGCTGCTGTTGGCGTGCACGCTGACGAACAGGTCGGCCTGTTGCTTGTTGGCGATGGCCGTGCGCGTCTCCAGCGGAATGAACGTGTCATCGTCGCGCGTGTAGATGACCTCGGCGCCCATCTTCGTCTGCAACAGGCGTCCCAGGCGCAGGCTCACGTCCAGCACCAGGTCCTTCTCCAGCAATCCATTGGGACCGATGGTGCCCGTGTCGTGGCCGCCGTGACCGGCGTCAATCACAATGCGTCCCACCTTCAGGCCCAGGGCGCGAATCAGCGAGCGCTGGCCGTCGGCGGTGGGCGATGCCTGGTGAGCTGTGCTGCGCGGTCGGGCCGATGCGGCCACCTTGCGCTCAGGCTCACGCGGAGCCACAACCTGCACCGTCGGTTCGCTGGTGGGCTCAGCTGTCGCCTTCTGTTCCGTGCTGTGAAGCCGGCCAACCTCGCTCTTGGTGGACTCCTGCGCACCGCGCGCGGAGGGTTTGTCGGCTTCATGCGCAGGCGGCTGGTCGGCCACAGGCGCGGCAAGCTTTGGCGCCGGAGCTATCTCCGGCGAAGAGCCATGTGCTCCCGCCCGTAGAGTGGGCTGGTCGTCGTGCGTTACGGCGGAAACTACCGGCATTGGCGCGGGCTTCGATGCCGCGGGCTGCGTGGAGGAAACCACGGGCTGCGCGCGCTGCACCGTGTCACCGGGCACCGCATCGGTGGGTGCGGGCGGAGCGGCCAACGGAGCGGGGAACATCTCTCGCGCAACGCTTGTGGATGATGCGGGCTTCGGCTCGGCCGCGTTCTTCTGGCCCGGGGCGGCTGATTTCTGGCCTGCCGATGTTGGCTTCTGACTGGCTGCAGCCGGTTCCATTGAGGCCGCGCTGGCCTTGCTCTCTTCGGCCTGCTGCGCGCGCGCCACCAACGTCTGCGGCGCGTTGCTCTTGCGCCCGTGGATGTCCACGATTAAACGATAGGGGTTGGGCAGCAGGAAGGCCGCGTAGTCGCTGACGTCATCCACCTCCAGCACCACGCGCACCATTCCCTTTTGGAATTGCGCGATGCGCACGCGGCGCAGGAATCCGTCGCTCACCTCGAAGGTCTTGCCCACCAGGGTCGAAGCCAGCTTCGTGTCATGCAGGTCGAAGAAGATGCGATCCGGATTGCTGACTCGCCCGGCCTCGTACTTCACCTCCTGCTCAAGATCAATCGCCACGCGGGTGTAGTCCGGCGTGGACCAGTGACGGATGCCGGTAACCAGCGGCAGCGAGGCGTGCGCAGCATCTCCGGAGGCATCCGCGGGGCGCGCATCCTGATTCTTTACGTCCTGTACTCGTGAATCCTGTGCTTTCGATTCCTGCGCGCGCGGCTCCACGGGCTTCACCGCCACGGGCTTCGGACGGTGAGGGTTGCGCGCCTGCTGGTCCATCTCGGCGACGGCTTCGCGGGCGTCGGCCGCCAGTTGCAGGTGCGGATAGCGGTGGATGACCTCCTGAAAGGTCTCGCGCGCCTTGTCGTGCTCTTCCAAATCCTCTTTGTAGATCTGCCCGATGGTGAACAGGGCGTCGAAGCGGTACTTGCTGCCCGGATACTCACGGCGCAGGAATTCGTACTGCGCAATGGCCGCCCTGAGCGAGCGCTCGTCGTGGAAGGTGCGGCCCACCTCGGCCAGCAGCTCGGCCACGGCCACCACGCTGGCATCGGCCTTGCTGCTGGCCGGAGCGGTGTAATAGACGCGGCGGTAGGCGTCGGTGACGCGCTGGTATTCGCGGCGGGTGCGCTCGCGCTGCGGCAGTCCGTTCAACTCCTCGCGCATGCGCTCGGCGGTCTCAAACTGGGTGCGCGCCTGTTGCTTGCGCGCCAGCGGAGCCTGTGGCGGCTGCGGAACACGCGGCGCGGCCATGGCAGGCAAAACCGCCAGCAACATCAGCGCGGCCAGCATCCACCGCAGGAAAATCCTACCCCCGGTCTTCGCCTGCCGCGGCATAGCCTTGCGCTTGGACACCATTTACTCCGTGTTGGTCATGATCAGCCGTCCGCGCTCATCGCGCCACACCAATACAGGCCGGGAGAGGTTGTTGAGGTGCGCGTCCAGGGGGCCCGTGCCCATCAGGTGGGTAATGCGCTTCACGTAATTCTGGGTTTCGGCGTAGGGTGGGATGCCGCGGTTGCGTTCCACCGCGCCCTTGCCCGCGTTGTAGGCTGCCAAGGTCAGCGGCACGTTGCCGCCAAAGTTGTCCAGCAGGCCCTTCAGGTGTCGAACCCCGGCCTCCACGTTCTGGCGCGCGTCAAACGGATTGTGCACGTCGTACTGGTGCGCCGTCGCCGGCATCAATTGCATCAGGCCCATGGCGCCCTTGCGGCTCACCGCGTTGGGGTTGTAGTTGGATTCCACCTGCACCAGCGCGCGCACCAGGTTGGGGTTCACCTTGTGGCGCAACGCCGCCTCATGGATAAAGCGGTCAATGTCCTCCGCGCTCACCTTGCGTCCGGCTGCCGCCTTCGCATAGTTAGGATTGTTCCCGGCCAGCCCGCGGAGCTTTTCTTCGCCCAGCCGCGGCTGACTCTCAATGTAGTGGTTCACCTCGCCGGCCACCGTCTCCGCCGAGCGCAATGCCTCTTCCGACGTGGCCTTCACTGGCAGCCACATCTTCTGCACTTCGTCCCAGTAATAGAGTGGGTGCAGTGTATCTTTCACGTGGCGCACCGGGTGTTCCGCGGGAGTGTCGTTCGTCCAAACCGTGCGGCCGTTTTCCACCGTGGGCTCAATGCCCTGCCCGGCAAGGCTCGCCGCGGGCAGCATCAGCGCCATCAGGGCAAGGGCCAGCGCAGCCACCCGAAGGTGGGCTCCCGTCATCCGGAATCGGCTCTGGCACGCGACCATATGTTCTCTCTGCGACGGACCGTTTTACCCGCCGCCGGCTCGCCACTCACACTTTTCCCAAGTAGTTGGATTATAGGTCTCAAGGATGGCTGCTTCAATCCCAGTACGCATGGGGAATCCACGTAGTGAACGGGTAAACCAAGGCAAAAACCCTGCAAATTCCGGTGCCAGCGTCAAACGAGGTTACGCCAGTGCAGCCGCCAACGAGCAATCCGTCGGCCCGCAATCGGCAAACATCGGAATCCGCAATCAACGAAAAGGCCGGAGGGTCATGTTCCCCCGGCCTTTTTCGATTGCCTGTTGGTGATGTTTTAGCCGCGCAGCTGACCTATCCCAATAGCGCCGCCACCGCATCCGGAGCCTCGCGCAACGCAGCATCCAGCGCCTCGGGATTCTTGCCGCCGGCCTCGGCCATATCCGGACGTCCGCCGCCGCTGCCGCCTACCTTCTGCGCCACCGCGCCGACGACCTTGCCGGCCTGAATCCTGCCCGTCAGGTCCTTGGTAACGCCCACAATCAGCGCCACCTTGCCCTCTGTAACCGAGCCCACGACGACCACGCCCGAGCCCAGCTTGTTGCGGAAGTTATCCACCAGCGTGCGCAACTGGTTGCGGTCCAGGTTGTCGGAGCGATGCGCCAGCACCTTCACGCCCTTCACCTCGCGCACGTTGTCCTCTGCGCTGGCGACGGCCGAGGCGGCACTCTTCATGCGGATCTGGTCGAGCTCCTTGCGCAGTTTCTTCACTTCCTCGTCGCGGCGCTCCAGCTCCTGCCGCAAAGCGTCTGCCGGAGACTGTTCGCTGCGTCCCACCATTCCGCTGACCACCGCTTCCAGTTCGTGATCGCGGCGGAAATGTTCGAGCGAGCGCTCGCCGGCAACGGCCTCAATGCGGCGCACGCCGCTGCTGACGCTGGCCTCCTTCAGAATCTTGATTAGGCCGATCTCTCCCGTGGCCGCCACGTGCGTGCCTCCGCAGAGCTCCGTGCTGAAGTCGTCAATCTTGAGGACCCTGACCTTTTCTCCGTACTTTTCGCCGAACAGGGCCATGGCGTGATACTCGCTGACTGCCACGTCAATCGGCACGTCTTCAATCGTCTGCACGGCGCGGTTCAGCAACACCTGGCGATTGGCGATGTCCTCAATCTCCTGCAACTCCTCGTCGGCCACCTGCGCAAAGTGCGAAAAATCAAAGCGCAAATAGTTGGGTGAGACGAGCGACCCAGCCTGCTTGACGTGCGTTCCCAGCACCTGGCGCAGCGCCGCATGCAGCAGATGCGTCGCCGTGTGATGCCGCCGCGTGGCGTCGCGCAACTCGCGGTTGACCACGGCGATGACCCGGTCTCCCACGCTGAGAGGCTGACGCAAGGTGACCTTGTGCGCGCGAACTCCCTGCACGGGCGAGTGCACGCCCTCCACTTCGGCCACCACTACAGTGCGGTCGGCCGCGTAGAGCCAGCCGCGGTCGCCCACCTGTCCGCCACTCTCGGAGTAGAACGGCGTGTGGTCGAGGACGATATCCGCCTGCTGCCCGGCTGCTAACGTAGGCACTCCCTGGCCGTTGCTGACGATGGCCAGCACCTCGCAGCCCGCGCTCTCCAACTGCTTGTAGCCCTCAAAGACCGAGGGCTTCAGCGAGGCAAAAACCGGCGAGGCCAACTTCTGCGAACCACCCTTCCAACTGGCGCGAGCCATGTTGCGTTGCATCTCAAGACTCTTCTCAAAACCAATGAGGTCAAAATGAATGCCCTGGTCTCGACACATCTCTTGCATAAAATCTACAGGCAACCCGAACGTGTCATAAAGTCGGAACGCATCGGCGCCACCGATCATCGGGGCTTTCTGCATTCTTGCGCTATTTATTTGCGCAATATACAGATCGGCTTGAGCTTTCGAAAAGGCTGATTCGATGACCTCTGACAACGGCACAATGGTGTCTTCTCTCTCACCCTTTTGAAGTGCAGCCTTTAGAGAATCGGCGTGAGAAGGTGCGGCTTGCGTCATTTCCTCGACGATAATTCGGACAGCATGCCTACCAGGCCCGGTGACAATGCGATCAAATTCAACCAACGCCTGAGCAAGAACCCGAGCAAATTGTTTTTCCTCAGCAAGCACAACACTCTTAACGCGCGCCGCGCTCTCGTCGAGTTCCGGGTAGGCGCCGTGCATCTCTTTGACCACGGCCTCCACCATCTTGTGCAGGAAAGGCTGCGTCTGGCCGAGCAAACGTCCGTGGCGAATGGCGCGGCGGATGATCTTGCGCAGCACGTAGCCGCGGCCTTCGTTGGCCGGCAGCACACCGTCGCTGATAAGGAAGGTCGCCGCGCGCGAGTGGTCGGCGATGACGCGCAGGCTGCCCGCCGTGTGCGATGCCGTACCTCCCTTGCGCTGGCCTCCGCCCACCAGTTCCGCCGCCCGCTCGATCAGCGGCGTGAACAGGTCGGTGTCGTAGTTGCTCACCACGTTTTGCAGCACGGCGGTCACGCGCTCCAGGCCCGCGCCGGTATCAATGCTGGGCTTGGGCAGCGGAGTCAGTACGCCATCGGAGCTGCGGTCGAACTGCATGAAGACCAGGTTCCAGATCTCGACGTAGCGGCCACACTCGCAGGGGAACTTGCACTCTCCGGCCTTGCACTCCGGCAGTTTCAGGTCGCTGCTGGCCACGCCCATGTCGTAGTGAATCTCCGAGCAGGGGCCGCAGGGGCCGGTGTCGCCCATCTGCCAGAAGTTTTCCTTCATGCCCAGCTCAAAAATGCGCTCCGGCTTGACGCCGACATTGCGCCAGTAGCCGTAGGCCTCTTCGTCGCGCGCGACGCCGTTTTCGCCCTGGAAGATCGTGACATAGAGCTTTTCGGCGTCCATGCCGAACCAATCTTTTCCCGTCACCAATTCCCAGGCGTAGGCAATCGCATCCTGCTTGAAGTAATCGCCAAAGCTGAAGTTGCCCAGCATCTCAAAGAAGGTGTGATGGCGGTTGGTGAAGCCGACGTTTTCCAGGTCGTTATGCTTGCCGCCGGCGCGGACGCACTTCTGGCTGGTGGTGGCCCTTCTGTAGTCTCGCTTTTCCGCGCCAAGAAAGACGTCCTTGAACTGGTTCATGCCTGCGTTGGTAAACAGCAGGGTGGGGTCGTTGGCGGGAACCAGGCTGCTGCTGTGCACCTGGCGATGGCCTTTCTGGACAAAAAAGTCCAAAAACATGCGGCGAACGTCGTTTCCGGTCGGCATTGGGGTCTCTTTCACTCGGTCACATGGCCGCCGCGGGACAGCGCGCCCAGGGCGCGGCGAACCACTCAGGAGGCACGGTATGGTCAGATTTTACCATTCCGCCTTTGCGCGGGCGACGAAGGTGCACCCTTCGGGTGACGGCTTCCTGTCGCAAAGTGGACCATGGTTCACCGCAATATGAAAAAAAGATTCCCGGCCGGAGTATTATCAGAGACAATAGGCGCATTACAGCCAGCCGCCGAGGTGGCGGCGCAGTGCGCCCGGAGTGGTGAGCGATCGTGGATTACACGGCCAAGACCGATGCAGCAGCGGTACCCATTGTTCCCAAGCGGCGTGAGGCGCGACTGCCCGCGACGCTGAACGTCCGTGTGCTCGGCATTGACTCGCAGGGCAAGGCCTTCCACCAGGCAGCAACCACCTTGGATATCAGCCTCTCCGGCGGACGCATTGCGGGCATCACCGCGCACCTGAATCCCGGCGACATTGTGGGTTTGCAGAGCAGCGGCGACAAGTGCCGCTTCAAGGTGGCCTGGGTTCGCCCCAACGGCGCCGACGGCACCTTCCAAATGGGTCTGCAGTGCATGGAGAAGGGCAAGAGCCCTTGGCGCGAGAAGATTCAGCACTTTGCGCCCGGCGAGCGCCGCGGCAATGACCGCTTCCCCTGCAACGGCTCGGTCAGCCTGCGCTCGGCCAGCTACCCAACACCCATCTGGGGCACCATGCGGGACATCAGCGAGGGCGGCTGCTACGTGCAGTGCGTCAACGTGGCGCCTCCGGGAGAGATTGTCAGCGGCCAGTTCATCCTGAACGGCGTGCAGATTAACGGCGTGGCCGAGGTGCGCACCAGCCGCTCCACGGTGGGCATGGGCCTGCTGTGGTGCGACCTGGGCTGGGACGGCCAGGAGAAGCTGCACAACATTCTGCGCGCCCTCA
>Ga0181519_10002001_pt1 | contig 17606 bp, 13 predicted proteins | sample PEATcosm2014_Bin_26_FD_121102 | JGI IMG/M metagenome (GOLD analysis project Ga0181519, IMG submission 121102) | Peatland microbial communities from MTU Mesocosm Facility, Houghton, MI, USA - PEATcosm2014_Bin02_10_metaG | ecosystem: Environmental > Terrestrial > Soil > Wetlands > Peat | place...
GAGGGCCAGCCAGCGGTCGTCGGCCAGCGTCTGGCGGTAGGCCCGGTAGGTGTCGAGGCCCACGGCCAGGCCCAGCCGGTCGACCAGCTCGTCGGGCACCCGGCCGGCCACGGCCACGTCCCAGCGGGACATGAACACCGAGGCCACCGAGCCGACCACCGGGTCGAGGCCCTTGGCCACCCGCTGCTCGAGCCCCCGCTGGTAGGCCTGGGCGGCCGCCCGGTAGTGGTCGGCCGAGAACAACAGGGTGACGTTGACCGGGATGCCGGCGGCGATGCACTCCTCCACGGCCACCAGGCCGGGCTCGGTGCCCGGGATCTTGATGAACAGGTTGTCCCGGCCGGCCCGCCGGTGCAGGGCGGTGGCCGCAGTCACCGTGGCCTCGGTGTCGTAGGCCAGGAGCGGCGAGACCTCGAGCGACACCCAGCCGTCCACCCCGGCCGTGCGCCGGTGGACCGGGGCGAACAGATCGGCCGCCCGCTGGAGGTCCTCCACGGCCAGGTCGAAGAACAGGTCCTCGCCCCGGCGGCCCTGGGCCGCCTTCTCCACGATGGCCTGGTCGTAGTCGCCCGAGCCGATGGCCTGGTCGAAGATCGACGGGTTGGAGGTCAGCCCGGTCACCGCGTACTGGTCGATGTACCGGGCGATGGTCCCCGCCTCGAGCATGCTCCGGGTGATGTTGTCGAGCCACAGGCTCTGGCCCCGCTGGTGGAGTGTCTCGGTGGCCCTCATGGCGTTCCCTCCCTCGGTGCGGCCCGGGCGGCGGCGATCCGCTCCCGGGCCACGGCGGCCACCCGGTCGGGGGTGAAGCCGAACTTGACCAGCAGGTTCTTGAGCGGGGCCGAGGCCCCGAAGGTGTGCATACCCACCACGGCCCCGCCGTCGCCCACGTAGCGGTCCCAGCCCAGCGTCGACGCCTGCTCGACGGCCACCCGGGCCCGGACCTCGGGCGGGAGCACCTGGCGCCGGTAGGCCTCGGGCTGGCGGTCGAACAGCTCCCAGCAGGGCATCGAGACGACCCGGGCGGCCAGGCCCTCGGCGGCCAGCTCGTCCCGGGCGGCCAGGGCCAGCTGGACCTCGGAGCCGGTGGCCAGGAGCAGCACGTCGGCCGGGCCCTCGGTGTCGGCCAGCACGTAGGCCCCCCGGGCCACCCCGTCGGCCGGGGCCAGCACCGTGCGGTCCACCGTGGGCAGGGCCTGGCGGGACAGCACCAGCACGGCCGGCTCCCGGTGCAGACCGGCCACCACCCGCCAGGTCTCCACCACCTCGTTGGCGTCGGCCGGCCGGAAGACCAGGAGGCCGGGCATGGCCCGCATGGCGGCCAGCTGCTCCACCGGCTGGTGGGTGGGGCCGTCCTCGCCCACCCCGATGGAATCGTGGGTGAAGATGTGGACCACCGGGATCTCCATGAGGGCGGACAGCCGTATGGCCCCCCGGGCGTAGTCCGAGAAGATCAAGAAGCCCGACCAGAAGGGCCGGAGCTTGGACAGGGCCAGGCCGTTGGCCACGGCCGCCGCGGCGTGCTCGCGGATCCCGAAGTGCAGGTTCCGGCCCCTCGGGTCATCGGGCGTCAGCTCGCCGGCGCCCTCGAAGCCGAGGTGGGTCTTGGTCGACGGCGACAGGTCGGCCGAGCCCCCGAGCAGCCAGGGCACGGCCTGGGCCAGCCGGTTCAGCACCTGGCCCGAGGAGTCCCGGGTGGCCAGGCCGACCGGGTCGGCCGGGAACGGGACCAGGGCGGCCTCCCAGCCCTCGGGCAGGTCCCGGCGCTGGATGCGGCCGACCTCGTCGGCCAGGTCGGGATGCTCGGCCCGGTAGCCGGTCATCATGGCCTCCCAGCCCTCCCGGGCGGCCCGGCCCCGGGCCCCCAGGCCCTCGGCGAAGGCCTGGTAGGCCTGGTCGGGCACCCAGAAGTCCTGGTCCTCGGGCAGGCCCAGGAACGCCTTGGTGGCCCGGACGCCCTCGGGCCCGAAGGGCTCGCCGTGGGCCTTGGGGGAGTCCTCGACCGGCGAGCCGTACCCGATGTGGCTGTGCACCAGCACCAGGGTGGGCCGCTCGTGCTCGGCCCGGAAGGTGTGCAGGGCCCGGGACACCGACCCGAGGTCGTTGGCGTCGGCCACCGTGGTCACGTTCCAGCCGTAGGCCAGGAAGCGGGCGGCCACGTCCTCGGTGAAGGTGATGTCGGTGTGGCCCTCGATGGTCACCCGGTTGGAGTCGTAGATCCAGCACAGGTTGGCCAGGCCCAGGTGGCCGGCCAGCGAGGCCGCCTCCGAGGAGAGGCCCTCCATCATGCAGCCGTCGCCGGCCAGGGCGAAGACGTCGAAGTCGAACACCGTGAAATCGGGCCGGTTGTAGCGGGCGGCCAGCCAGCGGGAGGCCACGGCCATGCCCACCGAGGTGGCCACCCCCTGGCCCAGCGGCCCGGTCGTCGCCTCGACCCCGCTGGTCCACCGGTACTCGGGGTGGCCCGGGCACCGCGAGCCGAGCTGGCGGAACGACCGCACATCGTCCAGGGTGACGGCCGGCCGGCCCAGCACCTCGTAGTCGGGATCCACCGCCCGGACCCCGCTCAGGTGGAGGAGCGACCACAGGAGCGTCGAGGCGTGGCCCTCGGACAGGACGAAGCGGTCCCGGTTGGGCCAGATCGGGTCGGCCGGGTCGAAGCGCAGCTCGTCCTGGAAGAGGGTGTAGGCCACCGGGGCCATGCCCATGGGCGTGCCCGGGTGACCCGAGTCGGCCTTCTCGACGGCGTCCATGCACAGGCCCCGGATGACGTTCACGCACAGCTGGTCCCGCTCCGACCCGGCCACCGGGGCCGACCGGGCGGTCACGCCCGTTCCGGGGCGAACAGCGCCGCCCCGACGATGCCGGCGTCGTTGTGGAGCTGGGCCGGTACCACCACGGTGCTGAGGGCCAGCCGGGGCACGAACTTGTCGGCCTTGGCCGACACCCCGCCGCCGACGATGATCAGCTGGGGCCACAGAACCCGCTCCACCAGCTCGAGGTAGCGCTCGAGCCGGCCCGCCCAGGCCTTCCAGGACAGGTCGTCGAGCTCGCGGATGGACTCGGCCGCCCAGTCCTCGGCATCGCCGTGGTGCAGGGGGAGGTGGCCGAGCTCGGTGTTGGGGACGAGCACGCCGTCGACGAACAGGGCGCTGCCGATGCCGGTGCCCAGGGTGACCATGACCACCACGCCGGCCTGGTGGCGACCGGCCCCGAAGCGGATCTCGGCGATCCCGGCGGCGTCGGCGTCGTTGACCACGCCCACCGGGCGGCCGGTGGCCGTGCCGAACAGCTCGACGGCGTCGGTGCCGATCCAGGCCTGGTCGATGTTGGACGCCGTCTCGACCACACCGGCCCGGACCACGGCCGGCAGGGTCAGCCCGACCGGGCCGTCGACCCCCATCTGGTCCAGCAGCTGGACCACGGTGGCCGCCACCGCCTCGGGCGTGGCCGGGTGGGGGGTGGGCAGGCGGACCCGCTCCCCGACCAGCTGGCCGGCGTCGGGGTCGACCGCCGCGCCCTTGATGCCGGTCCCGCCGATGTCGATGCCGATCAGGCTCACCGCGGTCGGCTCCGGTGGTCCGGCCCGGGCGTCGTCGGGTTGGCCGTCGCCGCACCTCCCATTCCCCGCACCTCCTCGTCGCCTCATCGGTCCCCGGTGACGGTAGCCCGGGTGCCGGGCCCCGTCACCTGCCGGGTGACCGGAAGGGGGCCGGGGCGACGGCTGGGTGAACCCGGGGTCAGTCCCCGGCTTCCTCGGCCAGCGCCTCGGCCTCCTCGGCCAGCTCTTCGGCCACCAGGACGATGGCCACGCCCAGGGCCTCGGTCACCTTCTCGGCGGCGGCCAGCGTCCGCGCCGTCCCGATGATCGGGGCCACGGCCACCAGCACCCCCTGGACCTCGTCGGCGGTGACGCCCGACTCGGCCCCCGGGCCCACGTGCAGGAGGTAGGACGTCATGGGGGCGTCGATGGCGGCCAGGGCGGCCAGCCGGGTCAAGATGACGGCGTGGTCGTCGAGGCTGGTGCGCTCGAGCGACACGATGGTCATGCCGGTGATGGTGTCGAGCACCGGGGTGTCAGAGGGGACTTCGGGCATGGCGGATCTCCGTTTCGATCGGGCCGAACCGGCCGGGGCGGCCCGTCGGCGGGCCGGGTCCGACTCTACGGTGGACCGGCCCCCCGGGCATCGCCCGATCCGGGTGATTCGGGCTCGGCCGGTCCCCCGGCCAACCGGTCGGGCCGGGCCGCCGCCGCCGGGTCGTCGGGCCACTCCGGAGAGGTCGGGGCCGGGCCGTCGGGGTCCGGGCCGTCGGGGGCCGGGCCGGCGGGGGCCGGCTCCTCGGCGGTCAGGCCCAGCCGGCGGGCCGCCGGCACGGCGGTCAGGCCGTAGAAGGTGACGGTGCCCACGATGACCACGAAGGTGGCCGGCACCAGCTTCTGGGCCCCGCCGATCCCCACGGCGGCCAGGGCCGGCCCGAAGGTGGCGGCGGTCGAGGCGGCCACGATGCCCCGCGGGTCCATCATGGCCACGTAGGTCCGCTCTGGCCAGGTGAGGTCGGTGCGCACGGTGGCCGTCAGGGCGACCACCGGTCGGACGACCACGATGAGCCCGACCACCAGGACGAGCGTCGGCCCGAGGACGCCCCGCAGCTGGCTCGGGGTGACGCTGGCCGAGATGGTGATGAACAGGACGGCCACCACCAGCTGGACGATGGTGGCGAAGAACGGCCGGTCCTGGGGCCGCTCGACCCCGGGCAGGTTGGCCAGGGCCACGCCCATGGTGATGGCGGCCAGCAACCCGGTGTCGGCCCGGATGGCGTTGCAGAAGCCGGCGGCGGCCACCACGGCGGCCAGGGTGACCTCGGTGGCCAGGATCCCCGACAGCTTGACCCGGCCCAGCAGGAACCACAGGGCGGCCGCCCCCACCGCCCCGCCGAGCAGGCCCACGCCGATGTCGGCCCCGAAGGCCGCCGCCGCGTGGCCCAGGTGGACCCGGTCCCCGCCGGACTGCAGGCCGGTGAAGACCAGCACCCCGATGATGGCCCCGATGGGGTCGATGGTCGTGCTCTCCCAGCCCAGGATGCCGGTGAGCCGGCGACCCGGTCGGGCCATCTGGAGCAGGGGGCCGACCACGGTCGGGCCCGAGACGATGACGATGGCCCCGAGCATGACCGCCGCCTTGGTCGACAGGCCGAGCAGGGCCCAGGCCAGCAGGCCGGCCCCGGCCCAGGTCAGCGGGATGCCCCAGTACAAGAGCCGGCGGACCACCCGGTGGTTGTGCCCTTCGAGCTGGGCGAACTCCAGCTCGAGGCCGCCGTCGAACAGGATGACGGCGATGCCCAGGGTGACCATGGGGGTGAAGGCCGAGCCCAGGAAGGTCCGGGCGTTCACCGTCTGGGTGATGGTCCCGGCCACGAAGCCCACGGGCAGCAGCAGGACGATGGCCGGCAGCCGGAGCCGGCCGGCCACCACCTGGCAGCCGACCCCCAGGGCGAAGATGAGGCCGATGCCCAGATAGATCTGGCTCTCGGTCATCCCGAGAGCATCGCCCGACGGCGACCCGGCGGCCGGGATCCCGCCGGCGCGCCCCGGTCGGCGAGACCCCGGGGAGCGGTCAGCCGGCCATCACAGATGGCTGAAGCCCGACGCCTCCTCCTTGGACATGTGCACCGACACCGGGTGCTTGGCGAAGTGGTTCACGGCGTCGGCGAAGTCGGCCAGCAGGTGGGCGGCCAGGTCCCGGCTCACGCCCTGGCGGATGAGGGCCCGCTGGACGGCGATGTCGGCCACCTCGCCGGTCAGCGGGTAGGCCGGGACCTGCCAGCCGCTGGCCCGCAGCCGGTCGGCGATGTCGAAGAGGGTGTAGCCGGGGTCCTCCCCCTCCTTGATGCGCCAGCACACCGAGGGGATGCCGGTCACCGGGTTCGAGTCGGCCAGCAGCTCGAAGGGCCCGAGCTTGACGATCTCGGCGGCCAGGTACCGCCCGGTGTCGTAGCAGGCCATGTGGACGGCCCGGTAGCCGTCGCGGCCCAGGCGCAAGAAGTCGTAGTACTGGGCGATGATCTGGCCGCCGGGCCGTGAGAAGTTGATCTGGAAGACCTGCATGTCCCCGCCCAGGTAGGTCACGTGGAAGATGAGGTCGTCGGGCAGCTCGGCCTTGTCCCGCCACACCACCCAGCCCACGCCCAGCGGGGCCAGGCCGAACTTGTGGCCCGAGGTGCTGATCGACTTCACCCGGGGCACCCGGAAGTCGAAGGGCACCTCGGGGGCGCAGAAGGGGGCCAGGAAGGCCCCGCTGGCCCCGTCCACGTGGATGTCGATGTCCAGGCCGGTCTCGGCGTGCAGCCGGTCGAGGGCGTCGGACAGCTCCTGGACCGGCTCGTAGGCCCCGGTGTAGGTCACCCCGAACGTCGGGACGACGACGATGGTGTTCTCGTCCACCCGGTCCAGCATGTCCTGGGCGTCCATGCCGTAGTGGTCGGCCCGCATGGGCACCTCGCGCATCTCGATGTCCCAGTACTTGGCGAACTTGTGCCACACCACCTGGACCGGGCCGCAGACCATGTTGGGCCGGTCGGCCGGCTTGCCCTGGGCCGCCCGCTTGGCCCGCCACCGCCACTTGGCGGCCATGCCGGCCAGCATGCAGGCCTCGGAGGACCCGATGGCCGAGGTGCCGACGGTGTTGGCGGCGTCCGGGGCGTTCCACAGGTCGGCCAGCATGTGCACGCAGCGCTTCTCGATCTCGGCCGACTGGGGGTACTCGTCCTTGTCGATCAGGTTCTTGTCGATGGCCAGGTTCATCAGCGCGTGGACCTCGGGCTCTTCCCAGGTCTGGCAGAACGTGGCCAGGTTCTGGCGGGCGTTGCCGTCCAGCATGAGCTCGTCGCTCACCAGCTGGTAGGCGTCCTCGGGTCGCATCTGGGACTCCGGGAACCGGTACTTGGGTACCTCCTGGGCCAGGTCGGGACCGGCGTAGACGCAGTCCAGCAGCTCCTCACGCACGGTCTGTCGGTGGTGCAGCGGCATCGTCGGTCCCCTTCGTTGTGATGGTTGCTGTTCTGCGGTGGCCCCGGGATGTCCGCCCGGGCGGCGGTCCCGCCTGATCCTGCTACAGAACCGGGCCGGTTGACGACGCCGGCGCTCCGCCCGATCCGGCCCCCGGAAGGGTCCAGTCGACGGTCAGCGTGCGGTTGACCCGCAGCGGGGGCCGGCCCACGCCGGCCGGTTGGTCGGTGGTCATGGGCGCCGGCGGGGCCTCGGTCAGGCCGGCCAGGCCGCGGAGGGCCCGGTCGTAGCCGACCCGGATGCGGGTGTAGGCCGACCAGGCCTGGTCGGGGTCCGGGGCCTCGAGGACCCCGGCGGCCACCAGGGCGGCCATGGCCGACTCGTAGTCGGGGCGCCCGACGGCGATCTCGGGCAGGGCCCCGGTGCGGGCCAGCAGCTCGGTCAGGGGCGTCGGCGGGTCGAGGGGCAGGCCGGCCGACCGCCCGGTGTGGGTGATGGCCGGGATGCCGTAGACCAGGGCCAGGACCGGCCCCCGGATGTCGTCGGTCAGCCGACCCCGGCCCGAGACCAAGAGGGCGGCCGACTCGAGGAGGATGCCGGCGTCGGTCACCCACGACGAGGAGTCCCGGCGCATGGGGAAATAGCACAGGGCCGGGAACGACGAGTGGCTCAGCTCGAGGTCGATCAGCCAGCTGGCCATGGTGTTCCACAGGGTCGGGGCGTCCAGGGCGTTCACCTGGTGGGCCTGGGTGAGGAACCGGACGGGCGACGGTGGTGAGTCGGCGAAGGGGCCGATGAAGGCGCTGCCCTTCTCCCGCTCGTTGTAGCCGCTGTAGATGGTGGGCAGGAAGCTGATCAGCAGGGCCACCAGGCCCAGGCCGATGGTCGCCTCCACGAAGGTCAGCCAGATGCGGCCGGTCCCGGCCGGTTCGGCGAAGCCCAGGGTGAACAGCGACGAGCCGCTGACCTCGACCCCTTTGTCCCACGAGCCGATGCCGGTGCCCCAGAAGATGAGGGCGAAGCCGACGGTCACGGTGACCATCCAGACCAGGGGCAGGGCGACCAGGGTGGCCGGCCCGTAGAGGTCCTTGCGGGCCGACCGCGTCCGCTGGCGGCCCACCCGGTTGACCAGGACCCGGTGCATGACGGCGAACGTGGCCTGGGTGATCCGGGTGAACCCGGGCCGGGGCAGGACGACGGTCTTGATGGCCGACACCAGCACGGCGACCACGATGGCCACCCCGGCCATGGTCTCGACTACCTGCCAGAAGATCACCGGGTCAGTTTGGCACCGCCCCGTCCCGGGTCACCCGACCGGGGTGCCGGTCACCGGGCCACCCGACCGGGGTGCCGGTCACGGCGCCGAGGAGCTCTGGAAGGCCTTGAGGGCGCTGCGCACCGTGGGGAACACGGCGTCGGCCCCCAGCAGGTCGATGATGCCGTAGCGGGCCAGCTGGTCCCGGACCTGGTGGATGGGTTCGGCGATGACGAAGCGGACCCCCCGTTCGGCCAGGGCGTCGTGGATGGCCCGCAGGGCCTGGCCCCCGGTCACGTCGATGTCGCCGACCATCTCGGCGTCCAGGCACAGCCAGCGCAGTGGGGCCGACGGGGCGGGCCGGACGAAGGCGGTGATCCCGGCCACCAGGTGGTTGGCGTTGGCGTAGTAGATGCTCGAAGCGAAGCGGTAGATGACCAGGCCGGGAACCGTCCGGACCTCGGGGGCGGGGGTGATCCCGTGCCAGCCCGGATGGTCGGTGGCCGGGACCAGGACGGCCACCGCCGGCCGGTAGCTGCGCCGCAGGTGGGCCACGATCGAGGCCACCACGGCCAGGACGATCCCCTGCTCGACGCCCAGCACGACCACGGTGAGGGCGGTCAGGGTGGCCACCACGAACTCGTCGGTCCGCATGGTCAGGACCCGGTGCAGGCCTTTGAGGTCGACCAGCTCGATGCCGATGACAAAGACCACCGAGGCCAGCACGGCCACCGGCAGGTATTCCAGGGGGTGGGTGAGCAGCACCAGCACCAGGCCGACCACCACCACCGTGCTGAGCTGGGCCAGCTGCGTCCGGCCGCCGGCGCTGTCGGCCAGCTGGGTCCGGGTCGGGCTGCCGTTGACGGCGAAGGTCCCGGTGACCCCGGCCATCACGTTGGCCAGGCCCAGCCCCAGCAGGTCGCGGTTCTCGTCGACGTCCTCCTCGTAGCGGGCGGCGAAGGCCCGGGACGTGGCTGCGCTCTGGGCCAGGATGAGGACGAACAGCGACCCCGCGGTGCCCACCAGCTTCACCAGGTCGGCCCAGCCGACGTCGGGCAGGCCGACCGCCGGCAGACCCGAGGGCACCGGCCCGACCAGCGCCACCCCGTGGGCGCCGAGGTCCCAGTGCCAGGACACGAGGATGGTGCCCCCCACGGCCACCAGGGCCCCGGGCACCGCCCGGTTGATGCGCCGGCTGCCCACCACCACGGCCAGGGTGGCCGCCGAGACGGCGACGGTGGCCCAGCTCACCTGGGCCAGGTGGTCGACCGTGGCGGCCAGCCGTCCCACCGTCCCCGAGACCCGGTGACCGTCCAGGCGCACCAGGGAGGCCGAGGACAGGCCCAGCATCCCGCCCACCTGGCCGATGGCCACCTCGATCCCGACGCCGGTCAGGAAGCCGATGAGGACGGTCCGGGACAAGAAGTCGGCCAGGAAGCCGATGCGGATGATGCGGGCCACCACCAAGAACACCGCAGCCATGAGGGCCAGGGCCCCGGCCAGGGCCACGTAGTGACGGGTGCCGGCCAGGGCCAGCCCGCCCAGCCCGGCGGCCATCACCGCGGCGGTGGCCGAGTCGGCGCCCACCGACAGGTGGCGGGACGAGCCGATGACGGCGAAGGCGGCCAGGGGCAGGAGGATGGTGTAGAGGCCGGTGATCACCGGCATACCGGCGATGCGGGAGTAGCCCATGACCTCGGGGATGGCCACCGCGGCCAGGGTCAGGCCGGCCAGCAGCTCGGCCGGCACCCGCCGCCGGTCGACCGGCCGGACCCCGGCGAGCACCGGCAGGCGGGTCCACCACCTCGGGCCCGCAGTCGACGCCATGGCGCTCCCCCCGGGTCGGCGTGCCTCGGTCCCTCGGTCCCCCGGTCCGGACCGTGACCCCCCAGGCTGTCAGACCCCGGCCGCCCGGGTGGTGATCGGGACGGCCCCGGGTAGGGTCACGGAGAGCCCGGGAGGTCTAGAGAGGGTGCCCGATTCCAAGCTCGACCGCTACCGGGCCAAGCGCGACCCGGCGCGCACCCCCGAGCCGGTGCCCGGTCCCGAGCAGACCGGCCGGTCCGGGTCGACGTCGGGCCGGGGGCGCCGGCCCGGCCCGGCCACACGGACCCCGCGGACGGCTCCGGCCGGCCCCCGCTTCGTCATCCAGGAGCACCACGCCCGGGCCCTGCACTGGGACTTCCGGCTGGAGCGGGACGGCGTGCTGGTCTCGTGGGCCCTGCCCAAGGGCCTGCCCACCGACCCCGGGCAGAACCACCTGGCCGTGCCGACCGAGGACCACCCGCTCGAGTACGCCGATTTCGCCGGGGAGATCCCGGCCGGCGAGTACGGCGGGGGCACGGTGACCATCTGGGACCACGGCACCTACGACTGCGAGAAGTGGCGCGCCGGCGAGGTCATCGTGGTCCTCCACGGCACCCGGGCGGAGGGCCGCTACGCCCTGTTCTCCACCGCCCGGGGATCCCGGGGGTCCGGGTCGGGTTCCCGGCCCCAGTGGATGATCCACCGCATGGACCCGGTCCCGGCCGACTGGGAGCCCCTGCCCCAGCTGGTCCGGCCCATGTTGTGCCGGATCGGCGACCTGCCGGCCGAGGACGACGGCTGGGCCTACGAGTTCAAGTGGGACGGTGTCCGGGCGGTGGCCTACGTGGACGGGGGCCGGGTCCGGCTGGTGTCACGCAACGACCGCGACGTCACCGTCTCGTACCCCGAGATCCGGGGCTTGGGCGAGGCCCTGGGCTCCCGGCCGGCCGTCCTCGACGGTGAGCTGGTGGCCCTGGACGAGCGGGGCCGGCCCAGCTTCGGCCAACTCCAGACCCGCATGCACGTGGCCGACGCCGCCCGGGCCCGCCGGCTGGTGGACACCGTGCCCGTCACCTACCTGCTCTTCGACGTCATGCACCTCGACGGCCACCCGACGGTCGACCTCCCCTACGACGAGCGGCGGCGCCTGCTCGAGTCCCTGGCCCTGGCCGGCGACCACTGGGCCACCCCGCCGGCCTTCGTCGACACCCCGGGCTCGGCCGTGCTCGACGCCGCCCGGGACCAGGGCCTCGAGGGGGTGGTGGCCAAGCGCCGGGACGGCACCTATCAGCCGGGGCGCCGGTCGGCCCAGTGGCTCAAGGTCAAGGTGGTGGCCACCCAGGAGGTGGTGATCGGGGGGACCAGCCCGGGCCGGGGACGGCGGTCGGGGGCCATCGGGGCCCTCCTGCTGGGCCTGCCCGGGCCCGACGGGCTGGCCTACGTGGGCAAGGTGGGCACGGGCTTCACCGACGCCGCCCTGGAGGACCTGGGCCGGCGCCTCGACCCCCTGCGCTCGGCCACCTCCCCGTTCACCGGCCGGCTGCCGGCGGCCCAGGTGGCCGGGGCGTCGTGGGTCCGGCCCGAGCTGGTGGGCGAGGTCAGCTTCGGCGAGTGGACGCGGGAGGGCCGGCTCCGTCACCCGGTGTGGCGGGGCCTGCGGCCCGACAAGTCGCCGTCCGAGGTGCTGCCCGAGCGCTGAGCGCAGGGTCAGCGGCGTTCCATGGCCGGGAAGGTCACCTCTTCGAGGATCAGGTGGATGGCGGCGGCCGTCGGGATGGCCACCAGCGCCCCGATCAGGCCCAGCAGGACCCCGCCGACCAGGGTGGCGATGATGGTCAGGCCGGGCGAGATGCGCACGGTGTGGCGCATCACCCGGGGGGTCAGCAGGTAGTCCTCGAGCAGCCGGTAGGCCACGTAGAAGCCCACCGTGGCCAGGGCCACCGGCAGGCCGGCGGTCAGGGCGACCAGCGAGACGATGATCCCGCCGATGGTCGAGCCGACCACCGGGATCAGGTCGAGCAGGGCGACCAGCAGGCCCAGCAGGATGGGATAGGGGAGTCCGAAGATGACCATCCACACGGTGGTCCCGATCCCGGCGATGAGCGAGGTGAGCAGGTTGCCCAGCACGAACCCGCCGACCCGGGACGCCACCTCGTCGGTGATGGCCCCGACCCGGGGCCGCCGGGAGTGGGGCATGAAGCGCAGCCACAGGGCCCGCACCGACGGCAGGGCGATCAGGAAGTAGATGGTCAGGGCGGTGACCACGCTGAGGGCGGTGGCCGCCGAGATGATGGCCTTGCCGGCCCCCAGCACACCGCCGGCCACCGCCGTGCCCGAGATCTTGGTGCTCTTCGAGGACAGCACGTTGTTGAGGTGCAGCTGCTGGGCCAGGTGACCGATCCATCCGTGCCCGGTCTTGATGTCGCGGCGCCACTCGGGGATGTCCACCGACAGCTGGTGGACCTCACGGGAGATGGGCAGGGCGGCGGCCAGCGCGAAGCCGGCCACGAAGAGCACCAGCACGGCCAGCACGGCCAGCACGGCCAGCCAGCGGGGGAGGTGGCGCCGGGTCAGCCAGACCACGGCCGGATCGAGGCCGAGGGCCAAGAAGAGGGACAGCCCGACGAGCGAGATCACCGTGCCGGCGTCGCTGATCGTACGGAAGAGGACGTAGGCCACGGCCACGCCCAAGGCGCCGGTGAGGCCGATCATGAACGGCGTGCGCTGGTTGAGGGGCCGGCCGGGCCAGCCCAGGCGCTCGGACTCGGCGGCCGCCGAGCCGGCGTCGACCGGGGCGTAGGCCAGGTCGTCGTCCCGGTCCGCCTGGCCGACCGGCCGCTCCCGCAGATGGGACAGACCCCTCACCATCGGCTCGCCAACATGTCGACGGGGTACCCCGAGGACCGCCGCGGCAAACCGGTGGCGACCGGCCGGTCGGGCCACCGGAGGCCCGCCGAGGCCCGCGACATTTGCCCCTAGGCGGCTCCGACCTGGTTCGTTACGCTATGGGGCCGGGTAGGGCGGAGAGCGAAAGGAGGCGGTGATGCCGCGCAGCATCTGGAACGGGTCCTTGAGTTTCGGGCTCGTCAACGTCCCCGTCGAGCTCTATTCGGCCACCACGGACAAGACCATCCACTTCAACCAGTTCGAGGACGGCACCTCGGACCGCATCCGCTACAAGCGGGTCAACGAGCGGACCGGGGACGAGGTGGACTTCGCCCACATCGTGAAGGGCTACGACCTGGGCGGCGGGGACTACGTCCTGTTGTCCCAAGAGGAGCTCGAGGCGGTGGAGCCCGGGCGCTCCCGGACCATCGACGTGACCGACTTCGTGGACCAGGTCGAGATCGACCCGATCCTCTACCGCAAGGCCTACTACCTGGCCCCCAAGGACGCCTCGGCGGCCAAGGCCTACCGGCTCCTCCAAGAGGCCATGGCCGCCTCGGGCAAGGTGGGCATCGCCATGTTCGTCATGCGGGCCAAGCAGTACCTGGTGACCATCCGGCCCGAGGCCGACGTGCTGGCCCTCGAGACGATGTACTTCGCCGACGAGGTGCTGGCCCCCGACGACATCAAGGGCCTGCCCGTCGAGGCCGACTTCACCGACCGCGAGCTCAAGGCGGCCCAGCTGCTGATCGAGTCCATGGCCAGCGACTGGGACCCCGAGCGCTACCAGGACACCTACCGCCAGCAGGTCGAGGCCCTGGTCGAGGCCAAGCGCCAGGGCGAGGAGATCGTGACCGAGGTCCACCAGGCCCAGCCGACCAAGGTGGTCAACCTGCTCGACGCCCTGAACGCCAGCGTGGCCGCGGCCCGGGGCCGCCGGCCGTCCGCCCCGGCCGATGGCGACGAGCCGGCCCCGGCCCCGGCGGTGGCCGCCCCGACCGACCGGTCGCCGGGCCGCCGGCGGGCCGGGCCCAAGGCCACCCCCCGGGCGGTCGAGGCGGCCAAGGGCCTCTCCAAGTCCGACCTCTACGACCGGGCCACCGAGCTGGGCGTCGCCGGCCGGTCCAAGATGAGCCGCCAGGAGCTCGAGGCGGCGGTGGCCGCGGCGTCGGCCCCCCAGCGCCGGCGCCGGGCCTCCTGAGCCGCCGGCCCGGCCGGCCCGGGCCTGCTAAGACGGACCCGGGCCGCCCCACCCCGCGGGCCAGCCCGCCGTCCGAGGACCCGGAGGTCGCCCGATGCCCAACCTGATGGCCGCCGTCCGGGCCGAGGTGGGCTGATGGACCTCCGTCACGGGGTGTTCGTGGCCCCCTTCCACGCCGTCGAGGAGAATCCGACGCTGTGCCTCCAGCGCGATCTCGAGCTGGTCCAGCTGGTCGAGCGGCTGGGCTTCGCCGAGGCCTGGATCGGCGAGCACCACTCCGGGGGCTTCGAGACCATCGACTCCCCGGAGATCTTCATCGCCGCCGCCGCCGAGCGGACGACCCGGATCCGCCTGGGCACCGGCGTGGTCTCCCTGCCCTACCACCACCCCCTCAACGTGGCCAACCGCATCGTCCAGCTCGACCACATGACCCACGGCCGGGTCATGTTCGGGGCCGGGCCCGGGCTGCTGGCCTCCGACGCCCTCATGATGGGCATCGAGCCCGAGGCCACCCGGGACCGCATGGCCGAGTCGCTCGACGTCATCCTGCGCCTGCTGGCCGGCGAGGTGGTGACCGAGAAGTCGGAGTGGTTCACCCTCCGGGAGGCCCGCACCCACCTGGTGCCGTACACCAAGCCCCGGCCCGAGGTCTGCGTGGCCAGCGCCGTGACCCCGTCGGGCGGCCGGCTGGCCGGCCGCCACGGCCTGGGCATGCTGTGCGTGGCCGCCGGCGAGAAGGCCGGCTTCGACGCCCTGGCCACCAACTGGGCGGTGGCCGAGGAGATCGCCGCCGAGCACGGCCGGGTCATGGACCGCCGGGGGCTCCGGGTGGTGCTCATGATGCACCTGGCCGAGTCGCGCCAGCGGGCCATGGACGAGGTGGCCTTCGGCCTGGCCAAGTTCGTCGACTACTTCAACAACAACCTGCCCCGGTGGCCGGTGCCGCCGGGAGCCGACCCGGTCCAGTGGGTGGTCGAGAACGACCTGGCCGTGGTGGGCACGCCCGATGACGCCATCGCCCGCATCGAGCGGGTGATCGACCACCAGGGCGAGATCGGCTGCGTGCTGCTGCAGACCAACGACTGGGCCGACTGGGACCAGACCCGGCGCTCGCTCGAGCTCTATGCCCGTTACGTCATTCCCCACTTCAGCCGGGACAACGTCAACCGGGCTGACTCCTACGCCTGGGTGACGGCCCACCAGGCCGAGCTGATCGACAAGCGCAAGCGGGCGGCCAAGGAGATGTTCGAGAAGCACGAGGCCGAGCGACGCCCGGGGGCGTCCCGGCCGCAGGACGGGCGGGAGGCCTGGTAGCGGGGCTGGCCCCTACTCGATCTTGCCCTCGCCCTCCTGGTGGGCACCCCGCTCGGCCATCTCCTGGTAGTGCTCGGCCACCCGGGCCTTCTCGTCGGCCGGGAGCCCGTCGGCGCCGCGCTGGGCGTCGGCCTCCTCGTCGGGCGTGGGCGCCCGGTCGGCGGTGTGGGCCGCCGAGGCCTGGGCCCGCTCGGACTGGCGGGTGTCGGCGTCGGGTCGGGTGTGCTGCTCTGCCATGTCGGACCTCCCTCGGGGACGCCGTCCCGGCCACCGTCCGGGCCGGAGGCGCGCGTCGTGCGTGGCCCATACCCGGACCCGGTCCACCGGCAAACCCGCCCGGGGCCCATCCGACTCGGGGTCAGAGACGGAGCGGCCGGATGGGCGAGAGGACCTTGGCCGGATCGGCCCGCCAGTCCACCTCGGCCACGTCGATGTACAGCTCGATCTCGTTGCCGTCGGGGTCGAGGATGTAGAGGCTGTGGGTCACCCCGTGGTCCGAGGACCCGACCACCGGGGTCCCGGCCGACTCGACCCGGGCCAGAGCCTCCCGGAGCTCGTCGTCGGTGTCGCCGACCTTGAGCCCGAAGTGGTAGAGCCCGATGTGCCGGCCCGTCGGGAGGGCTTGGGCGTCCGCCCCGACCTCGATGAGCAGGAGCTCGTGGTGGGTCCGGCCCGACGAGAACGCCGCCACCACGGTCGGGCGCTGGTCGGGCTCGGGGAAGACCTGGTGCCAGCCCAGGACGTCGCGGTAGAAGTCGGCCGACCGGCCCACGTCGCGCACGTAGAGCACCAGGTGCCCCAGTTCCTTCACTCCGCTCATGGTCGCTCCTCGTCTTCACGGCGCCCGGTCGGTCGCCGGGCTCGCTCTCGATCGCCGGGCCCGGCCCACCGGGCCGCCGCCGCTCGGTCCCATCGTCCCTGTAACGCCGGCACCGGCCGTTTGATGTCCGATTTTCCCGGAACGGGGCATGTCCGGGCCGTCGAGCGGCGAAGATGGGAGCCGTGCCGTACGCCTATCTCGGCCTGGCCATCGTGGGTGCGCTGCTGGTCATCAACGTCTACAGCCCGATCCGACGGGACCCCTGGTCGAACGCGAGCTTCTTCGCCGGCTTCCTGACCGGGGACCTGGCCCTCCAGCTCATCGCCCTCGAGGTGGTGGTCACCGGGGTCCTGATCGACTTCGGGGCCCTGGACAGCTGGGTCGGCTGGACCGGCCTGGGCATGGCCCTGGTCGAGTGGGTGTCCCTGTTCGCGGTGGCCCTGGTCGGCTACCAGGCGGCCGACGTGGTGGCCGACGCCCTGCGCTCGGCCACCGGCCCCCGACTGGCCCTCGGCCCGGTGCCCCCGGTCCGCTGGGCCCGATGGTGGCGGCTCACCCGGGCCGTGCCCCTGCGGGCCCGGGGCGTCGACGTGACGGCCGGCATCGACTACTGGGGGGACGGGGCGTCCCCGCACCGGCTGGACGTGCTCTCGGACGTCGGGACGGCGGCCGGCGACGGCCGGCCGGTCATGGTCTACATCCACGGTGGGGCCTGGGTCGGGGGCGACAAGCGCCAGCAGGGCAAGCCCATGCTCTACGAGCTGGTCCTGGCCGGATGGGTGTGCGTCACCGTCAACTACCGGCTCAGTCCCCGCTCGACCTGGCCCGACCACATCGTGGACTGCAAGCGGGCCCTGGCCTGGGTGCACCAGCACATCGCGGCCTACGGCGGGGACCCGACCTTCGTGGCGGTCAGCGGGGGCTCGGCCGGCGGCCACCTGGCCGCCCTGGCCGCCCTGACCCCGGGGGACCCGGCCTTCCAACCCGGCTTCGAGGCCCTCGACACCTCGGTGGCCGCCTGCGTGCCCTTCTACGGCGTCTACGACATGACGGCCGACGAGACGGGCACCGGCAAGTACGGCTCGGACCTGAAGCACCTGGTCGAGAAGGAGGTGATGAAGGTCGACATCGACGGCCACCGCCGGCTGTTCGAGGAGGCCTCACCCGACTACCGGGTGAACCCCGGTGCGCCGCCCTTCTTCGTCCTCCACGGCACCCACGACACCCTGGTCCCCGTGGAGTCGGCCCGCCGGTTCGTGGGCAACCTCCGGGCCACCACGCTGGCCCCGGTCGTCTACGCCGAGCTGCCCCTGGCCCA